>Ga0224495_10002777_pt1 | contig 11180 bp, 11 predicted proteins | sample SF_Jul11_sed_USG_FD_168128 | JGI IMG/M metagenome (GOLD analysis project Ga0224495, IMG submission 168128) | Sediment microbial communities from San Francisco Bay, California, United States - SF_Jul11_sed_USGS_4_1 | ecosystem: Environmental > Aquatic > Marine > Sediment | place: USA: California...
GTCGAGCGCCTGAATCCCGAATGGCAGCCGCCATGGAACGATCGTTGTGGAAGTAGCCGTGGTGGGAACCGGCGATGATGAGAGTCGGGTGGGACTGCAGGAGGCGCACAATTGCCTCACTGAGGACTTCCTTTCGTGCGCCCAGGAAGTAGACGGGCCACCCACTGCGAGCGGCTTCCGCAAGGAGTTGATGCATGAGATCGATCCCGGTCACGCGCTGTGGCACCTTGCGGCCAAGAAGTCGGCCCGCCCACACAACCGATTGCCCGTCGGCATTGACGATGTCCGCGGAGCCGATGATCTCGCGCAGTCGCTGGTCGCGCGACGCCAAGACGACTTTGCCGGCGTTCAGCACAACATGTTGCGCGGGCTTTCGTGAGTCCACCAGACGACGACAAGCCTCCACGGTCTCGTCCATGGTCACGAGATCAAGTGGCATGCCGAATAGCGTGGCGCGCTTGTCCTGCTGGAAGACCCTGCCTGACATGACGAGATACACTATACTTCACCGGGGTTGCCGTGCGAGTCTGGTACGCCGTGCGAGGCAGGGGAGGTTCGTGGACCGGCGCATCACAGCGATCCAGATGGTCGTCGACCTTGCGATGCTCGTCGCTGCCGGTCTAGCGGCCTCCATCGTCCGTTTTGGCACCATCGCCGCCGGGACGACGTTCGAGAATGCCGCAGCCGATCTTCCGTTCTGGCAGCTCACACTCATCATCGCGCCCATCTGGCTCGTGTTCCTGTACGCAGAACGCCTCTACGATCCCGGCAGCACTTCCGTGCGTCCCGGCGAGCTCGCGCGCGTGGCTCGAGCGCTGTCGTTCGGGCTGGTCGCCCTCATCATGCTCACGTACGTTCTCAAGCTGCAGGGCCTGTCGCGAGCGTGGACGCTGATCGCCTGGGCGTTCGGAGTCGTCTTCGTACTTCTTGGGCGCTCCGTGGTACGCCTGATCGTGACCGAGATGAGGTCCAGGGGCCGTCTCACGCGGCGAACGCTCGTCGTGGGGTCGAACGCCGAAGCAGCCGACGTTATCCGCGTTCTGAAAGGGTCACCGGGTTCAGGCCTGATCGCTGTCGGATGTCTCGCATCGTCCCAAGCCGAGAGGCTCTCGCTCGACTTCTGCACGCCGGAGGTGCCGTGCCTCGGCGCGGCCCGAGAGCTGAAGGACATCGTGCGAGGCCACAAGGTCGACGTGGCCATCATCGTGTCGTCGGCCTTCGACCACGACGTACTCGCCCGGATGATTGCTGAGTTGCGAGGCACCGGCGTTGAAATCAACGTGTCATCCGGCCTCTTTGAGGTTCTGACAAGCCGAGTCTTGATTCGCGAGATCGGCGGCGTTCCGCTGATCACGGTGCGCGGGGTGTCGCTGTCCAAGCGCAAGCTCGTCACCAAGCGTGCATTCGACCTGGCAGTAGCGAGCTCGATCGTGCTACTGGGATCACCCGCATGGATTCTCATCGCGCTCGGAATCAAGATCACGAGCCCAGGCCCGGTCTTCTACAAGCAGCAGAGGGTCGGCCGACGAGGCAGCCGCTTCGGCATGTACAAGTTCCGCTCGATGGTGGCGGACGCCGATGCGCAGCTCAAGGCGCTGCAGGCAGAGAACGAGGCGAGCGGACCGCTGTTCAAGATGAAGGACGACCCCCGCGTGACATCCATCGGCAAGTGGATGCGGAAGTTCTCGATCGACGAGTTCCCCCAGCTCATCAACGTCCTGAAGGGGGAGATGAGCCTCGTCGGCCCGCGGCCACCGCTTCTGGGTGAGGCCGAGGAGTATACCGAGCGTCACTGGCGGCGCATGGAGGTGCTCCCGGGGATGACCGGATTGTGGCAGGTGTCGGGGCGCTCAAGGCTAACCTTCGACGAGATGGTTAGACTTGACCTGTTCTACATCGAGAACTGGTCTGTGTCGTTGGACCTGCAGCTCATGGCGCGAACCGTGCCCGCGGTTCTGTTCGCACGCGGAGCGTACTGATGCGCATTCTGGCTACGGGAGGCGCGGGCTACATAGGGTCCGTGACCACGAGGCTACTCTGTGACGCCGGCCACGACGTAGTCGTGCTCGACACGTTGGAGCGAGGGTACGCTGCATCCGTCGACGGCCGAGCGCGTCTGGTCCAGGGTTCTGTCGGCGATCGCGATGCAGTATGCACCGCTCTTGAGGGAGTCGATGCGGTTCTGCACCTCGCCGGCTACATCGAGGTTGCCGAATCACAAGTGCGAGCCGCCGACTATCTCGAGAACAACGCCGTCCTGCCGATGGAGTTGGTCGAGTCGATGCTCGAACGCGGCGTCGACGCGATAGTGTTCTCGTCGACCGCGGCGGTCTACGGCGAACCCGAGTCGATACCGATCAATGAGGACGCCCCGACTCGTCCCGTGAACGTGTACGGAGCCAGCAAGCTGATGTTCGAGCGGATGCTCGACTGGTACGGGTCACGGCGCGGCTTGCGTTCTGTGCGACTGCGCTACTTCAATGTCGCGGGAGCGTGGCCGGACGGTTCGATCGGCGAAGCTCACGACCCCGAGACGCACATCATTCCCCGCATACTTGGAGCCGTGGCGTCCGGCCAGAGGCAGTTCGAGGTCTACGGGTCGGACTACGACACGCCGGACCGCACGTGCGTGAGAGACTACATCCACGTGTGCGACTTGGCAGAGGCCCACCGCCTGGCACTCGAGTACGTGCATTCCGGCGGCCAGACCGGAGTATTCAATCTGGGCAACGGAGAGGGCTACAGCAACCTGGACGTCGTGCGAACGTGCGCCCAGGTTGTCGGCAGTCAGATCGAAGTTGTGTTCGGGGATCGGCGTTCGGGCGACCCCGCCGTTCTTGTGGCATCTGCTTCGCTTGCCGAAGAGGTCCTGGGCTGGCGTCCGGAGCGTCCAGAGCTTGCCAGGATAGCGACAGATGCGTGGACGTGGCACAGTACTCATCCGAAGGGCTATCGGGCCGTGGAGGAAGTGGTAGAATGACCGTCGCCGCTTGCGCGGCACCCGTATGGGCGATTGGCTCAGGGGGAGAGCGCTTCCTTCACACGGAAGAGGTCGTTGGTTCAAATCCAACATCGCCCACCAACCATTCGAAGCCCCGCCGTTCGGCGGGGCTTCTTGCGTGTTCGGATACCCGACGCCACCGCCCGGAACCTCGCGCAGCCCCGGAGCCTTGTACGACGTGCGCCGAGTTCAAACCCATTTGTGATTTTCGGCACTGACACATCTGACGAACGGGCCGATGTAAGGAGCATAAGCGACGCAGGCCGTCGAGGAACGCGGAGGCGAACAGACGGAAGGCGCAGCGATGGACAACTCGCAATGGCACGCGCCAGATGGAACCAAGGGCATCGCGCCCTATCAAGCGCGCGAACTCCTGATCGATTGCTTCGCCGACGCACATCGCGGCCGGCTTCTCGCGGCGGTCGAGAACCTCTCTGCAGAGCCGGACGAGTTGTGGGTGCGCAGGACTGTGGCTTCGGCAATCCAATCGAAGTTCAGCGAATTCGGTCTGGATTTCGAGAAACCGACCCCCCAGTCGATCGCAAGGGTGGCGGACGCGCTCGCGGCAGAAGCGGTCGCGTCGGGAACGCCGCAGGTGGTCATCGACCATCACCTCAACGAGATGCGCAAGGTGATCGAGCGTATGCCGCACTAGGCGAGACCGGACCACTAGGCGAAGCTGGGCTCCTTGTTCGCGCGGGCATCTCTTCGGCAGACGTATCCGTCCAACGGACGTGAAGCTACGTTCAACAGCCGGGCTCGCCGGCGTGTCCACAGCAGCTCCGCAACCGAAAGACCTTTCGCGCGCTGTTGCGGAAGACGAGCCAGACCTTGCGCCCGATCGGCATGTCTGCCCTCAGATTGCGCCTGAAGGCGCTTGCGGAGGGGGTCGCGTCTCCACACATGAAGGCCTCCTTCAGGGTTGAGAACTGGGTTCCCTGTATCTACCAAGCCGCCCAGTTGACCGATTCACAGTAGGCCGGATGGACCCCGAGCGTGTCCCGGATCGCCGAGTCCGTGGCTCCCGTTCGAATGCCCAATGCGAGCGAGTAGATCAGGTCGCTCGCCGTGGGACCTGCGATGTGTGCACCCAGCAGCCGTCCGTCGCTTTCGCCGAAGAGGAGCTTCACGAGCCCATCGCGCTCGTCTTCGATGATGGCGGCGCCGAGTGAATCGAACTTCGTCACCCGTGCGCGATAGGGGATGCCGAGGCGCTGGGCGTCGGCCTCGCTCAGACCGACCTGTGCGACCTGCGGAACCGTATAGACGGTCGTAGGAACGGCCGAGTAGTCCGGTGCGTGCGGCTCGTCGCTGTCGATGGACCAGGCCACGGTTCGCCCCTGGTAGGAGGCCACCGGGGTCTGCATCATGCCGCCCGCCGCATCTCCGGCGGCCCAGACGCGTGGGTTGCTGGTTCTCAGGAACTCGTCTAGCACGAGTGCGCCCCTCTCGTCGGTCTCGATGCCGCCTGCGGACAGGTCGAGCGCGTCGAACGAAGGGCGCCGACCGACGGCCATGAGAACGCGTGCGTACGTCCCTTCGTGCGTTTCGCCCGTTGGCTTCTCGAGGAAGGTCGCCGTGATGTCGCCGGGGTCACCGGAGAGAGCCTGCATTCGGCAGTTCGAATGGAACGAGACTCCCATCCGTCCCAATCGCCGCACCGGGACTTGCGCGACATCCGGATCGAGCATCTCGAGAGGACGCGGTCCGGAGGAGACGAGGGTGATCTTGGTGCCGAAGGAGGCAAAGATGGCGGCGAACTCCATGCCGATGAAACCGCCGCCGACAATGAGCAGAGTGTCGGGTGGTTCGGGGTAGCCGAGAGCCGCGTCGCTGGCGTCGGCGAGCTCGATTCCGGGTAGGGGTGGCAGTACCGGTGCGGAGCCCGTCGCGATCACCACGCTGTCCGGTGTCAGCACGCTGTCGCCGACCGAGACCTGTTCGGGAGACACGAAGTGCGCGGTGGCCTTGGCGAGACGGACGCCGGCGGACGCGAATAGCGATTCCTGGTCGCCGGCGTATGTCTCCTCAGAGTGCCATTTCCAGGCGAGCACGGTCTGCCAGTCGGTGACAGGCTGCGTGACGCCGATCCCGAATTGCTCGGCGGTGTCCACAACTCGACGCACTGCGGCCGAATGAGCGAGGGATTTCTTCGGCATGCAGCCACGCCAGAGACAGGTGCCGCCGATCCGGTCGTGATCGGCCACCGTCACGGACCACCCCGCTTGGGCAAGCGAGCGAGCAGCAGCGGTTCCGGCAGCACCGCTGCCTATGACCAATACAGTGCGTCGCTCGGCGGCCACGCTGCGTCCCTTCGTAGGTCTTGAAGTCAATGTCGCGTGAGGTCCAGGTCGTGCCCTTGCTTCTCGGATTATTGCCGAGCGAACGGCGCGAGAAACCGGGTGCAAACGCCGAGCGTGCGCCGAGTAGGGCGGGAAGGCAACGCTCTCGGAAGTGGCCCGCGAGAAGAGTGCTCGCGCCAGAATGAGACCCGCGCGATTGTGAGCGGAGTTTGTATCACTTGTTTACAAATCGTTGTTTGTGCGGCTAGAATGCCGTACAACACGCGCACCGGGTGCTACCGGGGCGTCGGGATAGGGGCCTGCGGGGGGACGTCTTACCGGCCTAGATACTTGTAACAAAGAGTTACAAGTACATGAGACGACTGCGGCAGGGGGTTGTGGATGCAGGGCTTGCCTGCAGATAGGTTGCTATTCGTACTCGGCCTGGCGACTGCTGCCGCCGGTTTCATCGGGCTGGTCTTCTTGATCAACAAACTTCTGTCTCCGCGAAATCCCACATCGGAGAAGGTGGAACCCTACGAGTGCGGCATGGAGCAGGCCGGCCAGCCATGGGCTGCCGTGCGCCTACGCTTCGCAACGATTGCACTCCTGTTCGTTCTGTTCGACGCCGAATCCGTGCTCCTGTTCGCTGTTGCCACCAAGCTGAGAGGCAGCTGGGTCGCACTGGTGGAAGTAGCGGTCTTCGTGGCGTTCCTCGCGTTGGGTCTCGCGTATGCGTGGCGGAAGGGGGCGCTGGCGTGGCGCTTGTAGACCGCATCGGCGCGGCGCTCGACCGCACCCCCGGAGGAATCATCCTCACGAGTGTCGATGCCGTAGTCGACTGGGCGCGAGGGCGTTCGCTTTGGTCGATGCCGATGGGTACTGCTTGCTGCGCGATGGAGCTGATTGCGGCCTCGTTCGCGAAGTTCGATTTCGACCGGCTCGGCACGTTCCCGAGACCCGATCCTCGGCACACGGACGTCATGGTCGTTGCGGGCACGATCACGCGCAAGATGGCTCCGGCAGTCAAGCGGCTCTACGAGCAGATGCCCGACCCGAAGTGGGTCATCGCGATGGGCAACTGCGCGGTCTCGGGCGGCATCTTCTTCTACGACAGCTACTCGGTTGTTCGCGGAGTCGACGAGTTCTTGCCCGTCGACGTGTACATCACCGGGTGCCCGCCACGTCCGGAATCCCTACAGGATGCGGTGCTTCAGCTACGCGAGCTGATCGCCACCGAATCCATCGCACCCGGAGTCAGACGTCAGCGAGAACTACTCCTCCCGACATCAGGCGATCTCTCGTTCGGGCAGAGACCGGGTGTGGTCGATGAGGGTGAGTCGGGATGAACATCGACGAGCTGCGCGAGCATCTATGCAAGGAGCATCCGGACCTGTGCCCACTCTTCTCGATCGAGTTCGGTGACGGCGTTCTGCTCGTCGATCGCGGAAGGCTCTTCGATGCGGCCGCCGACCTGAAAGAACTGGGTTTCGATCGTCTTGGGATGGTCACCGCGGTCGATCGAGACGAGGAGTTCGAGCTTGTCTACCGGCTCACGTCGCGGGCTATGTCGTGCGGCATGTTCCTGAAGTGCCGGGTCCCCCGAGAGAATCCACGCGGGCGCTCTTTGGTTCCACTGTGGCCTGCGGCCCTTTGGCAGGAGCGTGAGGTCTACGACCTCTTCGGCATTGAGTTCGAAGGTCATCCGGACCTCAGGAGGATCTTGCTTCCGGAAGACTGGGACGGTCATCCGCTCAGGAAGGACTACGCAGACGACCGGATGATCCGGCGACCCGACTACATCTGACTCTGAAACATTCGCAGGCGCTGGGAGGGAGGTGTTGCGATGACCATGGAAGTCGAAAGCAGGCGCGAGGTGTCGGGCGAAGACGACCTTGCGAGGCAAGAACTCGTAGTCAACGTGGGTCCATCGCACCCCTCCACGCACGGTGTCTGCCGCGTGATAGTGCATGTCGACGGCGAGGTCGTCACCAAGGCGGAGCCCGTCATCGGCTACCTGCATCGCGGCATCGAGAAGATGTGCGAGAACCGCACGTACTTGCAGGTCGTGCCGCTCACCGACCGACTCGACTACGTCGGTTCGATGTACGCGAACTGGGCGTACTGTCGTGCGGTCGAGAGACTCGCTTCGATCCGAGTCCCAGAGCGTGCCGAGTACCTGCGGGTCATCGTATGTGAGATGCAGCGCATCGCCAGCCACATGATGGCGCTCGGCTCTTCTGCGGCCGATACGGGTGCGGCATCGATGTTCATCTACGCGTTCGACGAGCGCGAACGCATCGTCGAGTTGTTCGAGGAGCTGTGCGGTGCTCGTCTGACCTACAACTACGTGCGTCCGGGCGGCGTGAGCTTTGACGCGCCGGAGGGTTGGACCGATCGTCTGAAAGACTTCACCAACAATCACAGGACCGCACTCTCCGAGATGGACCGCCTCTTCTTCGGCAACGTGATCGCGCGCGGACGCATGAAGGGGATAGGCGTGCTGTCTGCCGAAGACGCAGTCTCGTGGGGTGCTTCCGGACCGGTGGCGCGTGGTTCCGGTGTGAACTGGGACTTGCGCAAACACGACTCGTACTCGGTGTATCCGCGTTTCGACTTCGATGTTCCGACCGGTTCGAACGGCGACGCGTACGATCGGGGTCGATGCCGGCTCTTCGAGTGCTACGAGTCTTGCAGGATCATCGAGCAGGCGGCGGCGCAGATGCCTGAGGGGCCCGTGAAGACGGACGGGCTCTCGCGGCTGATCAGTCCGCGCCCAGGCGACGCCTACGACCACATAGAGAGCGCACGTGGCTCGCTGGGCGTGTACGTCGTGAGCGAGGGAGGCCCACGACCGTATCGGGTGAAGTTCCGTTCACCCGCGTTCTGCAATCTGGCGCTGCTGCCGATGCTGGCCGAAGGACACACGCTCTCGGACCTTGTCGTGGTTCTCGGGTCGCTGGACCCCGTCTTCGGGGAGGTCGACCGATGAGCGGGTTCCTTGGCGGACTGGTCTTCGGTCTGGCCGGCGGTATCACGATCGCCCTGGGCACGATCATGGGCGTGTGGGCGGAGCGCAAGATATCCGGGCGCGTTCAGATGCGTCTTGGACCGCAGGAGCAGGGGCCGTTCGGGCTTCTGCAGGTACCCGCCGATACGCTGAAGATGATGTTGAAAGAGGACATCACTCCGCGCAACGCGGATGCGCGGGTCTTCCGGTTCGCGCCCTACGTAGTGTTCGTGCCTGTCGCGATGGGTCTCGTCGTGATTCCGTTCGCGGTTGGCTGGGCACCACTGGACACCAGCATCGGCATCCTGTTCTTCCTGGCGGTGCCGTCGCTCTCCTCGATCGGCATGTTGCTCGGCGGCTGGTCTTCTCGCAACACCTACGCGACGCTCGGAGGCATGCGTGCCGCCGCGCAGATGATCTCCTACGAGCTGCCCCGCACGCTGTCCGTCCTTTCCATCGTGCTGCTGGCAGGTTCGCTGAGGCCCCTCGATGTTCTGGACGCGTGGCGAGTCTGGTGGCTCCCGCTGATCTTCGTCGGCTTCATCGTCTACTACATCTCGTCGGTGGCCGAACTGAATCGCGGACCGTTCGACATCCCCGAGGCCGAGTCCGAGCTGGTCGCGGGGTACTTCGCCGACTATTCCGGCATACGCTGGGGCATCTTCATGATGTCCGAGTACGGCGGGCTGGTCGCCGCCTCGCTCTTTGGCTCAGCCGTGTTCCTGGGCGCCACTCGCTGGCTGCCAGGCGCACTCGGTGTGATCGTCTTCGTGCTCGTTGCAGCGTTGATCGCGTCGAGCATGATTTGGATCAAGTGGACGTTCCCGCGCATGAGACCCGACCAGCTGATGCGTACTGCGTGGAAGGTGCTCACGCCGATCGCCCTCGTCCAGCTCGCGGTGGTGGGGGTGGTGGTCCCGTGGCTGTAGACGACGAGGCGCGTCTAGTCGAAACGGGCGCGCCCGATCGCTTGCCGAGGGCCGTTCCGCTGACAGTCGACGTCACGGATGATTTTGCCGGCGGCGTTGCGGGGTTCGTAGCGCGGTGGCGCTCGCTCGTGACGGGCCTCGGCATAACCGCTCGGCGAGCTATCGGTGGGCCGAAAACGTTGCGGTATCCGGCCCAGAAGTGGGAGGTCTCGCCGCGTTGGCGCGGTGCTCTGCGGTTGCGCGGTGTCCTCGGCAGAATGGAGATACCGATCCTGCGGGAGCTGAGCCCGGCGTACAACGCCGCAGTCGAGCAGCTTCATCGCGAGGATCGTCTGTCGCCGTGTGTCGGGAACTGTCCCGCCAACGTCGACGCGCGCGGTCAGAACTACTTCATGGCCGAAGACCGCGCCATCGAGGCCTACGAACTCGTGCGCACCCGAAACATCCTGCCAGGAGTTCTTGGCCGTATCTGCCATCACCCCTGCGAGACGGCGTGCCGCCGCAATCTGTACGACGAGGCGATCGCCATCAGGCCTCTGCATGGTCTGGCCTACGAGGCTTACGTGGCGGACCCACCGGCCATCGAGCCGTTTGAGGTGCGCTACGAAGAGCGCGTTGCGGTGATCGGCTCCGGGCCGTCGGGTCTGGCTGCCGCACACGACCTGATGAAGCTCGGCTATCGCGTGACGGCGTTCGAGAAGGAAGAGAAGCCCGGGGGCGCTTTGAATTCGGGCGTGCCGTCCTACCGACTTCCCCGAGAGGTTCTGCACGGCGAGATAGACAACATCGTGAAGATGGGCCTCGAGCTGCATTGCGGCGTTCAGATCGGCGTGGACAAGCCTATCGCCGAGCTCATCGACGAGTTCGACGCGATTCTGATTTCGGTGGGATTGCAGGAGAGCAGGCTCCTCCCGATACCCGGCAACGACGCCAAGGGCGTGCGAGGCGCGCTCGAATTCTTGAAGGCAGCCAACTGGCGCGGTGAGACCGGCGTGGAGGGCAAGCGGGTCTTCGTCATCGGCGGCGGGAACGTGGCGGTCGATGTCGCCCGGTGCGCCTTGCGCACGGGCGCGAGCGAGGTGCGACTCGCGTGCCTCGAGGCGGACAACGAGATGCCGTGCCACCCCTGGGAGATCGAAGAGGCTCTTGACGAGGGCGTTATCGCGATGTGCTCCCTGGGTCCCGAAGAGGTGCTCACAGAAGACGGCGCCGTTGTCGGCATGCGCATGCGCGAGTGCCTTGCGGTGTTCGACGAGACGGGCCGCTTCTCGCCGAAGTTCGGCCACGAACTCACGGACATACCCGCCGACATAGTGGTGTTCTCCATCGGCCAGGGAGCAGTGCTGAAGGATGTCGTGGAAGGCTCGGACATCCAGCTGACCGAGAGAGGACTGCTTCCTGTGGACGGGAGCGTATTGACCACCGACCAGCCCGGGATTTTCGCCAGCGGCGAGGTCGTGACCGGTCCCGGCAGCGCGATAGCGTCGATCGCGACCGGGCACGAGGCGGCGACGTCGATCCATCGCTATCTGCGGGGTGAGCCGATCGAGGAGGGCCGCGTGTCTCGTCCGGTTCCGTCGTATCCGACCTACGGCCCGGTGGACCTCGATATCGTGGAAGAGAACCGACGGCGCATCGAGATGCCCATGGCGCGTCCCGAAGAGCGTGCTCGCGACTTCCGCCAAGTGGAGATGGGCCTGACGCACCTCGAAGGTCTACAGGAAGCGGCGCGCTGTCTGAGATGTCAATCCGAGGTGTGCGTGGGATGCACGTTCTGCGCGCGCACTTGCCCCGACTACGCCATTCAGGTCGAGCGCGTTGACGATCCGGGTCGTCGGGCTGTGACCCGCTACGAACTCGATCTCACGAAGTGCTGCTTCTGTGGCCTCTGTGCGGAGCAGTGCCCCACTGACGCTTTGTGCCACACGGGGCAGTACGAGCTGTCTTTCTACCACCGT
>Ga0224495_10002778_pt1 | contig 11178 bp, 9 predicted proteins | sample SF_Jul11_sed_USG_FD_168128 | JGI IMG/M metagenome (GOLD analysis project Ga0224495, IMG submission 168128) | Sediment microbial communities from San Francisco Bay, California, United States - SF_Jul11_sed_USGS_4_1 | ecosystem: Environmental > Aquatic > Marine > Sediment | place: USA: California...
CGCCATATTCCCAGCAGCCGGGTAAATACACAATTCAGGATGTCCTTAACAGCCCGATGTCAACCTACCCGCTACGTTTCTTGGAATGCTGTGCCATGACCGATGGTGCCGCCTGTATGCTGCTTTGCGATGAAAAAACTGCCTACAAGTTGACCGATAAACCCTGCGAGCTTTTCATAGCCGGCGGGAGCCATACCTTGAGGGTAGCAGACCGCAGAGATATGGAGATCCCATTGCTGCCACACGAGACTCCCCAAATGTATAAGGGCCTGCGCAAGAAGGAAGGGCAGCGGTGGCCAGGATTTGAAAGCTTTGCTGCGGCACGATTTGCCGCTTATTTCGCTTACGGAATGGCTGGCATCACCAACCCGCTTGACGAGCTTGACCTGGTGGAGTTGCATGACGCATTCACCATAAGTGACATCCAAACTTATGGGGACATCGGACTTCGTCCCTATGGACAGGAACCTGATTACATTGAATCTGGAGATGCCTATTTCGGCGGTAAGTGTCCAGCCAATCTGTCAGGAGGATTGATAGGCACCATGCACGCTGTAGGAGCAACCGGCATCTTTCAAGGAGTTGAATGCCTCTGGCAAATACAGGGCAAATATGATAAGTTTCATGGCGCCCCCAGAATCTGGGAGTCTTTTGGTAAGAAGAAGCCCGAAGACTGGAGGAGTCTGCAAGTACCTGATGCCAGGCAGGCACTCTGGGTGTCTCACGCCGGTGTCGGGTCACATGTGACAGTAGGCATTCTCAGGAAGGCTTTCTAAAGGAGGAGAACTGTGGCAGCAAAGAGAAAGACAACAAAGTACACTGGCAAACCGGCAAAGGTCCTTCAATCGGAACCAGCTATAGTAACAGAGTGGCCTAGGAGTCTGACCCACCGCCATACCTATGGAAAACTCTCTCCGTTCTTCAAAGGCCTGACAGAGGGAAAATTACTAGCCACCAAGTGTGTCAATCCCCAATGCGGAGAGCACAGACTGTGGCTTCCACCGCGGGCTGACTGCCCCGACTGTAACCAGCCGATGACCTGGGAAGAGTTGCCCCAGCCAATAATTGGCACTGTGCATACCTACGCGCGGGTAGAGTACGCCGGCGCTGGCATAGAGCTCACCACCCCCTATTTCCAGATTGACGTTGAGCTGCTCGGCGTGTGCACTATATTCAAGGGCTATCTCCAATACGGAACACCCGAAATAGGCATGAAAGTGAAGGCTTGCTTCCGCAGGGAAGACCCCACCAACACAATTCTTGATATATACTGGATCCCTGTAGGCGATGATACGGATGTACGGTCTTAGGCAGGTAGTTGGTAGAGAGCTAATTAGAGCAAGCGCTGACGAGACAGGAGGGATACGGCATGGGCAAGTTACTTTGGCAGCCCACGGAAGAACGGAAGAAAAATGCAAATATAACCCGTTTTATAGAGTTCGTTAATAAACGACACAAACAGGACTTTCACTCCTATAAAGAGCTTTATGACTGGTCCGTAGACAAGATACCCGATTTCTGGGCTTGTGTGTGGGATTTTGTTGGGGTGAAAGCCTCCAAAGGCTACGAAACGGTGGTTGACGATGTGACTAAGATGCCCGGCGCAAAATGGTTTGCTGGAGCGAAACTCAATTTCGCCGAAAATCTATTGAGTAACAGGGATGACAAGACGGCCTTCATCTTCAAAGGAGAAACTCAGAAGTCAGTGACTATGACGTACGCTGAACTGTATGACTCTGTCGGACGGCTGGCTGAATCTCTTCGAGGACTAGGACTCAAGCCCGGAGACCGGGTAGCTGCCTACATGCCTAATATGATAGAAACGGCCGTGGCCATGCTTGCCAGCACGAGTATCGGTGCTGTCTGGGCTTCGTGTGCCACCGATATCGGTTCCGGGGCAGCCATTGACCGCTTTGGTCAAATCGAACCGAAAGTTCTGTTCACTGCTGACGGCTATTTCTACAAAACGAAACCTTTTGATTCTCTTTCCAACGCTGCTGAAATTGTAAGGGGGACACCCTCTATTGAGAAAGTAATAGTGGCCCGCTACAGAGAAGAGAAACCCGACATTAGCCATATCCCCAATTCCGTATATTATGATGACTTCCTATCAAGCGGGGCGCCCAAAATTCAATTTGAACAGTTGCCTGCAGACCATCCCGTGTTTATCATGTTTTCGTCAGGCACGACCGGCAAGCCGAAGTGTATGGTTCAAGGAGCGGCTGGAATTCTCCTTAATCAACTGAAGGAGTTAATCATCCACACCGACTTGAAGCGAGACGATGTTCACTTCTTTATCACGACTTGTAGCTGGATGATGTGGAACTGGATGCTGACTTCTCTAGCTACAGGTAACACCATTATTCTGTATGACGGCAACCCCAACTACCCCGGGCCCGGGGCCATGTGGAAACTGATTCAGGACGAAAAAGTGACTATGTTTGGGTGCAGCGCCAGTTATATCAACTATCTCAGGAGCGAAAACATTAAGCCGGCTAAAGACTACGATTTGTCATCATTAAAGGAGATATGGCAGACTGGTTCGCCCCTCTCAGCGAAAGGCTTTGAGTACGTGTATCGGGAAATCAAGAAAAACCTGCATTTCAATTCCAGCGCGGGTGGCACAGACATCAATGGCTGCTTTTTCACAGGGAGTCCCATTCAGCCTGTATACGCTGGTGAATTGCAGGGACCTGGTTTAGGGATGAAGGTGAAAGCGTATGATGAACAAGGGCGTGTGGTATTTGACCAGCAGGGCGAGCTCGTCTGTGAAGCGGCTGCCCCGCCTATGCCGCTTTCTTTCTGGAACGACCCAGATGGCAAGAAATATAGGGAGGCTTATTTTTCTGCTTACCCCGGTGTTTGGCGTCACGGGGACTATATCGTATTTCATAGCGATACCCGGGGGGCCACTTTCTACGGTCGCTCCGATTCGGTGCTGAAACCATCCGGGGTTCGCATAGGCACAGCCGAAATATATAACGTGATGGAAGGGCTGCCGGAGATTGCTGATAGCCTGGCAATAGGACAGAGATGGGAGGGAGACCAGCGTGTCCTCCTTTTTGTCAGATTGGCTGAAGGATATCATCTAACGGAAGATCTACAGAACAAAATCAAGAGAAATCTGCGCGAAAAAGCTTCCCCGAGACACGTCCCGGCCAGAATCATTGCGGCACCGGACATTCCCTACACCACGAACATGAAGAAGGTGGAAAGCGCTGTCACAAACATAATCCACGGCAGACCTGTGGTGAACAGAGATGCCCTGTCCAATCCCGAATGTCTGGGCTTCTTTGAGAAGCTTGTTGCAGAAGGGGCACTCAAATCTTAGTTTACTCTAGATAACCAGAGACAGGAGCCGAAGAATTGAGGGCGACTGGACTCAGTAGCGACGTTGCTCGGACATGCTTTAAGATAAGGATCGAGGCTTACATATTGCCTCTAGAGTGTTAATAGGCAGGAGAGTACCCTTGAGGGAGATGAGCCATGGATTTTGATTTGAGCGAGGAGCAGAATCTAACGCGCCAGGCAATCCGGGGTTTCGCTGAAAAGCAGATTGCCCCGATTGCCCGAGAGCTGGACGAAAAGGAGGAGTTTTCTGCCGAGCTAACTCACAAAATGGCGGACCTGGGGCTGCTGGGGTGTTTTGTTTCAGAGAAATATGGCGGCTCCAACATGGGCTACATCTCGTACGCAATTGCGGTTGAAGAGCTGGCGAGGGTGGATGCTTCCCAGGCCGCTACTATCGCTGCCGGAAACTCTCTGGGAATCGGCCCTATCTACTACTTTGGCAGTGAAAAGCAAAAACAAGAATGGCTTCCCAGGCTCTGTTCCGGAGAGTGTCTAGCTGCATTCGGTCTGACGGAGCCTGATGCTGGCTCCGACGCTGGAAGCTCTCGAACCACCGCAACACTTCAAGGAGACTACTGGACTATCAATGGGCACAAGATTTTTATTACCAACTCAGCTTGCTCGTTAACTGGTGTCATTATTGTCCAGGCGGTGACCGGCAAACGTGAGGATGGCAAGCCGGAGCTTAGTTGCCTTATCGTTCCCAGCGGCACCCCTGGGTTCACAGCTAAGGAAATGAAAGACAAGATGATGTGGCGAGCATCCAGCACAGGCGAGCTTTTTTTCGACGATTGCGTCGTGCCGAAGGCAAACCTTCTGGGAAGGAGGGGCGACGGCTTCCATCAGATGCTTGCCACACTGGACGGCGGACGCCTCAGCATCGCCGCCATGGGACTGGGTGGGGCTCAGGCAGCTTTCGAATTGGCCCTGCAATACGGTAATTCGCGCATCCAATTTGGGCAACCCATCGCTTCATTTCAAATCAACGCTTTCAAGCTAGCCGATATGGTGCTGGAGATCGAACTGGCCAGAAATCTGCTCTACAAAGTCTGCTGGCTGCGAGAAAACGACCGTCCCATCACTAAAGAGGCAGCCATGGCAAAATTGTTCTGCTCTGAAGTCATGCGCCGTTGTGTCCACCACGCAGTTCAACTTCACGGAGGGTACGGGCTGATGAAGGATTATGAAGTCGAGAGATTATATAGGGATCAGAGGATTCTCGAGATCGGCGAGGGAACCTCAGAAATACTACGCATCGTGATTGCCCGTAACATCGGCGTCTCGGGAAGGGCAATCTAGAAAGAAGGGCACCATGAAAAACGACAAGTCAAAACGCAGGACTTCTGCTAGACCTGGTCCGGCCAAGAGCAGCGCAGCGAGGCATGATGATCTTCTGACCGACGCGGCTGATCTCGCCCGTATGGAAGCAGTTAAGGAGGGAAAGGAATCCCTTGGCGACCGGATTCGGAGGGTTCGAGAAATGCGCGGGCTCACCATTAAGGACCTGAGCAGTCGAACAGGCATAGATATAGATGCCCTGGGACGTATAGAATCGAGCAAACTAATCCCCGCGTTAGGGCAGCTGGTTAGGCTAGGTAAAGCGCTCGACATGAAGATGGGCTACTTCATATCTCCAGGAATTGACAAGCCTATGACCGTGGTCCGCAAGCACGAACGACGGACGGTGTCCCGCTACGGAGAGGTCAGAAGCGTGCTCTACGGCTACTCCTACGAGTCCCTGGCCCCTGACAAGGCTAATCGGTTGATGGAGCCATTCATTGTTACGCTAGTACCTACAGAGACGGAAGAGTCCTCTACCCATGCTGGACAAGAATTTCTTTACGTCCTGGAAGGCGAAATCAAAGTGCAAGTCCGGGACCGCGTTGATTTTCTCAAGGCTGGGGATGCCGTGTATTACGATTCTGGTCAACCCCACCTCGTCAGGTGTGCTGGTACCACTGCAGCCAAGATACTCGCCGTTCTTTACGCGGGATCGGCATAGACCGCAAGACGGTCGCGGTCTGCTATAACACTGCCGAAGAAGCCCCTGATAGCAGAAGCAAACGATTCTTTTTGCAGCGCAGCATCCCGATATCTGACAATAACGTCTCTATTTTGATACGCCATGACTTTCAATCAGGGTGTCACAGGTTCGAATCCTGCACAGCTCACACTCTGCCCCCTTTTTTCTGCGAACAGAAAGTCAAAATCAGACAGTCTCAGAAGTCGTCACCCGAGATATCCTATCAACTCACGGCTGTGACTTGGACGGCGCAGTTTAGCCAGTGCTTCTCTTTCAATCTGGCGTATCCGCTCCTTGGTAAGACCCAACTCTGTGCCAACCTCCGCTAGGGTTCGACTGTACTCATTGCGCAGCCCAAACCTCAATTCAATGATGCGTCGTTCTCGGGGTGTCAGCGACTCTAATGCTTTGCTCAATTCCTCTCTGAGCAGAATTGCATTGGACTGCTCTTCAGGCTGCGGAATCGTCTGGTCTGCAATGAAATCACCGAGTTGGCTTCCATCTTCTCCTACAGGCGTCTCCAGAGAAACAGGCACATCAGATATCACATCAAGCAGCGATTCTATCTTTTTGGATGGCAGTCCCATCTCAGAAGCTAGTTCTTGTTCAGTCGGCTGGTGGCCGAGCCTCTGGGCTAGACTATTCCTCGCCCGTGCTAGCTTCGCCAGAGCATCAACCACGTGTCCCGGCAGGCGCACAATGCGTGACTGGTCATTAACTGCCCTGTTGACTGCCTGCCAGATCCACGGAATGGCGTAGGTGCTGAATTTATAGCCTCTGCGGTGGTCGAATTTCTGCACTGCCCGCATCAACCCGACATTACCTTCCTGTATGAGGTCGGCTAGAGGCACGCCCCTGCCAATATGTCCCTTGGCGACGCTTATAACAAGGCGTAAATTAGCTTGAATCATGTGGTTGGTTGCCTGGCGTGCCCTTTCCTTTACTTGCTCGAAGTGCTTGTCAATTTCTGAGTGATGCGCTTCCAGTTTGTCGCGGAATTCCGGCGACTCCAGCACCTCCCCAAATTCAATCAGAGAGCTTTTCAGGCCTGCCTCTGCCACGATATGCCATGGTATCAGCCGACTGTCCAGCGACAATTCAATTATGTCTTTCTCGACTCTGTCTTGGTTTACCCTAGTGAGTTCAGCTATAGCGCTGGATAAATGCTGGTCGATACTGCCATCGATTGCGCGACGTAGATCTGGGTGAGACACTTTCTCTGCTATGCTTCCGCGATAAGGAAGTTTAAGATACCGGTAAAGAGTTTTGAAAACCAAATCCGCTTGGCTGAGTCGCTTCCCTGAAGCTAACAACAGGTTTATGGCCGAAGGCTGAGCACCTGGCCCGGCGAGCCGTTCTTTCTCAAGCCGGGAGAGGTGCTTCCCCTCTTCTATCTGGCTACCCAGCACTCTTTCCTCCTCGGCATTGAGAAGGGCAGTTTGCCCCACTTCGTCTAAATATAAATTCAACAAATCATCACCAAATTCAAGCTTGCGTTTCTGAGGAGTAATTTCAAGCTCGGAGAAGTCTTCTTCCTCGTAACTCTTCTGCCCAGCCAAATGCGATTCCTCATCCCCAGAAGAGATTTGTTCTCTGTTTTTTGTGTTTTCTGAAACTGCTATCATTTTCAGCCTCCTTTATACCTTTGGTTCGGGCAACTACTTCTTCCAGGCAAAAACCATTGTATGTAAGGAAGCGATCCTTGTATGCGACTTTTGTCCCATGCAGACCGGGCCGTCGAATAGGGAAACGCAAGATAACAAAAGACTGGTGGGAAAGATGGATGATGGAAATATTATAAGACCTTAGTTGGTCTCTAGTGCTCTTGGATAATTATCTCAAAAGGGCAACTGATGGCCCCGGTGGGACAAACGGCTTCGCAGTCTGTACACCAGTCGCACTCCACTGTTTCAATAATGATAACGATTTTGTTAACTATCGTCAGAGCATTTAAGTGGCACACGCCAACGCACAGGCCGCACCCGTCGCACTTTCTGATGTCTGTAATCGGCATTTCAGCCATGTTTTTCAGTCTCCATGTTGATTATTCTAGAAGTAAAGGTGCCACCTGTCTGTGATTTTTGTCTCAAGAAGACACCTCCATTATCTTCCTTAGAGCTTCTTTATCCCTAATTATTATGCGGTGGCGGTCCAGCTTGATCGCCCCTTCCTCCTCTAATGCCTTCAACGACCTACCCACCACCTCCCGGGCAGTACCCGCCATAGCTGCCATTTCTTGCTGTGTAAGCCGTGGCCCACGGCTCATTTCGCCTCCGATGTGTTCAAAGAGTATTCTGGCTACCCTGTTGATGACATGCTTGAAAGACAGATCCTCAACCAGCGATACGAGATGACGCACTCGCTTTGCCAGCACCTTGATTACATTCAATGCTATCTGTGGATGGTTCCGGAGGATGACTTCCATGTCATTCTTCTTTATCCCGTAAAGAAGAACGGGTCCCATAGCCCGGGCACCGGCGGGATTTGGCCCACCATCAAAGATGGAGACATCATTGAAGGACTCGTCGGGGCGCACGATGTTCAAGATCTGCTCCCTCCCTTCGGTTGATGTCTTGAACACTTTCACCACGCCTGAAGCGACAAAATACAGATTGTCAGCCGATTCACCCTCGAGCAAGATCATTTCTGCTCTTTCAGCAGTCTTTTCAAAGACGAGTTCTTTGATTGACTCAAGCTCAGCAAGGCCAAGATCCGAGAAGTATAGAATCCTCTTCAAAAACTCCAGTTGAACAGCCATGCCTCATATCCTCACGAGATAGCGAAATCTGCTTAATTATACACCTGTTTCTCAGACCCCATCACCCGAATGAATTCTAGGCCCAAGGCCAAACCATTTGTATGATCTAGGCGGGGAGTCACGCATTAGAACTCTGTGCGCGTCACTGTCTGCGCCTTTGCCCACCATGCACAACACACTGGGCATATTGATCAGGCCGATTCCAAAGGCACTGACTAAGGTGTTACAATATTCTTGATGAGTGGTTATACGCTAAGAGAGGCCGCTCAGGCTTTAGGGGTCTCCATAGTCACCGTCCGCCGCTATATCAAGTCCGGCAAGCTCAAGGCCAGGCTGGTATCTACCAAATTCGGGGAGTCATACATTATAGAAGACCTACCCCTGCCCACGAAGCCCTTACCAGATGATACCCAGCAAGTCCAACCCCTTATCAACCGAATAGAGCAACTATCGCAGGAAGTCGGCTATTGGAAAGCTAAAGCGGAATTGCTTGAGCAACGATTATTGCTTCTCGAAGGCCCTAAGCAGACCCCTAAGCAAAGATGGTGGCAAAGGCTGTTCAGGCCTTGGCACTGAATACACAAGGCCTTATCACCGATGCAGAACGGGAAAGACCAGCGCCCAGTGATTAGGGCATGAGTTCGGATTGTAGGCCACACCTGCACTGAATGAGAAAAGGGAACATAATTTGCGGTGGCTCTGGTCGGTAAGCCAATTAGATACGCAAAAGGTTTAATGCCTTTCCCAGGGCCTCTCAAATGCATTCCAGTGGGAATCTAAGGGGTAGCCTGTCCCCGAAATCAAGTTCACTACAAATCAGGTATTATGCCCAGAGAAGATCGCGACACTTTGGGGAAAAACTACCGAGGCTAAATTGCGAATAGAAAGGCATTAATGATTACTTCGTTGCGCGGTCAAAGTATGGCAGGTTCAAATCCTGTACGGCCTACCACAGAGGCAACATCATCACCTTTCTCCGATACGCTTCGTCAGACGGAAGCTAGTTCTAGAAGATAGCTTACACCCCAAAGAGCTAAATAGCCAGACCAATAGAAACAGGCCGACAATTAAGCCTTAACCGATTCCTTCTTTCGTTGCTTGTCTAGAAGACCTTCATGATAAGGGCAAATTCTCCGACAGATATTGCACGAAAGAACCCAGCCGCCACCATCGGTGTAAGAATTAGAACGCTCTCTGCATAGCCTCTGGTCAATGGTCATCCCATCAAGAGCATGCTGCGGACACGAATCTATACACAACGTGCATCCAGAGATACAACCTTCATAAGATGCAATCGGATCGGGCTCTAAATCAATAGACACAAGAATAGCCCCAAGCCAGATCATATTCCCGAACCTTTCGTTTATAAGAAGAGTATTCTTCCCAAGTACTCCTAGCCCAGCGAGGACACCTGCGTGTTTTAGTGATAGAATCCCTCTTCCATGATTCCGGTCTGTATCCCAATACTCATACGGGTCAGCCGAGGGAATCGGAATTGACACAACGCCTTCCATTTCTAATTCACCTGCTACATGGAAGGAAATCCCGTCCAATTTATCAACCATTTTGTTTCTTACCAAGGTATAGGGTGCATTGGTTTTGGCTTGAAGGGTGCTTAAAGGAAAACGGGATGCAAAAACAATTACAGATCTACAATCAGGATAGATGTCACATGGGTGGAAACCTTTCGGAGCATCCACAAATCGAGCCACTGGAGCGACCCCACAGATATCTGCCCCGCATTGAATTATCCTCTTCTTAGCTGTTCTGGAACCGATCATGACTCCTTGCCTTGCCGCCAACAATCATACCACATGCTAAGCTACAGTTGCCTATATTAAACGAATGCCTACATTGTCTGTGGTAGAACACCGGCGCTGTCCAAATAATAAACTCATCGTAACTTCGCTACCGGGAGCCGTCTGGCCAGGGCTTTTCGCCGAGGGCAATGCGGCACAGGTCAGTGATGAATATGTTGGGTAGATTGAACTTCAAGCTGGGTCGCATAAGCACTCTGTGACATAGAGGGCAGGAAGTTATGATGGCATCGGCACCGCAGGCAATGGCATCCTCGAAGTTCTTCTTCTGGATGTCAACGGCAAGTTCTCGGTTAACGTAGATAAGGGGAGCGGTGCAGCAGACGGCGTTCAACCGCTCATATTCTCTGTTGGGCCGTTCCACGCCGACAAGCTCGAAGACCTCATCCAGAAAAGCATCATACTCAGGGATCAATCTGGTAGCGCAGTTGGCGTGGTAGGCAACCTTCTTGCCCAGTTTGGTGATGTTTTTTTTGTGAGCCCTCAGATAGTTGCGCAGGTATTCGAAGAGGTGCATGTACTTGAAGGGAACTTCGAAACCATACTCCTTGGCCTTTACATGCGCGAGGATAAAGCCTTCATTATGAATGTACACGATGTCTTTGCCCAGGCTTGCCAGCTTATCAAGGACTCGCTGACCATATTTTTCGACTAAGCTCTCTCCACCCATATGCACGTAGCCTACAAGAGATGCATACTCCCCACCTCTCACTATGGTCATACCCTTGAATAGCTGGCTGTCAAATGTGCCCTCGGGGAAGTAGTCAAACCGGAACGCGTCGAGTGACAGCGCTGGCTTACCAGGGTCGCCCGGTATCAGCTGGTAGTCAAACCGAAACGCATCGAATGACAGAGCAGGCTTATCAGGAGTGCCCTGTATCAACTGCCTGTGGTCTTCTCGCCTTTCGAATGCCCGGACTAATTCCTCGCATAGCGGTTTGTCGACTACTACTATGGGAGAGGTGCCTATTTTCTCCTGCATCTTGAAGATAAGGTTAGAAGGGTCAGCTCCGGTAGGACAGTGACTACTACAGGCGATGCAGGTAGTGCACTTGCTCAATATTTCGGCGTCTTTGCCCTCCATGAGCAGCGTAATCTCAGCAATCGCCTTATCCCTATCATAACCGGCATACCTGCAATTCACGAGGCAGTCGCCGCACAGGTTACATTTTGAAGCATCCCACATTTTTGCCCTCCTTTTGACGATAGTTAGCTGGCCTAGAATGTTA
>Ga0224495_10002779_pt1 | contig 11174 bp, 8 predicted proteins | sample SF_Jul11_sed_USG_FD_168128 | JGI IMG/M metagenome (GOLD analysis project Ga0224495, IMG submission 168128) | Sediment microbial communities from San Francisco Bay, California, United States - SF_Jul11_sed_USGS_4_1 | ecosystem: Environmental > Aquatic > Marine > Sediment | place: USA: California...
GGCTCAGGGTATTCATTCATGGCTCAAGCTGTTGCGGACCAAGCTACGGCATGGACATAGATGAGAACGCATCCGATGGAGACGAAACTGTCGAGAAAAACGGCCTCAAGGTCTTCATTGACAAAAATGCTTCTGAAAGCCTCAGCAGCAAGGAAATCGACTATATCAAGACCGAACAGGGCGAGGGATTTGTCATCAACAGCAATGAGCCGCCTTCAGGTTCAGCCTGCAGTTCAGGCTGCAGCTCCTGCGGATAAGAATAATCCTTCATGTTTCCTTTTCAAAGACCGAGGAGACTGAGAAAAAACGAAACTATCAGGAGAATGGTGAGGGAAACCTCGCTTTCTCCTGATGGCTTTATATACCCGCTCTTTGTAACCTACGGGAAAAACGTCCGCAAAGAAATAAAATCGATGCCGGGGTGTTTCCAGGAGTCGGTCGACAACATAGTCAAACACGCGAAAGAGGTGTATTCGCTCGGCATTCCCGCCGTGATCCTCTTCGGCATCCCGGAGCATAAAGACGAAATTGGCTCCGGCGCGTACGATCCCCACGGCGTTGTACAAAAAGCGATCAGGGCCATCAAAAACAAGATCCCGGAACTGCAGGTTATCACTGATGTCTGCATGTGCGAATATACCAGCCACGGACATTGCGGGATCATAGAACAGGGCGCGGTCAGGAACGATCCGACCCTCGAACTGCTCGCAAAAGAAGCAGTCTCCCATGCAAAGGCCGGGGCTGACATGGTCGCCCCTTCGGACATGATGGACGGCAGAGTCGACGCGATCAGGACAGCTCTCGACGCGGAAGGCTTCCCGGAGATGCCGATCATGAGCTACGCAGCAAAATACGCGTCAGCTTTTTACGGTCCCTTCAGGGATGCCGCAGAATCAACACCCCAGTTCGGGGACAGACGCTCATACCAGATGGACCCCTCAAACAGGAGAGAGGCGTTAAAGGAAGTGGCGCTGGACATCGACGAGGGCGCCGACATCGTCATGGTAAAGCCGGCGATGACATACCTTGACATCATTTCCGATATCAAGGAGAATTTTGCCCTGCCTGTTGCCGCCTATAACGTAAGCGGTGAGTATTCAGTTATCAAGGCTGCCGCCAAACTCGGCTGGATAGATGAAGAACGGGCGATGATGGAAGTGCTGACATCTATAAAGCGCGCGGGGGCCGATATCATTCTCACCTATTTCGCAAAAGACGCTGCCAGGGTCCTCAACAGATAGCACCCAGGACAAAAACTCTCCCTTGCATCCATGTGCCTTTGCCGAAACCCGCTGTTTCTTCGCAAACACAATTCATTGCTCCGGATTCGGCAAACCGGATTTTGACCGGAAATGCCTGATTTTCCTCTGCGTCATCTGATTCTCTCCGGTAAAATCTTTTTCCCGCGAATGTCTGTTTTTTTGACCGGGTCAACTGCACTTTCCGGACAGATCTTCTCATAACAAGAGTCACTGCCCCTTAAAAACAGCCATAAGAGTGCATAAATGCTTAATAATTGTATTCTCATTGGTTTAGTAATATAATAAGAAATATGAAAAATATGCTTATTTTATTTTGCCTTTGTCTCTCCTTCTTCGCAGGTTGCACCAGTAAAGAGCCGGTTCCTCCCCCTCCTGAAAAAAAGTCTGACAGCAGGGTGCTCGTCATCGGGCTCATTCCAGAGCAGAATATATTCAAGCAGATGGAGCGGTACAAACCCGTCGCGGAATACATCCACAAAAAGACCGGATACAAGATCGAACTCGTCGTTCTCCCCCGCTACGGAAACATCATCGACAATTTCGTCTCGAAGAACATGGACGGCGCATTCTTCGGCAGCTTCACCTACACCCTGGCCCACGCGAAACTCGGCGTCGAGGTGCTCGCGAGACCAGAGAACCTCGAAGGCATCTCCTCATACCACGGACTCATTTTTGTCCGGAAGGACAGCGGCATCAGGACCGCAAAGGACATGAAGAGAAAGAGGTTCGCCTTTGTGGACAAGGCGACAACCGCCGGCTATCTCCTTCCTCTCGAGTATTTCCACGAAAACGATATCAGTGATTACAGGACCTATTTCCAGGAGACTTATTTTACAGGCACCCATGAGGACGCTATCCACGATGTGCTCGAAGGAAAGGCTGATATCGGCGCGGCAAAAAACACGGTTTTCGACAAACTCGCAAATGCCGACAGCAGAATAAACAAATACCTTCTTGTATTGAAAAAATCGCCTGAGGTGCCGGAAAACAGCCTCGCCCTGAGAAAAGACATCGATGAGTCTGTCAGAAAGAAGCTCCAGGATGTCCTCCTGGACATGCATAATGATCCGGAAGGAATGGATGTCCTGAAACAGTTCGGCGCGAGACGTTTCATCGAAACCACCAACGACGACTTTGAGCCCGTTGTCAGGTACTGCGAACATATCCATCTCGATCTTTCAACGTATGATTATATGAACTGAATGAAAAGAATCATTATCATCAGCATAACCGTCTTTTCCCTCATTTTCATCATCAGTATCGGCTATATCATCACTTCAATAGAAAAATCGACCTCAACGCTCGACAAGCTCATCGTTCTCCACCAGGTCGAGATACTGCGCGAGCACCTGCTCATACAGATCAAGAGGGTACAGGCAGACCTCAACCTGAAAAATACCCGGTATGCCCGCAGCGTCGATACCGTTGTCAGCGACGTGGCAAATCTCCAGAACGTAGCCGACACCTGTTTCGACTGTCATCACGATGAAGAGGTAACGCAGAAGCTCAAAGGCATAAGCAGTCAAATAGAGGAGTACAAGAACGCCCTGAGCAGGGTATTTACGATCAGGGCGAATGTCGCAAGACTGGACAGAGAAGAGGACATCGCCTTCGGCATCGGAGCTGAACTGATAAAACAGGTCGATGAGATGATCGCCCTCACGACGAGCAAGCTTGAGAAGCGGACGCAGGCGACCCTCGAAAAAATAACCGAGGCAAAGGCGATCCTTTACTTTTTTCTTGCCTTCGGGCCCCTGCTCACCATAGTACTATCCTATTATCTGATCAGTTCCTTCACCAAGCCGATCAAAAAATTGATGCATGCCACGACACGGCTGAGGGAAGGAGACCTGGACCACCGGATAGAGGGGCTGAAGGATGAATTCGGCGAGGTCGCCCGGTCTTTCAACGAGATGTCGGGAGCGCTGAAAGAACATTTCACCAAGATCCAGAGGGTTGAACAGGGCATCGTGCTCGGGGAGCTGGCCGCGGGACTGGCACACGAGATCAAAAACCCGCTCACCGGGGTGAAGGGCGCAATCGAGCTGATTTCCCAGGAGGCATCGATCGCACAGGAAGACAGGGAGATGCTCCTGAAGGCGATAGAGGACGTAATGCGTATCGAAGCACTGATGAAAGACCTCATGAATTTCGCCAAGCCGCCCAAACCGCAGTACACAACCGCGGACATCAACAGCATCCTGAGGGCGACTGTCAGCTTTGCGCTGAAACACCCCTCCTTCTCGCCCGGAAACGGAAAGACGATCACCCTGGTAAATCACCTCGATGAAAACCTTCCGAAGACAAAGGCCGACCCGCAGCAGCTGCGGCAGATATTCCTGAACCTCCTGCTCAATGCTGCAGAGGAGATGCCCGGGGGAGGCACGCTTAGGCTTGAGACTTCCTATGACGCGCCTTCACGTCAAATACAGATCAGGATTTCCGATACCGGAAAAGGCATCCCGGAGAATTTCATGGACAAGATCTTTCAGCCGTTTTTCACAACCAAGGCAAAAGGCACAGGGCTCGGCCTCGCGATAATCAGACGGCTTATCGAACAGCACGAAGGCGAGATAAGCGTCGCGAACAATGTATCCGGCGGTGCTGCCTTTACGATCAGGCTGCCGGCGAACGGACACGCGGAATGAAAACCAGAGAGAAAAAGAAAAAGGTCTTTCTCGTCGATGATGACGAGCTTATCATCATGACGCTTTCGCGGCAGCTCATGAAAGAGGGGTACGAGATTCTGAGTCAGACCACGACAGAGAAGCTCATGGAAAATCTGAAGTCCGGATTCCCTGATGTCATACTGCTCGACATCAATCTTCCCGACCGCAACGGGATAGACATCCTCCGCGATATCCGGGACAGCGGCCTTCCCGCGAAGGTCATCATGCTGACCGCCGACGATACCGCTGAGACCGCGGTGCGGGCCATGAAACTCGGCGCGGCCGATTACCTGACAAAACCGTTCAACATCGACGAGGTCAAGATCGTGCTCGCGAATGTCATCGGGAACAAACAGCTCGAACAGGAAATCGACTATCTGAGGAAGATCAGCTCCAAATACCTGGAGACTGAATTCATAGGCAATTCGGAACCGCTGCAGGAGATCAAGCTGAAAATAGCTAAGATGGCCGATGCCCACGTCTCAAGCGTACTCATTACCGGAGAGAGCGGGACAGGCAAAGAGGTCGTGGCCAAGCATATCCATAACCTTATGTTCGGCGGGGGCGGCCCGGTTCGCGAACCCTTCGTCGGGGTAAACTGCGCGGCCCTGCCCCATCAACTCCTCGAAAGCGAGCTCTTCGGCCATGAAAAGGGCGCCTTCACCGATGCAAAGACAGAGAAGAAGGGATTGTTCGAACTCGCTCACGGCGGGACGATACTCCTCGATGAGATAGGAGAGATGGAACAGCATCTTCAGACAGCGCTGCTGCGGGTCCTCGAAGAACGCACGGTACGCCGGATCGGGGGAAAGGACGACATCCCGATCGATGTTACCGTAATCGCCACCACCAACAGGAACCTCGACGAAGCGGTTGGGAAAGGGCAGTTCAGAACGGATTTGTTCTACCGGCTGAGCACGTTTTATATTCATATCCCGCCTCTCAGGGAGAGGAAGGAGGATATCATCCCCCTTGCCCGCTATTTCCTTTCCCTGTTCGTCAACCGCTACAATAAGAGAATCATCAAGGGGTTTGCCGCAGAGACTGAAAAGGTCCTGGAGTCCTATGCATGGCCCGGCAATGTCCGCGAATTGAGAAACCTTATAGAAAGACTGGTTGTCCTTGAAAACGTGGAGGAGGTTCTGCCCTCTCACCTGCCTGACTGGATGGGCAAAAACAGCGACAAAGCGAAAAAGACCGAAGCAGGCCGGTTTATCCTCCCGGACAAGGGCATCTCCCTTGAGGAACTCGAAAAAGACCTCATCATTCAGGCGCTCGAGAAGTCGAACAACAATAAGACCAACGCTGCAAAACTATTGGAAATGAGTTACGACTCTTTCCGGTACCAGATGAAGAAATTCAATCTGGATTAGCAAGCCAGGGGGCGTACAGCCGTACTTCTCAGGCAAAAACAATCCCGGCGCTGTAAGTGCCATTTTCGTTCTTCCTGCTCCAGGCAACAGCGCCTTTGTTCTCTTCGATTCCAAAAGTGAACCTCAGCTGATTGCCGGCAGCAACAGGAGATGCGGTCACCATCAGCATCCCGGATTCGCTGATATTGATGACGTCGCCGTTTTCCCTTATATCTTCTCCGCCGGAAACGTTCACCGCATAGATAATCCTGCGGCTGATCGGCGTTCGCTCACTCATCCTTCTCTCCCGTGGTTTTTGCACCCCGTTCTCCCCGTATGCCTTAAAGCGGGACTCCTCAAACCCGAGTGCCTTGCAGGTCATGCTCCTGACCTCTGACGGCAGAAAGGGCTTCCTCATCAGGAGACATGCATCGCCTTCAAGTTCCCGCATCGTCCCGCCGCTGATGTAACTTCCCGACATCGCGATGACCTTCATCCCCTGCGCCACGCCCTTCAGCGTCTTTATCTCTTCAACGGCATCCTCTTCTGACAATTTCAGATCGAGAAAGCAGAGGTCGCAGAAATTGCTCTTCATATAGGCGAGCGCCTTTTCGAACGATGCGAAAGGAGCGATAACTATATCGTCGCTCTGGAGTGTCCTGGAGAGCAGAGCACGAATAAACGGCTGTTTGTCGATAATAAGGATCCTCTTCATCATTTAACAAAAAAGCAATTCATATGCCATCCTCTGCCTGCTCAGCCAAAAAACTCTGACTTCCCGAATACTTGCGGCCTTTGCGCGCTTTCCCTGTCCTGATCCAACGGCAAAGATCGTCAAATTCCGAAGGCAACTGGCCATTTAACCGAAGAAGGCAGGGGATGTGCGAAGAACAGGTTCATTCATTCAAAAGAGCTGAAAGTTTCCCTCAAAAGAGGTTGCTGTCCGGACCTTTACCTTGCGCATACTCTGACGGGTTAGCCACCTCACCGATGGCGTTGGTGATTTCACCAGATACTCAGCGGAGAAAAATTCACCACTCAATCATAACCTGTTGTTTTTGCGTGCTTTTTCATTGTTTTCGCTGCTGGCATTCTTGTTGCTCTATAGAGGTTGCCATGAAAAAAAGAATCAGACATAAGACGATTCTCCTTATGAATATCAGCCTCCTTGCATTCGGCGGCGCCTATGCCGGCGCAAATGTAACCGGCTCATACCTCTATAACCTCTCTGACTTCGGCGGCAACATCCCGTATGACTGGTCACGGCTTGCGGTAGACAGGGAGAGGGACGAAGTATACGTCCTCTACAAGAATTACATCAATGTCTTCAACTCCAGCGGCATGCAGGTCTACACCTTCGGCGACGATGAGTATCTCGGCCATATCATCGATGTCGCGATCGACCGGAAAGGCGATATCCTCCTGCTCGTCTATGAGAACACAAAGACACCGGTGCTCATCCACTGCAATTTCAGGGGAGTACCGGCATCGAAAAAAGAGATCAGCGACCTGTACCCTGAATTTCCCGGCTTCCGGCCGAACCGCATGATATACCGCAACGGCAACCTCTATCTCGCCTCCACCCGGCAAAAGAAGATCGTTGTGACAGATCCTGACGGCAACTTCAGGGAGGGATACGACATCGAGCCGATGCTGGAACTCAGCGAAGAGGAAAAAAAGAAGGTCATCGACATAGAGATGATCGGTTTCAGCGTTGACAGCGACGGCAACATGCTCTTCACGATACCGGTCCTCTTCAAGGTCTTCATACTGTCGCCGGACCGGAAGCTGGCCTACTTCGGCAAGCCGGGCGGCGCACCGGGGAAATTCGGGATATTGGGCGGCGTCATCAGGGACAGCCAGGGGAATTTCATTGTCACCGACAAGTTGAAGGCGACGGTCATGGTCTTTGACAGGGACTACAACTATATCACCCAGTTCGGGTTTTACGGGCTGAGGCCGGAGAATCTTGTGGCTCCTGATGACATCGTAATCGACAGAGATAACAGGCTTTATATAACACAGGGAAGGCGCAGGGGGGTAAGCGTTTACAAATTAACGTATGACTGAACAAAACAACTGGCAGAAGCCAGAAACAAAGGAGGTGGTTGGTCTTCAAGGGAGCATAGGAAACGCGAGGTTACAAAAAGCGTTATTGGTTTCCAATAACAAAAAAACAATCCGAAAAAGGTAAACCCATCGAAAGGCGGGGGCACAAAGCCGACGGGTCCTGGAAAAAGGACGGCCGGGCTGCCGAAGCAACAATTCAGGAGGATTACATGAGAACACTCAAATTGAGTCTGGTTATCGTTGCAGCAGCACTGATAACCTTCGGGTTCTACGGAACATCACAGGCGTTCCATTCGGGCGGTGTCGCCGAGTGCGGCGGTTGCCACAGCATGCATACACCCGCTCCGGGCGGTTCTTTCCTTTTGGTGGGTACTGACCAGAGCTCCACATGCCTCAGCTGTCACGAGCATGCGGGAGACACAGGCCCTTCGAGCTACCATATCAGCACCGCCGAAGCCGACATGCCGGCAGGTGTGGCGCCTCTCCAGAGGACACCGGGCGGTGACTTCGGCTGGCTGAAAAAGACCTATAGCTTCACCGTCAGAGGCACCACCACAACAGAAGACGGCGCGACCCACGGCCACAACATCATCGCGGTCGACAAGGGCTATGCTGTCGACCCTGTCAACGCAACAGCCCCGGGCGGCACGTTCCCTTCGGCACAGCTCGCCTGCAACAGCTGTCATGACCCTCATGGCCAGTACAGAAGGCTTTCAGACGGAACAATCTCAAAGAGCGGAGCCCCGATCATCGGCAACGGCTCCTATAACACCAGCGCCACCCCGGCGGCAGGCCAGGCGGTCGGCGTCTACAGATTACTCGCCGGAGCGGGATACACGAAAGACGGCATAACCTTCAACGGCGTTCCTGCTGCGAAGACGCCCTCAACCTACAACAGGACAGAGGCGACCACCCAGACAAGAACCGCTTACGGCGTAGCCAACACCGGCGGACATGAGACATGGGGCAACTGGTGTTCCACATGCCATCCTGACATGCACAGCACCGGCAACTATGTGCATCCGGTTGTTGAGGGCCTCGGCTCGACAATCGCCACCCTTTATGGCCAGTACGTAAAATCGGGCGACATGACCGGCACCTTAGCTTCCTCATTCAGCTCGCTCGTTCCGTTCGCGACAAACAGCTCTGACTACACCGCACTCGCAGCGCTCGCGGTGAACAACGACTCCCAGCTCGGCGGTCCTGGCAGCTCTGACCAGGTTATGTGTCTGTCCTGCCACAGGGCGCACGCATCGGGATGGGAATATGGTCTCAGATGGAACATGGAAGGCGAGTTCATCGTCTATAACAGCCTCTATCCCGGAACGGATACCACTCCTACGGTTCCCCAGTTCGCAAGAGGCCGTACGTCTGCTGAGACAGGAGCTGCCTACTATGACAGGCCTGTCGCCCAGTTTGCAAGCTACCAGAGAGTGCTCTGCAACAAGTGCCACGCGAAAGACTAATGCAGTCATAGCGTGACGAGAAAAAGGCCGGCTCTGCCGGCCTTTTTTATTAAGACTATGAATGGAGTGATAATGAACAAGAACCTTCGGAAAGATGCAGGCGGCATCGGGGGATATACATCTGCAATGTTCGATGGGGAATCATTACGTTATCGCTCATGAGGAGATGAGGAGGGCGACATGATAATGCTGAAAATCATCGTGTCAGCTGTAATAATTTCACTCTCTGCTTTCGGGTTCTGCGGAACATCACAGGCGTTCCATTCAGGCGGTGTCGCCGAGTGCGGCGGTTGCCACAGCATGCATACACCCGCTCCGGGCGGCTCTTTCCTTTTAGTGGGTACTGACCAGAGCTCCACATGCCTCAGCTGTCACGAGCATGCGGGAGACACAGGCCCTTCGAGCTACCATATCAGCACCGCCGAAGCCGACATGCCGTCAGGTGTGGCGCCTCTCCAGAGGACACCGGGCGGTGACTTCGGCTGGCTGAAAAAGACCTATAGCTTCACCGTCAGAGGCACCACCACAACAGAAGACGGCGCAACCCACGGCCACAACATCATCGCGGTCGACAAGGGCTATGCTGTCGACCCTGTCAACGCAACAGCCCCGGGCGGCACGTTCCCTTCGGCACAGCTTGCCTGCAACAGCTGTCATGACCCTCATGGCCAGTACAGAAGGCTGTCCACCAGCGTAATCGCAAAGGCCGGCGCCCCGATCATCGGGTCGGGCTCCTATGACACCAGCACCGCCCCTGCGGCAGGCCAGGCGGTCGGCGTCTACCGGCTGCTGGCGGGAAACGGCTATACAAAAGCCAGCGCGACCTTCAGCGGAGTTCCCGTGGCAGTTGCTCCCGCATCCTACAACAGGACAGAGGCCGTCACCCAGACAAGGGTAGCGTACGGGACAAGCATAGCCGGAGGTCATACAACATGGGGCAACTGGTGTTCCACCTGTCATCCCCGGATGCACAGCACCGGCAATTACGTACATCCTGTGGACAAGAGCTTTAATTCCCTGCTGGCCCAGACATACAACCAGTACAAAAGCTCGGGAGACATGACCGGTTCAACCGCCACAGCGTATCTTTCTCTCGTACCCTTTGCCGAGAATATCTCCAGCTACGCGACGCTCGCCACGCACGCCAAAAGCGATGACTCGTACCTCACCGGCGCATCCAGTCAGGTGAAGGTGAACTGCATATCCTGCCACAGGGCGCACGCATCAGGCTGGGAATACGGACTCAGATGGAATATGGAGGGCGAATTCATGACCTACGCGGGATTGTGGCCCGGCACTGACACTACGCCGGCGGTCCCCCAGTTTCACAGAGGCCGGACCGGCGCAGAGACCCAGTCGGCATACTATGACAGGCCTGCATCGAAGTTTGCAGTCTATCAGAGGGTGCTTTGCAACAAATGCCATGCAAAGGATTGATCTCATGCGCTAGCAGCGACGCATCGGTTCAGCAGCATGGAAATGGTCTGCCGGAGACGGCAGACCATTTTTTTTTATAAATCTATTGCCGATCAGCTTAAATGACGCTATAATTTTTTCAGCACAGAGGTTTCACCGGTATTCTGTGTCTTGAGGGAAAACCGGACAAAGAAAAAAATAGCAGAGTGAGACAGGGATGCTCTCACAGCAAGGGGTGCTTATTGAGAAGACTTGTGGTCGTCCTCGTTTCTTTGCTGGCCTTTTCCGGCTGCCAGGCAAAGTCCTCTTTTTTGAAATCCCCTCTTGAAAACGAAGGCGAAGTATATCTCTATCACGACCCCTTCCCCCAGAGCGCGGACAGGCTCAGCTTTTGGGTTGAAGAACTTTCCGCCGTGAAAGAAGACGGTTCGGTCTTCCCCCTCTCCCTCGCCCTGGAAGATTTCAACGGAGCTGAACTGAGAAGGCAGAGGTTCGTCGCGTCAGGCCGATTGCCCGCCGGCGTGTATTCAGGTTTTCTCTGCAAAGTCAAACGTGCTGAACTGAAGACCGAAGAAGGGACCGCTGAACTCCTGGTTTCCGGGGAGCCTTCAAAGATCGACTTCTCCTTTTCCGTCGAAAAAAGAAAGGCGGTTGCCATAGCGATGGCCTTTAAATACGGCGAATCGCTGCAGGGAGGGGTCAGCTTCAGTCCTGTCTTTGCTCTCAGGATACTGGAAAGGCCTCTCACCGGCCTCACCGGCTACCTTTCCAATTACGGCAGCGATACCATAACGATATTCGACAAAAAGAAGCATCAGGTCGCGGGTGTCATCGCAACCGGGGCGGGCCCTGCAGGGATCTCTCTCGACCGGCGGCTGTCAAAAGCCTATGTGGCGCTTTCGGAGGATGATGCCGTGGGTGTGTTGGATGTGGCTTCCG
>Ga0224495_10002780_pt1 | contig 11173 bp, 8 predicted proteins | sample SF_Jul11_sed_USG_FD_168128 | JGI IMG/M metagenome (GOLD analysis project Ga0224495, IMG submission 168128) | Sediment microbial communities from San Francisco Bay, California, United States - SF_Jul11_sed_USGS_4_1 | ecosystem: Environmental > Aquatic > Marine > Sediment | place: USA: California...
TTTGACCCCAAGAGAGAAACGCTCATTCCTGGGATCGATATTGAGGACCAAAGCCTCCACTTCCTGTCCCTTTTTATAGAGTTCGCTGGGATGTTTGATCTTCTTGGTCCACGACATCTCAGAAACATGAACCAGGCCGTCCACCCCTTCCTCAAATCCAATGAAGATCCCAAAGTCCGTAATGGTCTTAACCTTTCCCATCACCTTTGTTCCTACGGGATATTTCTCTTCAATCAGGGTCCATGGATTGGGCTCAGTCTGTTTCATCCCCAGGGAGATCCGTCGTTTGCCTGGATCGCAATCCAAAACCATCACCTCCACTGCGTCACCGATGTGAACGACTTTGGAAGGATGTTTCATCTTCTTGCTCCAGGTCAGTTCTGAGATGTGGACCAGCCCTTCTACTCCTTCCTCTAACTCCACAAAGACACCGTAATCCGTAATGTTGACGACTCTTCCCTTCATCCGGGTTCCCACCGGATACCTTTCTTGTACAGTCTCCCACGGATCGGGCAGAGCCTGTTTCAACCCTAACGAAACTTTCTCCTTCTCCCGATCGTAATGAAGGATCTTCACCATTATCCGGTCCCCCACCGAAAGTTTTTCCGAAGGATGCCCAATCCTTCCCCATGCAATGTCGGTGATGTGAAGAAGGCCATCGATCCCGCCCAAATCAACAAACGCACCGTAATCGGTGAGGTTTTTCACTGTTCCTTCTACAATCTCCCCTTCGATGAGGTTTTTTAAAGTTTCATCTCTCAGTTGCTTTCGCTCCTCTTCCAGAAGCGTGCGCCGGGAAAGGACGATGTTATTCCGTTTCCTGTTGAACTTGATTACCTTAAACTTTAGTCGCTGGCCGATCAGGGAGTCGAGATTTCGCACAGGCTTCAAATCGATTTGAGAGCCGGGGAGAAAGGCATAGACCCCGCCGATGTCGACGGACAGCCCTCCCTTTACTTTCGATACCACTTCCCCCTCCATGACCTCGCCTTCCCGGCAGGAGCGGCTCACGTCTCTCCATATGGTCACCTTATCGGCTTTTTCTTTTGATAAAATCAGCAACCCCTCTTCACTATCCTTCTTCTCTATCAAAACTTCGATCTGATCTCCAACCTTCACATCGACCTTCCTATTCCTCTTTAGAAATTCCTGCATAGGAATCTGGCCTTCAGACTTATATCCCACATCTACCGTCACATGATCTGGAGTGATCTCAAGAACCGTCCCCCGTAAGATCTGCCCTTCCTCTATGGTCTTGAGACTATCTTCATACAGAGTCTTAAAATCCTCGTGGTCATCCCTTTGACGGAACTCCTTAACTTCCTTTTCTCCTCCAGCAGGAGCCCCTGCTTTCTTTTCGTCTGCAGGAGTCGAATTTTCCTTCACCATTCAAAAACCCCTTTCCTAACGATAATTTAACCTGTAAACTCTTTATTAGATAATTCAACCCTTCCCCCAGGTTCAGGGTGGAACTCTCTCTCATAAAAGGGCTATCCCCTCTTGCTAAAACACGGCGGGATTCCTACTTGACGCCAAACGTTATATCATACTCCAGTAAAAATTACAAATCTTTTGGATCTTTGCTATTTAAATTAAATCTTTTTTGTTATCAAAATGTTACAGCCCCTTAAGATGACGAATCTCGTCTTCCACCTGCTTGATAACCCAGGAGGGTGTTGAAGCTCCCGCGGTCAACCCGATCCTCTTTTGCTTAGCCAGCCATCTCGGATCGATTTCCTTCGCTGTTTCTATATGATACGTTCGAGGCTGAATTTCCCGACAGAGTGCCGCCAGCCTCTGTGTATTCCCGCTATTGTAACCACCGACCACAACCATACAATCCACTTTTTTGGCAATTTCCAACGCCTCCTTTTGCCGAATCATGGTGGCGTGGCAGATGGTATTGAATACCCTCACTTCCTTGGCCCTTTCGAGACAGGCGGCAATAATCTCTTTGAAGAGACTAACAGACTGTGTTGTTTGAGCGATGACCCCGAGCTTCTCCCACGGACCTAATTTCTGAACCCTCTTCACATCGTTTACGACGACCCCTTCGTCAAGATAGCTTTTGATGGCCTCCACTTCGGGATGGTGAGCTTCTCCAACAATCAATAAGTTGTATCCCTGACGCTGAAGGTAGTTTGCAAAATATTGGGCTCTCTTGACAATGGGACAGGTGGCGTCGATGATATGCAAGCCCTTCTCTTTCGCCCTCTCCCATTCCCCCAAAGACACCCCATGGGATCGAAAGATCACCGTCCCCCTGGGTATCTTCTCAACACGGTTTCTTACCTTGATGCCCAGAGATTTCAAATGGTTTACGGCCTGGGGGTTATGGATCAGGGGACCTAGGGTGTAGAGCTGTTCAGAATTTTTCCTGGCAGCCTTAAGGGCCATCTCCATGGCACGCTTGACCCCAAAACAGAACCCTCCTGATTTAGCGATGCGAAGTTTCATCTTCCCTCTGTCTGGCCATCACTCGTTGAACCATCTCTTCCACAATCTCTTCGACCCTCCGCCCTGTTGAATCGATCAAAAAGGCATCTCCCGCTTTTCTCAGAGGAGAAATAGCTCGATTCATATCACTGTGATCCCTTTTCCTCACTTCCTCTAGCGTGTCATTGAAATCGACCTTCATCCCTTTCTCAACCAGTTCTTTAAACCTCCTCTTCCCCCTTTCCTCTGTGTCGGCATCGAGGTAGAACTTGACCTCCGCATCGGGAAAGACCACGGTGCCAATATCCCTTCCCTCCAGGACCACACCTCCCCCCCTTCCCATCTCTCTTTGCTTCTGGACTAACGCCTCTCTCACAACTTTTTTTCTGGAAATATCTGAGGCAAGGCGGCTTATTTCAGGGGAGCGGATCGCCTCCGTCACATCTTTCCCATCACAAAGAACAGATGTCTCCTTTCCCTTTTCAACGAAGGTGATATCGAGGGATGAGACCAGGGCCGAGAGTCTCGACTCCTCTCCCACAGCGAGAGCCTTCTCCATCACTTTCAGCGCCACAGCTCGATACATCGCTCCTGTATCGATATAAAGGTACCCCAGACGTTTCGCCAGAGCCCTCCCTACGGTGCTTTTGCCGGCACCCGAAGGACCATCAATAGCTATAGTCAACCTTTTCCTTTTCAAGGCACCCGCCGCTATTTACTGAAGAGGTCAGAATAGCCTTAATCAAAATGTCAAATCGGATGAGATGCCCAAAATGCTCTAATGTGAGCTAGAGTGACTAAAGTTAAACAAGCCATTTCAGGCACTTTAGGCAATTGAGTCACCTTAGTCATCTCCTTCTAATATTCATTTAGCATTTGGATTTTGAAATTTCGAATGAAGAAATTTGTAAGGTAGGATTGGTTTAGCATAACGGGAACGAATTTTCAAGGAAAGTATTATTTAAGACTTTACGCTCTGAATGTCTAGGATTAGTCAAAGGGATTCAAGGTGCAGGCCAGTCCAAAACTTTCAGCAACCCCTGAACAGACCAATTGCCCGTCAATCAGGTTGAGGCCTCTTCTCAGGGCGCCATTCTCTTGCATCGCCTTTTCATAGCCCTTGTCTGCAATTTGGAGGATATAGGGAAATGTGGCATTCGTGAGAGCAAAGGTGGATGTGCGTGGATAGGCACCGGGGATGTTGGCGACGCAGTAGTGGACGATTCCTTCCTCGATATACGTGGGATTTTGATGCGTGGTGGGATGGGTCGTCTCGAAACATCCCCCTTGATCAACCGAAATGTCCACAATGGCAGAGCCCGTCCGCATCCTCTTGAGCATTTTCCTAGTCACCAGTCTTGGCGCCTGAGCACCAGGAATGAGGACTGCTCCAATGACCAGATCAGCATCCGCGATTTCTTCGCCGATGGTCATCCGATTTGAAATGAAGGTGGTGATGTGACCCTGCGTAATGTCGTGAAGGTAACTCAACCTTTCTGGTTGAACATCGAGAATGCTGACCCGTGCTCCAATGCCCACCGCAACCTTACAGGCATTTGAACCGGCTACTCCGGCACCGAGAATGACCACCTTGGCAGAAGGGACACCCGATGCTCCACAGAGGAGGACTCCTCTTCCTCCCTGGGCTGTTTCCAGACACATTCCTCCAGCAAGGATGGAAGCTCGTCCGGCGATTTCACTCATCGGACGTAGAAGAGGAAGTGATCCATTTGCCTCCTGGACGGTTTCATAACCGATCCCGATAATCCGGGACTCCAGCAACTTTTTTGTCAGGGCTTCATCTGCTGCCAGATGGAGAAAAGTGAAGAGGATCTGACCAGGCTTCATCAGAGGGAATTCCGGTTCCAAAGGCTCCTTGACTTTGACGATCATGGAGGCTTCCTTCCAGATTTCTTCCTTCCTTTCAATGATCAAAGCCCCGGCTTTCTCATATTCATGATTGGAGAAACCGCTCCCCTCCCCTGCTCCTCTTTCCACCAGGACACGATGATGGTGGGCGACTAAGGCATCCACTCCTTGAGGTGTCATGGACACCCTCTTCTCACTGTTCTTGATCTCCTTTGGAACTCCGATAATCATCGCCATCCCCCCTTTGTCACCCCCCCCGCAATACGGGGCGGAAATGAACGCCTAACCGCACTTGGTTGCGAGACGTTTGGCAACAAAATCGACCATTCCTTCTGTAGCTTTTGAAAACTCGCTGGCCGTGACCATTAGAGCAGGGTGAGTATTGAATTCGTCTGGTGTCAACCCATCCTCATGATAAGCCTTCTCAAAATAAGGGATCCTCAACAATTTGTCCAAAACCGCTTTAGGAACTTCCTCGTCGATTTGAGATCGAAATTCTACCCCGTCGAGAGAGTCCATGACCCCTTCGATAAAGGAAGGAGGACAGGTAAAGACGATATCTCCTCCGGCCAGTTTTTCCAGATGCCAGCAATGCTTCTTCCCATTCATGATGGGGCTGATCCTCATCGAACAGATTAACATCTTGCTGGGATAGCCTCCTGCCTTCACCAGCCGATAGGCCTTTTTGAAGATGGCCAACTCGGCCCACCGGACATCCGCCTCCGTGAGGTCTATCTTTAAAGATTCGGCTTCCTTTCCCAAATCCCCCAGATCCCCATAGCGGGCTGTCATATGGGTGATCACCGATCTCCATCGCGTCAGATCCACGCCGTTTCGTTTCGCAATCTCCACTCCCTCCTTCACCGCTTTGGCACAGGCCATGAGCTGAGGAAGAACGAAGGTCAGGGTGTTATTTGTCGAGATACCCTTTGAGGTGAGGAGCTTGATCACCTCATAACCCTCTTTTGAACCTGGAACTTTGATCATCACATTGGGGCTGAGGCTGGCCAGCTCCAGAGCTTGAGCAATCATTTTTTCCTTATCCGTCAGAACTCTTGGATCCACCTGACCGGAAAGATATCCATATCGATATTGGGAGCGCTGAAAAACCCCCAGATACATTTCCGCTCCCCTTCGAACAATCTCCTTGTAGGTCATCCAGAAAAGGGCTTCCTTGTCGACACAGGGATTCTTCTCAATGAGATCATCCACCATCTGAGCCACAAAAGATTCCCGTGCCTTGACCACCTGGAGGGAGAGAGGAGGATTAGTCGTCACTCCACGAAAGAGGGTCATCTCAGGATGCTCGGGATCGTAGAGCCTTTTGAGCTGCTCTCGAAGCACCCCCACTCGATCTTGGGATGCTTTTTTCAACAGTCCCTCTGACCAGGTCGAATAAATCAAAGGTGACGAATCCCACCAGATCTCCAATCCGGGGTGGGTCTCCATCAAACGCTCTAAGGGAGTCTTCTTCATCTCTTCTCCTCCTTTTTTCGATTCATAAAGAACCGTTTGATGGATTCTACGCAGAGGGAATTCTCCTCATGGGTGCCAAGGCTGATCCGGAAGAAGCCTTCCCTTCCATGAAGAGGCGCAAAGTACTTCAGCATGACGCCATCCTTTTCAAAGACGTATTCCACAATCGCCTTTCCGGTCACCCCCGCATCGGTGGCATCGATGAGCACATAATTCCCGTGAGAATAGTAAGGTTTCACCCCTGGAATCTTTGATAGTTCCCTGCAGACAAACTCCACTCCAGCGTTGTTGTAGACCGCTTTCCGTTTCAACTCCTCTTCTTCCTCAAGAGCCGCGTCTGCAGCCGCCAAGGAAAGGAGGCTGGTGTTCCAGGGAATCTGGATCTTCCGGAAATACTGGATGAGTTGTTCATCCGCCAAGACATACCCGACCCGGATTCCTGCTAATCCATAGGCCTTGGAAAAGGTGTGGGCCACCATGATGTGATTATATTTCCGAATCAGTTGGGCCTTCGATTCGTGTTCAGGATGGTACTCCAAGTAGGCCTCGTCAATGAGGGTCGGAATACCGAGTTCGACAACCTTCATCAGATCATCGTCAGGAATGAAATCTCCCGTGGGATTATTCGGGGTGCAGATGATGATTGCCTTGGTCCGAGGGGTGATCGCCCGAAGCATGGCGGGAACGTCGTACTGGAGATCGGAGGTCATATCCACAGCCACCACTTTCCCGCCAACCGCCCTTGCCCGGATACCGTACAGGGAGAACGTGGGATTGGGAAGGACCACTTCATCTCCTGGTGTTACAAACAACCTCATGATCATGTCGATGATCTCTGAAGAGCCATGGCTGATGTAAACATTCTCTGGGCCCAAATCATAACGTCTGGCAATTTTCGCGCGGATGCTCGGACCATTATCGGGATAGCGGTGTCCCATTCTCGCTGCCTCCACAATAGCTTGAACGATCCTTTCCGAAGGGGGCAGAGGATTTTCGTTAATCATCATCCTCTTGAGCTCTGGCCGGGACCAGGCAATCAGCAAGTCCTCCGTATCATAAGGCTTCACTTGATCCATCCAAGGTACCAAATATCGCTTGAGATCGCTCATGAGATCCTCCTCTTTAAAAATCGAGTGACTAAAGTGACTAAAATTATAAGTGCCTTAAGTGTCTAGAATTGAAAAGGTCTTGGGTGTTTAGAATTCTATTTATAACTTTAGTCACTTTAGATCACTTATTACTTTAGGCACTTCGTCCGATTTCTAAACCTAACTACCTATCTATACAGGTACCAGAAAAAATTTTTTGTGTCAAGATGTTTTCAAGGCCGCCAGGTCGTACCGATATCTGCCTGACTCCACCTCAAAGACATATTTATCCCCGCGATGAAATGCGTGAAGAACCTCCACCGGAATGTTTTTCGAATCATAGATGATGCTTTCCAGGAAAATTCCTGGGGAACGGGGCGGGAGGCCCAGGAGCTTCGCGTCCTTCCCCGAGAGGACAATGGCACGAAAGGTCTGGATGGATCGATGGAGATCGACTTGGAATTTCTTCGTCAGGAGATGATAGAGGGAACCGGTTAACCTCATCTTTAAGATCCCTTTATACTCCTTGTGAGGGAGGTAGCTCCGCTCAATGACTAAGGGGATTCGATTCCCCAATCGGACTCGTTCCGTCAGGATGACCAGTTTCTCCTTCCCTAACATCAATTTTTCAGAGACGTCCGGAGGGGCTTCGATCACAGATTGATGGATGAGTTTGGTCTGCGGAGCAATACCCATTCGGATCATATCGTCTGTAAAGCTGGAGATATGCTGGAGGGTATATTTCACCGGCTGGAAAGTCTTACCAGTAACAAAGGAACCGACCCCATTCTTCTTCAGCACCAGGCCTTTTGCCACAAGATCCGAAATGGCCTGGCGAACCGTGTTCCGATTGACATGGAAAAGCTGAGAAAGCCTTAATTCCGAAGGCAACTTATCGTTGACCGCGTACCGACCTTTCTGGATCATCTCCATCAGCCAGTTGCTGATCTGAAGATATTTGGGGATACCGCCTTCCAGATGGAACGTTTCTGGCATCTATTCTACCTCGTCTCACGTCCGAAAAAGTTGTCGTTGCGAGCGAAGCGAAGCAATCTCGTATTTCGTAAATGCCTGATTTCATGGGATTGCTTCGTCGCTAGGCTCCTCGCAATGACACGTGGTCGGACTTTTACAAATGAGTTCAGGACGCTCCCATCCCTTTCAATCCCCCTCTTCCGGTGATCAACCGCATGGCCACAAGCATTCCTATCACAAGGAGGATGATGATCGTGCACATCGCGTTGGCACTCGCTGTCCGACCGTCGATGTCGAGAAAGATGATTTCAATGGCTGCCAGCTTCACTTTTGCCGAGATGAGAAAGATGACCGCGCTGATGGTCGTCATCGCCCTCATAAAGAAAAAAGCCATATTGGAGAAGAAAGCGGTTCGGGTGAGAGGAAAGACCACCCGGGTGAAGGTGGTGATGGGATTGGCCCCTAGGCTCACGGCCGCCTCTTCAATCGATTTGTCAATCTGTTTCAGATTGGCAATGCTAGAGAGGACGCCCAGAGTAAAATTGCAAATGATGATATTGATAATGATGATCCAGAAAGTACCATAGATGAAAAAATAGGGCTTGTTGAAAGCCAAGATATATCCCAAGCCCATCACCGTCCCCGGAATGGCCGCTGGCAAGACGCTTAAGGTATAAAGAATCTGTTCTCCCATGGGTTTCTTTTTCTCAATGATGTAACCCGCCAGCAGCGTCAGCGAAGCCCCTCCGATCGCTACCAGGATGGAGACCCAGAGGCTATTCCAGATGGGAGCATATTTATAAGCAAGGATGGACTGCCATTCCCCCTTCAAAATCGAAGCCCAGAAGTTGGTCCAGATGGGAGCATACCCACCCAAAGAGGGGAAGTTGTAATGTCTAAAAGTAAGAGAGAAGTCGTAGGGCCAGGTCTTCACAAAAGAGCCCAAAAATACAGTGATGAAAACGATGAGAATGAAGATGCATGGAATCCAGCAATAGAAGGTGAAGGCCCATTTCTTTAAGGGGCGGGAGGGCTGAAGAAAAGGACGGGCTTGCCCGCTGATGAGAGCATAACTCTTCTTCGTCAGATAATAGTTTAACAGAAAAGCCGCGACGGATGGAATGAGGAGGATCACGCTAATCGTCGCCCCGAGATCGAAGCGTTGCATCCCGATGACCTGCTGGTAAATCTCGGTGGCCAGAACGCTATAATTCCCTCCGATAACCACCGGAACACCAAAATCGGTGATGGTCAGATTGAAGGAGAGGGCCGCAGCACTGGCGATCCCGTACTTTGCAGAGGGTAAAGTGACTTTATAGAATGTCTTTAGGGCAGATGCGCCCAGGCTCTGGGCTGCTTCATCCAATCGCGTATCGACGGCGGAAAGGGTGGTGTAAAGGATAAAGAGCGCATTTGGAAAACAGTAAAGACATTCGGCGGCGATGATCCCCGTGGCCCCATAGATGTTCCAGTCTGTATGGAGAACATAACGGGTCACCAACCCGTTGCGGCCGAACAGGAGGATCAGAGCTAATCCCTGGATGATGGAGGGAGCGATCAGGGGAAAGGTCGAGATGGTATAGAAAAGCCCCTTCCCGCGGATCGTGGTTCGAGTCAACCCATAAGCGAAGAAAAAGGCCAAAACGGTGGTGATGACCATGGTGACGATGGAGACATAGAGGCTGTTGGTTAGGGAACGAAACATTCTGGGGTTGCTGAAGTAGGAAGCATAATTTTTGAGGGTTAACACTCCTTCCTTGTAAAAACTTAACTTGCAGATGTCATAAACCGGGTAGAGCATGAAGAAGATGAGAACGGCTAAAAGGAACCCCATCGCCGTCCAGGTCAATAACCGGTCGCTCACAAGAGTCGATGGAAGTGAAGCCTTTTCTAAGGGGTCTGCTCGATTCATTAGGCCTTTTCTTTCGCTGGATAGATGATAAAGGACTCGGGTGGGAAATAGAGAGCAACTTCCTCCCCTTGCTTCAACTGCCTCTGTTCAAATTCCTTTTCGATGACATCGGAAATCACTTCTTCTCCATCCATATTGACCACCAACCGGACGGCGGCCCCTAAAAAGGTGACGACATCGATTCTGCCTGGAATGAGGTTAGTGGATTCTAAATGGCCCGTAGGGTCGCCATATTTGAAAACCTCTATCTTCTCAGGCCTGATGGCGAGGTAGACCTCTTCTTTGGATGAGGCACCCATCTGGGAAATTTTGAATTCTCTTTTTTCCGTTTGGACCCGATCATGGGTCCGAAGTCCTTTAAAAAAATTTGACGTTCCAACAAAGTCCGCCACAAAACTGGAAGCGGGATATTTATAGATGTCGATGGGCCTTCCCACCTGCCGAAATTGACCTGTCTCCATCACCACTACTTTGTCCGCAATGGAGAGGGCTTCCTCCTGGTCATGGGTCACATAGATCATCGTCTTTTTGAGTTCTTGCTGGAGACGTTTAATCTCTGCACGAAGACGGACACGAATTTTCGCATCCAATGCACTGAGCGGTTCATCTAAGAGAAGGACCTGGGGGTTCGGTGCCAGTGCTCGGACCAGGGCTACCCGCTGCTGTTGCCCTCCACTCAACTGGGCAGGATAGAGACGCCTCCAATCTCGAAGTCCAACGAGGTCGAGCATCTGATCCACCCTCTCGGCGATCGCCTTTTTGGGCATTCTCCTTACCTTAAGACCGAAAGCGATATTGTGCTCCACGGTCATATTGGGAAAGAGCGCATAGGATTGAAAGACAATTCCAAATTCCCTCTTCTGGGGGATGAGGTCATTGATCACTTTGCCGTCAAAAATGACGTTTCCCTCCGTTACGGTTTCAAACCCGGTAATCATTCTGAGCACCGTGGTCTTTCCACATCCGCTGGGCCCTAGAAAACAGATGAACTCTCCCTCTTCGATCTCCAGGTTCACTCGATCCACGGCAACGAGATTTCCAAATCTCTTGGTAAGGTTTTCAAGTTTAAGGTTTCTTCCCATGTTGTCCTTCCTTGACCCCTCACTATGATGGGAGTAGCTGTTTACCTGTCTAATTAGGCCTTTTAATGGAATTTCAGAAAGATGTCAACCCCGTGGCCTACAAAATATAAGCGAGCACATTAAATCCAAGTTCGTCCTTCCCATCCTACCCCTATACGCCTTGAATTGATTACTCCACAGGGTCAACCCCCGTCGAGTATAAGAGCCCCCCAATCAAATAACATGGGTAGGAGAGGCTTCAGCGTTCGACTGAGCCCTTCGATTGAGCTCAGGGCCTTGAGCCTGTCGAAAGGCTCACGCCGAAGTCCTCCCTATTCAATGGGGGACCCTGCCTA
>Ga0224495_10002781_pt1 | contig 11172 bp, 10 predicted proteins | sample SF_Jul11_sed_USG_FD_168128 | JGI IMG/M metagenome (GOLD analysis project Ga0224495, IMG submission 168128) | Sediment microbial communities from San Francisco Bay, California, United States - SF_Jul11_sed_USGS_4_1 | ecosystem: Environmental > Aquatic > Marine > Sediment | place: USA: California...
GGCAACAGTTCTGGAGTTATGTGATGAGGCACGGATGCACACTATCTTAAGCGAACACCCGACTATTCCCCTGGAAAGTTATTCGTATAAATGACTTACAAAACTTTAATTATGTTGGACAGTAAAAATAATAAATCCCTTTAATTATTTAACCAATTTTCCTTTAGCAATATCTAAATCATATTTGGAAGCAATTGATTTATTATTGTGAGCATCTACATACTCATAATATCTCTTACCTTTATTTTCAAAACCAAACCGCCACACAGGTTTGAATATTTTATTGGATTTACCAGAATCATGGAATCCATAATAGCATAAGGTTGCTTCGCTTAGCTTAAATTTCTTTTTTTTTCCGTTATGTTTTTTGCTTAATTTATTGACAGCGGTCAAAAGAGATTCTTCTACATTTTTAACTTTCTTCTTTTCATTATGAATTTCCGCCTTAAATTTATGCCAACAGACCCTGGATTTAATAACTTCATCTTTCGAAATTGATACACTCAAAACATCTCCTAAAATTGGTATGCCATTATAAACATGCTTATATTTTACACACTTAAGAAGCGGTATACCAGAAGATAAATTTATTTTTTGTCCTTTGTTAAACTCATACATGTAAAGGATATTTTCATTCTTAACAATTTCATCTGAACTAGGAATTGGTCCAAAAATATCCTGCAATGTTTTTGTAGCTATATTTAAAGCTATATCACTATCTTGAACAAAAATGTTGTTGGGGAAAAATAAAGGGGTCCGGCACCTTTTTTTGGACCCCTTCAGTTTTCTCGTCTGTCTTTGGTCCTGTTTCGTTCAATTTCCTTCGGAAATCTGTCACTTGAATCTTTCGTCCCATACGCTATTGCACAATTGCACCGTTCATGCATCGCCGATATTATACCCGCGGTCGGAATTGTCATCAATTTCTAAATCCGCTCATTATTTCGAAGATTTTCAGCCGGCCGGAGAAGGCCGGCGGTTAGGGTGCGTACCGTGCCCGGCAGCCGGGGGCCTCGGTCACTTCAATGGACTCAAGCCGCACCGTGCTCGGCAGTTTGGGGGCCAGCCGGGCATACAGCGTGCGTGCGACGGTTTCGGCGGAGACGTTGAGGTGTTCAAAGATCCCCAATGATTCGAGCCGCTGGCCGCGCAGCTCCTGCAGGATACCGCTGAGCAGGGATTTCAGCTCTTCGAAGTCAATGACCAGTTCATCGGCGTCCAGCCGGTCGCAGGAAACCGCGGCACACACCTTCCAGTCGTGTTCATGCAGGGGTTCCTGCGTGCCGTCCGCAAAGGACAACTGATGCTGTGCCTTAAAGTTCATATCGACAAATAATGTATACATGTACAAGCCCTCGCCTGATTCTCATGGCTTCTTTTATTCCGGCACATCCGGAGCGATTTTTGAACCGTTCTCCTGAATGTTTTCCCGTAATCGTTTGTAAACTGATTGAGGGATCAGTTTGGAGACATCCCCGCCGAGAAGGGCCAGTTGCCGGACCATGGTGGAATTGACATAGCCGTATTCTTCGCTGGTCATGACAAAGACGGTTTCGATGCCCGCAACGGTTCGATTGGTCATCGCAAGCTGGAATTCGTATCCCACATCCGACAGGTTCCGCATCCCGCGAAGCATGACCTGGGCCTTTTGCTGCCGGGCAAACTCCACGGTCAGGCAGTCATAGCTTTTCACCGTGACACGGGGCATATCGGCGACCAGTTCACGGATCATCTCGACCCGCTCTTGCTTGGTAAAAAACTCACTCTTCCCCGGATTTTGACCGACCGCAACAATGAGTTGGTCAAACAGCTTGTTGCCTCGGCGGATGACGTCCAAATGCCCGTTAGTGATCGGGTCAAATGAGCCGGGGAAAATGGCGGTAATCTGTTTATGTTCCATGGCTTTTCCCACAAAAGGTTTGGGTTCTTATTTGTTCAGTGCCGCTTCCGGCAGACGCTCCCGAAAATGGCAGGGCTTGTTTTCCGCCGCGAGCTGATCCATGAAATCTTCCATCGCCCAATACCGCTGTTCGGCCATCTCGCGGACGGCGTCATAGCGAAAACTTTCTTTCAGACGGGCCTGCCAGTAACCGTATTGGGTTTTGCATTTCCAGCTTTCCAGAATCTCCGAGATGCTTTTGCCGTTGATGATGTGCTGGCGAAGTTCATGCAGGAGGCCGACCGCCCCCATATCCTCCAGGTTATGCGCATCCGAAAGGACCATTGCCTCGGTCATGTCGGTAAAGCGGTTGCAGGATTCCGTGATGATCCGGCTGACGGTGTGAAGGCGTGCTTCGGAGAGGACCCCGGATAATGTCTCTGTGGCGATTTTCGCGGACAGTTCGCACAGGTCCGTGTCGCTGCCGTCGACCCGGTTCAACGGGCCGCCGGTGTTCCTGGCTCCGGCAGGGTGTGTCAGCCCCGAAATCCTGAAATAAGCCGCCGCGATCAGACACGACCGTTCGATAGAAATTGCCTGTCCGGCCAGTTCCGGAAGCCGACAAATTTGCCCGACATTGTGGACGATGCGGATAGCGCGGTCCCATAACCAGTGATCCCGTTTTCCGGAACCTCCCGAGACATTGAAGCTCTGCTGCGCGAGTTGGCGTATCAGATCTGATTCTATCATTTTTAACTCCTTTATTGAAAGCCGTTGCTGCCGATTAATGGCAGGTCTGCTTGAGCTGGTTTTCAGCTTCCGAAAACCCCGTGGGCCGGACGCAGCCGCGGGGCGTAAAATTCGGTCCGTTATCGTTATAATCGTTATTAGTGTACCAAACAGATAAAAAAAAGCGATATCAATTCCGAACTTCTGCATAATTCCCCCGGCCCAAGTGACGATTAATTAGTAGGATTTAAATGATGGATGTGAAATAAAATTTCCAAAAAACCTAAATTATTTGCATAAAAATAATGCGAACTACCGAAATAAACAGTATAATGACCCCCACTCATGATCAAGGAGTGATTGTGGGGCTTACAAGGATTGGAATTCGTAATACAGGGATGTACATGGCCAAGGGCAACCGGAACGTAACGGTTCTGTTTTCACTCATCGCATCAATGACGGTCGGCGCGCTTATTTTAATGGCGCTGGACAATTATCGTCCCATCGCAGGAGCGTACACCTTGACCAGTTACCTGCAACTGGATCCTGCCGAAAAGATGGTCAAAAACATGCTAACGGTTTCTCCCGGATATTGGGATCAGGTGGAAGTGTATTACAGCCGGACCGACGGCGGCAACGCCGATGAGTTGGCACTGTTGACCGATCTGGCCACCGGCAGCAAGGCCCAGTTTCATTTTGTGATCGGAAACGGCAACGGAGCACAGGACGGTGCGATTCAGGCCGGCGAATACTGGAAACTCCAGCGGTTGTGCAGCGGCCGCAACGGGGTGGTTCGAATCTGTGTGATCTCCGATGGAAGGTCCGATTCGGTAACCGACTGTCAGATTAACCGAACCAATGCCCTTGTCGAGACACTGATTCAAACATTCGGAATCTCGCCTCGCAATATCCGCTATCCCGCCACGTGGAAGATGTAATTCCTCTCTTGGCCGAATCCGGCGGCATGATCTATGCGCATCTCTGTGCGGATTTCTGTTGACCAATCCGACCCTTTTGTATATAACCATTTCTTCGAGACGGACGTTTTGAGCCGTTATTACCATGACCGGCCCTTCGATAAAGGGCGGTGTTTATTGTCCCCGTAGCGCAATTGGATAGCGCGTCGGCCTCCGGAGCCGAAGGTTACAGGTTCGAATCCTGTCGGGGACGGTTGATATCCCCCTTGTTTCAAAAGTCTTTACACCTAGCCCCCGAAAATCACACCGGCGGCCGTTTTTTTTCAGGGGGTAGGTTCCTTACGCCGCAGCAAAGCTTTTGATGACGTACACATGTTGCTGTCTTTAGCATGATTTCCGAATACCATTTTGCAGACTGTTCGATCTATCTGCGTCAATTACCAAAGCCAGCGACACACCTGCGCGGTTGTTAAACCCAGAAACGTTCCTGCGATATTGCCGAGTACCGCCAGCAGCAATCCTACGGGGGCCAGATCGGGGTGGTAGATACCTGCGACCACCGGGCCGGAAGCGGGGCCGCCGATACTGGACTGGCTGGCCGCCGCCGCCAATGCCATCGGAGCCCTCAAAAGCCGAACAGCCAAAAGAAGGCAGATTGCATGAATCATAATCCAGGTGGCTCCCGCAATCAGAAAAATCGGCAGGTTCCCCATGAATGACAAATTGGTCTTGGCCCCGATGGAAGCCAGCACCAGGTAAAGCAGGATAAACCCGATCCGGTTGGAGCCGCGGGATTCGAGCCGTCGCGCGGGTGAAAACGACAGGCCGATGCCGAGGACCGTGGCAAGAATCACCGACCACGCAACTGGACTGATAACATTTTCAACGACGGGAAGCTTTAAGCTTGCCCACACGGCGATTCCGGCTCCGGCTGCGGCAATTGCCAAAATTACGATTGTGCCGACAGGTGTATAACGAGCAATTTTGCTTTCGGAGTTGTTGTTGGCGTGTTTGACCAAATCATCGAGCAGCTTGGTATTAGATTTGTTCCAACGGTCGAATTTTTGCTGATGGGCCGACAATGCGATCAGCAGCCCCATCCACGCATAGGGGATGATCGTATCGGTAATGACCAGCAGTTGATAGATTGCTTCCGGTATCCCGATCCCCTCTCCGACGGCGACCATATTCGCCGAACCGCCGATCCACGACCCGCTCAGCGTGCCGACCGCCTGCCAGGCGTCCGCCGGTAGCCAGTGCCGATAGATCAGCATGACCGCCGGAGCCCCGATCATGATTCCGGCGACGCTGGCGGCCATGACGCCTAACGCGGTCGGCCCCAGTTTCACAATCCCGCGAATGTCTGCCGACAACAGCAGAACCACCAGTGACCCCGGCAGCACCCAGCGTGTGATGATACCATAAATGCTGCTTTCGGCAGGCAGAATTCCGACTGTATTGGCCAGCATCGGCACACAATAAATCCAGAACATCGACGGCAGAAAACGAAACAGTTTTTTGCCGACAGGGAGGGAATCAATAAAAAGAATGGCCGCTTCAATACAAACCAGAACGCACATGATATAAACAGGATGACTCTTCACGCCTGTCCCCCAAGATGATAGGCCGGCCCGTCAATAAGAATGTCCTGATAGTGTTTGCGATGATGCAGAAAATGAACCGAATCCAGGTCGATATAGTTAAACGCACCCGTTCCCATCGCGCAATAGATAGCCGTTGACAGCCCGACCATCGTTTCCGTCATGCACCCGATCATGAGTTTGAGCTTGGCTTTTTTGGCCAGCGTGATAATTTCACGCGATTGGGTGATGCCGCTTTTGGCGATCTTGATGTTGATTCCGTGCGCCAGATTATCTTCAATAACGCGGCGGGCATCTTCAACTGAAAAAACGGTTTCATCAGCAATCATCGGTACCGGCACTTTGCCGCACAGTTGTTTCATGCCTTCATAATCGTCATATTTCAACGGCTGCTCAAATAATTCGATTTTTTCATCAAGCTTATCCAGTAAACGCAGCGCGGAATCGCAGCTAAACCCCTGATTGCCGTCAAGCCGGATTGTGAAAGCCGAGCTTGATTCGGACAAAATCTTCCTGATCGAACGAATAAATTTCACATCCTGCTTTACATCACCGCTGACCTTGACTTTATAAATGTCAAATCCATTACGAATGGCCCGTTCTATCCACGGTTTTAAGATTTCGATATCGGGCACAAAAGGAATCGTAATGTCGCTTGTAATGGTCCTGGATTGCTTCCCCCACCAGGTTATTTCGTCTGAACCGATGCTTGCCAGCCAGGCCCGAAACATGGCCGCCTCAATCCCCGAACACGTCATGTGAAAATCCAGGAATGCCTCTCGCAGCGTCGCGGCCAGCGAAGCCCATTCGCCGATATCCCGGCCGCACAGCCATTGTCCCGCGCGCCGTATGCTGCGTTTGATTGTCTCAACTGTTTCCTGCGGCACAACAAAACTCGTCGGCACCTCCCCGATCCCGGTTGTCCCGTCATCACATGTGATGGCAACGATAACCGATGTCGCACAGGTCTTGGACCCCCGCGCGGTAGCAAAAGTCGTCCTGAGTGGACGCACAACGGTTTTGCAGCGAATGTTTTCGATTGCTGTCATGGATTCAGAAACGACCTCCTGTCAATCCTGTCTTAAAAAACTCAATCAAAACCGATTGCTCTTCCACAGTTTCCAAACTTCCAACAGCGAAGCGCGATTGGAAGTTTTACTCATGTGCCTTTGAGGCGCTACTTCATGAGGGCGATGATTTTTTGCAGGTCGTTTTCGACCTGGATGGGCGGGTTGGAGAACTCGCGGCCCATCTTGCTGTGATAATTCACCGTGGCGTTCGGGTCCTTGAGCAGGTGGCCGGTCAGGACGCAGGCGACTCTTGCATCTTTATCGACGGTACCGTTGGCCAGCAAATGTTTAAGTCCGGCGATGGTCGCCGCCGAAGCCGGTTCGCAGCCCAGCCCGTATTTGCCGATCTGTGCCTTGGCGTCGAGGATTTCCTCATCCGGCACGTCCAGCACCACGCCGTCGCAGACATCCAGCGCACGCAGGACCTTTTTCAGGTTCACCGGCCTCGAAATCTCAATCGCCGAGGCAATGGTATCCGGCCGGTAGCCGGTCGCGTCCAGATTGCCATAATAGGCGTCGATGATCTGCTGATCCACATGGCTGTCGTTCCAGCGCAGCCCCTTGTCGTTGACCAGTTCGGTGAGCGTATTGGCCCCGGCGGCGTTAATGACGGCCAGCCGCGGCACACGGTCGATCAGCCCCAGCTCTTTCAATTCGGCGAATGCCTTGCCGAACGAGCTGCTGTTGCCGAGGTTGCCGCCGGGAACGACGATCCAGTCCGGCACCTCCCAGCCGAGCCCCTCGATGATCCGCAGCATGATGGTTTTCTGGCCTTCCAGCCGGAACGGGTTCAGTGAGTTGACCAGGTAGATGTTCAGCTCGGTGCACACGTCCTGCACCTGCCGCATGCAGTCGTCGAAGTCGCCGGCGATCTGGATGGTGTGTCCGCCGTAGTCCATGGCCTGGCTGAGCTTGCCGAACGCGATCTTGCCTTCGCCGATGAAAATGGTGGCCTTGATGCCGCAACTGTGGGCGTACAGTGCCATCGACGCCGACGTGTTGCCGGTCGAGGCGCACGCACTGGCCACGGCCCCGACCATCCTGGCATGGCTGAACGCCGCGGTCATGCCGTTATCCTTGAACGAGCCGGAGGGATTCATGCCTTCGTACTGCAGAAAAAGCCGTTTCGGATTCATCCCCAGTTCCTGCGCCAGCCCGCAGGCCTGCTGCAGCAGGGTTTGCCCCTCGCCGACGCTGACCTTGTACTCATCGGGACAAAAGTCCAGCAGTTCCCGAAACCGCCACACGCCCGAAAAATCCAGCCGGTTGTCGCGTGTGGTCCAGCGTTTGGCAAAGTCGCTGAGTTGATTCGGAATCTCGATGGCGTCCCAGTTGTACCGCACGTCGAGCAGGTCGCCGCAATCGGGGCACTTAAAAAATGACTGGCGGGCGTCAAATTCGCTGCCGCATTGGGGGTTGATGCACTTTTGATACGCTTTTTCCTGTGTGCCCATTTTTTTTTAGCTTTCTTTACAGACGGGTTGTTCTTTTATTGATGCGTCCGGGGTCGCCGGAACCTCGCAGATTCGCCGGATCAGCCCCGGCAGCTCGTCAATCGTGTTAATCCGGTGCAGATGCTTCGGGATTTTGAGCGTCTTGTTGGTATAGGCCTTTTTCAGAACCGGCAGCATCCCCGCGGCCATCGACCCCTTGACATCATAGTCCATCCGGTCGCCCACATAGATCGCCTGTTCGGCGGCAACGCCCATCTGCCGGGCCGCTTCCTGAAAAATCCGCACGTCCGGCTTGCGGAACTTGAAATCGTAGGAATACATCCGGACCGTGAGCAGGTCGAGCAGACCCTCGTCTTTGAGATGCCGTTCTAAGCTGGACTTATGCACAAAGGTATTGGACAGCAGGCCCACCTTAAGCCCCATCGCATGAAGCTGCCGCAGGGCGTCGGCGGTGCCGGATTCGACCTGCCCCAGCGGCGACAAACACCTGTACCACTGCCAGTTGAGTTCTTCCCACTGCGTTTCGGACAGGACGAACCCCCTTTTTTTTCCGTAGGACTTGAGCAGTTCAAGCGAATTGAAATCGTCGCCGGTGATCCAGGACCGCAGCAGGTGCCAGCGGAGGCCCCAGATATGAAGCCGCCGATAGGCCCCGTAGGAGCCGACCGGCTGCGAAAGTCCCTGTAAATAATGGTAAGACTGCCGCACCGCGTCATTGAACAATTGCGCCCGGTCCAACCTGCCGAAGTTCAGCAGGGTTTCTCCCAGGTCAAAAAGGACCGCTTCAATGTGCCGCTTGCTCAAACTCACGGGTTTACCTCAAGGGGGGGAGTTTGTCGCCGAAGGCCTCTTCGGACCAGGCGATCATTTCATCATCCGAGATGGTCGAGATACGGTCGGCCGAATATTCGGCATCGATCTTTTCCTTGATAAAAATCACGCGCGGGTCATGTTTCGGGATATCGATCTCGTAACGCTCTTCAAGCCAGTGCTTGATGCCGGCGGCGCCGCTTTTGTCCGTAATCGCCACACCAACCGGACGCTTGAGCAGTTTCTCCGTATCAAAGCAATTGTAGATTTCCTCATTTTTGAGCAGACCGTCCGCGTGAATGCCCGCACGGGTAACATTAAAGTCTTTTCCGACCAGCGGATAGTTCGTCGGCAGGTTAAAATTCAGTTCCTTATTGGCAAACCGGGCCATCTCGGTGATCGCGGTGTAGTTGATCTTCGGGTTCGTGCCGCAAAGCTGGGCGTGCTCAACAACCAGCGCCTCCAGCGGAGGATTGCCCGTGCGTTCACCCACACCGAAGACCGCACAGTTCGCCGCGCAGCAGCCGTACAACCAGGCAACGGCGGCATTGACTTCGACTTTGTGGAAATCATTGTGACCGTGCCACTCGAGCCACTCCGACGGCACGCCGATCTTGCGAAGCCCGGCGACCAGTTTCGGTACCGACCGCGGCAGGGTTGCGTTGGGATACGGAACCGCAAAGCCCAGTGTGTCGCACAGACGCATCTTGACGGGTGAACCATACTGCTGAGACAGCTTTAACAGCTCGTTTGCAAACGGCAGCACAAATCCGTCAAAGTCCGCTCGCGTGACGTCTTCAAAATGACACCGCGGGATAATACCGTTATCCAGCGCCGATTTGACGACACCCAAATAGGCCTCCATCGCCTGGGCGCGGGTCTTTTTCAGTTTCAGGAAGATATGGTAATCGCTGGCGCTGGTCAGAATGCCCGTTTCCTTCAGGCCCAGTTGCGTCACGAATTTGAAATCCGCCGCGACCGCCCGAATCCAGCCGGTGATCTCCGGAAAATCGTACCCCCGCTCCCGGCACAGTTCCACGGCCTTGCGGTCCTTGTCCGAATACAGGAAAAACTCGCTCTGGCGGATCAGGTCCGTGCCGCCGTTGATTTCGTGGAAGAAATCATAGATTCGCAGCACCTGTTCCGGCGTGTACGGCGGGCGGGACTGCTGGCCGTCACGAAACGTCGTATCCGTGATCCAGATTTTCTCCGGAATCTCCATCGGGACCGCGGCCTCCTCGAAAACCGTCCTGGGAAAATCCGTATAAGGAAAGACATCCCGGTACAAATTCGGTCGGTCAACATCCTGCAATGGAATATGCTGTGTCATTTAATACCTCCAATGATACTTTTCATTTCTAATTCGATTCGTAAGCGTCTTCTTTATTAAGGGCATAGCCGAGGTGGGAGTCGAACCCACACGTCCGTTAAGGACAGGGGATTTTAAATCCCCAGCGTCTGCCATTCCGCCACTCGGCCGGTACTACGTTCGCAAACCGCCGTCCGTTCACCCATTCAAGCCGCGCCATTATAGAGATATTTTAGCAATTAGCAAGAAAATCCCAAAACCCCCCGTTTTCGGCCCAATTTCCCCGTTTTCGACTGTAGGAGGTCATACTTTCTTGTCCCGCCATAGCTTTAGCGAAGCGGGAAGCGGGCATTACATTGACGATTTTCGATGGACGATTGACGTCAATCCCTTAAATTCAAAACAGCGAAGCGCCCTTTTGAATTTCACACATGGGTCTCTGAGACCCTTTATCTTTAACGTGGCTTGCCACGGGGGATGCGGGTGATATTTCCGCGATCCCGGTACACCTTTTGTCGACCTTCTTGCGTGGCCTGAGCCGTTGAATTATGAGGGACGGCCCTCCCGCTACCGATGCCCGCCGGGGTGTTTAACGTTTTCAGCAGTTTTTTGCACTGCATGTACGGACGCTTTGTGTTTTTGGCGGTCGCCCGAGTCGGTTTTCCTTAGGGTTATAGTGAATCGATCAGCATTACGCCGAAGCAGAGGGACGCCGGGAGCCCAGAGAGCCCCGACGTGTACGATAACGCAACACTTGCCTGCCCGGCAAGATACTTTTTTGCCACAGAGAACACAGAGGTTCACTGAGGTTAAAAAGCAAGGTGTACTCGGACAGGTGTGCTGCGGGTTGCGAGGCGGGAAGCACAGGGGAATAAACCCCCTCCCCGCTTCGCGGTACTCCCCCTTGGCAGGGGGAGAGCTTTAATTTTTTACTATTCCTTCTTCAGTTGTCAAAGAGCCGCCCATCCCTGCCGAGGGATGGGCAATCCCTCTTTTTTGGGGCTTTTATTAGCCCCTCCGTATATTGGGGCGAACCTGCGCTTTTTGTTCGAAATGGCGAAATGGCGACAGGGGTCGAAATTGATAAGTGCTTGTGAAAAATGGAGATAATTTTTTTTATTTTTTTGGCTTTTTGCGTTTTACCCCCCTGCGTTTTTTGTACCAAATGGCGAAATGGCGGTGCCTTCAGGCACGTAAATGAAATCGCCAATAGCGCCTTCGGCTGTTGGCGATTTGGGAACGGAACCACGAATGGACACGAATAAACACTAAAATAACTCAAGTTGACTGACTTTTAGAATGGGATTTTGAACAATCATGATGATTTTTTTCAATAAAAAACGGCACTCTCTTCGATAAAAGGGTTGGAACACGCTCTTTTACACAGGAGACTGCCGTTATGT
>Ga0224495_10002782_pt1 | contig 11169 bp, 9 predicted proteins | sample SF_Jul11_sed_USG_FD_168128 | JGI IMG/M metagenome (GOLD analysis project Ga0224495, IMG submission 168128) | Sediment microbial communities from San Francisco Bay, California, United States - SF_Jul11_sed_USGS_4_1 | ecosystem: Environmental > Aquatic > Marine > Sediment | place: USA: California...
ATGGCGATACGATTGGGCGATGATGCCCCGAACTTTACGGCTGAAACGACAGAGGGCACGATCAATTTTCATGACTGGTTAGGCAACAGCTGGGGAATCCTCTTTTCCCATCCGAAGGATTACACCCCAGTCTGTACGACGGAATTAGGCACGGTGGCCAAGATTTCTCCTGAGTTCAAGAAGCGAGGCGTCAAAGTGATCGCGGTCAGTGTGGATCCTATGGATTCCCATAAAGGGTGGATTCATGACATCAATGAAACCCAAAAGACGACGATGAATTACCCCATCATCGCTGATCCTGATAAGAAGGTGGCGACGCTCTATGACATGATCCATCCGAACGCCATTGACAACATGACCGTGCGATCGGTCTTTATTATCGGTCCTGACAAAAAAGTGAAACTGACGCTGACCTATCCGGCCTCGTGCGGGCGAAACTTTGATGAGTTATTGAGAGTCATTGATTCCCTCCAGCTGACGTCGAAGTATAAGGTTGCTACGCCGGCCAACTGGAAGGACGGTGAAGAGTGCATCATTACTCCCGCTGTGAGTGATGCAGAAGCGCAACAACTGTTTCCTAAAGGGTTCACGACTGTGAAACCGTATCTCCGCTACACGCCTCAACCCAACCGCTAAATTCCGACCAGTCTGCCGAAGATGCCTGGCGGAAGATCATGAATATCTTCTGCCAGGCTCTTATTTATCAACGCGTTACATTGTGAAACTGTTTTATTGAGCAGACACACAGCTCATGGCTGTCGATCTCTTGTTCACTGTGCTGGCCGATGTTGTTGTATGTCGAGAGCTGGGGTACAAGGATTGCTTTACACGCATTAAGCTCCATGGTGTGACCATTGTGGTCTCGTGGTGTGAGGGGGTAATGCGCGCAGGTAATAGCCACATCAGTATCGTACCTGATCGTTTTTTGCGTTTGGCTGGACAAGCAGAAATACATATGTATAGTCGTAAACATATGAGGCAATAAGGAAACTTTCCTTGTTATCGTTCGAGGGCTTAGGCATACGCTGCGCTGAAAGTTTTGGCGCGAGCTGTTGTGGCTAAGAGCAGGTGGGCAGTGGGTGGTTTATATTCACAAGGGAGGGCATCAGTATGAAGGGACATTTTAAAAGGCGGTGGAAACAACTGGTAGTTGCTGGAGCCGTGACGGCGCTGGTGGCTGGGATGGGGTCCACGCTGCCGAGTGCCTTTGCTGGTGGCACGATTAAGGCAGATGACGACAAGTGGATCTCCATCGGCATGGGGATCCGAACCAGTTTCAATGCCATTGAAGGGGCGTCACCAGGGGGACACTACAGCAACGATTTCAAAGTGGACAACGCTCGTATCTACATCAACGGGCAGATCCACAAATACGTGAAGTTCGAGTTCAACACGGACTGTTTCAATTGTAACGTTGGTGGAGGATCGGGGCCGTTTGTTGGGGGTGGGCAGAATTTCGGCGGCAACTCCTCGATCGGCTTGCTGGACGCGATCGGCAAATTTGAGTTTAACGAGATGGCCAACCTCTGGGTCGGGCGCATGTTGCTCCCGAGCGAGCGGGGCGAGCTGAACGGGCCCTTTTACCATGCGACCTTCGATGGGTTCCGGACCCCGTTCTTTCCCGCCGACCTCAGCGCCAACTTCAACGGTACCGGTGGCGGTGGAGCCGGGCTCTATGGTCGTGACAATGCGGCCACCTTCTGGGGCAAAGTGCATCCCTTCGGGACCACCCACCTGTTATATGTCTTGAGTGTGTCCCAGGGCTTGCGGAATGGGCCGAACCTGGGCAGCAGCTTGATGTACACCGGACGGGTGCAGTGGAACTTTTTGAACGATGAGCCGAACCCGGGCTACTATACCTCGGGGACCTATTATGGGACGGCCGGCGATATCTTTGCGATCGGGGCCAGCGTGCAGCATCAAAAAGATGGGGCGGGCAATGCCGCCGCCGCCAGTGTGTCGGATTTCACCGGCGCCTCGGTCGACGTGTTGCTGGAAAAAGTGCTGCCCAATAACATGGGTGTGTTCACGTTCAACGGAGAATTCAAGCGGCACTGGGCGAACTATGGGACGGGGGCGTTTGCGACGTCGCCGGCCACGTGTTTTTGCACCTTCAACGGCCATTCGTGGACGGTGTATGGGTTGTACCTGATTCCGCATGAGGTGGGCATTGGGCGGTTCCAGCCCTATGTGCGGTTCACCAGCATCGATCCGCTGTACAGCGCGATGCGGCAGGAGTGGGAGACGGGGGTGAACTACATCATCGCCGGCCACAATGCGCGCATCTCGGCGTTCTATCGGTACGGCGATCTCAACACGAAAGGATTCTTCAATGGCTTTGGTCCGAATGCGACCGGCAACAAGGTCGATTCGTTCCACGTTGCGTTGCAGCTGCAGTATTAAGCAGCGCCCGTGATCTAGAGAGGCCAGCGCTCTCAGAAGAGCCGGAATCCACACGATGGATTCCGGCTCTTCTTTTTGTTCGTGTGATAAGGTGCACCAAGGGTATTTCGTGAACGAGCAGACCAGTCAACGCTAACTATACCAGTACGAGGCCGGCGGAGCGAATTCTTTTCCATGTAGAGGTTTGTAGAAATCTCCTGCAGTCCGCCATAGTTCCCGGATACCCACTGCACGCTTCTTGAAAAGATGGATATTCTGTCGGCGATTGTCGAGAGGTGGCGTCGAGAATCAATTGCTCGAGCCATCCGGCTTGTGCCTCGGATAGAATGACTACGTGAGTCTTTCCACCATCAGTGTGGATGAGTCGAGATCGGTGTCCCTTCGGTTCAAAGGTCACGGGGCTTCCCAACCAGACGCATCGCCGTTGAACTGCTGAACGGTCTTCGATCGTTCGAGTCCTAAGTAGATGGCGTAGCCATGCGGAGGAGACCGTTGGTCGGGGAACTTGTTCATCGAACCAAATGCGGACATCGAGGTCAAGTCCTCGACGCTCGAGGAAGTTAAGGAGTGATCGGCGAAGCCCCTCACCGATCCAGTCCGGAGTCGGGGCACGGTGATCAACATGCAGAAGGTCATTTTCTGCGAATCCCTGAAACTCAGGGCCAAGAATGTGTAGACCGTGTGCCTCTGGATTGAGCCCGACGGGGCTGTGTGCTGTGACGGTAAAGCGGTGCCAAAACGCGGACTGAACCAAATCTGCGGCTACCAGTTGACGAACGCGCTCTAGTGAATCAACGGTTTCCTGGATAGTTTCGGATGGGCACCCGTACATGAGATAGGCGTGGATTAACACACCGGCCTCCTTAAATCCAGCCGCGACGAGTGCCGTCTGGTCGACGGTAATGCCCTTCCTCATGCTGCTCAGGAGACGGTCTGAAGCCGCCTCGAGTCCGGCAGTGACCGCGATACAGCCGGAGGCAGCAAGCAAGCGGCATAGATCGGGCGAAAACGCCGGTTCAAAACGGATGTTGCCCCACCAGGTGATCTTGATCCTTCGTTCCAACAGCGCAAGGGCGAGCGCCTTCAGTGCTGCGGGCGGAGCGGCTTCGTCCACGAAGTGAAACCCGGTCCGACCAGTCTCGGTGATGAGGTGTTCGATCTGTTGGACCAGCCGATCGGTTGGCGTCATTTCGTATCGACTGATGTAGTTGAGACCCACATCACAAAATGTACATTGTTTCCAATAGCACCCGTGAGCCACGGTTAGTTTGTTCCAATGTCCCTCTGACCAGAGGCGATGCATTGGGTTAGTACTGTCCAAAATGGTGAGATATCGATCCAGCTCCAACCCTCGGTAGGTGGGACAGCCGATGTCGTTCATCGCGAAATCGGTGGCCGACGGATTGTCGACATACACCACGTGGTTCTTGGCGCGATACATCGTGCGACAGAGCGATTCACGTGAACGTGAACCGGACAGATACTCCACCAAGGAGAGGAGCGGCCGTTCACCGTTATCGAGGGTGATGAAGTCGATGTAATCAAACACTCGTGGGTCTGTCACACGGCGCAACTCCGTATTCACATAGCCGCCGCCGATCGCCACCGGAATGTCTGGGTGACGCTGCTTGATGGCGTTTGCGATGAGAAACCCACCGTAAAGATTGCCTGGAAATGGAACGGAAAGACCAACCAGCGATGGGTTGACTCGATCGAAGTGTTCCCAGAATGCCTCTAGCAACCATTGATCCATCAAGCTGGAAGGAGCCGTCAGCCCCTTGGTGATCTGATCGAATGAGGAGGCCGAGCGCGCAATGTGTTCGGCATACCGACTCAAGGAAAAGTGTGGAGTGATCGTGGCCTGAACGAGATCGGCAAGGTCTTCGAGAAAGAAGGTTGCCCATTGTTTGGCCCGGTCATCGATGGAGACTGATCGTGCGAACCTCTTTCGGCCTCGAAATCGTGGGCCTTGAGGTAATACTCCCGGTTCGATCAATCGAGCGGCCGCCTCTGGGATCCGCCCTTGCAAGAACGACACGACTGGTTCAATCATCTGCACGTAAGCGTGCTCCGCTCGCATCATCCTGACAGCTTCCTTGGGTAGATCATTTTTGTGGGCACGAAGTTGTTCGAAGACACGGCGTAGTCCATCCGGGCTGAACAGGCGCAGCACCATTTCGATGCCTATGTCGGCCTGTTCTGCGTGTGCTCCTCGCGACTCAAGGAATCCTGTTAAATAGGCAGTGGAAGGATAGGGCGTATTGAGTTGTGTCAGCGGAGGGATGACCAGTAAGACACGAGGGGAAGCCATGGACTCCGCATAACATAGTGATTAACGAGAAAGCTAGGCCCAGCACACGATCAAAGAAATGTGCTGCCTCTGTGGCTGCTTTGATAGAGCTTGATGATGAAGGTCACGACCTGCGTGCGCTACTTTTTTAGGTCAAGGATACTGCCTAGGAGCGCGTCTCCAGTTTTGATGGTGTGAAGATTTGCTTCCAGACTGCGTTGCGCCAACATCTGATGCACGAGTTCTTCCCCGAGATCGGTATTTGAGAGTTCGACCTCCAATTGATTGTGGCCTGTATCTCGAAGCACCGTTGGGCCGGAGGATGTGTCTTTGTCAACGACAGGAAGCACGCCGCTGGTTGGTGCTTCGACGAACGTCGTCTTGAATTTTTTGAACCCGTCTGTATTGACGTTGGCGATGTTGTGTGCCACGACTTCGAGTTGTTTGCCGAAAGCAGTCAGGCCCGTGAGTGCGGTGTGTATGGCAGAAATCATAGACACCTCCTGTGGCCCATCTTTTACTCCCCATCGCGTATTGTATCGGTTTATCTGGGATGAACTTGAGGCGCTCGACGAGCCTGATTAGGAACAGATCATAACCGCTCCTATCCTGCCCGGCCACCTAGAATTCAAATAGATTGAGCCTTCAGAAAGGCCATGAGTTTGCCGATAGAATTGCAGGAAAAGGGGACTTCACCTCGCACGATGTCTATCTCTAATGTTTCTCGTTCAGCGTCTCACTCGCCTACCCCACAGCCATGGTCACCCTCGGCAGAGGATGCGACTCTCCTCATGGAGTCCGTTCCGGAAGGTATCATCTTCGTGGATCGCGAGAATCGAATCGTGTCGATGAATTCTGTCGCACAACAACTGCTCGGGCGAGGCCGCATGGTCATAGGGGCAGGGTTTCATGACATTCTTAGGTGTTTCACATCAGGTGAACAGGAGGCTGCTCAGTGCCCGTTCAATCGGATGGTGAGGACTGGCGAACGGGTGGTCATTCCCTCCCATTTCTGGAAACGAGAGGACGACACACAATTCGAGCTGTCACTCTCGTTCTGGCCTCGAATGCAGGATGGGGTTCAGATTGGAGCTGTGGTGGTCGTCCATGATCTAACCACGGCGATGGAGATTCGACGTGACGTTCAACGCGCCGCACGGCTTGCCGAAGACGCACCGAATCCTATCGTGGAATATGACGCGACAGGGGCAGTGCTGTACGCAAACCACGGCATGCTCCATGTGATGGAGCAATGGGGATTACTTGAATCCGGGATCGAAGCGATGTTCCCCGAGAATCTGTCGACCATGCTCCATGAATGCCTGGCAGCAGATGTTCCGTTGGCCAGAATTGAGCATGTTCTGGTTGATCACGTCATTGCCTGGTCGTTGTTCCCGCTCAAGGAATTGGGACTGGTCCGTGCGTATGGTCTTGATATCACGTCGGACGTGGCATTGCGTCGTGCGAAAGAAGTCGCAGAAGAGTCAGCTCGAGCGAAGAGTACCTTTCTGGCGACGATGAGTCACGAGCTGCGAACTCCGATGAACGGAGTGTTGGGATGTACGCAATTACTTAAGGATTCGTCGTTGAGCGATCAGCAACGAGAGCTGATTGAGACCATGCATCGATCCGCCGACGCGTTGCTGACATTGGTGAACGACATTCTTGATTTTTCAAAGATCGAGGCAGGTAAGATGACCTTAGAAGTCGCGGACGTGAATCTGCGGGCCTTGATCCATGATGTGATGACGTTAACCGAGGGGTTAGCGTCTCAGAAAGGTCTTGCCCTTGAAGTGAACATTGCGCCGGATGTTCCGAAGGAGTTTCGAGGGGATCCGATTAGGTTACGGCAAATTCTCTTCAATCTTGTCGGGAACGCGATCAAGTTCACAAAGCGTGGTAGTGTGGCGGTCGCTGTCTCACTACAATCGACCTTGCCGGATTGTCCTGAGGGGGTGATCCTGCAGTGGAGCGTTCGTGATACTGGTATTGGGTTGACCCCTGAACAACAGTCTCAACTGTTTAAAGCCTATGCCCAGGCAGAAGCCTCAACTGCGAGGCGATTTGGAGGAACCGGGCTTGGGCTTATGATATGCCGCCAACTAGTCGAGCTGATGGGTGGGACGATCACCGTCGACAGTGTCGTTGGCGAAGGCAGCACCTTTCGCTATACGACTCATCTTCTGCCTGCTATTCATCGGGAAGTTGTCGCATCATTGTCCGGAACTGACCAGCATGGTGAGAGAAATCAGGTTGGACCACTCCGAGTGTTGGTTGCGGATGATAACGAAATTAATCAGGTCGTGGCCTGTAAGTTCTTGCAGAAGCTCGGTTGTCAGGTCGAGTTGGCCTGCACGGGTCATGAAGCCGTGGAAGCCATCAGCCGAACGGCTTATGATGTTGTGCTGATGGACTGTGAAATGCCTGAAATGGATGGCTATGAAGCGACGAGGGAAATTCGTCGTCGCGAGGATGGAACGCTCAGCCATTTGCCAATCATGGCCCTCACGGGCCACACATCTGATGACGATGCCCAGAAGTGTCTTGAAGCTGGCATGGATACCGTGTTAACGAAGCCGCTTACATTGCCCACACTCCGCATAAATCTTAAAAAGTTGCTGCAACAAACCCACTCCTGATTTCAGAATGCCTCCATCACTTTTTTCAGTCTGATCCTAGTGGATTCTTTCAATCCACTTCGGTAAAGTGGTGACATGACGACGATTCCTCCCGCCGGTAGATTCTTTCTGTATAGCGATTTCAACTGCCCGTTCTGTTATGCGTTGCATGAACGATTGCACGAGCTGGGGTTGCTTCATCTGTGTGAGTGGCGTGGAGTTCAACATGCACCGCATTTGCCAAGGCCTATGAGACCTTGGGATGGCTCCCTGGGTGCTGAGCTGAAGCATGAAGTGACGGTTGTGCAGCGACTCGCTCCCGGTCTTCCAATCAGCCTGCCGAGTGGGAAACCGAATACCTTACCAGCGATCGAACAAGCGGCCTCGCTACTACGACAAGATATTCAGCTGGGGATGGACTTCGTGAAGCGAACCTACGGTGCCTTCTGGTGTGAGGGGCAAGACATTTCTGATCCTCACGTGGTCAAGCAACTCGCGGGAGAAGGGGGCATCGAAGGCGTGGATGATGAGAGCCGTGTGATCGCCCAAAAATGGGAAACAGCCTGGCATGCAACTGGTCAGAATGGTGTGCCTCTGATTGTGTCTCCAGATGGTGATCTCCTAGTCGGCTGTGTGCCCACAGATCAGGTGAAGAGTTTCTTTTCCAGCCAAGCTTGAGTTCGAAGAGCGTCCATCGATTCTTCTGTCCCTCGATCGTGACCGCCGGGTATGTGTCCTGCCGATCAAGGTCCTGTTGCTAGAAGAGTTCCCACAATTTCCACGACGAGGAGCTGTCAACTCTGTTTTGAAGACGAGCCGAGTCGATCTAGAAAGGTCAATTCGGCAGCAGCGGATTTATCCAAATCGCCCTTGCCCAACTCAATCAAGCGTCGATATTGACTTAACGCAGACTGTCCAACAGGAAGGGACAGGCCTACCTGCGTGGCTAGGTCGAGCGCAATGGCCGAATCTTTTGCGGCATGAACGACTGAAAAGTAGCAGTCATGGGCCCGTTGCTGCATATCTTCACCGTCCGTTTCCAGGACTCGTGAAGCAGCTCCTGTTTGACTGAAGACCTCCCGAAGCAGAGTCAGATCGAGGCCGAGTGCCGAACCCAGTCCTAAACCTTCGGCCAATGCAACGGTATTGCTATTCATCACCAGATTTACCAGCGCTTTCACCTTTGCTGCCTCTCCGGCGGGACCGATATATCGGACTGTCTGGGCAAGGGCATCCAGTACGGGACGAGCCCGTTCGAACACCGTTTGCCTGCCTCCGCACATGAGATAGAGCGTACCCTGGCGCGCTTGAGTGATACTGCTCGCCATACAGGCTTCAAGGACAGTACCACCACGTCGTTCAACTACTCGTTCGATGTCAATGTGAAGGGTCGGTGTCACAGTTGCACAGTTGATGAACAGACGATGCTTCGCGTATGCCATCAGGCTGGTCGAGTCCGCTTCGGCATAAATGTCACGCATTGCCGCGTCGTCGGATACGACCGTTATGACGATATCCGATAGCTCAGCGACACGCGACGGTGATGCAGCCAGTTCCGAACCCAGCTCCTGTGCCAGAGTTTCCGCTGCTCCGGCATCACGGTCATGAACCGCGGCGATGTGATACCGCTGCTCTTGTAAACGCCTGGCCATATTGGCGCCCATACGGCCGACACCAACAAATCCAATACGCTCAGGGGGATGCGCCATCAGCGAAAATCCTTTCAACGGAAACGAGGACAGGGAGAGTCATCGCTAGAGCTGATGATCTTCCGTCAATTCGGGAGAGAGCTTGCTCCAGCGAAGCGTATTCTTCCCATCAGTGGTTGTAAGACCATGGTCATAGAGAGCGACGATGCTGACTCGTTGGCCTTTCTGTTTCTTGATCGGTTGAAGTTGCAGGAGGTTGTTCTTGGTTTGCACGGTCCCTCGGAGTGATTCAACGATCAACAAGTCGGTTGCTGCAGAAGGTTTAATCCCCCACACAAATGCGGCGGAACCACCCGCATAGGTGCCGGTCGCTTCCCATTGACCGACTAAATCAGGATCAACGGTTTTAATTTGGAACACCGGGACACTGGTTGCGTCGCGCCGCAGTTTCCAGAGTTCCGTTGGAACAAGGGTCGGGTCTTGATCCGGTGTAAGCCGTGACCACGTGGCCTGGACGCTCCCGGTGCTGGAGAACGAGTTCGCTGTTTTTTTCCGGTAGGTGCCCTTCCACCCAAGACCCTTAAACGTGTTGGCTCGTTCGAGCGACCACAAACCGGCCTCGGCATTCAAGACACCATCAAATTGCATCATGGAAGAGAGAGACCAAGCGAGGTTCGGCTTGATGATCAAGAGCATATCATGCTGGGTCGTTCCTTGTGTGAGACGTGAGTGCCAGGTACCGACAAGGTGGGTCGGATCTAGAGCCGGGGCTTTTTGCGGTCCGGACTGGGCATCGGAGGGGCCCGGACGTGTTTGGGAGAGCATGACCGGCGTCGGCCGCGAGACCGGATGGGGACTTGCTCCATCCTTTGGAGTGAGGTTGGAAACGGTATGGGGGAGGGAGGTGGTGGATGTTGCTCCAGAATGGCTTGCGGCAGCTAGACTCAAGCGGGTGACGGACTCACTAAGATGTTTCTGTTTGGTCGATGCTACGATAACAGTTACAAGGACGTCCCTATGCAAGAAGGTCAATCGAGATAAGGTGGGTGAGTCGACTCGAACGGCACCTTCGCCGAGCCCTGCAATGAGCCGACTGTCACGGCGGAGCCGCTCTTTATTGAACCACGCGCGCTGATCCTTGCCGGCGGGCTCATCGACTTGAACGGTGACGACATTATTTTCGTGCCGTTGAGCTTTGAACAGACAGGTTGTTGGATCCGTAAGGATTCCCTCCAGGACCGGTTCGCCTAGTGCCTCTTGTGCTTCAGCCACCGTTACGAGCGAACAGGGGCCGTTCTCGGAGGTAAATAGCCTACCTGACTCTCCACACGAAAGCAGGAACAGGGGAAAAATCAGAAATGGTGGTACTCGGCGGAACATGACGATTCCGGTTCAACGATGTGTACCGGTCGATTGTACTGCGAACCGGTTGATAAGTGCTAGCGGTAGTTCAGCGTGCCGGCCGACGGAAAACGGTATCTCGAAAGCCTGAATATCGGGTCCGGAGGGTGACTATGCAGGAGAATCATCCCGCCACGAATTTCAGGGCCGCTCCGTTAATGCAGTAGCGTAGCCCGGTCGGCTTTGGCCCATCCTTAAACACATGGCCCTGGTGGCCTTCACAGCGGGCGCAATGAACTTCTGTGCGGGGGATGAAGAGTCTGAAGTCCGTTCGAGTCTCGACGACTCGTGGATCGATCGGTTGCCAAAAGCTAGGCCACCCTGTACCGCTGTCGAACTTGTGTTCAGAAGAGAATAGCGGCAGGTCACAGCCTGCGCAATAATAGATCCCAGATTCGTGGTTCTCATGCAACGGGTTCACGAATGGGCGTTCCGTATCTTCATGCCGTAGGACACGATAGGCGGGAGCCGACAGCTGTTTCTTCCATTCCTCATCGGTCTTCGTAATCTTGACGATAGGATCGATGTGAACTTTCTGGGGCATTGGGTTTCTCCTTCCTACGCCGGTACAGTTGGTTCTTCGTCGATCAGCGCAGCCGACTCTTACATGCTTACTAGGACGACGGAGCCAATCAGAGTGGGTACTCTAAAAATGGTACGGCTCAAGAGCTCTGATTGCAAGTCTCCCACTAGAGCATTTTCTATTTAGTCATACAGAGTATCCTGCGTGCTGGAAGTACTTGGCGCACTCGGTTGGAGAGAAGGCGGCGAGGAGTGTTCCGATTTCGTTCCAGAGTGCCTCGACGGT
>Ga0224495_10002783_pt1 | contig 11167 bp, 14 predicted proteins | sample SF_Jul11_sed_USG_FD_168128 | JGI IMG/M metagenome (GOLD analysis project Ga0224495, IMG submission 168128) | Sediment microbial communities from San Francisco Bay, California, United States - SF_Jul11_sed_USGS_4_1 | ecosystem: Environmental > Aquatic > Marine > Sediment | place: USA: California...
TGCTCGTAATCCCTTTCCTTCCCTCCCGAACCAATTGATTAATTGTAGGCATTTACCCCTCTCAAAACCGTGGAAAATCAGTTATTTCAAAAACTTAGAAGATATAAAACAGCTCTTTTTCCTAAAATGGGAAAACTTTTTAAATTTATCAGATTTTTTTCTATTTGTCAAACATTTTTTGGTTTTTTCCAAAAAAAAGATTGATCCGACGGAAGAGGAGCGAGAATGGAGCAATCAAAAGGGAGTTTATAGCCTAAGCCTTGGATATTAAATTAGATTTATCCCTTTTTCAGTCTCTGTAATATTTCATCGCCTCACCAATATGGGTCTTGATGTCTTTGATTCGTGTCTCAGGGGCAGGGTGGGTCGACAGGAATTCCGGGGGGCGGCTTCCTCCTTTTTGATTCATCCTTTCCCAGAAGGGAATGGCTTCCCTGGGGTCGTATTTAGCTTTTGCCATCAATACGAGACCGATCCTGTCGGCTTCTGATTCATGAAGACGACTATAGGGAAGCATAACTCCAACCTGAGACCCCACTCCATAGACTCCCATGAAAATCTGTTGAGTGAGGGCGGGTTCCTTGGAAAGAGCCAGGGACAGGCTCATCCCGCCTAGCTGGACCACAAGAGCTTGGCTCATCCTTTCGTTACCGTGTTTGGCCATGGCATGAGCAACCTCGTGACCCATTACAACGGCAAGCCCGGTTTCATCCTGAGTTAAGGGAAGGATCCCGGTATAGACCGCTACCTTTCCACCTGGCATGCACCAGGCATTGACCACCTTATCATCCTCAATGAGATTAAATTCCCATTTATAATTCTTGACATCTTCCTCCATCTTTGACTCCCTGAGAAATTCTTCGGAGGCCTTGGCAATCCTTTCTCCAACTCTTCTCACCATCTGGACCTTCATGGGATCATTCGAAAGCGTCGACTTTTTTAAAACCTCGGAGTATTGCTGGAAGCTCAAGGAGAGAAGTTGTGAATCGGGAATAAAGCGGAAACTCTTCCTTTCAGTCAGCGGCACGGTGGCGCAGGCAAAAAGGAAGAAAAGAATTAATAGTACACTCCCGTGGATAAGACAACCCCTTTCCTTTTTGAAACTAATCATAGGTATTGAATCCTTTACTAAATTTAATGTAGGTTAAAACCATCACCGTGTCAAGAGAGGGGGACGCCCCCATTTCTCTTGCAAAGCGTGAAAGCCTGTGATATTCGCTGGGGAAAGTTGAATGAGATAATTTTTCCTCGACGGTGACAGGTAACGAATCTAAGGAGAGGCCGATTTGAACAGAGGGGCATTGGGGAAAGTTCGTCAATTCTTTCTTCCCCCTTTAACCAAAGGATTTTTCATCAGGATCTTTTTCATCGCCATCACAGCCTATCTCTTCTTTAGTTATATCTGCCTTCCTCTTCAGATTAAAGGGAATAGCATGGAGCCCACCTATCGTAGTAGAGGGATCAATTTCTGTTGGAGACTGCGGTATCTTTTTTCAAAGCCAAAGCGGCATGATGTGGTTGTGGTTCGTTTTGCCGGCACCAAGGTGATGCTTCTCAAAAGGGTGGTGGGTTTGGAGGGTGAGCGGGTCGAATTCCGCGATGGAAAACTCTTTGTGAATGGAAGCCCGTTGGAAGAGCCTTATGTCCGTCATCCATGCAACTGGAATCTTTCGCCGCGAATAGTTGATAACAATTGTGTCTATGTGGTAGGGGATAACAGGAGCATGCCAATCGAAAATCACTATTTTGGCCAGGCCTCCCTGGGGCGGATCATCGGGGGACTCTTATGGTAAAGATGAAATATCTTATCATCGCGTTGTTGATTGTGATGGTAGGAATATTAGCAACCCTTCTCTTTTTCCCAAGTGAAGAGAAGAAGGTGAAAAAAAGATTCGCTCACCTTTCAGAGCACATGTCGAAGGATCTAGGAGAAAATACCTTCATCATGGCAAACAAGATCAAGAGAATAAGCGCACTCTTTGGGGAGAACTGTAATTTCACAGTTTCCGATTATTCCCTCTCAGGCAATTATACCCGGGAGGAGATTTCAGGTATTGCCTTACGGGGCCGTGCACATTTTTCAACCCTCGGTTTGAAATTTTACGATTTAAAGGTTTCTTTTCCTGAGAAGGATCTTGCCCAGGTGAATTTAACGGCTAGGCTCACGGGCAAATCGGTCTATGGAGAACATGTGGACGAGACGCGCGAGCTGATTTGCCTTCTGAAAAAGATCGAAAAGAAGTGGCTCTTCAGTAGCTTTGAAGTGATCGAGGTCTTGAAAAGATAGATGAATCTTTTTATGGAACCTCGTAAATCTCAACGGTAAAGGAGACAATGGTCAATACCTCGGTGAAGATGTTCATCACAATATCCAAGAAAGACCACTTTGTTTCCACCCTAACTTTTTTGGCAGTCGCTGGAATGATGTTGTCGATAGAATTGTCATTCAGTGGAATAAGTCCAAAGAGGATAAACCAGCATCTCTTTTGAGCGACCTTGGTCCCTTCTTCTGTGCTTGGAGCTAACTGGGCTTTGCCACCAATCTTCATCGTGATACACCCGACCGTGCTGGTAGCAAATAGGAAAAGGATGCACAAAGCGATCCATCTTTGATTCTTAATCATTTCTCATTCCTCCTTTGACGGGAATATGAAGTGATATTACATTGCCGGGAAGCTTCGCCCCGTTAGAAAGCCCCGGCATTCCTGACTGCCGGCAGGCAGGTATGCCGGGGATGGTAGAAATAGAAAGCATCAGTTCCTTATTGAGGGTGGGGTCAAGTCCTGCCCTTTCTAACAGGGTTCACCCAAATTTACACAGTACTTGGAAATCCTGTCAAGAAGAATAAAAGAGGGCTCCGAAAAAGTCGGGAAATTCTGATGACACGGATTCAGGAGCGATCACACCGATTAGAAATACCTTGGAAAATAAAGAGCATTTTGTGGAATCATTTTTTCAAATCTGTATAATCAGAGAGCGAAAAGTTTTTTTCAGAACTCTCTAAAAGAGGAGCGTGATGAATTCTGTGCGTTTAGATCTTATTCAAGAAATCGATCAACTCTGGAATCCCGTTTATCCGTACTTAGCCCAGCACATCTCTGAACTTTATGGTCGCAAAGATGGAGACATTGTTGAAATCGGGCCCTTCTGCGGAGTGATCCTTTCTTTGTTGAAAGAGAAGATAGGCGATTCCTTTATGATGGCTGCCTTTCCTGAAGGGATGGGTCATTTCTTTGGACAGGAAGAAGAGAAACTGAATTTAGGAAAGAGAATCGGGATTATTGAAACGGATCCCTCTCTGGTTGGTATAGAGGAGGATCACTTCGATCTGGCTATCTTCCGTGGAGCTCTTTTTTTCCCCAATCTGTTTCAAGTTGACTTCTCAGCCATATATCGAATTCTGAAAAAGGGAGGCATGGCATTATTGGGGGGAGGGTTTGGGAAGTTTACGCCGGAGTCAGTGATTGAGAAGATCAAGAGGAGATCACGGGACCTGAACCTCGCGATCGGAAAGACCGAAATCGATGAGGATCAGCTCATTCAAGACCTCCGAACAAGGAGTTTGAAAGGAAAATTTCAATTCTTATCCGAAGGGGGCCTCTGGGTCCTCATGAAAAAGTAAATGCTTTACAAACGAAGCAGTCTATTAAAGATAACCCCCCGGACAGGGAGATGGAAATTACTCCACCTTAAATTTTACATCTTTGACCAGGTTACCGTTGACGTCCCGAATCTCTACTTTCCAATCCCCTTTCATTCCGGCGACGTTCTTGTTTGCAAAAGTCCTCCACCTCGGTCCCGTTTGCAGAGAGAGATTGGTCTTCAACATCTCCTTCTCGCCATGGAACCAGACGAAGGAGATTTCTGTATCTTTGGATATTTCAGTCGCCTCTAAGAAGCAGTAGACTTTTTCTGTCGTTGCCGGAAAGGTTTCGGCCACGCCAACCGGTTCCCTGTCCTCTACCCCTGTTCCAACCACGAGCCGGGCAATCGTAAATTCCTTTTCCTGACCAGAAGCAGGGAGGCTGATTACCAGAATGGCCATGGCGAATAAGATGGAGAAAACGATTCCTTTTTTCATCTTATTTCCTCCTTTCTCAGATTTTTGACTCGATGATACCATAAATTTCTTCTTTTGAATCAATAAATTTTACGAGATCAGATGGGAGTAGCCCCTTTTTTGCCCAGCTCATAAGCCCCTTTCTTCACCTTTTCATTCTTTTCAATCTCTCCCTTTTCCGTGGCCGAAGCTTGAACAAGACCCAACCACTTGATCCCAGCGAATTGACAGGTGGTCTTGAAGCTGTGGACAATGGGGTTGGCTGTCGAGACATCGGAATCTCCGCAGACCGTGATCAGACCAATCCTTTTCCTTTTCATATTAGGAGCATAGGCCTTATGCAAAACCCATTGGCCATCAAAAAAGACACACCAGCGGTCGAGGTAAGCTTTCAACTGGGAGGTCATGGCCCAAAAATAAACCGGCCCACTGTGGATGACGGTATCTGCCGCAAGAATCTTCTGCTGGATTTCGTTCATATCGTCTTTGATGGCGCAGACTCCGGCCTCATCGCATTTTCCACAGTCTAAACATCCAGCGATCTTCTTACGGCTCAGGATGATCTTCTCCGTGTCGGCGCCTCCATCTCGGGCTCCGGCCAAGGCTTGGTCTAAAAGAACGTCGCTATTTCCTTCTATTCGAGGGCTTCCCAAAATTCCAAGAACTTTCATTTCCCTCCTCCTCATTCAAAATCATCTGGAAAAGAGATGTCTTAACAGTTATGTTAAATGTATCTTTTTCCAGAGTCAATCACATTTTCCGTTGAAAAGGAGAGAGAATGGAGGAGAAAAAGAGATTATCCGTCGTCATCGAACATTGGATCGAGCATAATCAGAGTCATATGGGTGAGTATAAGAAGTGGGCGGAGAGGGCTAGCATTCTAGGGTTGGTACCTGTCAAAAGCGAAATCGATGAGGCGATCAAGAAACTTTTCCTCATCAATCATCACTTGGAGAAAGCTCTCGGCGCTTTAAGTTTTCCGCAGTAGATTCAGCCCTGCGTTCATCAGGAATCAATGAAGTTAATCCTCGGGTGGCTGCCAGCGTCTGATCTCGGGTGGAGATGAGTAACGCTGATGAATGTGGTCAATGAACCAGCCGGGGATTTTTCCTCCCGGAGTAACCACCATACAAACAGGCCGAAAAGAAGCCTTCTGGCCATCGTGCGCTGTGGCAAAAAGAGTTTCATTCTACAATCTCTGGATGAGGTAGATAAAGGTTGGAAGATGGCTCTCGATCTTGAATTGGTTGAATTTTCTCAGCAGCTCCTTTCTTCTTTCTCTCTCTTTCATCCCTCCACCCATAAGAGGTGAGAGGTAGAAGGCTCCCTTCTTACGGGAAGGAGCCCATCGACGGGCCAGCAGATTAAAAAGGGAATCGAAATGGGTCAGGGGAAGATCGGTTCCGAATACAAAATTAGCAGTGACTTCGATTTTTTCATATCGACTGTTGATCTCTCCCATCCTTGAGAAGGCTTCTCCCACTTTCTCAGCAGAGAGAGGCTTTTTCAGTGAAGACAATGTCGCCGGATCGGCAGACTCAAGACCAATGTTAATATAAGTGGAATAGGGAAAACGGTTTATTGACTCAAAGAGCTTCTCTTGCGATCGGAGGAAGGAGTCCACACTGCCAAATAGAAAGAGATAGGCATCCTTGAGATAAGATCGCTTCAATTCGAAAAGTTCATAGGCCTTTGCTGCCGCAAACTGCAGGAGGTCCAAGCCTGCATGAAGGGCATCATGCTGTCCCAGGAATAAGGAGGTGTAATTCGGAAGGTCTTGGCCATAAAACCGTTTCAGGTTTTCAATCTGTTCACATATGTTCTCATGGGTTCGGGGAACGAAATTTTTCCCCGACTTCACTTGACAGAAGCCACAGTGATAGAGGCACCCATCCGCGATTGTAAGAGGGATGACATCATAGTCCACATGGCGGGTATCGGGTGGAAGAACCGTCACCCGTCCTCCAATGACCTCATGAAAATGTCGTGCCCGCTGGTTCAGAATATCCTCATCCCTTTCAAGGACGATCCTCAGAAAGTTGTGAAGGTTTTTGGGCATCGGGTGGAAAATCCGTTCTTTTACTTGAGCCTGCAGCTCCTGCCAGGATCTCATCGCTGACTGAACGGGGCTTTCGTTAAACGGATTGCCCTCCAGGATGGAGTTGCTTGAGTAAGAGAGATACGGATAGTAATATTCTCCGATGAGATTGTGGAATCCCTGATAATCACCGGCTGAATAATAGACCCAATCATTTCCCAACGTTCGTTTTAGCCATTCGGTCGGAGGGAGTCCATGCGGGCCCCTACCTTGAATAAATTTTATTTCTCCCTTGAGGTTGAACTGGAAGAGGGCATCCTCCGTTTCGATTTCCGAAAAAAGGCCATAGCGAATGGGAAAGCCCACCTTAACATATTCCTTCGCCCCTTCTTTATTCAGTGTGACACGGAGGTGACCGAGCGGATAAGTTTCCATAACACCTTTTTAGAGTTAAGTTATTATAAAGCTAAAATTGAATTTCTATCAAATTAAAAAGATGCCCTGCTCCTCCACGCCTTTATCTTGACAACGGCCTTTTGTTGTTATACGTTGCCTCCGGTCAGGATATGGTTCTTTCCCCATGGGTCATGGACTCTGATAAGGAGGAATGCTATGAATTACGGTACATTTGTTGATGAGCAGATTGCTTCCATTAGGGAAACGGTGGGAAACGGCATCGCGATCAATGCCCTCAGTGGTGGGGTGGATAGCTCTGTCGTTACCGTCCTCGGACATCGAAGCTTGAAAGACAGACTCAGGACAGTCTTCATCGATAACGGGCTGATGCGGCAGGATGAGCCCGAGCAGGTCGTAAAGATATTTGCCCGCATGGGAATTCCTGTAGAATTAGTGAATGCCCGTTTCGAATTCTTAAGCGCCCTCAAGGGATTAACCGATCCCGAAGAGAAGCGGAACGCAATCACTAAAACCTTTTATGCCAATGTGTTCGGGAGAATGGTCCGTGAAACGGGAGCGAAATACCTTTTGCATGGTACGATCCTCACCGACATCGAGGAGACAGTGGCGGGCATCAAGCGCCAGCATAACATCCTGGCCCAGCTTGGCATCGATCCTGAAAGAGAGTATGGATACCAGGTCTTAGAACCGTTAAAGACGCTTCGAAAAGATGGAGTCAGAGAAGTAGCAAAAGTGCTGAAGCTCCAGGCAAAGATTACGAAGAGGATCCCTTTCCCCGGACCTGCGCTTGCAACACGGATTGTAGGCGAGGTGACGGAGGCAAGGCTTGAGACGGTTCGCGCTGCCACAGCCATTGTTGAGGAGGAACTGAAAAATACCGGTGCCTTTCAGTATATGGCGGTCCTCCTTAATGATAAGGCAACCGGAATCCGTGAAGGCAGAAGGGAGTTCGGGCAGATCATCGTCATCCGATGCATTCATAGCGTGGATGCGAGAACAGCGACAGCGGTGGAGATCCCGTGGAAAAAACTTCACCGGATATGCAAGCGGATCACCGCCCTTGAGGGAATCAATCGTTGCCTTTATGACTTAACTCCCAAACCGCCTGCTACGGTTGAGTACATTTGATTCGGAGGATCATCTCTTACCCTTCCTCATCAGCTCTTTCAGTGTTTCTACTGCGGGGGGTAAGACTTGCCCTATATTTTCATCAAAGCGCAGGTGGCAACTTGAGTCCAGAGGGGTTTCTCCCTTGTTAATGATGACCAGTCTGGCTCCTGCTCGGAGGGCAGTTCTGGGCATCTCATTGGCCGGACTGACAACCAGACTGGAACCGACCACGATGAATAGATCGCTTCGGCTTGCGTGGTCGAAAGAGTCGTGCAACTCTTTTGCAGGGAGAGGGTCTCCGAAGTTCACGACAGTTGATACGAGCCGACCCCCACAGGAACAGGTCTTCAACCCCAGGGATTTATCCACCTGAACCTTGCACCATATGCATCTAAGCTTTGTGGTATTGCCATGCAGTTCTGCCAGGAGATCGGGTCGGATGCCCGATTGAAGGTGGAGATTATCGACATTCTGCGAGATGAGAAATCGCAGTTTTCCCAACTTCTGCAGTTCGACGATGGCGTCATGGCCGACATTGGGTTCAACCTCGGAGAATAGACGGGGTAGCGGAGGGAGTCCTTTTTCCTGCCTGGTCCAGATGCCGTCGGGTCCTCGAAAGTCGGGAAGCCCTGATTCAGTACTGATACCCGCCCCTGTAAAGACCACAAGATAGTTCGCTTCGAATACCCACTGGGCTAATTCTTGAATCCTCTCTTCTAGGTTTCTCATCTTCCCGAGAATTGTAGAAATCCTTGCCCAGCCCTAGGAAGGGTCAGCGAATATAGGTCGTCTTTTCCTTGGCCTCTTTCCTTGGAATAGGGGGAGGAGGACTGTTTGGCTTTCCAAGGCAGATGAGCGCCAGAGGGGTCTTCTCCGGAAGGATGCCGAGGATTTCCCTCATCGCCTTCCTGTCGAATAAAGTAAACCAGAGGGTACCAAGGCCGAAGGCGTGGGCCGCGAGATGCATATTTTGAATGGCTGCTGCACAGGCAGCTTGGTAGCCCCCATAACCCTCCTCCATGAACATGTCTACCCCGGTCTTCTTCGGGTCTCCCACGACGGCGATGAGGACGGGTACGGATTTTAAGAAGTCGAGCTGATAGGGACCAAGCCATTTCCAGCCGCTCTTTTCAAGAGCCCACTGCCGGCATCTGTCAGCCTCGGAAAAGATCTTCTCTTTCATCCCTTGATGGGTGATCACCAGAAATTCCCAGGGCTGACTGTTCAATGGAGAAGGTGCCCAGATGGCTGCCTCCAGAATCTTTTCAATCGTCTCCTCGCCGATCGGATCAGGCAAGAAATTTCGACAGCTTCGTCTTCCTTTAATGGCCGCAAAGAGGTCCATTTCGCTCCTCCTTTCCTCCGAAAGATAATTGATGCTCCCCGGCCACCCCGTTAGGACGGGGCAATGTAATATTACTATATATTGTGCCCTTTGACTTCGCGCATCCCGCCAAAGCGGGACGGGGCAGTTTCGGTTAAATTTTGAGTTCCCGTCTCTTTTGAGTGAGAATGGAGATATGCTTAATCTCCTCGTTGATCAGGAGATCGATTTTGTCCTTTCCAAGATGTTCGGGGACAACTCCTTTCATCGTCGTAAAGAAGACTACGGAATCCTTTTCAAAGACGACCGCGAGGTCCAGGGCCTCTTGGGGTGTCTTGCATTTGGATGCCAGTCCATGAATATCTTTATTCTTTATGAAGACATGGTTATCGGCCATGGCTTGCATGTAGAGAGAAAATTCTCCCTGAGGATCGAAGAGGACCTCCCGCTTTGCTGAATCGGGCAAAGCTTTTCTAAGGTTTTCAAAAAGCTGTTGATGCTCAGACTCCCATTTCGAAAGCTCTGAGAAGAGGCCTTTCACATAGAGGTCCAAAGTATTTTTCGCCACCGTTTCATACAATTGTTTCCCATTCGTTTCAATCTGTATCCCCAGTTGGAAAATCTCGTCGGCATTAAAATCGATTGACATGGTCGCCCCCCAGATCGAAGACCAATCTTTGGTTATGCGATGGAAGAACGTCCTAACGGATAAATAGAGTATATTGGCAGGGGAATGTTGTGTCAAGGGACAAAGGGGGAGGGGGCATAAAAGGTTACAAGAAAATTCTGACATTTAAAGCGTAAGAATATAATACTTTTCTCCCAAGAGAAATTGGTTATAATACTTGTCCGTTCAGACCGATCAAAGGGAGCGATGGAATGAATCACGATGATTGGGTACGACAGGAATTGCGGAAAGTGAGCAGATCTCTCGGGTTCCGTTATACACCCCTGGACGAGATAGAGAGCCGTCTCAATAGAGTAAAAACTCGCATGGAACAGCAGGGAATAGAGGCACTGCTGGTGATCCAGAAGATGGACTTTTATTATCTCTCAGGAACCACGCAGGATGGTGTCCTCTTTTTGCCCTTAGAGGGAAATCCGCTTCTCATGATCAAAAGGGAACTCGAGCGAGCCAAAGTGGAGTCACCCTTGGAAGACGTCGTGGCGTTGAAATCACTTCGCGAAATCCCCTCATTGATCCAGACTTATTGGCCTAGACTTCCTCGTGGCCTGGGGCTGGAGTTCGATGTTCTCCCTGTGAGTGATTACCTGAGACTTCAGGAATTGTTTCCAGGCGTCAGGTTCGTGGACATCTCTTCAATCCTGCGAGAAATCCGGAAGATAAAATCTCCTTTTGAAATTGATCTCGTGCGAGCGGCAGGGAAAATTGGCAAGAGGGTTTACCAGGAAGCCAGGAAAATCCTCAAAAAGGGGATGACTGAAATTGAGTTCGGTGGCCTCTTGGAAGCAGTGGCTAAAAAGTATGGCCACGAAGGGCTTCTCAGGGTGAGATCCCTCAACTATGAAGCTTATACCTGGCATGTTCTGAGTGGGCCCACCGGGGGAATCGTCAGCCAGTCGGATTCTCCCATGGGTGGACTGGGGCTTTCGCCAGCCTTTCCAGTTGGAGCAAGTCGCAGAGTCATGAGAGCCCATGAGCCCATTCTGGTGGATTTTGGAACCTGCTACCACGGCTACCAGGCGGATGAAACCCGCATGTTTTCCATTGGCAAGATGAAGCAGAAATTCATCGATGCCTACAAAGCCTGCCGGGAGATCCACGATGCTGTCCTGGAGGAAACCCGACCGGGAACAGACTGCGAAGCGATCTTTATGAAGACGCTTCAGCTCGCAGACAAGCTAGGTTTCAAGGACAGTTACCTGGGACCACCAGGACTTCAAACTCGTTTCATTGCCCATGGCATTGGTCTGGAACTGAATGAATTGCCCTTCATCGCGAAGGGACAATCTTATCCACTGGAAAAGGGGATGATTTTCGCTCTCGAGCCCAAGATTGTCTTTCCTGGAGAGGGATCGGTGGGGATTGAGAATACGGTGGTGGTCACGGAGAAGGGGTACGAAATCCTCACCCCGGTATCAAAGAACATCTTTCAGGTATAAAGGGGGCCTGCTTTTATTAACTTTTATATTTTTCCCCGTTCAAGCCCAAGCTGCTCATTCTGGGCGAACCCTCCTTGGGTCTGGCTCCTCTCCT
>Ga0224495_10002784_pt1 | contig 11165 bp, 10 predicted proteins | sample SF_Jul11_sed_USG_FD_168128 | JGI IMG/M metagenome (GOLD analysis project Ga0224495, IMG submission 168128) | Sediment microbial communities from San Francisco Bay, California, United States - SF_Jul11_sed_USGS_4_1 | ecosystem: Environmental > Aquatic > Marine > Sediment | place: USA: California...
ACGCAGATTGTGCCGACCTCGCGGCTGGTGTCGCAGATCACGGGCTTCGTGGTGCAGCCGAACAAGGCAGTGGTCGGCGCGAATGCCTTCGCGCATGCCTCGGGCATCCATCAGGACGGCGTACTCAAGGCGCGCCAGACCTACGAGATCATGACCGCCGAGGATGTCGGTTGGAGCACCAACAAGATCGTGCTCGGCAAGCTCTCGGGGCGCAACGCGTTCAAACAGCGTCTCAAGGAGTTGGGCATCGAGCTGGAAAGCGAGGACGCGTACAACAAGGCTTTCCAGCGCTTCAAGGATCTCGCCGACAAGAAGGCGGAGATCTTCGACGAGGACCTCCAGGCATTGGTGGCTCAGGAAGCGGGTGTGTCCAGCGAGGAGCACTGGCGCCTGGTACATCTCAACCAGTCGAGCGGGATGGGCGAGCGCCCGCATGCGGGCGTGGTGCTCGCGGAGAACGGCGCCGAAAGAAAGGCTGATTCCCAGGGCGACGGCCCGGTCGATGCGACGTTCAAGGCGATCGAGGCGCTTGCGCATAGCGGCGCGGACCTGCTGCTCTACTCGGTCAACGCGGTGACCCAGGGCACCGAATCGCAAGGAGAGGTCACGGTGCGCCTGGCAAAAGGCGGGCGTATCGTCAACGGTGTCGGTGCCGATACCGACATCATCGTCGCATCGGCGAAGGCCTACATCAGCGCGCTCAATAAACTGGAGAGCAAAATGGAGCGCGTCAATCCGCAGCATCAGCTCTGATCGCGTAGTTCGAGTCCAATGCGTCGCTGCGGGGCGACATTTTGGTCGATCACTGTGAAATGTTGCGCGCGGCGAGGGCATATTCGATTGACGTCGTCGCGCCGTTTATTCAGGATCATGCTCCGTTTGAAAGGAACCTGAATATGACTAAGATCACTCGAATGTTAATCGCTGCATGCGTCGCGCTCGGCGTGTCCGGCACCTCCGCCGCGGCGGGTTTCAACGACAAAAATGTCTATGCCGGAGGCGGACTCGGATTCAATAGCGCGAGCGGCCTGGATTCCGGGATCGGCTACCAGTTCTTCGGCGGCTACAGCTTTGGCGTGGTGTCGCCGAGGTTGAACCTCGATGCCGAGGTCGGCTACATGGATACCGGCAACATGAAGAAGACAGTATGCTTTCTGGGTACTTGCGCGAGCGCGAGCGCCAAGGCCAAGGGCCTGTGGTCCACCGCGGTGGCGCGCTATGAGTTGTCGTCGAAGATCGAGCTGATCGGCCGTGCAGGATTGGATTTCGGCGACGACGATGGATTCATGTTTGGCGTCGGGCTGGGCTTTCCGATGAGCAGGCAATTGAGTCTGCGCGGCGAATATGTGGTTCGCCAGCATATTGATTCTCTGCAATTCAACGCCGCCTACCGTTTCCAGTAACAGGACTTCATTCCCGGATCGCGCTCCGCAGGCTGGGGAGCGCGGTTGATTCAACCGGGGTCCTGGCTCCCACGGGCCAGGCGCACGTAGCCGATCGCCGAGCCAAAGAAGACCAGGCTGAGGAACAGTTCAATTCCTGCCAGAACCTGCGACGGCCCTCGCTCCGCCCAGCTGCGCATCACGCCTTCGACGAAGTACAAGAGAATCAGCATGCTCGACCACTGGTAGGTGTAGCGCCTGCCTGCGAGTACGCCGCCCAGTGGCAGCGCAAGCGGCAGTGCTTTGATCGCCCACCACGATCCACCGGGGCGAAGCGGCGCGAGCCAGAGTTCCCAGGCGACGCACAGCACGATTAGTGTTCCCAGGCTTGCTGCCGCGAGCCACTTGGAGAGACGCAGAAACGTGGCGCGGTTCACGTGGCGAGCTTGATGGCAATTTCGGCAAGTCGTCGGCCTTGCCCGACGCACAGCGCGCGTTCGGCAACCGAAATCGGCAGGTCATCGGAGAGGCCCGCGAAATGGCTGGCACCGTAGGGCGTACCGCCTTCGCGCGTCGAATTGAGTTCCGCCTGCGTGTACGGGATTCCGACCAGAAGCATCCCGTGGTGCAGCAGCGGCAGCATCATCGAGATGAGTGTCGATTCCTGGCCACCGTGCAGACTTGCGCTCGAAGTGAATACGCAGGCGGGTATTCCAGCGAGTGTGCCGCGCTGCCAGCTTGCCGTCGTGGTTTCCAGGAAATGCTTGAGCGGTGCCGCGATGTTGCCGAAGCGGGCGGGGCTGCCGAGGGCGAGTCCCGCGCACTGTTCCAGGTCGGCGAGTTCCACATAGGGGGCGCCGTCGGGAGGCACCTGGGGTTCGGTCGCCTCCACCACCGGCGCGACACGCGGCACCGTGCGCAATTGCGCCTCGGCGCCGGGCACGCGTTCGATGCCGTCGGCGATCAATTCCGCCATGCGGCGCACCGATCCGCCGGAACTGTAGTAGAGAACGAGAATGCGCGCCACGGGCGCTATCATACCGAGGTCGTGGAGGAGGAGAGGCAAATCGACCGCCAATCGGCCCGGGAGTCTCGCTTCGCGCACGCGCTGGCACGAAGGGCGCGCGCGGCGCGCGAGATCGCGCTACTGCTCATCCACCGTTTTCGCGAGGACCGGTGCCTGGATACGGCGGGGAGCCTGACCTTCACCACGCTGCTCGCGATCGTTCCATTGCTGACGGTGGTGCTCGCCATTTCCAGCGCTTTTCCGGTGTTCGACAAGGCGGTGCAGGTCCTGCAAATCCATATCACGGAGAACTGGCTGCCCAACGGCACGGGAGTGGCGGCGATTGGTACGCAGATCAGGGCGTTCGCGGATACGGCGAGTCGATTGGCAGCGGTCGGTCTGGACTTCCTCGCGGTGACGGCCTTGATGCTGATGCTCACGATCGACGAGGCATTGAACCGCGTCTTTCGCGTGCGCCGGCGCAGGTCGCTGGTGCGACGTCTTGTCATGTACTGGAGCGTCCTGACGCTGGGGCCGGTGCTGATCGGGGCGAGTCTGGGGTTCAGTACTCTTGTCTTGGGCCGCTCGCTGGGTTGGCTCGACGCCACGGCCGAGGCACGAACCTGGATCGAGCGCATGCCGTTGCTGTTCACCTGGGCCGCGTTCACGATGCTCTACACCCTAGTACCCTACCGTCGGATCGACCTGCGTCATGCCCTCGCGGGTGGATGGGTCGCGGGGGTACTGTTTGAACTGGCGAAGCACGGATTCAGCCTGTATATCGCGAAGTTTCCGACCTACTCGCTGATCTACGGCGCGTTTGCCGCGCTGCCGGTCTTCCTGGTCTGGCTGTATCTTTCGTGGTTGGTGGTGCTCGTCGGAGCCGTGCTGACCGCGACCTGGCCTGAGTTCGGGCGTACGCTCGACCGGCCGCCGCCGATCGCGGGGCGCGAACTGCCGGATGTGTTGAGGGTGCTCGCGCATCTGGCACGGGTGCAGGAGGGCGGCGGATCGATCGAACTCGATCGCCTCGCGTCGGGGGCGGGACTCGGGTCGCAGCGTTGCGAGGATCTGCTGGAGCGTTGCGCGGCGCTGGGTTGGACAGCGAAGTCCAGGAACGACGGCTGGCTGCTTGCGCGCCGCGCGGATTCGATCCGGGTTGCCGATGTCTATCGCAGCTTCGTTTTCGATGCGCAGGCGCTGACTGCGACCGGGCTGCCCGGAGATCTCGGGCAAACACTGGTGGTGCATGATCGGAGCCTGGACGTGCTTCTTTCTCTCTCGGTCGAGGAGTTGCGCGCCAGTCTGTAGGTGAGGCGCTTAGGAAAGTCGATCGAGGATCATTCGACCCGCCCTCACGCCGCTGCGCGCCGCGGCCTCGAGCGTCGGCGGGTAGTCAGAATCTGTATAGTCACCCGCCAACAATAGGCCGGGAGTCGCTGTGTGGGGTCCGATGCGCGGCAGGTCCGGCGCGCAGGCGATGGTGGCGCGCTTTTCAGCAATGATCTGCGCCCAAAGCGGCGCCGGCAGCGAGAATGCGTCGCGCAGTTCACTATGGCAACGCGCCGCAAGATATTCGTGATCCATTTTTCGATGCGCGCCCTCGGCGCTGATCACGCAGGCGATGCGCCCGGCTTCGCCGTTGATCCGTCCGCGATCGAAGACCCACTGGACGCTGCCGCCATCGAGACCCAGCATCGGTCTGGGCAGGCGGACGGATTCGGGATATTGCAGGTAGCAGGTGTAGATCGGCTGATAGGCATAGTGGGGCAACGGACCGACCGTGTCGGCGAAGGCACCGAGCTGGTGCGGGCCGCAGGCGAGGATCACGTGGCTGAAGACTTGCCCGCCGATCGCGAGGCCCTCGGCCGTGCGTACGATGCCGCGCACCGGTGTCTCGAGGTGCAACGCCCCTCCGCGCGCCGCGATGTAGCGCGCCGCTGGTTCGGGGAAAAGGCTCGACAGGTCGGTGCGCGCGAATACCAGGTCGGTCGCGCCCGGCGGGCCGTTCAGCGTGTCGCGCAGCACGGCGAGAAAGAGGTTCGCGGAGGCTTCCGCAGGCGGGGTATTGAGTGCAGAGATGCACAGCGCGCCCCAGAGAAACTTGCCGATCGCGCCGGCTTGTGCGTGGCGAGCCAACAGTTGCGAGACGGAACAATCCGGCGTAACGCGAAAACCCTTGCGCCGCATCGCGAGCATGAAGCGCATTGCGCCCAGCCGCTCGTTGATTGAGACTCCGTGCGCACGCAACAACCCCGTGAGCAGGCCGAGCGAGCCTGGCAGGCTCGGCACGCGCAGCGAGAAGAGGTCGCGCGCATAGCGCAATTCGAGCGGCCGGCGCAGTACCGCATTCTCGGCGACACCGACAGTTCGCATCAGACGGAACAATTCGACGTACGCGCCAACCAGCAGGTGCTGGCCGTTGTCGAATGTGGTTCCGCGGATGCGCACGCGCCTCGCACGTCCACCCGGAACCGGGCCCGACTCGAACACCGTCGCGGGAACCGCCTGTTCGGCGAGGGTGACCGCAGCCGCCATGCCGGCATAGCCGGCCCCGACGATCGCGACCCGGGCTGTGCTCATCGCGCGGTCATGCTGCGAACCGAACGCATCGCACGATCAGGCAGTGATCCAAGTCTTCCACGCGATCCACAGCTTGCGCAGTGGCGTGAGCGAGGTTCGCTGGGAGAGCACCTTGAAGCCCTCGGCCTCGACTTCGTCGAGCAAGGCGCGGTATATCGCCGCCATGATCAATCCCGGGCGCTGCGCGCGTCGGTCTTCGGCGGGCAAGGCATCGAACGCCGTGCGGTAGAAGGAGCGCGCTCGTTCGGCCTGGTACTGCATCAGGCGGACGAAGGCATCGCTGCCGCGGGTCTTTAGCACGTCCCCGGCAGGCACGCCAAAGCGCTGCAGATCCTCCACGGGCAGGTAGAGGCGTCCGCGACGCGCGTCTTCGCCGACATCGCGAATGATGTTGGTGAGCTGGAATGCCGTACCGAGTTGCTTTGCGTACTCGAGGGTACGCGCGTTTCGGTATCCGAAGATGCCGGCGGCGAGAATGCCGACGGCTCCGGCGACCAGGTAGCAGTAGCGCTCGAGCGAGGCGAAGTCCGCGTATCGGACGGTGCCCAAGTCCATCTCCATACCGTCGATGATTTCGTTCAGTCGCTGCGCGGCGATGTTGCAGGGTTTGAGTGCAGGGGCGAGGGCACGGCTGACCGGATGGCTCGGTTGTCCGGCGTACAGACGGGCTACCTCGTCGCGCCACCAGGCGAGTTTGCTGCGCGCGATCTCGATATCGTTGCATTCGTCGACGATATCGTCGACTTCCCTGCAAAAGGCATACAGCGCGGTGATCGCGCGCCTGCGCTCTGGCGGCAGGAACAGGAACGAGTAGTAAAAGGACGACCCGCTTGCCACCGCCTTGTCCTGGCAGTACTGGTCAGGAGTCACAGGGCGCGCAGCAGAAGCAGTGGCCAGTCGAACCATTTCAGAGTGGGGCGGCGCAGGAACATGTCGAATTCAGCGGCGGCGAGTTTGTCGAGAATGCGCAGACCGCCTTGCACGGTAGTGCGGATTTCAAGTCCGATGCGTCCCGGCAAACGTGAACCGAGCGGCGCGCCGGATTCTAGCATCGCACGCGCGCGCTCAGCCTGGAAGCCGAGCAATGATCGCCACGCGGCGTCGCGGCGCCGGTCCGTGAGGTGTGCCTCGCCTACGCCGAAGCGCGCCATCTCGTCCTGCGGCAGGTAGATGCGGTCCTTGGCGTAATCGAGGGCGACATCCTGCCAGAAGTTGACCAGTTGCAGTCCCGTGCAGACCGCGTCCGAATCGCGCAGATTTTCGGGGCTCGAGGCGCCAAACAGGTGCAGGAGAAGGCGACCGACCGGGTTGGCCGAACGCCGACAATAGTCAAGCACCTCGGCGAAGTTTGCGTAGCGATTCTTAACCACGTCCTGGGAGAAGGCATCCAGGAGGTCATGCAGGAGTTGGAGAGGGATCTGGTGTGCTCGCACGATACGTGCGAGATCGGCGAAAAGAGGGCTTCCCGGGGGTTCACCCCGGGCAATGCGCGACAATTCGACGCGATAGGCATCGAGCTGGCGCAGCCGCTCCGTGTTGGGCAGGTCGCCCTCGTCGGCGAAGTCGTCGGCGCTGCGCGCGAATCGATAGATAACGGCGATCGGCACGCGCAGCGCGGGGGGCAGGAGCAGCGAGGCAACCGGAAAATTTTCGTAATGGCCGATTGACACCGATTGATTCCTAAAGAGAAACCCTGCCTTGCGCGGGCGGGGGGCGCGTCGTTCGACGGTATAATAAGTGCTAGCTGGCATATCGCGCGGGGATGTTGGGCGTATTTGGCGCGTAGCGGCCGGGCGAAGGTGGCGGAATTGGTAGACGCACTGGATTTAGGTTCCAGCGCGGCAACGCTTGTGGGTTCGAGTCCCACCCTTCGCACCACAAAGAAGTCTGAACGCGAAGTTTGAACGTACTTAAGGATACGAGCAGATGGGAGTGAATGTCGAGACACTGGGTACGCTGGAACGCCGGTTGTCGATGTCGGTATCGGCGGCGGAGGTGGAGCGTCAAGTGGGCGAGCGTCTGAAGAAGATAGCGCGCGACGCAAAGATGCCGGGGTTTCGCCCCGGCAAGGTGCCGATGAAGCTGGTGGTCCAGCAGTACGGTCCGCGGGTGCAATCGGAGGTGCTCGGTGACGCGGTCCAGAAATCGTTCGACGACGCGGTCAAACAGGCTAACCTGAAGGTTGCCGGCTATCCTCGCATTGAACCCAAGGAAGGTGGCTCGCAGCAGTCCATAGAGTTCAGTGCGACCTTTGAGATCTATCCCGAAGTGAAGACCGGCGATCTTTCCAAGGCGACGGTCGAGCGCCCGGGAGTCTCGGTCGATGACGCCGCAGTGGACAAGACGCTCGAGGTACTGCGCAAACAGCGCGTCCAGTTCGTGCCGGCGGGGCGCGCCGCGCAGGACGGCGATCGTCTGTGCGTGGATTTCGACGGCAAGATCGGCGGCGAGGAGTTCGAAGGCGGCAAGGCCGCCGACTTCCGCTTCGTGCTGGGCGAAGGGCGTATGCTGGCCGAGTTCGAGCAGGCCGCGCGGGGCATGTCGGTGGGGGAAGGCAAGTCCTTCGACCTGAAGTTTCCGGAGGACTATCACGGCAAGGATGTGGCGGGCAAAAAGGCCACTTTTTCTCTTGTGGTGAAGGAAATCGACGCGCCGCAGCTTCCCGCGCTCGATGCCGAATTCGCAAGATCCCTGGGCATCCAGAATGGCGACTTGGCGAAGATGCGCGAGGAAATCCGCGGCAATGTCGAGCGCGAAGTCAAGAAGCGCGTGGAGTCGCGGATCAAGAACGGCGTTATGCAGGCTCTGCTCGACTGCACCCCGATCGAATTGCCGAAGTCGCTGATCGAGATGGAATCGCGGCAGCTGGTCGAACGCGCTGCGGCCGATTTGCAGGCTCGTGGAATGAAGCTGGAGAAGCTTCCGTTTGAACCGAAGGCTTTCGAGGCGACGGCCAAGCGTCGTGTGGGGCTCGGGTTGATTATCGGCGAACTCGCACGTTCGCAGAACCTGCAACCGAAGCCGGCGGAGGTGCGTGCGCTGATCGAACAGGAGGCGCAGAGCTATGATAGTCCGGCCGAGGTGGTGAAATGGTTCTACATGCAGCCGCAGCGTTTGTCGGAGATGGAAGGGCTCGCGCTCGAAGCCAACGTCGTCAACTGGGTTCTCTCAAAGGTGACGATTGTCGATAAGGTTGTTCCCTTTGATGAACTGATGAGCAGCTCATGACCAACTTCTCTTGGCAGGTTCCGGATGCGGGGCGCTCGGCTTCCCGATCCGGACAGATCGAACCCCAGGGCCTCGGCCTGATCCCGATGGTCATCGAGCAATCGGGGCGCGGTGAGCGCGCGTACGACATCTACTCGCGGCTGCTCAAGGAACGGGTGGTGTTCCTCGTCGGACCGGTCAACGAAGTGACTGCGAACCTGATCGTCGCACAGTTGTTGTTTCTCGAATCGGAAAATCCCGACAAGGACATTTTCTTCTATATCAATTCGCCGGGTGGGTCGGTGTCCGCCGGCCTTGCAATCTACGATACGATGCAATTCATCAAACCTGATGTTTCGACGCTTTGCGTCGGACAGGCAGCGAGCATGGGTGCATTGCTGCTCGCGGCGGGCGAGAAGGAGAAACGTTTCTGCTTGCCGAATTCACGCGTAATGATCCATCAGCCGATGGGTGGATTCCAGGGACAGGCCTCGGATGTGGAAATTCACGCGCGCGAAATCCTCTACCTCAAGCAGCGCTTGAACGAGATTCTGGCGTTTCACACCGGACAAAGCGTCGACCAGGTGGGGAAGGATACCGATCGCGATAACTTCCTGTCGGGCGAAGAAGCGGTAAAGTACGGTTTGGTGGACAAGGTCCTCGTTTCCAGGGAAGGCCAGGCGGCCTAGGAGAGCTTGATGTCGGAAAAGTCCTCGTCGGGTGAAAAACTGCTGTACTGCTCGTTCTGTGGCAAGAGCCAGCACGAGGTGCGTAAGCTCATTGCCGGTCCGTCGGTGTTCATCTGCGACGAGTGCATTGAGCTGTGCAACGACATCATTCGCGAGGAAACAGCCTCCGACAAGGGCGGCAAGGGCGCGAAATCCGACCTCCCGACGCCGCGCGAGATCCGGCAGATTCTGGACCAGTACGTAATCGGGCAGGATCAGGCGAAGAAGATCCTATCGGTCGCGGTGTACAACCATTACAAACGATTGAAGCACCTGTCGAAGAACGACGAGATCGAGTTGTCCAAGTCGAATATCCTCCTGGTCGGTCCGACAGGATCGGGCAAGACGTTACTCGCGCAGACCATGGCGCGGTTGCTCAATGTGCCGTTCGTGATCGCCGATGCGACCACCCTTACCGAGGCGGGGTATGTCGGCGAGGACGTGGAAAACATCATCCAGAAGTTGCTGCAAAACTGCGACTACGACGTCGACAAGGCGAAGCGGGGAATCGTCTACATCGACGAAATCGACAAGATTTCGCGCAAATCGGACAATCCCTCGATTACCAGGGACGTCTCGGGAGAGGGCGTGCAACAGGCGCTGCTCAAGCTCATCGAGGGTACGGTTGCTTCGGTGCCTCCGCAGGGCGGCCGCAAGCACCCGAACCAGGATTTCGTGCAGGTCGATACCACCAATATCCTCTTCATTTGCGGCGGCGCCTTCGACGGACTGGAAAAGATCGTCCGCAATCGCACCGAGAAGACGGGCATCGGCTTCGGCGCCGAGGTGCGCAGTCCGCGCAATTCGCGCGCGATCTACGATCTGCTGCGAAGTGTGGAACCTGAGGACCTGATCAAGTACGGACTGATTCCCGAATTCGTCGGTCGGTTGCCGGTGATCGCGACGCTAGAGGAACTGGACGAGAGCGCTCTGATCCAGATTCTCACCGAACCCAAGAACGCGCTCAGCAAGCAGTACCAGAGGCTATTTCAGATGGAAGGCGTGGAACTCGAGCTACGTCCGGCGGCGCTTGGCGCAGTGGCGAAGAGGGCGTTGGCGCGCAAGACGGGCGCGCGGGGTCTGCGTTCGATCCTGGAGCACATATTGCTCGATACGATGTATGAACTACCCGCGCTCGAAAACGTGAGTAAAGTCGTGGTCGACGAGCAGATGGTCACGGCCGACGGCAAGCCCCTGCTGATTTATTCCGATACGCAGCGTGTGGCGGGTGGGTCGGGTTGATTTGAGTGACATCGCTCACAAAAGGTCACAATTCTCCGCGCTAATTCGCATTGCGGCGCTCGCCGCGCGAGTGTAGGCTAGCTGCACGGATGGTGCAGTCGTTGCGGCGCACGCCTCGTTTTTTCTGCCGGGCTTGGTTGATTTTCGCCGGGACACCCGCACTTAGCCCAATATTCTTCGATTTTCGAGGCCCTTGTTCATGACCGATCTCACGGAAACACCGTCTCAGCTGTCCCAGTTTCCCCTGCTGCCGTTGCGCGACGTGGTGGTGTTCCCGCACATGGTGATCCCACTGTTTGTCGGTCGACCGAAGTCGATCAAGGCGATGGAAACCGCTATGGAAACGGGCAAGTCGATCCTGCTCGTCGCGCAGCGCTCGGCTGCCAAGGACGATCCCGGCCCCGAGGACATGTATCCGATTGGCTGCGTGGCCAGTATTCTTCAGATGCTCAAACTGCCAGACGGTACCGTGAAGGTGCTGGTCGAGGGCGGCGCGCGCGCGCGCATTCACGATGTCGCGGACATGCGCAGCCATTGGGTGGCGGATGCCCAGACGATTGACATTGACTCCGGCGTTCCGGCCGAAGTCGAGGCGATGCGACGCGCGTTGCTGTCAGCCTTCGATCAGTACGTAAAGCTCAACAAGAAGATCCCTCCCGAGATCCTGACCTCCCTGCAGGGCATCGACGATGCGGGGCGTCTGGCGGATACCGTCGCCGCGCATTTACCGCTGAAACTTGAACAGAAGCAGCAGGTGCTCGAGATGTTCGAAGTCAAGCGCCGTCTCGAGCATTTACTCTCGCAACTCGAAACCGAGATCGACATCCTTCAAGTCGAGAAGCGCATCCGCGGCCGCGTCAAGCGGCAGATGGAGAAGAGCCAGCGAGAGTACTACCTGAACGAGCAGGTGAAAGCGATCCAAAAGGAACTCGGCGAGGGTGAGGAAGGTGCTGACTTGGCCGAGATGGAAAAGAAGATCAAGGCGGCGCATATGCACAAAGATGCGCGCAAGAAGGC
>Ga0224495_10002785_pt1 | contig 11159 bp, 8 predicted proteins | sample SF_Jul11_sed_USG_FD_168128 | JGI IMG/M metagenome (GOLD analysis project Ga0224495, IMG submission 168128) | Sediment microbial communities from San Francisco Bay, California, United States - SF_Jul11_sed_USGS_4_1 | ecosystem: Environmental > Aquatic > Marine > Sediment | place: USA: California...
TCGCGAAGAACGGCCCCTTGATCTCCCACCCAGAGTTGAGCACCGGGTTATCCGGATGCAGTGCCTTTGCCTGCGGATTGAGAAACACCCAGCCCAGAAGCGACCACATCACAACCAGAAACACCACGTTGAGAAGAGCTCGCACCCGGTGGCTCGAGTACATGAAGTCGGCTGCCACCACAAGAGCCAGGATCAGGAGCAGTTCGAACTGGGCGAGCAGTCGCGGGTCTTCGCGAATGGCGAGAATCGGGCTGACCGAAGAGCCGGAGAAATCCCAGGTCCTCATTGCCGCGATGACGCCCAGCACGGTGTTGAGCACCCACAGGGGAACCGAGACGATCCAGAAACCCGCTGCCCATCGATAGACACCCTCACTGCGCGTCGCCAGATAGGCAGCGGCGAGAAGTCCCGCAAGCGTGAACGTGGCCAGGCTCACCCAGGTCGAGCCTCCGTGGAAGATCGGCAGACGCACGTTGTCGCCCAGCAGTTTCACGGCCGGGATCAACCCGGTCAGCCACACCCCGGCGACAAAGAGGCAGACGGCTATGGGAAGGAGAACCCGGCGGAAGCCGGGACTGAGCGCCTTGGTCATACGTTGCCTCCAGGGTACGTCGAGAGCGTCCTTGCCCTGCGCAGGCGCTCGCACGCCATTCTAGCAGCGGATCTTCCGTCTACCATCCGAGCGTGCCGGATGCGCCCTTGAAGGGGCCCGCGATGTCGCTGGTGATCCACCCGCCGTAGAACGTGCCTGGTTGCGGCTGCACCATCTCTCCGTCGACCGAGCATTCGTCCATCTTCTGCGCGTAGAACGCCACGTGACCTGCAAGGGCGCCGTAGGGCGCCTTCGGTGTCGGGTAGTGCCACGCGGCGTCCTGTGCCACCATGTCGCCAACGTGCACGTCGAAGTAGCGCGCTCCGCCCTTGTACTCACACACGGACACGCGATCGCTGTCCGTCAGGTATTCCGGCCCTATGTCTTCGGCAGGTATGTAGTACGTGGGAGGGTGGCTTCTTTCCATACACTTGAACGCTCGTGTACTGTCGGCGACGACCCGGCCCCCGAAGATCACAAGGATTCGCTTGCCTGAGAGCTCGATCTTCGGTGGACGCGGGTAGTCCCAAACGGACTCCTGACCGAGCGACGGGACGTCGCGAGTGTGGTTCTGCATGGGTACTCCTGTAGGGCTGCTTGCGCGACCGCCACCGATCGGCGGCGGTGAGATGAGGGCAAGCGAACGCCGTGCCGTTCGCATACGACACGGCGTCCAGTCAGATGCTTCGTGCCTAGCCAGCGCTCGCCATCTGCGCCTGCACGCGGCGCGCAACCAGCCCGATGACGGGGACGAGTGCCACAGTGATCCCTACGGCGACCACAAGCTCGACCCACACCTCGCTGATCGAGCCGCCCAGGATCGAGACCCGCCAGATCGGCTCGAGGATCCAGTACAGCGGGAACAGCTTCGCTATCCACTGCGGCCATTGAGGGAAGATGTAGAACAGCGTAGGGGCGAACAGGAAGATGCCCAGCCCTTTCACCAAGCCGAACATGATCGTCGAGTCCTTTGCGAACGTGCCCATGAGCAGACCGATCATCGACGACAGTCCCGCCGCCACCGCTACCACAACGAATACCTGGAGCCAATTCGACCCAAGCGCCTGGTTGAGCACCAGTGTCGCCGCTGCTAGGACCGAGGCCAGCAGGGTGCCCAGCATCCACTTTGCGGCAAGTATGTCGCCGATTCTCGCGGGCGTGACGAGCATCGCCATGAAGGTGCCCTGTTCCTTCTCCTCTACCAGGTTCGAACCGGTCACGAAGATCCCGGCCATCACGAGTGCGTAGAACACGATGACGGGTGTTAGGCGGACCGAGATGGGCAGGCCCGCGGTGCCGTAGCTCACGACGTCCACAGTGACAGGCGCCTTGCTTCCTTCCAGGCCGCGCACGAGATCGATTGCCGTGACGCTCAAGATGATTCGGTTGGAGGCGTAGCTTTCGCCACTGATGTAGAACTGCAGTTCGGGCCTCTCGCCGTCCTTGACCGCCTGGTCGAATCCAGCGGGGAGGATGAGTCCGGCATCCAGGTCGTTCGCCTCGACATTGCTCTTGAGCTCCTCGGCATCATCGAGAAGTGTGAGGCTGATCCCTTTCATATCCTCGACCTGCGCCGTGATCTCGGAGTCGCCCCCGTCGACGATGCCCAAACGGGGTTCCGGGTTGAACAGCGAACCGAACGTGAACTGCAAGATCAGCGTCAAGGCGAAGGGCAGCACGATCGCCCACAGGAAGATTGGCGAGCGCGGTCCGAGCGCAAGATCCTTGCGCAGCACCTTCCAGGTGAGTTTGGGGCTCATAGCGTCTCCACCTTCCGCTTCAGCGCGAACAGGCCCGCCCCGAACAGGAGCACCAGCCACGCAGCCGCGTACGCAAGCGAGCCTGCCGAACTAGACCACGTCGCGCCGTAGTTGAACGCGCCTACCAGAGTGTCGATGATCGGGTATGTCGGAATGGCGCGAACCCACACCGCCGCCGAACCCGGGAACATCACAGAGAACGCCGGGATGAGCAACGGAATGGTGAACAGCATCGTGTAGAACAGCTGTCCCATGAAGTCCTTGCCCGAGGCGCCCACATAGAGCGCCAAGCCGGTGAACATGACGGACCCCATGAACAGCACGGTCAGCACGAGAGACCAGTTCTGAACCGTGAGTCCTCCGACGAGAAACAGGACGAGTAACCCCTGCCCAAGCGACATGAACGTTCCGAAGATCGTCTTGGCCAGGAGGAAGTCGCCGATCTTGACCGGAGTGACGAGGACGGCGGTAACAGTCCGCTGAAGGACCTCGGTCGAAACGAGCGACGCCATCGAGAAGGTCTCCATCAACAGCACCATGAACAGCAGCATGGGGCGCAACTTGTCTTTCAGCGTGACCTGGTCTCCGACGCGATCCGTACCCAGAATGATGGACTGCTCGTCGGCCATGTTGACCGGCAGCTGGCGACCCGCAAGCTGATAGGCGGCCTCGCGTACAAAGCTGGTCATCGCGCCTTGGATCTCCTCGGGCACGTTCGCATCCGAGTAGACCGTCACGGTGACACCGCTCTTGCCCGCGGCGACATCGGTGATGAAGTCCTTCGGGAACGCGATGCCGATGTCGAGACCGAGCTTCTCGGCGCCTTCCGGCTCATCCTCGCCGGCCTCCTTGTCGCGCAGCGTCAGCTCGCCGTCGTCGGTGCGCCATGCCTCGAGCGTGCCCTCGATGACCCTCTGCATGTCAGCCTCGTTGTCGAACTCGATCAGCTGCAGCCCTTCCTGCTGTTGGCTCAAATCCGCGTTGTCGAGTTCGGCGAGCTGCTCGTCGGTCGCACCCATTGCCCTCAGTGAATCTTTGGCGTCATCGATCATCGACGTCACCGGCGGCGAAACGGCGAGCGTGATCGTCTCGCTCACCGTCGTCGGCAGGAACGTGTATGCGACGGGGATTGCTATCAGCACGAGCAGCGTCAGAAACAGATATATCTTGTCGCGCGAGTATGCCTTCAGCTCCTTCTTCAGGAGCGCGCCCACGAGTGCGGGGCGTGAAGTAGGACGGCTCATCCTTCCAGCCCCCTGCCGGTGAGCTCGATGAAGATGGCTTCCAGCGTGGCCTCCTCGGTATGAATCGTCATCAGATCGGGTGAGGCCGCCAGTTCGGCCAGTCGGGCCGAAGAACCGTCGCCCTCGAGTTCGATGTGCTCCTCGCGAACGCCGTCACCGTCACGCAGGCGTACCTTCACCGAGCGCTTTCCGTACTTGAGCTTCAGGTTCTCGGCGGTGTCGAGCGCGACGATCTCGCCCTCGTTGATGAACGCGACACGATCCGAGAGCTCGTCGGCTTCGAACATGTCATGCGTGGTGAGAAGCACCGCCGCACCTCTTTCGGCCTCTTCCTTGATGGTCTTGCGGATGGCCGCGGAAGTCACAGGATCGAGACCGTCGGTCGGCTCGTCGAGGAAGAGCACGGTCGGCTTGTTGATGAACGCGCGGGAGATCATCATGCGCTGCCGCATGCCCTTGGAGTAGCTGTGCACACGGTCCTTCGCGCGGTCGGCAAGACCGACGCGGCGCAAGACCTCCATCGAGTCTGCGTCCTTGATGCCGAACAGCGAGGCGAAGAAGTCCAGGTTCTCGAGCCCACTCATGTTCAAGTAGAGGTTCTTCTCCTCGAAGCACACCCCGATCTGCGCCTGGATCTCAGGGTCGTCAGCAGTGATGTCCTTGCCGAGAATCCGAGCTACACCACTCTTGGGCGCCATCTGCCCGGTGAGCATCTTGATCGTCGTAGACTTGCCAGCCCCGTTGGGTCCCAGGAAGCCCAGAATCTCACCAGGCTGGACGTCGAAGGTGACGTTCTTGACCGCCTGGATATCCCCGTAGTTGAAGCTGATGCTCTCGACCTGAATGGCAGGTGCGGTCATCGCGCCTCCCCCTTCTGCTCGTTGCAGCGCCTTGCAGTGTCAGTGTAGCCCTCCCCCACAAAGCTGTGCATCTCGTTGCACGTATGTCAGCGGGTCGGATCCAGCTCTGGACCATCCCCACACCGACACTTCCCGTCAACTCTACGTACCCTCCGGACATCGCACAGATCTTCACTAGCACAAAAAGAAGGGCCCCGAAGGGCCCTTCTGGGCTAGCGCCGGAATCTGTCGTTCGGCTCTCGTGCTACTCGGTCGACGGGGCCAAGGTCGGCACCGAGGACTCGGGAGTCTCCGTTGGTGTTTCGGAGGGATCCACAGTCGCCGTGCCTTCCGCTGAGACCGGGGCGGGACCCTCGTACACGAACCTGAAGCCAGGATATTCCTCACCCGGGAAGAGCCACCCATAGAACTTCTCGCAAACCTTGAGCAGTCCCGCTGGAAGCGGCGCATCTTCGCCGAACTTCTCCTGCTTCCTGACCAGGTTGCGCGCGATTCTGTAGATGGCGTTCTCCAGACCCACACGTTTGCCGACGTCCGCGTCTGCTTCCTCGCTGCTCTCGGCTGTGACGGTGGCGTCTTTGGACGCCGCCCACGCTGGCTTGCCTTTCGCCTTGTCCGGCTTGCCGATCTTCTTGCCATCGACGTCGGCGCCATCTTCCTCCGACGCAGTGCCCGCCTTCTTCGCCTGCCCGGGCGGCGTCTTGCTATTGCCCTTGCCTGCGAACGCAGCTGCGGGCGCGACAAGCGCGACCAGCAACAGAACACATGTCATGATGGCTACGAAGCGTTTCATTGCCGACCTCCCCACGCGCCGAACGCTAGATTCCTTCATTCCCTTGTTTCGATTTGCGGTCGCATCTTCTTGAGAACAAACCGATAGACGGTCTGACCTGTGATAATGCACACAGAAGCATATTGCCGGCTCCAGAGTCCTAGAGAACGCCTCGAACACGGTCGGTGATGACTGCAGCCATTTCGTCGGCCGACACTTCCTCCTCGACCGCGCCCAACTCGACGGCCGACCCCGGCATGCTGTACGCGAGCGCCGAATCGGCCGATTGACAAAGCGTGTGTCCCCCCGCTCGGCGAACCGCAAGCATGCCGAGAGCGCCGTCGGCGCCAAGCCCCGTCATGAGCACAGCAAGCATTCTGCTTCCAAAGGCCTGCGCCGCGGAACTCATCAGGATGTCTATCGACGGCACGTGCAGGGAATCTGCGAAATCCGCGTCCAGCCGTATGGTTACTTCGCCGTCGTCCTCGCGCACCAGTCGCATGTGCTTGCCGATGGGGGCTACGTGAACGATGCCGGGTTCGAAGGATCCCCCGGGGTTCGCTTCCTTTACGTCCAGCTTGCAGATGCCGTCAAGCCGCTGCGCCCAGACGCTGGTGAAGCCCGGAGGCATGTGCTGACACAAGGCGATTGCGGCGCAGAAGTCACGCGGGAGGTCGCGGAGCAACTTCTCAACCACCGGGGGTCCGCCGGTGGACGCACCCAGCACGACAGCGTGCAGCGGCCCCGCACCGAGCGGAACGCCGACGGGTTCTGCCGACAATCTGCGAACCATCCAACCTCTCCACGCGCGCTGGAACCTCGATGCAAGATGTGTAGTGCAGGCAGATTATAGTCCGACACTAGCAGACTATGTCTTGAAGCCCTGCATGCCGCGCTGGAGCTCCTCGGCCTCCTGGTCGACGGAGCGCGCAGAGGCCACCAGCTGCTGCGCAGCGCTTGCGGACCCCGTGCTGGAGACGCTCACCTCTTGCATGGCCTTGACGATCTGCTGAGCCGCATTCTTCTGCTCGCCTGCCGCACTCGCTATCTCACGAGCTGCCGCCGTGGTCTGCGCCATCTGCTCCACGATGCTGTCGAAAGCGTCCCGCGACGTGCGACTGCCTTCCAGACCTTGCACGGCTAGCTCGGCTTGGTGTTGAGCGGTGGCGAGGAGCTGCTCGCTGGTCTTCTGGACGCTGGCGACCAAATCCTTGATGTGACCCGCCGAACTGCCTACCGACTCAGCGAGCGCCCGAATCTCGGTGGACACAACGCCGAAGCCCATGCCGGCCTCACCGGCTCGAGCGGCTTCGATCGCGGCGTTGAGAGCCAGAATCTTCGTCTGCTCGGAGATGCTGCTTATGATGCGCGTCATTTCCGAGATGTCCTGGGCCATTTCCGCTGCGGCCTCGGCAGCTTCGCGCACGTTCGCCGCCCCCCGAGCCACCTGGTCCATTGTCATGTTGCCCGCGTCGATGGTCTCGCGACCCGACTCCGCACGCTCCAAAGCTTCCTCTGCGATGCCGAGGACGCGCTGCGCACCGTCCGCGACCGCAGTGAAAGTGCGGCTCATCTCTTCGACCGTCGCAGTGGTCTCGGCGACCGAAGACGCCTGCCTGCCTGCACCGTCGGCGGCGGTCTCGGAGGCCACCGCGATGTCCTTCGACACGTCGCGAAGTCGCTGGATGCTGCCTGACACGTGTCCGAGGATCTGACGCAGACCGCTCGTCATGAGGTTGAACGACTCGGCCACCCTCCGAGTCTCCTTGTAGCCGTCACTCGGCACCTCGACGGTGAGGTCCCCTCCGGCAACGAAGGTCGCCGCGTCCAGTATTCCGTCGAGCGGTTTGGTCATACCTCGAGCCACGAAGAGTGCCCCGAGCACCGCAAGCGCCAACCCCAGTACGGTGATTCCTGCATACGTGCGCGCAAAGGACGCGATGGCATCGTCGTAGGGACCGAGAGCGACTCCGACCGACGCCATTCCGACGATCTGGTCGTTGGCATCGCGTATGGGCTCGTAGGCCGCAAGGTACTTCTCGCCCAGTACTTCTTCCGTCCCGCGGAACGACCGCCCGGCGTCCAGCGTCGTCTGTCGAACCTCGGTGGGCGCCACCGGGCCCACAGCCCGGTCGCCCTGGTCGTTCGTGGTCGTCGTCGACACACGTACCCCGTACTGGAAGACACTGCTCGATCCTCCGACCTTCGCTACCACCGAATCGACGTACGGCGTGCGTTTCTTGAGAGAATCGATGACCGCTACTGCTCCGTCACCTGCGGCAAGCGGGGCCAGCGTCACGATCGACAGCGCTCCCCGCTCCTCTCCGGCTGATGTCGTGCCGTCAGGCGTCTCCTCGACCGTCACGGCAAGATCGGTCGAGAGATCCAGCGCAGTCAGCTCGGATTCGGGCACGATGCCGAAGAGCGACGTCGCAGCCGAAACCCCGGGCGACTCGCGAAGAGCGTCCCACTCGGCCAGGTGCGGTTGCGAGCCGGTGCTCGAGGCCACCACTACGCCTGCCTCATCCACAACCATGACGGCCGTGGCGTCGAGGATGTCTGCCTGCGACGACAGGACTCGGTCGGTGACATCGTCGGATGCCAGCGCCTCATCGAGAGCGATCGCGCGAAGTTGCTGCAGACGATCGTCGCTGATGTCTCGGAGGCCGGACTGCGCGACTCTCATGTTCGTGTCCAGCACGCGACGTGCCTCGGTCTGAAGCCCGTCGCGGTAGGAGTCGATTGCGAAGTATCCGGCGACGAGAAGAGGAACGGCTACCGCCGCCGTGAAGGCGGCCACGAGCCACGAACGCAAGCTGAACTGTCGACGCACTATCCCCTCCGCAGAGCTGTCACGATGGCGGAAGTCCGCGCCTATGCGGCCTACGCCAACCGGTTTCCGTGCAACGCTACGTCCCCCTCGTAGAGTGTAGCCCATGTGTTCGCGAAGATGCCGTACTGTCGTCTTGCTGGCCCGTTCGCCGCGACCTGAAACGCCACGGAACGAAAACAGGCCAGAGACCGTATCGCCTCTGACCTGCTAGTTTCTTGGTAGCGGGGGTAGGATTTGAACCTACGACCTTCGGGTTATGAGCCCGACGAGCTACCAGACTGCTCCACCCCGCAGTGTCTCGCACCTACGGTGCGGCTCATCACATTACCATCGGGGGTACGAGTCCGCAACTACACGCTGAGACTCTGCGGGGAAGCGCGTGCGGCAGGCTAGGATTCCTTTCCGGCAAGCTCCTCGCCCCTCGCTATGGCGTCCGCGAGCGTCTTCGTGGCCAGTTCATCTCGAATACTCTCGTCCAACTCGATCCAAACGCCGTGGTGAATCGGGCACACGGGCTTGCGGGTGCACACGTGGTCGGCATGCGTGCAAAGCGACATCGTTGGGGGCTCACTGACGGCCTCGAAGATGTCCAGAATCGTTATCTCTTCGGCCGGTCGAGCCAGTTCCATCCCCCCGTGAGGACCGCGGCGGGACAGCAACAGCCCGCCGTGCACCAGATCGTTGGCGATCTGTCGGGCGAAGTCGTACGGCACATCGCCAGCACGAGCCAGGAGTTGGACTGTTGCGCGTCGACCGGGTCCCAACCGCGCCGTCTCGTACATCAGGCGTATGGCATAGTCGGTGCGCCACTGGATGGACATGCGTCCCCCCGTTCTTCCATTCCACACGAACGCAGCGGCAGACGTGCGGCAACCGGAAGCACGCACGCCCATATTCTAGCGGTCTATATCGGCTACGCACACGCCTTCCCCAAGCGAACTCTCGCAAAACATCACCGTATCGCCATCATTGCCGCTCGTCGGCGTATTGTGCCGTACGTCACTCCACTTGTCGCAGTAGACTAGCCGTCTGACGCGCAGGACTTCCAGCACTCTTAAAGCCTTCTGTGAGCACGCCGATAGCATATGCGGACGCGATTCGCCGTGTTTTCAGGGCAAATAGCGGGTTGCCCGCAGATCGGAAGCGTGGCGTCTTGACGTCCGACCGCAGTCGTTTCGGCGGGGTGGCAGCCTCAGGCTGTCACGCACAAGGGGTCACTCGTCCGAGGACCGCTGAGGGAGACGGCAGTCCATCGGGCTTGACAAGCAGGTCGGGCACGGAGGCCGACCAGAAGACAGTCTCCGAATAGAAGAAGTGAGAGCCGATGCACCAGGAGCCCTTCAGAGGCCGCAAGGGCACACCGGGGCTTGCGAGGTATCCTCGCAGCCGAGCAGGGCGGGCACTCGAGCGTGCCACGCTCGTATTCGTCGTACTCGCATCCATAGTCCCACTCGCGCTTCGGGCTCCCGAGTCCGCTGCGCTTACGTCGTCGACAATCACGATCGACGGCAATTTCGACGACTGGATCGGCGTGCGCGCCGATTCCGACAACGTGGCCTTCGATACGCAGGTGCCAGACGACCCGGACTGGCCCGGCCAGCCCGACCGAGACCTCTTCTACGTCAACTCCACGTTCGACGATGACTACCTCTATTTCTGCTGGAGACGCACCGCGGGTGGAGTCAAGGCGATCTCCTTCGGCGCGTATCTGGACCTCGACGGCGATGCGCTCCTTCAGGATACGGACCGCGTCGTCGTATGGACCGTGTCCGACCCGGCCCAACCCACGCCGGCTGCGGGGAACTACGACGCCACCGGTCGCATAGTGCACTACAACCAGGCTCGGGATGGACTCGGGGACCTCGTATATCCCGATGGCGACCCGATGGAACACTACGGTCCCCCGCCGACTTCGATGCAGAACCCTCCTGCTCCCGACTGGCAGGACTATCGCCATGAGATCCCAAACGGAGACGGCAACACCCCCGACGGCTGGGCGCTCGGCGATCCCAGCTGGGGAGAGGACTACCCCCTCGAAACGATGGACGCCTTCATGGACCCGGTCAGCGGCATCGAATGCGAAGCTCGCGTCGCCTGGTCCGACCTAGGCTTCGGCCCTGAAGACATACCACCGCGAATCTCCATCCACTTCTTCTCGGGAAACGGAGAGGCCGCCGGCGTCGCCAACAAGACGAGCCTTTGGCCGGACGACTATCGCGTGGTCAGCGGCAAGATACTCGAATCCAACCGGGGGCAGGTAGAGGACAACGTCAAGTCCCTCTACTGGCTGTCCACCAAGGGACTGAGCGTGTCGCCGGACAACATCTCGGGAGCCGCTCCCGATACTACCGTGGTCTACGAGCACACGATCGCCAACAGCGGCAACGCCGAGGACACCTTCGATCTCACAGCCGTTTCATCGCAGGGATGGACCGTCGAAATCGTCGACGGAGGCGGTAGCGCGATCTCCACCGTGACCCTCTCGGCCGAGACGTCCACGACGGTCTACGTCAGGGTGACGGTCCCGGCCGACGCCGCGAACGGCACCGAAGACGTGACCGTTCTCACGGCGACTTCTCAGACCGACCCGGAAGTCACGGACAGCGCGACAGACACGACTCTGGTCGGAGCGGTCACCGTCATGCCGAACCAGTCGGGCTCGATGGCGCCCGGCGAGACAATCGAGTACACGTACACGGTCAGCAACAATGGCGGGGTGAGCGGCGTGTTCGACCTGTCGACAACGTCGACGCTCGGCTTCCCGAACTCCGTCACAGACGCGTTCGGCAACCCGCTGTCTTCGGTTTCCCTAGCGTCCACCGAGTCCACGACGGTGGTGGTGCGAGTCTCCGTGCCAAGCACAGCGACTATCGGCACGCAGGACGTCATGCGACTCACCGCCACCGAGCAGACGGACTCTGCCATCACCAGCAACGCGACCGGCACTACGACCGTGCGTGACGGGCTCACCATCGCCCCGGACCGAGAAGCCTACGGCGGGGCGAACACGTGGGTGCAGTATACGCACACCGTGACGAACAGCTGGCCTACATCGCGCACTATCTCACTCACCGCGGTGTCGTCGCAGGGATGGGACG
>Ga0224495_10002786_pt1 | contig 11150 bp, 11 predicted proteins | sample SF_Jul11_sed_USG_FD_168128 | JGI IMG/M metagenome (GOLD analysis project Ga0224495, IMG submission 168128) | Sediment microbial communities from San Francisco Bay, California, United States - SF_Jul11_sed_USGS_4_1 | ecosystem: Environmental > Aquatic > Marine > Sediment | place: USA: California...
AAAGTGTTTGTAGGAATACTAGGGTCACGCCAGATCTCAAGCACTAGGGCGCGAAGGGTCTTTGCGGTCAACTCGTCCAACGAGGAAAAAGGTTCATCCATCAACAAAACCTCGGGCTGGAGCGCTAAGGCTCTGGCTATTCCCACTCTTTGTTTCATGCCGCCCGAAAGATCGTGTGGATACGTGTTTTCGAAACCATCCAAGCCGACCATTCGCAGGTGACTCTTCGCGATCTCTTCCCTCGCCTCCTTTTTGACTCCGAGGACTTCTAGAGGAACCTCGACGTTTTCTTCTGCTGTTTTCCATGGCAATAAGCCGAAAAGCTGAAAGATCATGGTGATCTTGGGATTCGGCGAATTGTGTGGCTGACCGTGGAAAAGTATCTGCCCTGAGTCAGGTTTTTCCAGACCTGCAATTATTCGTAGGAGAGTGGATTTTCCGCATCCTGAAGGCCCAACTATACAGACAAACTCGTCCTTCCCAACTGAAAAGTTGACATCGTTCAAAACTGGGATTTTGGATTTTTCTGCTTCAAAAGTCTTTGTTATGCTTCTTACTTCAAGTACAGCCAATGGTCACACCTCAACGCGATATCTCTCAAATTTCTTGAGCAATCTTCTCCACACGAGACCTTCCATTAGTAGGACGATCGCAGCGATTATGCCCAGCAAGAGAAGAAGTCGAATCGGGTTTCCTTTGGGTGGAGGAAGATATCCCGTCTTGTCTAGATATGAGCCCAAACCCGGAAGCGTAAGCGTTTGCCCACCGGTTAACTGCGTCTCATATGGCATGTATTCGGCGAATATTATAGTGTTCCATCCGGTTCCCCATGAAAGAAGACTGCCTGTGACAATTGCCGGTAAGATTGCAGGGATGACCAAGTGAGTGATGCGTTTCAAGCCCTTAAATCCAAACAGACGCCCCACCTCTTTCATCTCGCTTGGAATGCTCTTGACTGCGCTGACAACGTTGAGAAACATATACCAGATCATGTCCAACACCAGAACCACTATTGCTGTTATCTCCAAGCCGAACGCACCGCCAAAAACCCGACTAAACGTGATGAAGAAGACGGGAAACAAAGCCAAGATTGGAACCGCTTGCCCAACATCATATATTGGATAGAAAATGGCAGCGAATTTCTTGTGCTCTGCTGCGAGGACACCCATTCCTAAGGCAATACCTAAAGAGATCAGGTAGGCAACTCCCAGTCTCCCCAGAGTCAAGCCTATGTAGATTGGAAGGTTAACGAATTCTGGGTCCGCAAAGGCTTGTCTAAACGCTTCCACAGTTGGAATCTGTCCGACTAAGAAATACGTAATGAAGAAAACCGCGACCAAGGATAATGCAAATGCGATGGCTTTCTCTAAACGAGTATAACGCTTCAACCATTTCGAGGCAAGAGTCAATGATTTCGGCACATGGATTCGATCTCCCACATGCAGCCATTTCGGTCCAACCGCTCCCAGATGCCCTATGCCTGAAAGCCCCATTCTGATAGCTGGTTTGTAAGTTCCTGCACTGGTTCTTTCCATAAGCTTATGCCATGTAAGGAAATTCAGGTAAAGGACGATTGCAGTAATCAAGACTAGCAAAATCACGGATAAATTAAGATCTTCATATACGTAGGCTGCTTTAGCTAAGTAAGAGCCCAATCCAGGCACAGAATACGTGACGCCAAGGTAAACAACGTATTCCGCAGCTATCATGAAGAACCATCCGTCACACCAAGCTAGCGTGGCTCCCGAAATCAAAGCTGGAACAATAGCAGGAATCACCACATGCCGCGTATACCTCAAACCAGTCAGTCCAAAACTCTGAGCCGACTCGGTTATGTTCGTTGGGATGCTTTTGATAGCACCGAGGACGCCAAAGAATATGGCCCAAGCCATTGACGTGAAAAGCAGAAGCATAGCGGAGAGCTCAATTCCGATTTCATTTCCTTGAAAGATCGATATGAAAAAAAGAATCACGCCTGGAAAATAGCCGAGAATCGGAATGGACTGAAGAAGATCAATGATTGGAACAAGGACAACTGAGGCTGCCTTGTTTGTTGCCGCCAATATTCCGAACGAAACGCCCCAAGCAGCAGAAACTCCTAAAGTTATCGTGATTCTCAGAAGCGTTCTAAAAGTGTAATAGGGCAAAGACGAAACTTCAGGATTCTGAAAAAAAGTCATAACTAACCAAAAAGCCACAACGATCACAATTAATCCTGCAGTGAACGCAAGAGCTTGTCTTTCTCTCCTCAGTAACATCCGCCAGCTCTCTGATTGCCCTCTACGTTTTATAGGTAAAGCGGTTGCATCTGAGAGCGATTTAAGAATATCGCATCAACCCAAAGGTGTGTGCATACAGAATTTCTATCCCACCCACAAAAAACTGAGTTCTGGTCAGTAGCGCGCGCGCTCCCATTTCACACTTGACATCTGGATCGAACCCAAACTCCAGCTTAGACGGCTTTTCAGAAACTCTCTAGCATAACGATTGGCATCCTTCTCTTCTTTTCTGCTAGGCAATTCCCATCCTTTAGCATCGAATCTCTACGAAGGTCTGTCTTCTGCTTTTTCTGTTGCTCGAAAAGCTTTCAGTTTTCAGAACGAAGTCCTGTCTCGGGAAAATGATGAAAACATTCGGAGTCGTAATAGTGGGTTTGGGGAGATAGCTTGTCTTACAGAACTCTCACATATAGTAAGGAAGCAAGTTTCTTGGCGCCCGATGAAGCCAACATAGGCGTCATCCACCCTTGGACAAGTCTAAAGATCTTCCAGAAGGCTCAAGAACTTGCCCTTCTTGTTGAAGTCTTTCATCTCTTCCGCTTCTAATATAGCAAGTTGCACCCAGCTTCTCAGTTCAGAAGAATAATCCACTATCGCTGAATGCCTTCGATCTGCTCTGTTGCTCCACGATCGGGCTGCGGTGCTCATCTGCTTATCAACTAATTCCATACCTTTCACCTCTCATGTTATTGAAGTAGAATGATCAAGAAAAAACGACAAAAAAAGTTTAGAACCCGTTTTGTCAGTATTCTTCTCTACGAGAACTCTACCTACTGACATAATGCACTTCGCTCCATATTAAGATATGTGCGCACGTGTACAATACGGGCACGCAGCTCTGATCCAGTCGGACAGAACTCTGATCTTCACACGAGAAGTTTCATGCAATTGAGAACGAACTGGAAGGAGGTAGAAGGAGGGCATCTTTTTAGAATTGAGCTATTCCTTTCTCTCTCTGACCGCCCTTTCCGCTATCCTCTCTAGATCTTATTCTCCTTTCCCTCTCTTACACTTTCGCGCGTTTCCTTACGTGTGAGTGAAATACCAAGGCCCTGCTGAGTCTTTTCTGCAAGCGGGGCTCGTTCTCACTATTCTGATCGGCTTGTGCCTATGTATGATTGCCCCTCTTTCTTCAAACATTCAATCGCCATCCCAGAGCAGACACTAGAGTTCCAGCACCTCAGCGAATTTCTCAGAGAATCTGAAGCCTTCTGGAGTTGTCGCATACTTGGTTGTACTGTGGTGAACTTCCAGAAGTCGCTTTGATTGCAGGTGAGAAAGATGCACTTGGAGCATTCTCCGCGACAAGCTTGTCTTAGAGATTAATTGCCTTTCGGTTTGCGGTTGCTTGCACAAACTCAGTATATCTGCCATAACCTGAATTGATCTAGTTATTCTTCCCAATAGTATCACCAATCTTCAGTCTTTCTTGATAACTGGAAAAGGTTCAGTTACTCAGCAGGCAAGGCCCACGGATAAAGAAAACTTCTCCGAACATAGTAGTGCCTCCACCCTTACAAGCGCATGCACATATGCACTCGTACAACAGTCTATCTTATCTCATCTATCCATCCTTGCTCATGAGAAAGTTGGACTCAGTCGGGGGTACGAACATCATCCAAATGTCCCCAGTCAAATTACCTCGATCTCTTCATTGTCCAATAAAGTCATGCTTGCAAGTTCATCATAAACCTTTTATCCACTAAGTTCGCAACCCAATGAACGGGTGGTGAGTAAATCACATGGCTAAATGCATCAAGTGTGGAGCAGAAGTTGGCTCACCGAAGAAAAGATGGAAAATGACCGGACGACCCGACAAGAAAGGAAAGAGAATGCAGATGGAAATCGGTCTCTTCGAGTGCCCAAAATGCCACAGTAAATTCAGAGTCGCCTTAAGCAAACAGAAAATATGAGCCTGACACGCCCTGGTAACAAAGGAACTCTAGTAGCACTCATCTCCTTTTTTCATTCCGCTTGCCCATGCGCCTAGGTGCTCGGAACCCAATGAGGACCTTATCCCAGTAAGACTTCTAAAACTAGTTTGTGACGCAATACATCAGAAAGATCCGCTGTCTCTATGGCGTCTTCCAAGGCATCAAGCTCTCTTTCTATGGACTTTCTCATTTCCTCGTTGATTTTGATCTCCTTCATTCGTCTCTGATATAGTTCGTCTGCCTCTCCTCTAAGTCTCCAATAACGCTCCAGCAAAGATTCTTTTTTCGTCTGCTCCATTATTCACACCTCACTCATTTCTTGATTGGCTCTTCTGGTTTGCCTTAATTCCTATTTGCATCAACCTGCATTAGTAATTTGGCGTAAAACGCATTACCTTCTTTTCTGTTTCTTTCCTCCGCGAGTTCTCCTCGTTTGATGGCCCCTTTGTGTCTTCCATCTCGTTCTTTCACGGTCACCCTCTCTTTTGCTCTTTCTTCCACTCATGTTCTATAGTGTCACCTCTCAACTGTAAATTGTCTCCTTTCGAAAATTAAACATTCTGCCCAGATAGGTGCAGGTATGTCATGTTCTGAAGCTTTTGGCGGGCGCTGTAATTCTAGTCTCTGTGTTCGTGGGATTCCTCTTCAGACTCTTCGTCGCGTTCTTCTTCTTCCTCGGCAGCTTCTTCTCCTGCTGCTCTTGCTTCGTCTTCAGCTTTTCCTTTTCGGGGATAAGCCTCATCTAACCAAACTTTAAACTGCTCTTTGCCTTCCGGATTGGAAAAAGCCCACTTACATAGTTCACTGACGACGACGTTGAGACCAATTTCGTGATCGTCAGCCAAATGCCTCAGAAACCGTTCCCACTTTTCAGGCAGAGATACCGTGAGCCCAACCACCTTGCATTTTCCCCATCGTCTTGTTTTCATTCAACTAATATTTAAGCTTCAAACATGCGGGCGCATTTGGCTTATTTTAGTAATCTCATGCTTTCTTCGAGACTCATTGCTAATTTTATTTCACTCGTGTTGAAAGCCATCCATTTTAGGAGTGCTGGTTCCATTGAGAATTTTTGCAGAGCTTCTGAATTTGGGGCTTCATATACCCAAACCAACAGATGTTCTGGAACTACAGTCCAGGCTCCAACTCTCTTGACTCCATGTTTCTTCTCCAGTCTGGCCAATGTGTCTGGTAATTCTAACGTCATGGCCTTCATTTTCTCATTGTTCAGCGGACAGTTCTCGGGGGAATGCCTGGAAATTATCAAGAATGTGGGCACAATCACACTCTCGAAAGAAAGAGTCTAGGAAAGTCTGATATAAAGCATTTGCATGCGTGAACCTCATTGTAGACCTTTAAAGCATAGCCCCAAACCTGTTGGTTGACCACAAGTCTTAATGAAACTGCGGAATGCACGCGCTACTTGTCAGAACTACTCACATCTCAAGCATGTTTGTGTATGGATCCTTCTGCATCTTTCTGTTTCTGTCGATACACATATCCGTATTTATCTCCGCTTAATAATATGACAAAGTGTGTGGTTTGTTTGGCTGTTAGAACATGGTATCCTCACCCTTTGGATCTAACCATAGTCGAGATCTTAGAGAAAAAGGGCGCAATGACCGACACGGAACTGTTTGATGTGCTCAAAGAAACACACGAGGATTTGGGCTTCGAAGCCTTGAACAAGACATTGATGAAGATGGAAGTAGAAGGCATGGTTTACGTTTCGTCTTTGACCAAAGGCAAACGCCGAGTAGAACTCATGAAACGCAAAGAACAGTCGCAGTGACCAACCTCACAGTGCGCGCGCACCGTTCTCGCCCACTTTGAAACATCAGGCAGTTCCACGAAGCTCGCGCTAAGATTCAGGAAGCGCTTTCACTATAATAGGCAGATTTATCTAACCCCAAACTAGATACAAATCCAAATCGAAAATGGAGGAAATTCACGTGGCTTATTTAACAACAACGGAAACGGGACAACCCGTTCTCATTTTGAAGGAAGGAACTGGTCGAAGTAGGGGAAAGGAAGCTCAGAGAAACAACATAATGGCGGCCAGAATTATCGCCGAAGCCGTAAAGACTACTCTAGGTCCGCGTGGCATGGACAAGATGCTCATCAGCGGTATGGGCGACATCAAGATAACTAACGATGGCGCTGTCATTCTAAAAGAGATTGATGTGCAACATCCTGCAGCTAAGATGATGGTGGAGGTGGCAAAGACACAGGATGACATGGTTGGCGACGGAACCACCACCGCCGTGATCTTGGCGGGAGAGCTATTGGGAAAGGCGCAGGAGCTGTTGGATCAAAAGATCCATTCAACTACAGTTGCGAGCGGCTACAGAAAGGCATTTCAGAAGGCCGAAGAGGTTCTTCAAAAGCTCGGAATCGCTGTTGATATTGAGGACCGAGAAACTTTACGTAAGGTCGCTGTGACCGCCATGGCGAGCAAAGTGATGGGCGAAGCAAGACAGCATTTGGCAAAGATCGCCGTCGACGCCGTGAAACAGATCGTCGAGCAGAGGGGCGAGAAAAATACTGCTGACATCGACAACATCCAAATAATTAAGAAAGAAGGAAAAAGCCTAGCTGACACAGAGCTCATCCAAGGAATAATACTGGACAAGGAAGCAGTTCACCCTGGCATGCCTAAGAGAATCGAGAAAGCCAAAATAGCCCTCATAAACGCCGCTCTGGAAGTGAAGAAGACCGAGATCAGCGCCGAGATAAGAATAACCGAACCCACCCAAATGAAAGCCTTTCTGGACCAAGAGAGCCGCATGCTCAAGGACATGGTGGAGAAAGTCAACAAGGCAGGAGCCAACGTGCTAATCTGCCAGAAGGGCATCGATGACCTAGCCCAACACCTCCTAGCGAAGGAGGGAATCATGGCTACGAGAAGAGCCAAAGAATCTGACATGGAAAAACTGGCTAAGGCAACAGGCGGGAGAATTATCAACAATCTAGACGACTTGAAAGCTAAAGATTTGGGAGAAGCTGGACTGGTGGAAGAACGGAAAATCGGCGACGACAAACTGGTCTTCATAGAGAAATGCAAGGACCCGAAATCCGTCTCCATACTTATTCGTGCAGGTCTTGAGAAAATGATAGACGAGGCTGAGAGGGCCATCCACGACGCTCTATCCGTCGTTGCAGACGTAATCGAACACAACAAGGTCGTTGCGGGCGGAGGAGCCGCTGAAGCTGAAATAGCCAAAGAACTCCGCGGTTACGCGGCAAGTGCGGGAGGACGGGAGCAACTTGCCATCGAAGCCTTCGCCGATGCCGTAGAGGCTGTCCCTAAAACCTTGGCGGAGAACGCGGGCCTCAACGCCATCGATATACTAGTGGCATTAAGGTCAGCCCACCAGAAAAAGAAGGGAGTCACAATGGGCGTCAACGTTTTTTCAGGCGGTGTGACGAACATGCTAGAGGAGGGTGTCATTGAACCAGTTTGGGTCAAGCAACAGGCCTTAAAGTCGGCAGCCGAAGTAGCCTCTATGATCCTAAGAATCGATGACGTGATCGCCGCAACAAAACCAAAGGCAGAAGGCATGCCTCCCAGAGGGGAGGAATAAGGCTGAGAAAGGTTCTCAAAAGAACTCCATAGGGCATTTGGCCATTCAAATCCCCTTTTTTCAGTTGTTCTAAGTACTTATTAAAAGGCTCGCAGGGATTCTTGTCTTAATTGCCTTTATGCGTACGCGCCACACAATACTTGAATACAATGTAGAATCAGCAATAGAAACTTCGGCCAAACAGCTTGAAACATCCGTGCTTATTGTTTGGCCTCGATGGATCTTTGATCGTTTCTTTAATCTTCTTAAAACCTCGTTTTGAATACTTTTTCTCGCCACTTTTGTTTCCAGCTCTTCCATCCCGTCTTTACAAGTTTCTCTCTTAGTTCAGGTCTTTCACTGACCCATTCTAGAAGTGTCCAGAAACTTCTCTCATCTTTCAGGATTTCTGCAGGCACACCTACTTCGATACACCATCTTACGTAGCTTCTCTCAACCATCTCTTGGAGTTCACCCGTGATTTCAACTTCTTCCACGTTGAACCCTCGATCTCGCAGGTGTCTGCGCATGCTGGAGAGAACGTATCCTGAGCAAATCTTGAAATTGGTTTCCACATCAGGCCGCATAACCCTAACTATCTCATCGGCAATCTTCACGGCGTCATCCAAATACTGCTTATTTCCGAAGTTGGGCGGCTGGAAAGAGGAAACTGGAATCCTACGTTCCAAATACCTGTGGTCTGGAAGTTTGAGGGCGCCTATCACCACGCCTAAAATAAAGTCCCCCCACCCAGCATCATCCACCAAAATCTGCTTTCCAGCCGAAAACCGATCCAAATCCATAACCTACATCACCAACAACATCAGCAAATAGACTCCTTTCAAGCCGTTTATCTTTATCTGCTAACCATATTTGCGGCTTCTCTGTCGCGCTCACATATTGCATATCCTTCTTAGTTTAGTTGCCAACAAACAATGGTTTTAAAGCCCTCTTCTACCAAGATAAGATTGGGTGATTAAATGAGCAGGGAAAACACTGAGAAGGCTGAGAAAGAAAGGGCTAAGACCGCTAGAAAGGTTCAGGAGAACGCTGAGAAAGCCGAAAGAGACAGGGCTAAGACGGCTAGAAAAGTCCAAGAGAAAGCTGATAGGACTGAGAAAGATAGGGTTGAGAAAGCTAGAAAAGTTCAAGATAAGGCTGAAAAAACTGAAAAGGACAGGGTTGAGGTCGATAGAAAGAGCGAGCGCGCAAGACTATTCGAAGAAGTTTTGAGCGGTGCGTCGGCCCACTATAAAGGATGTTGTGACCCTTGTAATTATCATGTTAAAACCGATGATGGAGAATATCAACCTTGTAAGCTGGGTCATGAAGACAGCGGACCGAACAAAGAAATCTGCGCTGATTGTTCCGAGCCGCGTTATAATCCAAAGAAATGATGGATTTGAACCCGTTCCTTGCATTTTCTAAACAGCTTTAGCCCTTCCATTTCCGCTACGTAATCGAAGCCTTGTTCCATAAAAGCGGACAAGCCCATGCAGGCACTTTGGGAGGTTGCAGAAGGAGTCATTCTTCCACTTTACGGTAGGTAATTGGGTAGCTGATCTCAGGCAGTTTGTCAACTTCAATCATGATGGAGCCCAGGTGTTCTACGGTTTCAAAGCGCCTCCCGCACTGAGAACACTGCCAATGAACCTTGACGACGTCTCCGCCGTAGTCACGCCCAGGCGTGGTGCTTGAGAACCATTTTAGAGCGTATGCTTTTCCGCCACAGTTGAGGCATTGACGTGGTTCTGGAATTCTGTATTTTGTCAACCTTTACGACGCCTTCCTTTTGTGGTAGCTAGGGCGCCAACTTGCTAGTGACTTCAACTTTTATTCCCTTTCAACCATTGTGATTGTAGAATCCTACGGCAAATGCCATAAATATAAATTCTCGTTTCAGTTTAAACTTAAGTGTGAATGTAGCTAAACTAAGATGTTTTATTCCAGTCGGTGGTCAGGCTAAAAGGTTAAGACCTCTGACGCACGACGTGTCAAAGCCTTGCGTTAGGTTCTTGAACAGGCCGTTAATCGAATTCTCGATGGCGCCGCTGGCTGAGCAAGGTGTGAGGGACTTCATTTTCGGAGAGTACGGTTATACCAACTATCTGAACCTTTTCGATCAGTATGGGGAAGGGGTTGGGTTCTCAGCAAAGTATAGGATCGAGCCGAGGGTGCACATCAAACATCAGCCCAACTTGGACGATTTGGGAAGCGCCGATTCTTACAGACTAAACGTGGAACACTATGATGTTCGTGACCCGGTCCTTGTTGTACAGGGAGACAACCTCTTCGACATCAATCTAAACGACTTTATCAAAAGGCATGAGGAAAAAGAGGCCATTATGACCATTGCCTTAACGAAGGTGGAAAAAGTAGAAGAATATGGCATAGCCGAGTTAGATAAAGATCTAAGGATTAAGAGATTTATCGAAAAGCCTCCAGCAGAAAAAGCACCAAGCAATTTTGCCAACGCTGGCATCTATTTGCTTTCGCCAGAAGTGAGAAGAATAGTTGAAAGCGAAGAAGTAAAGGAGATGAAGGAGGAAAGGAGGAGGCTCGACTTCGGTTTTGATTTCATTCCCTACCTAGTGGATAAAGGATTTCCCGTCTATGGTTACGAATTGAAAGTGTGGTACGATGTCGGGAGTCCAGAAAGCTATCTTAAGGCTATGCATGACGTTCTCTACGGGAAGTTGAACATAAGAGTCCTAGAAGAAAGAATTCTACCGGACAGAAACGTTTGGGTTCAGGGATTCAGCGAAGAGTCCGCTAAGAGACGGAAAGAGATTGTTGGTAAATACAAGGAAAATAGGTTGTCACTAGATGGCGCCGTTCTGATTGGCAGATACCCCAGGATAGGCGATTATTCCAAGATTACGGATTCAAACATCGACAATTTCTGCATCCTCGGTGAACACGCAAACGTAGAAAGGTCAGCAATTATGGACGCTGCAAAGATTGGAGATTACGCCCATGTGTCGGACAGCATTCTAGGCAGGAAGGTTGTTGTTGAATCAACCCGTGAGAACCCCGTACGCATTGAGTCAACTTCGGTGATTGGCAACGCTGTCCACATCAGGAAGGGCTGCAGACTCACAAGAACTAGGGTCAACTATGGTTTAACCATTCCACCCGGCATGACATACGTTGACAAGTTCCTGCAAAACTACGAAGACGTCGCTAAATTGGCATCCTAACAGAGCTTACAAGATGGCTCAGGGGCATCAGAGGAAGAGAAAGATAGAATAATAGGGTGCTATTTTCTCTTTCCTTTACTGTCCATCTCTTTCAAGAGTTTGACGAGGATTTTTCCTTTTGTTCTCAATTCCCGTTCCGAAACCGTGTATCCCATTGGACATAATTCATCAACC
>Ga0224495_10002787_pt1 | contig 11147 bp, 9 predicted proteins | sample SF_Jul11_sed_USG_FD_168128 | JGI IMG/M metagenome (GOLD analysis project Ga0224495, IMG submission 168128) | Sediment microbial communities from San Francisco Bay, California, United States - SF_Jul11_sed_USGS_4_1 | ecosystem: Environmental > Aquatic > Marine > Sediment | place: USA: California...
CTGATTTTTGGCGGAGTCATGGACCGTTTCCCCAATCTTAAAATCCTCCTCGCCCATATGGGAGGATACACCCCTTGGATCAGGGGTCGTTGGCAACATGGTTATGGGGAGCGGGAAGAACCGAAAGCGAATCAAGCCAAGGCTCCCGAGAATTACATTCAGAAGCTCTATTACGATACTATTATTCACAACGCCGATTGCTTCGAATTCGGGGTTAAGACCATCGGCGCGGATCGGATTCTCTATGCTACCGACTATCCCTTTGATATGGGATACCTGGGCCCGGCCAAAGAGATCCCCGGTCTCTCACGCCTGGCGGCGGAAGACCAGGAGAAGATCCTCTCCGCCAACGCCAAAAGGTTGTATAAACTCTGAGAGCAGGAAAATCGAAAGATCGTTGGACGTCAAAGCAAGCAGCGATAATGCGTCCACCCAAGCACAAAAAGACCTAAAAAAGGCTCTGCGCCACGGAGGGCCCAGAGTAATTTAAGTTAAAACAAGGAAATACCCACTTTTTCTTTGCTTTCCTCTGTGCCCTCATTAAGTGATAACATACAATATTTTAACTGACGAATTGATTACACTAGAGCACCGAGGAAAGATTGAGTGGAGGTTATTTTTAACTACGAAATTATTCTCGGTGTTCTCTGTGGTTTAAAAGAATCGCTCAATTTAGGAAAGAGTTACCAAAGGAGATGATCAACATGCGAGCTTTGTTTGTCCTTACCCCCGCGGAATCTAAAAGGCTCATCGGCAGGGCCGTAGCCGAATTGGAAGAGGTAAAACGAGCCAAAGCAAACGGGAAAATCCTCATCGGCCATGGTTCTACGAATGTCTTGGTGGCTGAAGAGATTCTGGGGAAGGAAAAGGTTTCTAAACTGTGGCCACGAGAAACGTACCTTTCCGGAGTGATTCAGAGAGGTACCCTTTGCACTCTCGCCGGAACGGAAAAACCGCCCATCCTGTTGCTGAACCGGGGCAGGGTTGAACCACCTGCCGACACCATGGAGGCTATGTTACGCGACTTCGGGCGGGACTCGATTTTCATCAAAGGGGCCAATTGCGTGGACCCAGAGGGGAATGCGGGGGTTTTTATGGCCCATCCGGAAGGAGGAACCATCGGATGGGCGATCGGAACCATACTGGCGCGCGGGATTCGTCTCATCGTACCCGTGGGCCTGGAGAAGCTGGTACCTTCCGTTTTCGAAGCCGTAGCTCTTTGCGGCCAGCAGACCTTTGATTATTGCCAGGGGTTGAGGGTGGGGTTGATCCCGCTTTCCGGAGCACGGGTCGTTACGGAGATTAAGGCCTTAAAGATCTTGGCCGGGGCGGATGCTTTTCATGTGGCCTCGGGGGGGTGCAGTGGTTCGGAAGGGGCCGTCACGCTGGTTGTGGAAGGAGGGAACGAGGTTGTGCAAAAAGCCGTCCAGTGTGTAGAGTCTGTCAAGGGTGAGCCTCCGATCATGCCGGGCAAAGGAAGTTGCACGACCTGCATCCTCCGTTCTCCGGCTCAGCCTAAGGATTATAAATATGAGGATCACGTGAGCGAAGCTGAAAGACGTCTTCTGCGCTGCCGTTACCAGGGTAAACCGGAAGAGGAGATTCCCCCCTACCTGAGAACTCGATGATCCGGACGGTTTTTTTCCATCAAGAATACCAGTTAGAGTCCAAGGTAGGTTTTACGGAGGACCTCGTTTTGAAGCAATTGCTCGCCCGTGCCTTCGGCGATGATCTTACCCGAGGAAAGGACGTAGTTACGGGAGGCCATTTTAAAGACCGTGCTGACTTCCTGCTCAACAAGGAGAAGGGTGATCCCAAGATTCCGGATCTCAACGATCTTTTCAAACACATCTTTCCGCAATATGGGGGCCAGCCCGGTAGAGGGTTCATCAATGCACATCAATTTTGGCCGCGACATCAATGCCCTTCCGAGGGCCAGCATCTGTTGCTCCCCGCCGGAGAGGGTTCCCGAGATCTGATGGGACCGCTTTTGAAGCACAGGGAATAACTGATAGACTTTCTCCAGGTTATCTTGTATTTCTTTTTTCTCCATCAGGAGATAGGCACCGGCATACAGATTGTCGATGACCGTCATTTCCCGAAACGGTCTTCTTCTTTCGGGACAATGAATCAAGCCTCTTTTAACGATTTCGTAGGCCGGTATCTGATCCATTCTCTCCCCATCAAAGGTCACCGTCCCTTCGATGATTACGTCTCCCCCAGTTGATCGACGGGTAATCTCCCTTTCCCAGGCGACCAGCCCGGTAATGGCCCTGAGCAAAGTGGATTTGCCGGCCCCGTTAGGTCCTACCAGGCTCACCAACTCCTCCCTCTTAACATTCATGCTCAGGTCGTTGATGATCATGGCCCGGTCATAGCAGACCGTCAATTTGGCGACTTCCAGCAGCAAGGTTAGATTCCTCCTTCGCCCAGGTAAGACCCGATAACCTCTTTATTATTCACCACCTCTTCCGGGGTGCCATCCGCGATAACTTCTCCATAGTTGAGAACGACGATGCGATCCACAATCTTCATTAGCTGCTGAAGCTTGTGTTCGATGATAATCATGGCCGGTCCTTCGCTGTGCAAGCGACCGAAACGGCCGCCTTTGTGCAGGCGATGGATGGATTTGCCCATGAGATCGGTCTCGGCAGGACTCAGCCCGCCGAAGGGTTCGTCAAGGAGAAGCAGTTCCGGCTCCGTGGCCACGGCCCTGGCGACCTCCAGCCGCTTGAGGTCTCCTTGGGAAAGGGTGGAAGCCTTTTCCAGAGACATATCGGAGATGCCTGCAAATTCCAGGGCATCCATAGCCTTGGCCTCGACTCTCTTGACCCATTCGCCCCTTTTCATGGCCCGGGGGCTCAGACACGATACCATGACATTGGCAATAATGGGAAGGCGGCGGAAAGGCCTCATGTTCTGGAAGGTGCAGGCGATGCCCGAGTTTATGATATCCCAGGTCTTATGCCCGATAATGTTTTTACCCTTAAAGCGGATGCTGCCCGAATCAGGTTTCAGAATACCGCTGATTAGCCGCACCAGGGTGGTCTTGCCGGCACCATTCGGGCCGATCAGGCCCACCATTTCGTTGCGGTTCATAGAGAAGCTCACGTCATTAATCGCTCGCAGTCCCCCGAAGTCTTTAATAAGACCGTCCAGTTCTAAGAAGGGTGGGTTCATATCAGGTTCCCTCGGCCTCTTCTCTCAGCTCCCGGCGGGAGACCTTGCCCACGTCCGTCTTGGGAAGCTCTCCACGGAATTCGATGATCTTGGGGACCTTGTAGTGCGCCAGGTTTTGCCGGCAGAATTCCATAATTTCTTCTTCGGAGATTTTACCCCTGGCATCGCTCTGCAACACCACATAGGCCTTTATAAACTGGCCCACCTTGGGGTCCGGTACACCCACCACTCCGGCGGCCTTGATTTGCGGATGTTTATAGAGCACCTCTTCCACGTGCCGGGCAAAGACCGAATAACCCTTATATTTAATCAGGTCCCGCTTACGATCAAAAAAGTGAAAATACCCCTCCTCATCCATTCTGACCAGATCCCCGGTTCTAAGCCACTTTTTTCCATCGATCTCTATAATAGCCTCCTTTGTCTCCTCAGGTCTCTTCCAATAACCCTGCATCATGTTGGGGCCGTGAAGGATCAATTCGCCTACCTCGTCTATCCCTTTGAATTCCGTACCATCGGCGTCCACAACCGCGGCGGTGACTCCAGGGATGGGCACCCCGAAGGAACCGCTCTTGGGTCTATCATATGGGGTGCTGTGACTGACGGCAGTAGTCTCGGTCATGCCGTAACCTTCTAATATCTTGGTCCCGGTTCGCCTCTCCCAGTCTTTAATCGTGGATTCATGAAGGGTATCCGCGCCGCAGGCGATCAATTTGAGTCGCTTCCAGTTGACGCGATCCGTCTTTTCATAATCCTTGAGGTATTCAAACAGGGTAGGGACACCATAGAAGCCGGAGGCCTGGTAGCGCTCCATGGCCGAAAGGATATCATCGACATCCGGGGTGGTGAAAAGAACAAGGGTGGAGCCCTGAACCAGGCCATTGAGCATCACCACAACCTGCCCATAAATGTGAAAGAAGGGCAAGAAGGCTATGGCTACTTCCTTACCCTCCTCAAATATGGGCCAGAAGGAAACGGTCTGGGCCTGAAGTGAGACTATATTATGATGAGTCAAGATGGCCGCCTTAGGGAGTCCGGTGGTTCCTCCGGTATAGGGCAGGGCGGCGATATCCTCCTTGGGCTGAATCTCGATTTGGGGAGGCCGGGGTGGGTATTTCTTGATCAGGGCCTGAAACTGAAGAAGGCCGGCCTCTTCCATATACTTGGGAGTGGGTACGTGCATTTCCCCATAGACTTTTCCCAGGGCGCTCTTGCCCAGGTGCTTTTTGAGCAGAGGGAGGTACTCCGCGATATTGGTCAGGATCACATTCTTGAGGGAAATGCCGGTCTTCTCTACGTTATCATAGAGGATATCCTGGCAGATAATCGTCTCGGCCTCACTGTCCTCAAGCTGATGCTTGACTTCCTTGCTGGTATAAACCGGGCTGATGGGAGTGACCTTGGCCCCTACTTTAAGGGCCGCAAAATAGGCGATCACGTACTGGGGACAATTCAAGAGATACAAAGCCACCGTTTGGCCTTTGATCACTCCAAGATCATTTAGGGCAGTGGCGAAGCGGTCGATCAACTCCTTAAGTTTCTTGTAGCTGATCTTATTTCCGTAAAAAATCAATGCGGTCTTGTTGGCGTATTTATCCGCCCTCTGGTCAAATAGCTCAGGTACGGATATCTCGGGAACATCCACCTCACTGGGAACACCCTTCGGGTAATATTTCAGCCAGGGTTTGGACAGGTATAACTCTTTAGGATCCATATCTTCTCCTCGTGGCGGTTTTTGATGCTCAGCCGGAATCAAATTTAATCCAGCTGTGCCGTACAAACACGGCAGGTCTTTCGGGTGGCCACGTTTCTGATCTTGCACCTGGGACATTCCGTTTCTATCTTGTCGCGCACCCAGGGGAAAAGGCCGTTCGGCATGTAGAGGAGGATTAACAAAATGACCAGGGCGAACATCAGCATGCGAAGCTTGGGCCAAAAGTGCAAAAACTCCAGCAGGGGATTAAGGATAAATACCGCTCCTATGGGTCCATATATGGTGACCACCCCGCCGAATATCGCCCAGATCACGACAGTGAAGGACATGGTGATTTCCAGGTTGGCGGGGCCGGCAATCCTCATAAAATGGGCGTAGAGCCCCCCGGATATCCCGGCAAAAAAACCACTGAGACAAAAGGCCAGAAGCTTATAACGGGTAGTGTTTATGCCCGCCGTCCTCACGGCCAGCTCATCTTCCCTGATGGCGTGGAAAATAAGGCCCGTATTCGACTGGGTTATCTTCCACATGATGGTGGCCAGACCCAGCATGAGCACTATGGCAATATAGTAATCAGTTAAGCGGGACCCGGAAAGGCGATCCAGGCCGGAGATTCCCAGCTCACCCCCCGTGATGTTGGGGATAGCAAAGACAATGCCCATCAGGATAATTGGGAAGGCTAACGTAGTCAGGGCTAAGTAAGTCCCCTTGAGCCTGAGGCAGGGGATGCCGATAACCAGACCGGCTAAAACCGCAGCCAGTGCACCCAGAGGGATACTCCCCCAGGGAGGTAGGTGAGCGTTCAGATTCAAAAGGGCGGCAGTGTATGCAGCCACGCCAAAGAAGAGGGCATGTCCGAAATTCATCTGGCCGGTAAAACCGGACAGGAGATCCCAACTGGCCGCGAAGATGGCGAAAATGCTGGTCAATATCAGGATGCGCAGCAGGTAAGGATCCTGGGTAACCACGGGCAAGAGGAGGAGAACCAAAAAGAAAAGAAGAACAACAACCCGGCTGGGGAGAACGAGTACCTCCCCTCTAAAAACGGTGTAAAGCTTTCGCAGATAGAAACCCAGTATCCCCATGTCTATCTCTCTTCCTCAAAAGCAATGCCAAAAAGACCCTCCGGCCTAATCAAGAGCACCAGGATCATAATGGACAGGGCAACGGAACCCTTGAGGTAGGCGCCCATGGGTATCAAGAAAACCACCAGCGCCTCGGCAAATCCTAAGATATAGGCCCCGAAAAAACTCCCCTTGATACTTCCTAATCCGCCCAGGACCACGACCGCCATCATCATGATCAGGGGGTGCATCCACATAAAAGGATTTACAATCGTAAGGGGAGCAATCACGGCGCCTGAAAAGGCAGCCAGCCCGACGGAGACACCCATGGTGATCATGGCCACCCGGCTCTCATTCATACCCATCAGGTTGGCCACCTCCCTATCCTGAGCCGTAGAGCGAATAGCCAGCCCCAATCTGGTTTTCAATAATAAGGCCAAGACCACACCCATCACCAACAGGGCCACGCCAAAGGTCAGCAATTGCTGATAGGCGACCTTCACCCCGAAAATCATCCGGTATCCCTCAATCAGGGACGGCACGCCCAGAAAATCTCCACTGAAGAGGAGGAGCATGATTTCCTGCATGGCCATGGCCAGGGCTATGGTGGCGATCAGCACCGCCCCTTCATGCTCGCGAATAGGATCTATAAACAGCCTGTAGGAGATGAGTCCGATCAAAGTCACCAAGATTACACCTACCAGCATACAAAAAACCGGATTCAGGCCTAATTTACTCGTGCCGTAGAAGATGCCATATGCGGCCAACATGTAAAAAGCGGTGTGGGCGATGTTGACGATACGGGCCACGCCGAATATCAGTGAAAATCCGATAGCCAGAAGGGCGTATACGCTTCCGTTAATCAGACTGCTTATGATTATATCCAGAATCATATAACCTCATATTGTTTCTTCCCACCCCTCGTGGCCCCAGCCCCGAGGTGTGGGAACATTCTGAAGGATAGCTTATTTTTTGAATTTTTCGACCATCCAGGGCGGTATCTTATATGGGGCCATACCCTTATAGGTGACGCCTTCCCAACCGTTCGGCCACCAGGCCTTCATCTTGCCATCCTGCCATTGGAAAGTTAGGCCTGTCGCATAACCCGGGCCAAAGACCAGATCGTGGTTTTTATCAAATTTTGCCTTGGGGGCGGCGACGCCTATACGCTCGGCCTTTTCGATGACGGGAATCAATTTCTCTGCATCAAGCGTTCCGGCCTCTTCTATGGCCTCGCCGAGGGTACTTTTTATGGCGTCATAGGTAACGGCCGTGTAAGTGGGCAGCTCGCCGAACCTGCTGATGTATTTCTCAACAAATGGCTCTGTATATTGATTATAGGCAACACCCCGGACAAAGGTATTCAATGACACGGCATAGTTGCCCTTGCCCTGGGTGGCTGCCCAGAAACCATCCTTCTGGGACTCCACATTGATGCCCACAAAGGCGGCGGGTATCTTGAGTTCCCCTGCCTGCCTGGCAAAGGTGATCCCTACCGACGCGGAAAAGATGGTAAAGATGATATGGGCTTCCGACCTCTGTACCGCCGTGAGCTCGGCGGTCACATCGGTCGCTTTATCCGACGGCCGCCAGCTGCCGACCAGTTCCATGCCCATCTTCGGCACATTCGCTTCGATGGCCTTAATCATCGGGTCGATCCACATCGCCTTCTCCGCAACGATAGCTACCTTCGCCTTCGGGATACCCAGTTCTTTCTTCAAAATCCCATTGACCGTTGCCAGATTAATTAAACACACCTTGACGAGGTAGATGGAATTAATGGGGGTAATCCGGAACCAATATTTATACCTGTTATAGTCCTTGCCCACTCGAGCGCAGATTTCAGGATGGGCGGCACCGCACCCTAAGAAAAGTTTCTTGTAGTCCATGGCAATGTCCTGCATGGCCAGGACCGCCTCGGTTCTGAAACCGCCCACAACGAAATCCACCTTGTCCTGGGTCATCAAGCGCTCCATGGCATTGGTGGCGTCGGTCATGCTGATAAACTCGTTTGAGTCCGCCTTAACCAGTTCAATTTTCATTTTCTTGTTGCCAACCCGAAGGCCTCCTTTGGCATTGATCGCCTCAGCGGCCAGAGTAGCTCCATCCCAGTGTCCCTTGCCCTGCATGAAATTCATCGGGCCAATCACGCCGATCTTGATCACGTCGGCTGCATTCACAGGCATACCAATTGCCATCAGCAAACAGGCCGTGAGCATGATGCTTAATCCAAATAGAGACTTTTTCATAATAACCTCCTTCCTTTTTGGGTTTAGGTTTTAGAAAACTGGCAACAGATGGAATAGATGCCTCCACTTTTGTCCCAATTAACTTTTTTAAAAAGGTATTTGGGACAGCAAAGAGCCCCGGAAAATGTGAATACTCTATTAACCCTATGGAGCCCCTGATTTTAAAGGCCTTTTGCCTTCATAAAGGGCTTTGTTAGGCTCGTTGTTGTGGACAGCAAAATAGATCGATGAAGTAAGAAAATAAAGAAACTGGATTGGGAAAGATGCAAAGCTTGTCCCCGTACTAATAATTTCAAAAGAAGTCCTTAAAATTATCGGTTAAGTTGGACAATACTGTAAACATATATACAACTTAGCATTTAGTGTCAAGAAAAAACTTGCATGGGCAGCCTTCATTATAATTGGACTAATAATAAGATGTCCATTGAATAATACTGATTTATTGAGGATATGATGTTTTTCGAATCAAGCATTGTGAAGCTTATGGACACCATGGTAAAATTATTCATCGGCTACCCATGGATTTTTATGCCAAAGAGCAGGCAAGGGATCATTTTTATTTCTTAAAGGGAAAAGGGTCGGATGCAAACTATTTTACTGAATGATATTCTTACCATATTCGGGCTCTCCGTGACTGTGCTTTATATATGTCATCGCGTTCGAATTCCGACCGTAGTCGGTTTTTTATTGACCGGGTTGTTGGCAGGACCTCATGGGCTGGGACTGGTCAAAGCTGCCGAGGCGATTGAACTATTGGCTGAAGTCGGGGTGGTATTATTGCTCTTTACCATCGGCTTGGAATTCTCCCTCAAGAGTTTATGGAAAATTCGGAAATTAGTCTTAATCAGCGGTTTTTCTCAGGTCCTCTTAACCTTTCTGGCCGCCCTGATTATTGTCCTGGCGCTCGGCCGATCCTTGCCGGTAGCCGTGTTTATAGGGTTTCTCATCTCGCTCAGCAGCACAGCCATCGTAATGAAAATTCTTCAGGAAAAAGCCGAGGTAGAAAGCCCTCACGGCAATACAACCCTTGGCATATTAATTTTTCAGGATATCATCGTTGTCCCGATGATGCTGTTCATTCCTTTACTGGCGGGCACGGCCGGGAATTACGGCGAGAAGCTCCTGATTTTTATAGCCGAAGGTGTGGGGATTATCCTTTTTGTGATTCTCGGCTCAAGGTGGGTTGTGCCCTGGATATTGTATCAGGTCACCAAGACGCGGATCCGCGAATTATTTTTGTTGAGTGTTGTGGTCATCTGCCTTTTGGTGGCATGGGGTACCTATAATGTGGGTCTTTCCCTGGCCCTAGGCGCATTCTTAGCTGGCTTGATTATATCCGAATCTGAATACAGCCATCAAGTCATCGGCAACTTTATCCCTTTTCGCGATGTTTTCACGAGCTTTTTCTTTGTTTCTGTGGGAATGCTGTTGGATTCCAAGTTCCTCATCCACCAGCCGGTGTCCATCGCCCTGATTACCATAGGGGTTTTGGGATTAAAAACTATTATCGCCGGTTTGGCGGCGGCTCTCACGGGATTGCCTTTCCGCACAGTGATTTTAGTGGGGATGGCCCTTTGTCAGGTTGGAGAATTTTCCTTTATCCTGGCCAAGACCGGCATTGAATACGATTTGCTCACGGGGAGCATGTATCAAATGTTTCTGGCTGTCTCCGTATTAACCATGGCGGCCACACCGTTTGTGATGGCCGCTGCCCCCTCGGTTGCGGATGTTCTTTTGCGCCTGCCGATACCGAGAAGATTTAAAAGGGGTTCCTATCCTTTACGAGACACAAAGAAAGTTTACGAAAAAGATCATCTCATCATCATCGGGTTCGGGATTAACGGTAAAAACCTGGCCCGCGCTGCCCGGGCCAGCCGGATACCTTATGTAGTTATTGAAATGAACCCAGAAGCGGTAAGGAGGGAGAGAGCAGGGGGAGAACCCATTTACTATGGAGATGCCACGCAAGATGCGGTTCTCCAACACGCCAGGATCAAGGAAGCAAGGGCCATCGTGGTTGTAATCAATGATGCCGCCTCAACCCGCAGGATTACCCAGCTGGCCCGAAGAATGAACCCCAAAGTCCATATCATTGTGCGAACTCGCTTCTTGCGGGAGATGGAGCCCCTTTACGAGTTAGGGGCTAACGAGGTGATCCCGGAGGAGTTTGAAACATCCGTGGAAATCTTTTCCCGGGTTTTGGGAAAATACCTTCAGCCCAAAGGAGAGATCGAGAAATTTATCGCTGAGGTTCGTTCAGAAAATTATGGGATGTTTCGAACTCTTTCCAAAGAGGCTACATCCTGTTTGGATGTAGCCCAATGTCTCCCGGATTTTGAAATCGTTTCCTTCAGGGTGGAAAAGAAATCCTCGATCTTGGGAAAATCCCTGGCCCAGGTAGCGATGAGAAGAAAATTTGATGTGACTCTCCTGGCAATTCGCCGCAACTCGGAATTAATATACAACCCCGACCCGGAAATACAGTTTTTTGAAGATGACCTTCTGGTGGTGATTGGACGGCCCGAGAAGATCGCCGCGGTCGCCTCCTTATTTTGAAATGTCCAGTGTTGGTTAAAAACACGTATTATATTTGCAATCTTCAGGTTGCGTTATTTGTGGGAACATTGGATAATTTTCAAGGTGGTTTGCGCGCAGGCTCCGCTTCCGCGGGAATGAAATTACTGGACGGAAAAGGGCTTTATCAGCACCCTGCTAAATACCAGTAAAGGACAAGGGGGATGGGTTCATGAATGTTTTCCAAAAATTTTTCATCCTCCGGGGGGCAATTCCATGAGAATAACAAAATTTTTGATGGCCATTACCTTGATTTTTATTTTTTCTCTCTCCTGCGCCACCAGCTATAAAGCCAAGCCATTACCCTTTCGGGCGCCGGCCTCCTATGGAAATGCCATTGAGGTAGCGGGGGCCTTAGTGGCTGCCCAG
>Ga0224495_10002788_pt1 | contig 11143 bp, 8 predicted proteins | sample SF_Jul11_sed_USG_FD_168128 | JGI IMG/M metagenome (GOLD analysis project Ga0224495, IMG submission 168128) | Sediment microbial communities from San Francisco Bay, California, United States - SF_Jul11_sed_USGS_4_1 | ecosystem: Environmental > Aquatic > Marine > Sediment | place: USA: California...
ATTAAACTTTTCATCATCAAACTCAATAACCTTTGCAACAACACTGCCCTCGCCAACTATATTACTAATAGAGCCAATAACAAGTTCTGCATTGGAATCCGTGTTATCTAAAACCTCGTGAAAAGGCTCAGTGGCATAAGCGTCAAAGTTATAAATTATTTTGTTGAGTCCTTGTTCCATAGCACTTCACTCTTATAAAATATAATAGAAAAAGAAGTTAATAAAAAACAATTTCTTTATATTGTTATTAGTTTATAATATATCAATTTTTTTGCTTGTTGAACAAATATAACAATAAATAAAGTAATTTATAGTTTTAATTATTAAATTTTTATCGGTAGGAAGATTTTGGAAATAAAATTATAATAAATATTGCTGAAATCATAAAAATTATTGTTTTTTGTTGAGCTAATTTTATTAAAGACAATATTTATATTAATTATCACTTTTTTGTAAAGTAATTATCACTTAATTTCTTTATTACAGTGGATAAAAGGATTAAGCTAATTAAATTTGGTAGTGCCATCAATACATTAGCTATATCAGCCAAGTTCCAAACCAGTTTTAGAGGGATAGAAGCACCAACAACTACTAAAATTGTGTAAATCACTCTATAAGGAAGTACAGCACGCTCACCAAAAATGTATTCTGCACTACGTTCACCATAATATGACCATGCAATTATTGTTGAATAAGCAAAAAATACTAATCCAAATCCCACAATCCATGCGCCAACATCACCTAAACTTAATTTGAAAGCATAAACAGAGAGTGCAGCACCTTCAAGTCCATCGGGACGTGCATCGCCCCATGCACCCATAATAACAATGACCAATGCAGTAGTTGTACAAATTATTATTGTATCTATAAATGGCTCTAACATTGCAACTAAACCCTCTCTTACAGGTTCATTTGTTTTTGCGGCTGCATGAGCCATTGGAGATGATCCCAATCCAGATTCATTGGAAAATACGCCTCGTTTTACTCCCCACAAAACTGCTTGGCCTAAAACTCCGCCTCCAAGTGACCATGGGTTAAGAGAATAATTAAATATTGTTATAAAAGCTGATGGGATCTCTTTAATGTTGATTATAAGTATGATTATCGCTGCTCCAGAATACATTATGGCCATAAAAGGTACAATGTATGATGCAACCTTTGCGATGCGTTTAACTCCTCCAATAATTACTAATCCAACGAATAGAGCTAAAAATATTCCTATAAGGAATTTAACAAAATCACTAAGTTGGATTTCACCAATCAAAGGGAGATTAATCATTTGAGAGAGTGTATCTATGTGTGGGATAGCTGTTTTTAGTCCATCAATAACTGAATTAGCCTGCACCATATTACCAATGCCAAAAGATGCAATTAGTGCAAATAGAGCAAAAATCCAGCCTAGCACTGGTAAATTTAAGCCATTTTTTAATGTATACATTGGTCCACCAGAAACTGAACCATCTTTATTTACTTTTCTATACTTAACAGCCAGAGTACAAGATGTATATTTTGTTGCCATCCCCACCATTGCTGTAACCCACATCCAAAATATTGCACCAGGTCCTCCATATGCTATTGCAGTAGCAACACCAGCAATATTACCTGTACCAACAGTGGCAGATAAAGCAGTTGATAATGCTTGAAAATGGGATACATCGCCTGGATCATCAATTTTATCATGTTTACCCATAACTAATTCTACTGCATGCTTAAATCCCTTAATTTGCATACTACGTGTTAATAACCAATATATGGGAAAAAAAATTACTTTTAAAATATTTAATATTATAGATTTACTAAACACTTTTTTTGTTTTCCAAAAAACAAAGCTCAGACGAATTGTTAAATATATACCTGTGCCAACAAGTATTACTATAGAAGGAATTCCCCATGCATAGCCTGATATTATTTCTGTAAGCCATGTAAACCAGTCAAGCCAATCAAAAATTATCTCTGATTTAAAGAGTTTTTTAATTTTACTTTCTGTTTTTTCACTTATTTGATTGTTACGTAAGTCAATTAAATTAAGTTTTTTTAATTTGCTTAATTCAGAAGGAAGATCAATAAGTTGATTACCCTTTAAATCAAGCTTTTCCAAATTAGAGAGGTTTTTAATATTTGAAGATAAAACACTTAGATTATTATTACTTAAATCAAGAGATTTTAATTTGCTTAGTTTTTCAATACCTTGTGGTAAATTATTTAAATTCTGCTTACTGAGATTGAGTAAGATAACATTTTGAGGGTTTTTTAATGCTTCACTGAGATTAGTATATATTTTATCTTTGTTATTGCAAGCTGAAAAAACTATTAATAGCAATATGGATAAAATAAAAATAATTTTTTTCATTTAATTTCTTTATTAACAAAGTAAAATTAATCTTTAATTTATTTTAGATTAAATTAACTGTCAAGTTAAAAAGAACAAAAAAAATTAATTTATATTTTTTTATAAATCTTTTATTGACTATTATTAATAATTTTTTTTAGTAATTCATTGATAATGATATTTTCTTTTGACCTTCCATTAATGATATAAGCTTGTTTTGTTAATTCTTTTTCTACAATTATCAAACCAGAACCTTTTACTCTGTTTTTGATGTGAATTGTTTTATTATTAATTGCAATATTAATATTTGAAATTATTTTATCATATTCTTCGGTCTTTAATTTCTTTTTTACATATTTCCCACCACTATAAAGCCCACTTGAGCTCATATGCTTTTCAACAGGCTTGTATTCAATATAGATTGAATCAATGATATATATATTACCACTGCCATCAACAAAACCATAAATTGTTTTTTTTTCACTAGTAACCCCCACCCAGTTAAAAAATAATAGAACAAATAATTGAAAAATAATTATAAATCTTAATTTTCTCATAAAAAACCCCACATAAAAAGACTTTAGTTTTAAATAATTATTAATATAATTAACAATTTTATAAATATAATATTTTCAAATTTATTTTTTTTATTATTTTTTTCAAATATACAAAAAATAAATTTGGCAAAATTTAGTGGAACGTCATTACATAGATCCTTTCATAACTTCTGCAGTAAAAATAATTAGGAAAACTACTGGTCTAACAGCATTTAAAAAAAATATTTATGTTAGAAAAGGCAAATTAAGTCTTGGTGGTGTGGGAATTATTTTAGGCATTGGTGGAGATATTGTTGGACGCGTTGCATATGAGTTTTCTCGTTCTGTAACCATACAGTTAGCATCCAAAATGATTAGTAGAAGTAGTGTTACATTGGATGACAAAGATAATTTTATAAAATTATTAAAATCTACTATATCTGAACTTGGTAATTTAATTTCTGGTCATGCTATAACTCATTTACTACAAATGGGATATAACTGCAAAATAACTCCTCCCAAGACATACATTGGTCAGGGGGTTACACTAGTTCCAGATAGATTTGTGACATTTGTAATTGAGCTTCAAACTGAATGTGGTGATTTTGTGATTAACCTTGCATTAGAAATGAATAACTAAAATCATTTTATTTTTAAAAAAAACGCATCGAAACGTATAGATAAATTTTATCTAATTAACAATGATTGTGGATTCTCTATCTGGACCAACAGATATAAAGCGAATTGGTGTGTCAAGCATATCCTGAATCTCTTCCACAAAGAGTTTTGCTTTATCTGGTAATTTAGAATAGCTTCTAATATCAGCAAGAGAACACTTCCAACCCTCAAACTCCTTAAAAATTGGTGTAACTTCACTCAACTCATCATATGATAGTGGTATTTGACCTAACAATTCTCCCTTTAATTTATACCCAGTACAAATTTTAATTGTGTCAAAATCATCGAGAACATCTAATTTAGTAAGAAAGATTTTATTAATACCATTTATCATGATGGCATATTTTGCCATAAATGCATCAAACCATCCGCAACGCCTGGCTCTCCCTGTAGTTGAACCAAATTCTTTACCAATTTCTTGAAGTGCTTTTCCATAATTATCATTAATTTCTGTAGGAAAAAATCCTTCTCCTACTCGTGTAACATAAGCTTTCATTACACCATAAACATTATCTATTCTTGTAGGTGGGATTCCAGAACCAGTACATGCACCGCCTGATATGGAATTTGACGATGTAACATATGGATAAGTACCAAAATCAATATCAAGTATAGCGCCTTGAGCACCTTCACAGATCACATATTCATTATTATCTAGAGCTTCATTTAGCATGTAGGAAGTATTTCTAATAAAAGGTTTAATCTTATCTGCATACTTAGAGTAAGTTTCGAGGATCTGATTAGCATCAAGAGGAGTCTCATTATAATAATTCTTAAGTAAAAAGTTTTTTTCGTCAAGTATAGAGCTAAGTAAGTCCATAAACTTTGGGTTATAAAGGTCAATCAATCTTATACCATTCCTAGCAACTTTATCACTGTAACATGGACCAATTCCTCTACCAGTTGTTCCAATTTTCTTTCCCTTAGCGGCGTTTTCTTTGTTCTTATCAATGAGTTTGTGATACGGCATAATAATATGACAATGATTCGATATAAATAACTTGTTATCAACACTTATCCCAACATCTTCTAAGGTTTTAGTTTCATTAAGAAACTGCTCTGGATCAAAAACAACGCCGTTACCAATAATACATATCTTGTCCTCATGAAGTATACCAGAAGGGATAAGATGAAAAACAAACTTCTTACCGTCAACTACAACGGTATGACCAGCATTTGCACCACCTTGATACCGTACAATGTACTTTGCATCAGAACATAAGAAGTCTATAACTTTAGCCTTCCCTTCATCACCCCATTGTACACCAACTACAACACTACAAGGCATTTTGTTACTCCATTTAAAACATTTATTATTTTATAAATTAACTTTACACCATCTAATAAATTATTATCTTTTACTATTAAGGTCAAATAAAATTCACCAAAATTTAATTTCATAATTAAAGTTTACATTATTTATGTTTTAAAATAAAACAATATTTTAATAAATTCCTTTTTAATACAGGAAATTTTACTTAATTTTAAAAAATATTTTAGTATATTTAGTAAATAAAGATTTATTTTTTTTCTAATTTTTTCAATCTAAAGGTAATTTAGTCGAACTAATATACGAGTAAGTAAATAAAAGTTATAAAAAAAATTATTTTAGGAAAGAATTGTGGAAAGAACAGAAGAAACTAAAGAATATGAAAATTTTAAAAAACTTATTACTCTTAATAAAGAGGATGAAGATAATAAAGATACTTCTAGAGAAATAATTTCTTTAGTAGATAGTAATTTACGGGATGTTATAAAAGGATTTGTCTATACAAGATTGATCAAAAATATTAAGAATGAACAGAATAAACATCACGAGCCAATCTCATTTTTTGTTTATGATTATGACATAAATAGAGCATTAGCAGATTCTTCACTTGTAATAAGAACTAAAGATAAAATATCAGAAAAAATTAATGAAATAATTCCTTTAATACCTGTTTTAACAGAAGATAATTTTTCAGATCATACAGTTTTTAGAGCTGAAGTGCTTTTTGATACATATTCTAATACTCAAAGAAATTATATTTATTATTTTAATATAGAGGATAAATGGATATGTGATAGTTATACAAATATTTATAAACAACAATTACTTCAAGATCTTGGGCATCTTTATTTCAATCCCAATGTGAATCGACAAATTAATACAGAAAGATTTCAATTATGTTCTGCAGAAAACTTTAAAGAAGAGAATGGACTATTAGAAACAAGTTTCCAAAACATTGAGAAATTAATAACAAGGTTAATAGCTGGTGTTAAAGAAGGAAGAAAAATTATTGCCGACGAAAACATAATCCTATGCTATAAAACACAAATTGTTCAGGAAATTATAAAGTTATCTCAAAGTTTTTTAAAATCAGAAAAAAAACATTCATATTCAAAGCCTGAAGAAAAAAATATAATACAAGAATCTGAAGATGCTGCAAGGAAAACAATAATTCAAATTCTAAAAGGTTCTGTTAAACAAGAAGAATATGCTGGTTTTTTTACTAAAGATGATTACATTAAATGGGTAATAAAAAAACATCCTACCATCCCTAAAGAGCGTATTGAATCAATCTTTCAGAGTGTTACGTGGCCAAGACCTCCTGCAGGAGTAACACGATTTATTGTACCTGCAACAAAAGATCATGAGGAACTTATATATTTTATTTCACTCGAGCATGTTCCAAGCATTTATAATGAACTTGAATTTAGACATTCCAAGTTTAAAGTATTGTCACAAATTACTGAAAAACATTTTATTTTTTTCATTAAAAAACTCTTTAAAGATTTTACTACAATGGGTTATAATGACAATAAAATTGCAAGTATTTTAAATTGTTCACCTAGTCTTGTAGAATCAATGAAGAAGTTCATAATTAAGTGTTCCTAATTTAAATCGGATATTTTTTAATCTGATTGTTAAAATTATTAGGGGTACTACAATGAAAAATGAATATGATTCTATAAATCAAAGTGTAGATAAAATATTCGAAGAAAAGAAGTTAGAAATCTATTTTAGAGATTATATAAAATTAATAGAATCTAATCCTGTATGTCACCTTAGAGATGGCAAACAATTTGTTAGAGATGCCCTTGTGGAAGGAGAATATCAGGTTAAAGGATTTGGAAATAAATCCTATTCTCGCTCTCCAGCATTTGACGATCCAGAATATAATATTATTGAACATAATAGAGAGCTTGATAATTTATTAAAAGAAATTATTAAAGTTGCTGATGGTGACATCAAAGATAACAAGATTATCGCACTTTTTGGTCCAAATCAAATTGGTAAAACCACAACTTTTAATGCAATTGCAAAAAAAATAGCACTTTATAGTGAAAAAGCTGAAAATGGTTTTTTTGGTGTTCCCATTTTTATCTTAGGAAAATATGCCAAATCTCTGGGATTTGGTAAACTTGGAGATATTGATGATCCTAAAGAAAGACAATTTGTAAAAGTAAATTGTCCTGCAAAATGCCATCCCCTATGGATTTATCCAATTCCTGCTCGTAGAGAATTAATTAACAAGTGGTTAAAAGATTTTCCTAAATTTAAAATCTCACAATACATACTGGAAGGTCAATTATGTCGTTCTTGTGAGGAGAATTTAAGACAAAAGTTTGAGGAGAAAAAGGAAAATTATCACTATAATACTGAGAGTTCCATTTTTGAGAGTGTTTTGGATGATATTAAAGTTAGAAGGTTGGTTCATAACCGTTTGCGAAAGGAAGGAATTGTGTTTCAAGGACCTGAAATTGTAAATGACGGAATCCAGGTTATAAGTCAAGCTAATTATAGGCCTGGAACAGATAGAAGTGAATATTCATTTTCTTATATATATACTGGACCACTTATTGGAGCTATAAGAGGTGTACTAATCCAGGATGAGTTTTTGAAAAAAGGAGTTGAATATCTTAAACCTTATTTACAAATTGTTGGGAATGGGGAAGTTACAACACCTTATGAAAATATACCTGCAGATTTTTTAACTTTAGTAGCTGATAATCTTGAAAGTCTTGAAAACCTGCGTCAGCAATATAATTCGTTCTATCCATACTTTAAAGCAAGGGTGAAAATGATTTTCATAGGACATCTACTTGACGCTGATGAAGAATTAAAACTTTATGAAAAAGATATACAAAACTACGAAAAACATAATATCCGTTTTATGAAATACTCACTGGAAGCTTTTAGTATGTTTTTAATTATGTGCCGCTTAAAAAAACCAAATAGAAATAATTATGATAGACTCAAGGAAAGACAATTATTTGATATTGTAGAAAAACTTACACTAATAGACAAATATGAACTTTATAGGACCGGGACAATAACCCGGGATATATTTAGTGAAGAAGAAAAGAAAATAATAGAAAATAATTTATTTAGAATAGCAGATGAATATAAGGGCATTCATGGTGAGGGGATGTTTGGACCTCATTTTGAGGATGGAAGAGCATTTTTAGATCTTATTGTAACAATAGGCTCTGACATAAAACCTGAAAATATAATAAGTTATGAAGATGTTATTAAAGCTTTTGATGAACTTTTGTATAATGAAGCAAAATATCATTTTGTTAGAGAAAATAAAAATCTTGCTACCAGCGGAGAGTTTGCTAGATTAGGATTTACAAGATATGATGATAGATCTATATTTCATGATGCAATACAGAAAAAAATAAAATCTAAAATAAAAATTGATTTTGAGAAATCATGTAATTTACTTGATTATAATGAAATACTTAATAAATGGAAAAAATATCTAAAAAATATTCAGGCTATAGCGATGAAAAAATCTGAAGTGGAAGAAACACCAGGTAAATTCTCTCTAATTAACACTGAATTAATTAAAGAAATAGAGAGAAAAAGACTTTCAATTCATGGTGAAGATGATAAAAGCTTTGGCCAAACAGGGGAAATAGTATTTCAACATAGAATTCGCTTACTAGGTGGCATATTAAACACTTGGGTTGAGAATAATCCTGGCAAGAAGCCTGAAGATTATTATAGAGATATTTATAATGATTATCTAAACAAGATTTATGAATCGTATCATAAAGAAAACAAAGAACAGGTTGGTAAAGTTTTAGTTAATATTAAGAAATCGAAGTCTGGAGAACAAAAGTTTTTTGATAAAGAAGATAAAGAAATCCAAAAGATTTTTACTAACCTTAAAGATCAGGGTTATATTGAAGAGGAGATCATGTGGATAATTAATCTTGTAGAAAAGGATTACATAAGCTAATATATACCAAAGTGATTCTAAAATTGAAATATTTTAGCTAAACAGCTCAAAATTAGGAGTCATCAATCTTGTTAAATCCTTTTTCATTCTATGTATTCGTCTATTAAAAAAATCTTCAATAACATTTCTAAATCTGGTAAAACTAGCATAATATTTGTTGGACAAAAGCTTTTTCTTTTTAAATCTCCATAATCTTTCTATCAAATTAAGATTCGGACTATACACAGGCAGATAATAAAGATCAATACGTATATTCTGCTTTTCTATGAACTCTATAAGCTTTCTACTCTTATTCATAGGAAGGCCATAATTAATTTAAAGTTAATCCAAAACTCAAACTGACGATACCAACAGCTTTTACCAGGCTTATGCTTTGGTTTCTTATAGCTGCATCTGGTGATTAATGATAAGGGGGAAATTGTTAATTTCCTTTTGAGTCCTGGGAATATAGATGATAGAAACGAAAAAGTTTTGAAAAAGCTTTGTGAGGTACTGTTTGGGAAACTATTTGGAGTATGAAACGCTTTTTGATAAAGATATTCAATTAATTACTCGTTTGAAAAAGAATATGAAAAATGCTTTGATACCTTTAATAGATAAAATTCTTTTGCGGAAGAGAGTTATAATAGAAACAATCATTGATCAACTTAAGAATGTCTTTTAGATAGAACATTCTAGACATAGGAGTAGAGCTAATTTCTTAGTGAATATATTTTCTGGACTAATAGCTTATGGTTTTCAGGGGAAAAAGCCTTCTCTAAAAATGAAATTTAGCAAAAGTGAGTTGAAATTGCTTAGTAACATAGCTTTTTAACTCATCGAACTCACGTTAAATAAATTAGTATTTTATTAATCCAATAAAAATTATATTTTTCTATCTTTCATTATTTGATTGATGTAAAATCCCAATGCAGGTGTAGAATTGATAATATTTATAATATCATTTCTTTTCATTTTTAGAATGACACCATCTTCTAAAGATTTTACGGTGGCATTTCGTGTTTGATCCCCAAGACTACCATATTCACCAAACATATTTCCCTCGTACAAATAGTTAATTATTTCTCCATCCCTTATAATTGCAAATTGACCATTTAAAATGATATAAAAATCGTTCCCACTTGTACCTTGCTCAATGATAGTTTGCTCTTTGTTAACTTTTAATCTTGTAACATGACTTACAATTTTGTCATTGATAATATCAGATAATTTAGAAAATGGAAATTGTTTTTCTAATTCACTCCTAATATTCCATTTCATTTTAATAGAGTCAATTCTTTTCTCTGAACAAACAAATGAGTAGAAGAGATTTTCATCTATTTCACAAAGAGTTACAGGGATTTTAGCAAGGACTGATGCACTTCTTTTGGTCACACGATTTATTGCGGCCATGTCTCCAATTATATCTCCCGCTTCTTTAATAGCTAGTTCCTTGAGTTCAAAGCCATCATGATATAAGACATTTACACTCCCTGATAAAATGATGTAGATCATTTTATTACTTTCTTCGCCCTGCTTCATAATGATGTCACCAGTGTTATAATTTGTTATATTTATATTACTTAGAAGGGTTGTTTGCCATTCTTCTGTGATACCAGGATAATGATGATTTAATATTAGGAGAGTTTTTATAAGTGGTGCTCTATCACCTGCTTGACTTAATATAAATCGTTTTCCATGACTTGCTAGGGTAAAAGTTGTGTCATATTCTTTGGGGAGTTTTTCTAGGTGCAAAAAGATTACTCTATCAGACTTTGAGCTTAGAGAATCTTTTGGATCTCCGTGTAGTATGCCCATTCCTCCATCTGAGAATAAAAGGTTATACTGATTTTTATATAATTTATGGATATATTGGTATTTATCTGCAGAAACATGTCCATCATCAACCATTTTTTTAATATCTGGTAGAGCTTTATTATCACCTACAAAAGTTATAGAATGTTTTTTTCCATCATAATTCATAGAAAAACTAGCTCCTATAGTGGGAATCGAGTGGACAGTATAATGGGGAACAATGTTTAATCCATAGAATTCGTTTTCTTCGTATGGTTTTAGCTCCACAAAATCAAAATAAGAAGTGAAAGTATCAATAGGATGTTGTGTCATAAGGGAAAGTTTCTTACATGCCATCCAAAAGATTTCTTTAGTTCCCAGAAATTTGATTTTATTATCAAATAAAACGAGGGGAAAAATGTTACAGTGATCATCGTGTATGTGAGTAATAAATATTGATTTCACCTGTTGCTTTGAAATACCCCTAGCATTTAATGAATTTTCTATGTATGGAATGCAATCAACAAGCATAAAATCAGAATTATAACTTATGACAATACCTGAACAGGGTTTAGATGCTGTAAAACCTGAACCAC
>Ga0224495_10002789_pt1 | contig 11135 bp, 7 predicted proteins | sample SF_Jul11_sed_USG_FD_168128 | JGI IMG/M metagenome (GOLD analysis project Ga0224495, IMG submission 168128) | Sediment microbial communities from San Francisco Bay, California, United States - SF_Jul11_sed_USGS_4_1 | ecosystem: Environmental > Aquatic > Marine > Sediment | place: USA: California...
TCGACCTGGTGATTGATGTGCTGGATCCCCGGACGCGGGGACGGGAACAGCGCCAGCGAATGATGGATCGTGTGGATGCGCAACAACGGAGCGTCTCCGATCCAGTCCGATACGCGGGCATTCATGAGCCGCGTCCAGAACGCTTCATCGCGCGACGCATGCGCGGTGCGCAATCCGATGTGGCTGAAGTGCGTGATGCCGGCGTCGCGTGAAGGGAAGTAGCGCACACCGCTATGATACGGACGCACGACGATCTCGTGCTTATTGCCGGTCGGGTCCTGGAACCCGATGAAATTCCTGACCCGGCGCTCGTCGCATTCGGCGGGAGTACCCCAGTGCACGCGATGGCCCGCCTTCTCGATTTCGGCGGCCGCCGCGTCCAGGCTGTCGCGGTCGAGGATATCGAACGCCGAGACATGGTCGTTCGCGTCGCCTTCGAAGTACATCAGCGTGTAGTCGCGAGTATCGCCGCGGGTCGCTACGCGGTCGGAACGAAAATACGCGCGCCTGCCTTCGCGCGCGATCAGTTGCAGCCCGACGATTCTGGTCGCGAATTCGATGGCCGCGTCCAGATCGGGCGTGCCCACGCGCAGATAGCGAATGTCGAAGAGGTTGACCATGGCGTGCTCCAGATTGGGACGGGGCGGGTGGGACGGTTCGAATTTCGACTCGAACATCATTATCGCCGATCGCCTTGCCGGACGTTAAGGGCCGGCGGGTTCCGGACGCAGGCGCCGCGCTCGTCGATCTGCGCGACGCATTCGGTGCGGTGATGACTACGCGCTGAATCGACGCTAACGCGGATTCAGGTTTGACCGCGTATTCTTCCTTGGACATAATGCATTGCGCGCATGCGGCACTGCTGCATGCGCGGTCTATACATGATGGCGACCCAGGGAGGAACGAACCAATGAGAACTTTCAGCTTGCAGCGCCGGCGCCTGCTGGCGGGCGCAGTGGGTGCGGCAGCGATGGGTCGAGTGCCCTTGTCGGGCGCGCAGGCGTTCCCGTCACGCAATATGAGGGTGGTCATCCCGACCGCCCAGGGCGGTGGCGCGGAGCGGCTTGCCCGGGTGTTCGACGATTTCTGGGGGCCGTTGCTCAAAGCGAATTTCGAATACAGCTTCTTCCCCGGTGCCGCAGGCCAGGTGGGCTACGAGCTATACCTCCACAAGCGCGAGAAGGACGGGCACAACCTGCTGTTCGGAAACATGGGCCCGGAAATGATCATGTACGCGCTGCGCAATCCGAAGTATCGCTTTCCGCAGGACTATGAGTACTTCTGCCGGCTCGATGTGGATGACAGCATCGTCTTTGTGCGCCAGGACAGCCCGTTCAAGCGTATCGAGGATGTGGTCGCCGAGGCGAAGAAGCGCAGTGTGGCGGTCGCGGTGAGCAGGCTGCCGCACCCGGCTTCGATCGGCATGCTTGCACTGGGTAAGGCGGTCGGGGCGAAATTCAATTTGGTGCCGTACGGCGGCGGTAACCCGACCATGGTCGCGGTGATGAATGGGGAAGCCGATTGTGGCGCACTGCCGATCGCCGGTGTCGCGGCGGCGGGCGAGCGGATGCGCATCCTCGGAATTTTCAATGACGAACACAAGATGGCGAAATACTCGAATAACGCGCCGGCGGTGAACGCGGTGTTCGGTACCAAGATCCCGTCGCTGGCTTCGTCGCGCTCCTGGGCGGTTCATGCCGAGGTGATCGACAAGATGCCGGACCGCATCGCGTTGCTGGAGAAAACCTCGAAGGCCGTGTTCGACGATCCGGCGTACAGGGAGGCCTATGCCAAGACCGGTGCGCCGGTCGAGACCATCCAGTACGGGGACCGCGCACTGTGCACGCGATACGCGAACCACATGGTTGAACTGGCGAACGAATACCGTTCGCTGCTCTCGGCGAAACGCAAGAGTTGATTGCGCGGTCGCGCGGGCAGGCGTAGGCGAGCCCGCGGTGACGCGGGCGTATGCGCCTGCGTCGCCTGTGTCGTGATCGTCAAGGGGTCAAACAATGTCGTCAAACGAAACGCCGGGTAGCAAGGCGCCGCTCGGCGCGGATCTGGTCATTCCCGCGCTGGCGCTGGCTTTTGCCGCGTATTTCTTCGTCTCGATCTCCGATTTGGCGTGGGAGGCGAAGGCAAATGGCATGCTGATCGGCGGCGTGCTGCTGCTGCTGATCGCCGCCCAGCTGGCGCGCGTCGGTCTGAGGCTGTGGGCCGGCACGGCAGATTTCGGCTTCGACCGTCTGCTGCGGCCGCGTGAAGCGCTCGCCAAACGCATCGGCATGGTGGCGCTTACCGCCTTGTTCATCTTCTCCATGGATTGGCTGGGTCTGACGCTCGCCTTGTTCCTCGCGACGGTCGCCGCGCTGGTGCTGATGGGGGTGCGCAAGCCGGCGCAGCTCTTCTGGACCTCGTTCGGCGTGGCGGTCTTTGCCTACGTCATGTTCATCGTCGTCCTCGACGCGGCGTTTCCGCGCGGGCCGGTCGAGGTGTTCATTGCTCGGCTGTTGTCCTAGGGAGCGCGGGTTTTGACCTGGGATTTCCTTCTCGGGCAGTTCGCCACCCAGTTCGGCCTGTGGTGGGTGATCGTGCCGGGCATCCTGATCGGAATTGTCGTCGGCGCGCTGCCCGGGTTCAGCGCGCAAAACACCCTGATCATGCTGCTGCCGCTGACCCTGGCGGTACCCGTGCCCACGGCGCTCGCATTCATGATCGCGCTGTATTGCGCGACGCACCTGGCGGGCGGTATTCCCGCGATCCTGGTCAAGATCCCCGGCACGGGCGGCGCCGCGGCAACGACCATCGACGGCTATCCGATGACACAGAAGGGCCAGGCGCAGCAGGCGCTGGTGCTGTGTTTCACCGCGTCGGTGTTCGGCGGGCTGATCAGCACCCTCGTGACCATCGGCCTGCTGCCGTGGCTGTCCAAGATCGGCCTGTACCTTCGATCAGTGGAAATGGTGGTGGTAATGCTCTTCGGCTTGACCCTGATCGCGGTGGTCGCGGCGAAGGACCTGCTGAAGGGCCTGATCGCGGGTTTCTTCGGCCTGCTGATCGGGGTGATCGGAACCGATCACATCTACAACACACCGCGCGCGACCTTCGGTTTCCTCGAACTCTACGACGGCGTTCCGCTGGTGCCGGCGCTGATTGGCTTGTTCGCGATTTCGGAAGCGCTGGTGATGATCGAGTCAAAATTGATCGTCAGCAAGGAGGGCCAGGGGCGCGCGTCGCACGCGCACTGGGCCGACACCGTGGAGGGACTGCGCATGGCGGCCTCGCGATGGTGGCACATCGTCTGGACATCGTTCGTCGGCCTGTTCATCGGCATCGTCCCGGGCGCCGGAGCCAGCATTGCGGCGTTCGTTGCCTATCAGCAGTCGCGCATGTGGTCCAAACATCCGCAACGGTATGGCACCGGAATTCCGGAAGGTGTGATCGCACCGGAATCGGCGAACAACGGCGTCACCTCGGGTACGCTGGTGCCGATGATGGCGCTCGGGGTTCCCGGAGGTAGCACCGCGGCGGTCATGATGATCGTGCTGCAGTACCACGGCATGGTGATGGGACCGAGGCTCTTTGACACCCATCCGGAGATCGCCTACGGCGTGTTCATATCGATGGCCGTCGCCTACATCTTCATGATCTTCACCATCCTGCCGCTGGCGCGGTACATGTCGCGTATCGTGCTGATCGGCACCAGCTACTTGGTGCCGGTGATCGTGCTGATGACCATCGTCGCCGCGTTCGCCGGTCGCCAGTACCAGTTCGACATGGCGCTGGCGCTGGTGTTCGGCGTCATCGGCTATATCGCGCACAAGACCGATTACCATGTGACCGCAATACTGATCGGCGTGATTCTCGGACCGCTGTTCGAGGAATATCTGGTGCGCTCGCTGCGCATCTCGGAAGGAGACCTGGCGATCCTGTTTTCCTCGCCCACCGCCAATACCTTGTGGGCACTACTCGTGGCTTCGCTTGCGCTGCCGCTCGTGCGCGCCTGGCTGAAGCAACGCGCGGGGTGACGATGCACCCGATCCGATCCGGTGGCGGGGCTGAACTCGCCCGTCATGTCAGGCGCGTTGCACGACTCGAGATTCCCGGCGGTGGGCAGGTGACGGTCGACGGCGATTTCGTCTACGTTGGCCATATGCAGCCGCCGTTCGGCACCACCATCATCGACGTATCCGACCCCGCGCATCCGAAGCCGGTGCACACCATTATGCTGCCGGACGGCCATTCGCATACCCACAAGGCGCGGGTCGCCGGCGACCTGATGATCGTCAACGTGGAGCAAAACAACCGGCATCTGATGCGCCGCGGTGCGCGCCTGCCCGAGGCCGAAGCGAAGCTGGCGGCGGGGCTGGGGCGCGCCGCCACCGATGCCGAACTCGCCGTCGAACTCGGGGTGAAGCCCGAAAATGTTCCGCTGCTGCGCGAGGGCAACCGGCGCGGCTACTCGGACGGAGGGTTTCGCGTCTATGACATTGCCGACAGGAGCCGCCCGCGGTTGCTCAGCGATACCAAGACGCACGGCTTTGGCGTGCACCGCTTCGATATGGACGCGCGCTACGCCTATATCTCGACCGAGATGGAAGGTTATGTCGGCAACATCTTGGTCATTTATGACTTGGCGAGACCCGAGTCGCCCGTAGAGGTGTCGCGCTGGTGGATGCCCGGGCAGCATGTCGCGGGCGGCGAGACGCCCACCTGGCCGGGCTACAAGAACCGGCTTCACCATGCGTTGCGCGTGGGCGATGAACTCTGGGCTGCGGTCTGGAACGCGGGCCTGCGCGTGATCGACATCTCCGACATCCGTCGACCGCGCACCGTGGGTGAATACAACTATCACCCGCCGTTCCCCGAGCCGACCCATACGGTACTTCCGGTGCGGTTTCCGGTGGCGGGTCGCCGCATCGCGGTGGCAGTGGATGAGGAGCACGACCATGTTCCCGGACAACCGCACGCCGGGCTGTGGGTGTTCGACGTGAGCGATCTGGCCGAGATCCGGCCGCTGTCGATGTTTCAAGTGAGTGAATTGGATTCCCCCTGGAGCAGGACCGGCCGTTTCGGTGCGCACCAGTTTCAGGAGCACCTGTCCGACACGTTGGTCTACGCCGCATGGTTCAGCGGGGGGTTGCGCATCGTCGACGTGGCCGACCCGATGCTGCCGCGCGAGGTGGGATATTTCATTCCGGAACCGTCGGGTGGATTTTCCAGCCCGCAGAGCAATGACGTGGACGTTGATCGACGCGGCCTGATCTACCTGCTCGACCGTAACCAGGGACTCGATATCCTCGAGTACGACGGCACGCGCTAGAGCGCGCTTCGCGGGAGTTTCTAACCGCATGGCGGTGCGGCAGGCCAGGCACGCGGGGTCGGCGCGGGTTGATTGCGGCGCGTCGCCGCGCAGTCCACATCGTGGACTAATCGGGAGTGCCTCCGGTGAAATCGTCCCGCGCGGCGATGCGGTTGACGTTCTGCACTCTTGACATAGATCAGCGCCTGCGTCTGATGCGCGGGCGACGATCGCATCGGCACTCTGCCACCGGAGTCCATATGATGGACTTCGTCATCGAGTCGTCGAGATGCGAGGAGGAGACATGAAACCAGCTGCAAACCCGTCGGTCCAGGATGCGATGGGCAGTCCCATGGGGACGGTGGGCTCGAGCGCGTCGGCCGCGCCGGGTGCGGTGCGCATTCCCTACGAGGACCTGCGCGAATGGATCGCCGAGGCGGAGAAGCTGGGCGAGATCCGGCAGGTGAAGGGCGCTAGCTGGCAGGAGGAGATCGGCTGGGCCGCCGAACTCGTGCAACACGACGAGAACGCCCCTTGCGTGGTGTTCGACGAAGTGCCTGGGTGCAAGAAAGGGCATCGCGTGCTCACCAATTTCTTTGGCGGGCGGCGCAAGAACATGACGCTCGGCTTTCCGCTGGAATACTCGAAGCTCGAGCTCTCGCAGGCCTTTCTCGATCACTACATGCGCGAGTTGAAGCCGATTCCGCACGTCACGGTCGATAGCGGCCCGATCATGGAAAACGTGCTCACCGGCGATGCGATCGACGTCACCAAGTTGCCGGTGCCGAAGTGGCACGAGGCCGACGGCGGGCGCTACATCGGAACCGGCAGTTACAACATCACCATTGATCCGGAGGAGAACTGGATCAACGTGGGCACCTACCGCGTGATGATTCACGACAAGAACACGCTCGGTTTCTACATGTCGCCGGGCAAGCACGGCCGTATTCACCGCGACAAGTACCAGGCGCGAAACCAGCCGATGCCGGTGGTGGTGGTGGTGGGCGGCGATCCGCTGCAGTTCCTCGTCGCATGCAGCGAAATGCCCTATGGTGTGTGCGAGCTGGACATTGCCGGCGGTCTGCGCGGTAAACCGGTCAAGGTGGTGCGCGGCAAGGTCACCGGGCTGCCGATTCCGGCGAACGCCGAAATGGCGATCGAAGGCTTCGTGATGCCGGGAAACCGCAAATTGGAGGGTCCGTTCGGCGAGTGGACCGGCTATTACGCCAGCGACGTGCGTATGGAGCCGGTGCTCGACATCAAGGCGATCTATCACCGGAACGACCCGATCATCATGGGCTGCCCTCCGCAACGCCCACCCGAGGAACAGGCGCGCTATCGCGCGGTGACCCGCTCGGCGCTCATTCGCAAGAACATCGCCGCCGCGGGCGTTCCCGATGTTACCGCGGTGTGGGCGCACGAGGTCGGCGGCTCACGGATGCTGCTCGGCGTTTCGATCAAGCAGCGCTACGCCGGGCATTCGAAGCAGGCGGGTCATGTTGCGGCGATGTGCCACGCCGGCGCCTACGCCGGCAAGTACGTCGTCGTCGTCGATGACGACATCGACGTCTCCAATCTCGAGGAGCTGATGTGGGCGATGCTCACACGCTCCGATCCGGCGACCTCGATCGACATCATTACCAACACCTGGAGCACGCCGCTCGACCCGAGCATTCCTCCCGAAAAGAAGGAAAAGGGCGACAACACCAACTCGCGCGCGATCATCGACGCCTGCCGCCCTTTCCACTGGCGCGACAAATATCCGATCGTCAACGTACCCAGTCCCGAAGTCGCGCGCAAGGCGATGGCAAAGTTCGGCTACCTGTTGAGGTAGGAAGGACGATGCGTTGCGCCGCGCGGCGCCGCGTCGCCGGGCAACGCCTCATGTGCGTGAACGCCTGGCGGCTCATTTCGGCGTCGTCGTCTCGGTGAGCGCCTTGCCGAGCTGCTCGAGTTCGCCGCGCAGAATCGCGACGACCTCCGGTCGGCGCTTCGGCGACAGGCGGCTCGCAATCGCGCCGACACTTACCGAGGCGAACGGTTCACCGTGGGGATTGATGACCGGCAGACCGAGCGAGGTTGCGCCGGCGGTGATATGGTCGTCGTTCAGGGCGTAGCCGGTGTCGCGAGCGCGCGCGATCAGCCGACGCAGCGTCGCGGCGCTCGCTCCGTGGTACGCGGCCAGCCGCGGCTCGTTCATCGTGAGGATGTCATCGATGGCATCCGCGGGCAACGCCATCACGAGTGCGAGCCCGCCCGCGCCGACCCCCAGCGGTCGGCGTATGCCGACATCGAGGGTGAGCGCCTTGATGGGGAACGAACCCTCCGCGCGATCGAGGCACACCGAATCGTAGCCGCTGCGCACCGAGAGAAACGCCGTATCTCCGCTACGGTCGGCAATGCGCTGCAGCGCCGGCCGGCACAGCTCGCGCAGGTTGAAGCGGGGGGTCGCCGCGAGCCCCAGCTCGAAGACCAGCGGTCCGAGAAAATAACGGTGCGTCTCGTCGATCTGGGTGACCATGCCTTCGGCGATGAGGCACTTGAGAATGCGGCGCACGGTCGGGCGTTCCAGGCGCGAAAGCTGCACCAGGTCGGTAAGGCGCAACCCGGCGCGTTTGTGCGAGGCGATCAGGCGTACGAGCAGACTCGCGCGCTGTATGCTCTGCGTGCCGCCGGGCATCGCGCCGCGCCCGATCGAGGTGCGCCGCAATGCGGCTTGCGCGGCGGGCCGGACGTTGTTTCGTGGGTCCATGAGGATGTGGCGATATTTCGTTTGATTGCCATTGTAAGAGGAAGCGCCGGCGTTGCGGGATTGCCGGTCGACGATGCCGCGGCAATCGCGCGAATGGGGTTTCCGGGATGGGGCGTGCGATGGGCTCGTGCGAGACGGCAGCGATGCGAAATGCCTGGCGTCGCGCCGAAAGAGGGGCGGCGGTTCTTGCTATCATGTTGCACGATGTATGCAGGTATGTCTTGCACACGGTGAGATGATAACGGCGAAGAGCCGATAGGTTCATGCAAGCCAGGATCAGGGAGGGGGGCATGAGAAAATTCTTGACGACGGTTTCGGCGTTTCTGCTGCTCGCGGGCAGTCACCCGGCGTTGCCGGTACATGCCGCGCCGGCCGGCGGATCGGCAACGGTACGCGAAATTGCGATGTATCAAGGAGCCGATCGTCACGATCGCCTGGTAGCGGCTGCGCGGAGGGAGGGCGAGCTGTCGATCTACCACGCGTATCCGAAACTGACCGTGGTCACGGCGGAGTTCGCCAAGAAATACGGCATCAAGGTCAAATCATGGCGCGCCGGGTCGGAGGCGATCTTGCAGCGAATCGTCTCGGAATCCCGCGGCGGCCGGTTCGATGTCGATATCGTGCAAAACAATGCGCCCGAAACCGAGGCGCTACATCGTGAAAAACTGCTCCAGGAAGTCGGGTCTCCATACCTGGCCGACCTGATTCCCGAGGCGATCCCCGCCCACAAGGAATGGGCGGGGATCACGCTCGATGTGTGGAGCGCAGCCTACAACACCAATCTGGTGAAGAAGGAGGATCTGCCGAAATCCTATCAGGACCTGCTCGATCCAAAATGGAAGAACCGGCTGGGTATCGAAGCCGACGATGCCGGCTGGTTCGGGCCTCTGGTCGAGGCGATGGGCGAACAGCCTGGGCGCAAGCTGTTCGCCGAGATCGTGTCCGCCAATGGCATCTCGATCCGCAAAGGGCATTCGCTGCTGACTTCGCTGGTGGCTTCGGGGGACGTCCCGTTTGCGCTGACGGTCTACAGCTGGAACCCGGTGCAGTTGCAGAAGAAAGGGGCTCCCGTGCAAGGACTCCTGCTGCAGCCGGCGTTCGCGCAATTCAGCGCGGCCGCCATGCTCGGCAAGGCGCCACATCCCCATGCGGCCGCGCTGTTCTATGACTACCTATTGAGCGAAGGTCAGCAGCTTCTCGCCGACCTGGATTTCGTCGTGAGCAGCAGGAAGATCGGATCGCCGTTTGGTCCGGGAACGCTGAAATTCGTCGATCCCGCACAGGCGCTGGACAAACAGGAGAAGTGGACGAAGATGTACGAGGACATTCTTGTTAAGAAGCTGAAGTAGACCAGACACCATTCCGGCATCACGGTTTACCCGCTCGCGGCATCGCGCAGGTCCGCTGCCAGGCGCCTGCGTGGATGCTGGCTTTCCCGCGTAACGACAACCTTCGGCGATCGACTACCCCATGTTGTACAAGCCTGCAGCGGCGGACTCCGCGCGTCATTTCCGGATCGAAACGCTCGTTCGCCTCGTTGGCCAAGCGCGGCTTGCTCGCGCGGATACAACGGTCCATTGCCATGACGGCGCGGAAGCCCATTTCCATGACTACACCGAGGCGCAGAAGAATGCGCTGGCGGAGTTTTTCTGGAAGAGCGACAACGTTGAGCTGACGACCGTCGGCATTGATATAGGAAGCTCGACGTCTCACCTGATGTTTGCGCGCGTGCATCTGCAGCGCAAGACGCAGCTCCTGTCGAGCAGTTACATCGTGGTCGATCGCAGGATCCTGTGGAAATCGCCCATATTGCTCACCCCTTTCCTGTGCGATAACACGATCGATGCGGCGCGGCTGAAGGACTTCATCGACGAGGCTTATCAGGCTGCGGGGCTGGCACGCGAGGCGATCGACAGCGGCGCGGTGATTCTGACCGGTGAGGCGATCAAGCGCAGTAATGCGCATGCCATCGCGCAGCTTTTTGCCGCGGAGTCGGGAAAATTCGTTTGCGCGTCGGCAGGCCATCATCTGGAGTGCACGCTCGCCGCGCACGGTTCGGGCGCGGCATCGCACTCCCGGCTCACCCACCGCACGGTCCTGAATGTCGATCTCGGCGGCGGAACGACCAAATTCGCGTTGCTGCAGAACGGCGAGTTGCGCGCCACCTGGGCGGTGGCGGTGGGTGGCCGGTTGATCGTGCTGGATGCCGAGGGCAGGCTCGCGCGGCTCGACGAATCGGCACGACTGGCCGCCGACAGCCTCGGACTGACGCTGCAGTTGGGAGACAAGCCCGCAGCCGCGGATCTGGAGCGGGTCGTCGAAACGCTGGCCGAGGTGGTCATCGCCTCTATCCGCGGCGAACCGCCGGGCGGCTTGGCGCAAGCCCTGTTGTTGACCGAGCCACTCGAGATGGCCGCGGTGCCGCATCGGGTCACTTTCTCGGGCGGCGTGTCCGAATACCTGTTCGGGCGCGAGACCCGGACCTTCGGAGATATCGCCAAACCGATCGCCGACAGGATCGCAAAGGCCTTCGGCGATGGCCGCATCGATGCGGAACTGACCGATCCGGGCAACGGAATCCGGGCAACCGTCATCGGCGCTTCGCAATTCACGGTGCAGGTGAGCGGCAAAACGATCCACATTCCCGAGAATGCCGTACTTCCCCTGCACAATATTCCGGTTGTGTTTCCCGCGCTGGCGCAAAGCGGTGCGTATACGCCTGGGGAGGTGGAGCGCGCGGTCCACGCGGCGATGCGCCGAGCCGATCTCGGTTCGGAGCACACCGTTGCGCTGGCGATTCGCTGGCATGGCGAGCCGCATTATGTGCGCTTGCGCGGCCTGGCTGACGGACTCGCCGCCGCGCTCGGCAACGCCGGGGACGCATCGCCACTGATCCTGATGATTGACGGCGACGTGGGCAGGACGCTTGGACATATTCTCGCGGATGAACTCATGGTGGCCAGACCGGTGATCGCGATCGACGGCGTGAAATTGCAGGAACTGGACTACGTCGATATCGGCAGGCTGATGGAGCCGGCCAATGTGGTGCCGATCGTTATCAAGTCGCTGCTGTTTCCCGCC
>Ga0224495_10002790_pt1 | contig 11133 bp, 2 predicted proteins | sample SF_Jul11_sed_USG_FD_168128 | JGI IMG/M metagenome (GOLD analysis project Ga0224495, IMG submission 168128) | Sediment microbial communities from San Francisco Bay, California, United States - SF_Jul11_sed_USGS_4_1 | ecosystem: Environmental > Aquatic > Marine > Sediment | place: USA: California...
CCTCAGTGGCACTGATCACATACCTCCTAGCAATGGGTGAAACATTAGCAAGCGCAGCAACCATACTCATTCGAGTTGTGACTCTTTGGTTTAGCATAGTTGTAGGATTCATTGCTCTGGCAATCATAACTCGCAGAATAAAGAGGAAGAGAGAGTCTTCTACAAGTTAGTTACTCTCTTACTAGCGTGTTACTTGAAATCCCTTTACTTGTTCATAGAGGTCTCGTGCACTACTCTTGCTTTCGAAATGGTCTCGAACAGGTTTGACCATCCTGTCAATATATGTAGTCATTGAGTTCTTTAGATCCATCGGGTGTAAATCGCCCAAAACATAGCTCTTCTCCAGCTCTTCATAGCTAGTAAATGAGATATCTCCGCCAAACTTCTCCTTGCGTTCAATCTTAAATTCATTAAAGGCTCGAAAGACTAGATGCTTTGCATAATCTAATAGGGGATTGCCTTGTACCTCTTTTGGTGGACAATAGGCTGAAGTAATCTTTTTTCGAATTTCGTCAAAAGTATCGTGGATGAAGATGCTTGATGATGGCTTGCTCTTACTCATCTTAGTATCAATCAAATGATAGTCGCGGCTGACTTCGTCAGATAAGCCTTCAGGTTCCTTGGCTCCTTCAAGATTGATGAGCATATGGTGACTTATCACAACCGGCTTCCAAAATCCAAGTTTGGGTCCAACTTCTCGAGCCAACATGTTCGCTCGACGTTGATCAAGACCCAATTGTGTTATATCCGCCTGAAGATGGAAGATATCGGAAACTTGCATTACAGGATAGAAATATGCTGCTACTTCAGACATCTCACCTTCCTTTCTACCCATTATTGTGAGTGCTCTGGTTGCTCGAGCTACTGTTGTAACCTTCGCAATCCTGACTACTCTATTCCAATACTCAATTGAATCCATTGCGTCTGATGCGTATAGAAATTCGACTTTGCCTGTGGGGACTCCAGCTGCTTTCCAGACCTCGATGAAGTAATCAGCTGTTGTCCTAATCTTATCCAAATCACCATCCATTTTGTTGTTGATCCAAGCAAACCAGTCTGCGAGCCAAATCTTGAATTTGATGCCTGCTTTTATTAGATCCCTAAGTAATAGAGGTCGAAAAACACCAAAAGCGAGATGGGCTAGACCTGATGGTTCGAATCCATCGTATGCAATAGGATTCTTCTTCTCTTCTAATAACTGACGTAGCTCTTCCGGTGTAACTATTTCTTCACCTACGCCTGTGATTAGTTTGATACGTTCATCGATGTCCATAAAGAAACAGAAGCTCAAATCTCACTTAACTGTTCTCCATAATAATAGGTGATTAAGTCCTTGGCGAAGCCAAATCTAGTTTAGGACGTATATGAGCCTGAAAGGAACACACTAGCTAGATTCTCACTAGCTAGTGCATTCTACTGCAACTAATCCAAGCTGATGCCAAGACTATCCAACAGGGCATCAAGATCCGCTTTAGAGAGGCTCTTTGCTTCTTCAACGATGATGTCAATCTCATCGCTGGCCATGCCTTTCTTCATTAACTTGGTTCGAAGATCCTCTAATTCGCCTGGTAGATCTTTCAACGGTATATCCTCTTTCTTAGGAACAACCTTTGCAGGCTTTGCAAGAACATCTGCACGACGCGCCTTTTCTTGGTCAATTACCTCTTTCAAAAAGCCAGGTCTCTCACTAGCTTTCATTCTGGAAAGGTCAGCTCTGAAGGCTTCAATCTCAGCAGCACCTAGTCCGGTAATGGATGCAAGTTCTTCGAGAAGTTCATTGACCTCTGGTACTGTGGTCACAATTGGCTCAGGTGCTATATCTTCTCTAGGTTTCTGGAGGCGCATTGGTGCAATCTCTTCATTGACAATGACCATTGCCATAGCTTGCCTACTTGGCGCACTAGGAGGCTTTGGAATCCGACCCTTTCTCAAGGCGCGAATCATACGATCCATCGCTCGAATTTGTCTAGGAACACTCCATATCTTTACATATCCGACGAGGAGCAGTACCACAATGAGAACACCGAATCCTCCGCTTATTGCCACTAACTGCTGGAAAGCTACTTCCGCAGATACATCTGATTGAACTCTCAATCGTATTGCTTGAGTAACATAACCCTCCTTTGCGAGTTGAATATCGATGAAGCTAGTTCCACCAAAAGTCGAAAGGAAGTATAGAGTATACGTTCCATCTTCATCACGTGTAGATTCGTTGTAGAAATGAAGATACCCTTCATCAACATTGACACTCATAGCTACACCACTGATTGGTACGTTATGGTCCAAGTCATAGTAGGTCACAATGAATGAAAAAGTGCCACCAGGAGTAGTGGGTATCGTCAGATTTCCGTACAGCAATGAAGTTCGTATTTGTCTAATCTCAAGTTCTAGATGTAGTGGCGTTATTGTGTACTTATTCGTGCTGAAGTGAATATCAAATCCATAAAATCCATATGGCAAGTCACCGGGCAGATTCAGGGTATAGTTGCCATTCGGGAGGAGTTGAAGTTCGATATCTCCAAGTTGTAGCGATGTAGCGACACCAATCACATCAGATATGAGACTATTATCAAATGAGTTTTTCACCATGTATGGGATAACGATAGTGTCATTAATCGGAGAGGAGAATGATGATGGTCCAAAGATGGATGCAGGAGTTGCACGGATTTCAATCTTAGCTGTGACTGTTCTTGTCGTGTAATTCGCTAGATTGAAGCGTACAACAAGATCGTAGAGACCAGGTGTTGTAAGTGTGATGACTAGGTTGACTCTGTACGTCCCGTTTGCATAGTCAACTACTGTTGGAGTACCTCCTTCCCAGCTAGCTATCACATGAGCCCCTCCGATACCAACAACGTGTTGAAGATCATTATAGTAGAACTTGAAGCTTAGCTGGTCTCCGTAGTAACCACTCTCTAACGCGTTAGCTTCGTCAACACTTGCAGCAGTTGGTATAGGCAGGATTGTCACAATGATTGATTTCAAAGCAGTTGCATAACCAGGCTTTGTAGCAGTCAAACGCAAATAGATTGATTGTGAAGCAAGCGAGCTCACGTCAATCACAGCACTATAGGTGTGGTTTGCCTCTTCCGCCAACACTCCTGCCAAACTACCAAGAGTGTATGTGACTGTTGCACCACCCACTAAAACATTGTAGTAGGTGTCATTATACATTGTAAGAAGATATATGAAATCCCCAAAGTAGACTGTCATGACGCTGACGTCACTTGTCAACTTGAGTTCCGTGTAGATTGGTACAACACTGATATCAATATCAGTTTCCAGGAAAACATGATTGATAGATACCGCCCTGATTGTTAACGGATATTGCCCAATTGCGTAGCCAGACACAATAAGATTCCCAGAATAAATACCACTACCCAAGTTGGACATTGGATACACAGTCCCGTTGAATTCCATCGTCACTGTGGCTGTTGTGACAGGAAGATTAGATACAGTATCATTGAGATACACCTGCACATTCACTGAGGTATCAATCACAACCTCATAGATTGAAAAGTCTGGCAAAATCTGACCTGTTGCTTTGGAAACGATGAAACTGAACGTTCGTTGTCTGAGTTGATAATATTGTTTCGTGACTGTAATCTGTGGCGTGTAGACACCAAAATTGGAGTCGGAGGAATCAAGCAATAGAGTGTAGTAGCCATTTCCAACCTCAGAGAATCCGTAGAGTACGCCAGCCCAAAGAAGCGTAGCAGTCATTCCTGTCACTGGAGTATTGTAATAGGGCTCTCGAACTTGGAATGTGATATTGACTATTTCACCCCAATCTGCATAGTATGCAGTTCTCTCTAGGTATATCTCAACTGTAGCAGCACCTGGTTGAACTGACACTGTTGCCACTGCGATCTGATAGAATGCTTTCGATGCGTAGACATGGAAATCATACTTCTGAGCTAGTAATCCAGTTGTGTCGAGAGTGATTTTATAATCTCCATTTCCGAGCTCTGCCACAACATAGCTTCTGCCAAATAGTGTCGTCCAATCACATGTAATGATTGCACTTGAAAGGAGCAAATCATGATCAAAGTCACGCAGTGTCAGCATGACTTCAATTGGAACTCCCACGGCAGTAGAACCAGCTGGTGGAGCTTCAGCAATCAAAGAAGTCTGGATTTCTCTGATTGTTGCAGGAACGTTAAGGACAGTTCTACTTGAGTAGAATGGTACTCCAGTCTTGCTCAAAGTAATATTGAAGTAAATAATTCCAATATTTCCGAAAACAGTACTATTGATTAAGATTCTATAGTCGCCGCCCCCGAGACGAATTAGTGTATACTCAGGTGTTGACCAATTACTACTTGCTATGTATAACACTGCGTCATCAATACCAGTGCCGGATAGGTAATCGATGTAGCTAAGTTCAATTGTGATATTATCATAGTATGGTGTGTCCTGTACAAGTGGAAATAGAATCTGAGTTGACCTCTGAACTGTTGTTACCTTTGTCGATATGCTTCTAGATGCATAATAGGGTTCTCCAGTGCCAAGGTCAATTGTCATCTGAATCGGATGTGCAATCACAAGATCAGTAGAATTAATGATTATTGAGTTGAAAATAATCTCATAATACGTAGCATATTCATTCAGGATGTAATCGCCTGATGCAATAAGAGTGAAACTAGATCCATGTGTGAGAGTGATGTCACTTTTCGTGATTGATATTTTAGTTCCTAACAAGTAGTCTGTAAACTTGAACTTGATAGTAACATTTTCGAGGAATGGCACATCACCAGGTGTCTGCGTAATGAGAATCTGAGTCGTTCTGAATGTTACCCTTGCTATGACATCTCTAGAACCAGGAAGATAATATGGCTCTCCAGAATAGGTTACACTCACTGATAGGAGGTAAACTCCAGGAGCACCTAAAGCTGTAGAATTAACCTCAATGAGATATCGTCCATCACCAGTATAAGTGACCCAATAGTTTGTGTTCTGTATAAGACTGCTAGTTCCATTTCCTGTTACAGTAACACTCGCCCCAGCAATACCTGTGCCTGTACTATCATCGACATAAGTAATATAGAGGTTCACAAATGACAGATATGGTGTAGGATCAGGGCTATCATAACCTAGCTGAGTTGAGCGCCCAAGTACTGAAATATCAAAGGTTTCGAAAGCCGTTGCGTAATTTGGATTTGTATGAACAACCGTCGCAGTTATCGAATGGAGTCCAGCACCTGGAAAAGCCGTTGTATTTATTGTAACAATGAAGCTTCCCTCAGGGCTGTAAACAACGCTGTACTTGTTAGATGGAATGTTCAAGGTGAGTGTTCCAGTCATACCAGTTGTTGTGCCCGCCACAATGTCTGTATAGATGAAGACGATTGTGATATTGTTCCCCCATTGACCCGGAGCAAAAGATAGGTGGGACAATTGAGTCATGCGTTGAACTATATTAACAGTAAATGCCTTGTTTTGAATACTTGTATAGAAAGGATCTCCTACCCAAGTCAAATTCAAATGAAGAACATGTATCCCAGTGCTTCCAATTGATATGCTATCGATGAATAACATGAACTCTTTGGAAATCGGATTGTAGGCATAAGTGAAACTCACCCCTGCATCATTTAGGTCAATATACAATTGGGTTGAATCGGCTATTTTTGTCGATGTTAATGTATCAACAAAACTGAAACTTAGGATGATTTGCTCTCCAAACGGAGTGGTTGCTACGGGTGTATAATCAATGTAAGTGGGTCTATCTAATACAATTAAAGATACAACCATAGTAGCATTCTCATAGAGAGGTGTTTGCCCTATCTTCCACATGAAGAGTAACTCGAATCTGAATGTCTCAGTGCTTGGGAATAATGAACTATTAAGAGTGAAGATATACGTTCCAGGAACTGAAGTTGATTCGGATATTGTAAAATCACTCTGAGTTACGGAATGTCCACCATCAAGCGCAGTAATTAACAGAAACACATAGGAGGAACTATTACTGATTCGTTGGGGCGTCACCGTATCATAATAGATTACAGTGAAGTTGAAGGAATCTAGGTAGTAGGTCGCCGTAGGTGCAAGTTCAAGATAGAGGTCTGTATCTGTGCCTAATATTCGTGCAGAAGTGTCTATAGTCTGGCTGTAGAACTTATCCACAGCACCAATCCACTCAATCAGGATATGTAGATCCTTCCACCCAATACTTCCCCACTGATCACTAGCAATTGTGATGTTGTAATGACCTAGGCCAAGAGAAGAGGGTGCTGTTGTGTACACTAAACTACCAACCTCTGAAGTGGTGACTGTTAGACGTACTTCTCCGGTCCCGTTTCCAATACCTACTCGAAGGTCTGTATCTTGATAGAAGACCAACACTGTTATCGAACTGCCATAGGGTGTCTGAACAATGGGTTCATCAAGAACAAAGAGTGTATTTCTCTTTCGAATCTCAATATCAATATCAAATGTATGATTTTGATAGTTGGGCTTCATAACATTGAACCTGACATCAATGAAATTAGTCCCTGTTAAGGGATCAGTGGACTTTGTAAAGATTGTAATATTGTATCTTCCAGGCGAGATCTCTACTACTGTGTAGTTTGTATCACCAGAAGAATGGAATGAGGTCCAATTACATGTAATCGATGCACTTGATCCAGCAATAAGAGTACCATGGTCTGTATCCCTCCAAGTCAATACAAATGAAGCTGCCTCGCCAAGCGGTATCGAGAGCTGGTTTGAAGTGTAGGTAATTGAGTTGTAAATTTCCCGAGCTTCAACATACATCAGCATACTCTGGGATTCGATGAAAGAACCCGTAGCATAGATATGGATAGGATACTCTCCAATGGCTATCCCAGACATATCCAGCTGGACTTCGAAATGGCCTAGACCAAGAGGAATGATTGTGTATGGATTAGACCAATCGCACCAGAGGTTTCCATCAGTGATTCCAGTGCCATTAATGTTCGCGAATACGACTTCGAAAGACTGGTCATCACCTACTGGTCCAGATATTCCTGGATAATCAGGAGATGTAAGAGTAGCAGCATAGTTGACATTGATTGTAAGACTGGTGGATGATGGATCAAAGTTTGGATGGACCCAATCTAGGTCCATGACAAACTGACCCTTTCCTGGGAGATCTGCGGTATCAATTACCTTTGTGTATTGCCCATTTCTATTATCGTCAAATGTGTCAGTTCCTAAGACCCAATCAAGGGTCAAGGTACCACCGGGTACTAGAACCGTCGGTGAGCTATCTGTATCTTCGACATTCAAGATAATCAGCAAAAGGTCGCCATACGTAACATTTGTAACCATCGTTCCAATCGCATCAGTTGGATATAGGAGAGTTATGTCTGACGCATGAGTGATTGTGAAAGGTCTCTTGAATAGTCCAGCCGAGGTCCATTCACCATCAGCGCCAATGTTGTTTGTGATTGCTTGAACCATCCAGTTGCCAGCTGTTGCATTCGATCCAGCAAGGTTGAAAGATGTAGAAGTGGCATATCCTGCACCATCCACGGTAGGCTTCAAAGTCAACCATGTAGAGCCATCTGGCCGATATATTGTGATATTGACCATTGAGCCTGCAAATTCCGCACCAACATATGTACGCACACTCGTCGTATCTCCAGCTCTGAGATTAACGGTGCGAGACCAGCCTACGAGATCAGGATCCCATAACTCAACGTCTGATATCATATTTGGAGCTTTACTAAGGATTCTCCAGTAGCCATACCTACCTGGTTCATTTGTGATATCATATGTAGATACATTGAGGAAACCATCTCCTCTGGCACCGCCATTCCAACCTAAGGTGACATTCGTGGCAGGCGCAAGAGGTTGAGCTACAAAGAAGACATCCCGTTCTTGAGGGATAGTTTCGTTAAAGAAGTACAGGTTCGCATATCCTGTTGGGATATTTGCTCTGAAGTATGATGTGAATGTGACGTCTGTCCCATTGCTAACAACAAATCTCTCTCCGTAGGAGGTTGGATTTATTTCATATAGACTTGGGATGTTGTAGTGTCGCGCGAACATGTTTACTTGAACGTTGAAATTGATTCGAATCTCTTTATTTGGAACAGGGGGTGAAGGATTAGGAGTCCAAGAGAAAGTGAGAGCAACTGGTGATGTTGTCCAAGGTATTGCTGGAATCTGCGTTATCGAGCAAGTTCCTGGGGTTGCACCATTACTGATTGTTAGACCATTCATTTGTAGATTGATGTCACTGGGATTAACTAAGGTCTTTAGAAATAGTTCGACATTATCAAAGCGGGCTCTAGGATGTATGTCAGGTGCGTAGCCAACAGCTTCAAGAGATAGGAGTCCGATCCGAGTAGTAATACTTGTGTCACCTGGCAATCCATATACAGATGAACTGACACTCACAAGACCAGTATTGTACCAAGTTTCTTCGGCACCGATATCTCCGAATACTTTACTCCAAATATCAACGCCCTCGATATTAGCATAAAGACGAAATGTACCAGTCATTCCATAGTGTGTATCATCTACAGTATCTGCCCAATAGTCCATTCGTAGAGCAGACCAGACCACAGCACCACGATTTACAGTTGTCACTTGTTGGTACCATGCCGCATCACCTGCGTCGTAGTAATATGGTGCACTTGTGCTATCAGAAACTATGTCTACTTCAACACTTGCGTCTCCTACTCCATGACCATCAGCGCGCCAACCAGCGCTGACCGTACTAGAACCAGCACTTGAATTCACTACGCGTGTCCACCCGGTATAACCACTATCAAATCCGGGATTAGTAATCCATGTACGATTCTCAGTCAATGAATTAATGCGCGCTCGAGCCTCATAGGCTTCCCAATTTGTGCCGATTGGGATACTAGCTTGGACATTGGTTGTACCACTTCCAGGGATATATCTCATAAGCTGATTCAGGAATGAGTTTGAGCTATTTCCATACTCTGAACCAATTAACGAATCACTATACCCACTCCACTCAGTCCAACCTTGGTCAGTGAGAACGAATCTATGGAGTTCCTCGTTTGGTCCCACTTCTATGTATTCGCCATTCCCAATATCTACAAGTCGTACATCATTGGATGCACCTGTATCTGTTTGGGAATTACTTGAAGTAATTGATACCTGCGGAGCAAGCAGAGCTGGTGCGACCATTATGGCTAGCAGGAATACTATTGGAATAAGTCGGCGTGTACTCTTCACTCTTCCATCCCTCCTATTTCACGAAGCAGAGCATCTATCTCTGCCTTTGTTAGATTCTTAGCTTGTTCGACCATGAGGTCAGCCTCAGTTTCCTCAATTCCCATTTTCGTTAATCTCTCCTTGAGGTGTTCTAGTTCTTCATCAGAGAGTTTCTCCTCAACTTCAACACTGGGCACACCTTCTGGTGTAACGGCACCAATCTCAGCGAGCTCCTTGGCTCGTCTAGCCCTTTCTTGCTTCAAGACTTCATTGATGAACCCAGCACGCTCACTAGGTCTCATCTGATCGAGGTCTCTTCTGAGAGTGTCAACATCGCTTTCTGTTAGACCTACAACTGTAGCAAGTTCCTCAAGTAGAATCTCAGTATCCATAGCGGCAACATCAACAGTTGAAACTGCGATATCATCAATAGTTTTGATAATATGCGTAGATGCCAAGTCTTCATTCATCATAGAGAGCAACAAGTTACGTCGTAGTGGTACATTGGCAGGCTTGGGAATTCTACCACGACCCAGTATTGAAACCATGCGTCTGAGAATTCGGAGTAATCGTGGTACAGACAATACTCTAATGTAGAGAACTGCAAGAGCGGCTATAGCTAACAGACCCAATGTAGAATATTGGAAGCCGGTAACTAGTGCCTCTTGTGCAGGACTGAGCTTTGAATAAACATCAATATCAACGGAGAATACAGTATAATCAGGTTTGCTAAATTCAAGTCGGAGAGTATAGAACGCTAAATTGGGTGCGCGGAAAGCAAGGGTGTAAGTTCCGTTACCCCAATTAATATTATAGTCTGTTTCGGGAATGAGACCATCATCTATCTGACTATTAGTTATGATTGTGATGACTGCATCAGTTATCATTATGCTGTGGTCCTCATCATAAAATGTGACATTCACTAGGAAAATATCTCCAACATAGATTGAGCCCGTTGGTTCTGTATAGTAACCATTAGTTGCGATTTTCCTGATTGTAAGGAAATGCTCGATCTCAATTCGTGAGTAGTTTGTTCGTGAAATTGATATTCTTATTCGATATGGAAGATCCCTATACTGGAGGGCGGTAGTAAGATTGGCTTGAGATGGACCGAATAGATATGATCCGTTGTGCAAGCTAGTGAGAGTTACAGTACCAAATTCCCAAACTGCGGTTGCTACTGCATCAGTGATCCACATATCATTCAGTGTATCTCTGAAGTTGAACAGCATCGAATAGTTATCATGTATTGGAAACTCAGCTTCATGCAATCCAATAATCTGCGTAGGCACAGGCAATACAAGCAATTTGACGAGACCATATGAGAACTGGTAATTCTCCTTCCTGAAGGTTAAAGAGATGTCATGCGGGACAGCTCCAGCTGTTGCAAGTGCAGTATTTAATGTAAGACTGTATGTTCCATTTCCATAGTCTACTAAAGAGCCATGGAACTCCTCTAATGTATAGTTTGTAATTGCCCCTGGTATTCCTTCATCATAATGTGTATCTCTGAAAATAAAGGTAAAGGTAACATTTGTTCCATAATAGCCCGGAAGAGTACCCGGAGTCAACAACACAATTTCGGTTGCAATTGGTTCAATTGTAAGGGTGAAACCGATAGAAGACGGGGTAAATCCGGGTTTTACACTTGAAATTGATACTGTATATTCTTGTACACTCAATAAAGATGTATCAATCAAAGCACTGTAATACCCAAGAATGGCCAGTTCGACAAGATTACCAGTAATATTACTAACGCCAAAACTTAGAGTTGCACCTCCAACAGGTAAGTTGAGATCCGTGTTATTCAGGTACACTGTTAAATTGACTATGTCTCTAAAATTAGCAATTGACGCTACCTCAGATATCGGTATTAGCTGAGTAGCAATCGGAGTGATTTCAATTGTAACTTGAACACTAACACTCTTATGATTAGGAGAAGATGCCTGTACAAGAATCTGGTAACTGCCAACATTTACA
>Ga0224495_10002791_pt1 | contig 11131 bp, 9 predicted proteins | sample SF_Jul11_sed_USG_FD_168128 | JGI IMG/M metagenome (GOLD analysis project Ga0224495, IMG submission 168128) | Sediment microbial communities from San Francisco Bay, California, United States - SF_Jul11_sed_USGS_4_1 | ecosystem: Environmental > Aquatic > Marine > Sediment | place: USA: California...
TTCGGCCAGACCGATGAACACGCCCTGCGTTTTCGATGTCGGGACATCATCGATAAGACGCTTGCGGCGCAAAGCCCGAAAGGCTCCAATCAAGCACCCGAGAGCGCCCAAACCGCCCAGGACAATCAATAATAAAGGCAATATTCCCGATGGCATGTGGTTATTCTAGGGTGCAGGCGAGCATTTGGTCAATGTGATTGCGCAAGCGAGTTCAAATGCTTTAATTGCCTATGGCCTAGCCCAGCTTTCACAAATCCGCAAATACTTGCGGGGCTATTTCTTTCACTATCTTACGTATCTCATCGGCCACAGCCCTGAATTCAGGAAGTGCTCGTTTGGATGTGCGCAGCTTGATGATGTGGCGAATTTCACGGAAATTCCAGGTGCAGATTATCTGCGTTTCACAGGCATTAGGAAGGACGTAGCGAGCAATCTCAGCTTTTATTCCCTTGGCCAATAAGTCACGGTAGGCTTGCCAAGAAGTCTTCATTACTTCGTCGAATTGCTCATGTGCGGATTTGGTCTCTTTGATTTCTGGCGGCTCGACATATCTGGGCTCGGTCTCTTTCACATATCGCTGGCTTCTCTGGCTGTAGCTTGCCAATCTGTGCCTGACAAGTTCGTGGGTCAGAGCCCGGCTGGCCCGAATGTAGAAGGTAGCGCAGGCATGCTCCACCATTGACTCATGGCCGATGTCGAGCCATTTCTGGATTCGATCTGGCACCGTGCCCGTTTTATCCTGCGTGTCCCAGCACAGCCTGCCTGCCGTCTCTATCAGTTTTTCAGCATCGGGGGTGACGGCAAGTAACTTCACTTCCACGTCGTATTTATCAGTCATCGCCTGTTCTCCGGTTCGGCCTCATCTGCCTTGTTGCCGATCTTTGAGACTATCAAGCGGTCTGTCATGCAGGATATTTGTTAGTGGATCTATGGGATGCAATATCTATTCTACCACGCTCACTCCAGCCCTGTCAGCAACTTGTGCCACACGTTGCCTGCGACGCGGAGTAAGAGTGGGCTCGCGAGGCCGGAAGATTATCACCGTGGACAAAAAACAGGATTGTACCCGTGAGTGTCACTCTGGCCTACGAACCGAAGATCGGGTGGGGTTTTGCATCAGCAAGACCGGGATGGTCTCATGATTCCATTTTCGATGTCGATTAATGGGGTGACAGTTGTCAGGAGCGGGCAACGGCGATTTTGTGCGCCGCACAAGGCAGCGAAAAGTATGGTGCCCGCCAGGAAAAGATGATAAGGGCGGCAAGGTAGCTTAATGAAGGGCTGTTTATCTTCTTGCTAGAAATGCGGCTAGTTATTGAAGTCTTCATGACGTCCCCGATCAGTGCATCGCGTGGCGGCCAACCGCAATTGAGACTGCTGCGTATATTGACAGTCTTTCAAGTACAAGCTAGAATGCAACCTAAAGGTCGTTGCTTGTGCGGGAATGCAGGCAGGATATCAGGCCTTCAGACACTACCAAAGTCTTAACAGAATTCTAACATTTGGCTGTTATCATTATTATTATAGGGTGAGAAGCGGCCACGACTTCACAGACAATAGACTCGTAGTCCCGGTCGTTACAGGGGCGAGGTTTGCCGGAAGATTCTTTGCGTCCCTTTACCCGACAGTTGCTGTGGGGTGGGAACAGAAGTAGCTGGGCAGGCAACTGCAAGAATCTGGGGTATGAGGCTGGCAAAGTGCCCAGACCAAGATTTGGCAGCCTCGATCCCAAAAGGAGGTGAATAGCGGGGTAAATCATTAGAGTGTAGGAAACGGACATGATCTATAAAGAAAGGAGGGAAAAGTTGTGAAGAAAATTGCGGTAATTTCATTGGCCCTGGTGCTAGTGCTCGCCTTGGGTATCGCTGGTTGTGGCGAGGGAGGGGGAGCCCCGACAAAGGTCCTGTTGGGAGCCACTCTTCCCCTAGACGGTACCTTTGGTGGTTTTGGTGAGCAAGGATTTGGCATGCAGAAGGCTGTCGACGATTGGAATGCTGCATATGGCGGAATGTATCTGTCAGAGTGGAACGTAACGGTGCCCGTGGAGTTGGTAATCAAGAATAACCACAGCGACTTCGGACAGGTGGGACCTCAGAGTACAGACCTGGTCGTAACGAATAAAGTACATGCCCTTCTATCGCCTAATGCACCTTGCGACCTCCACGACCCTACGTCGGTGGTAGCCAATCAATATGATGTGCCACAGATTATCTGTGGCGGTCCTTTTGAGCCCTGGTATAACGGTATGCGCTCTAATTCAACATGGCCCTACACCTGGTTTGCCGGCTTTGCTATAGGTACTCCGCAGCCAGCTCCGCGCAATGTTCCCGGATATACCATGGTCGACACCTGGTTTATGTTTATGGATGCTGTGGGTGCCCACAACAATACTAACGACATAGTGGGGGTCTTCGCCTCGTCTGACGCAGACGGTACAGGTTGGTATGCCGCGTTCCCTGGTATACTTACGGCTCATAACTATACCGTTGCAAATGTCACTGGACTGTTTGCCATGGATCCTATCCCGGACTTTAGCGGTCTTGTAACCCAGTGGAAGAATGCTAACGTGACGATACTGTGGGGCAATTGCCCCGGCGCTCATTTCGGCGCACTGTGGAGCACATGCTATAATCAGGGCTTCCGACCGAAGATATGTTTGGCGGCAAGGGCAGCCCTTTTCCCTGTCGACGTAATTAACTGGGGTACAGACCCGCCGTTGGGCTGGGGTGTGGGGTGCGAGGTATGGTGGTCGCCAAATTATAGCGTGGCGAATGGCTTCGTCGGCATTGGTAACAGAACGGCAGCCTCGCTGGCTGCAGACTGGGCCGCAGAGAAGAGTCAGCCATTGAACCGTGCTATCGGAAGCGGCTATATGGCAGCCCAGGTCATGCTAAATGCCATCAAAGAGGCAGGCGATGTTGACGGGCCTGCGATTAATGCCGCCATGGCGGCGACTGACCTCCAGACCATCAGCGGCTGGGTCAATTTTGACTCGACCACACACTTCAGCGCTGTACCGCTCGCCTTTGGTCAGTGGTTCTATAACGTGACGCCCGGTGAGGCCTTTACACAGTACCTGACCGCCTCGGCCCTAAGCTCCATACCGGTGGAAGCAAGCCCGATATTCCCGCTTGATACGTTGTATTGATGTGCTATATGCATGAGTAGCTTACAGGCTAAGGTCTAGGTGCTGAGAGACCGATACGGTGACCCTATTGTCACCGTATCGGTCTCCTCTGTATAATACGGTGTCAATTTCTGGGGCTATAGATGGAAGATTTCCTGATTGAGTTGGCTCCTCCTCTCATAAGGGGTATTCTCCTGGGGGGGCTATATGTTGTAATTGCCTTAGGTCTTTCGCTGGTTTTCGGGGTGATGAAGCTGATAAACGTAGCTCACGGAGACCTGGTCATACTTGGCAGTTACTTCGCTTATGCAGCCATGGGCTGGTTGGGGATAGACCCTTTTCTCAGCCTAGTTGTGGGAGTGCCCCTGTTTTTTGCCTTCGGTTTCTTTGTGCAGAAGTTTATCATCAACCGAACTTTCAGGATATCTTTAGACGCTGCATTAATCGCTTGTTTTGGGATTTCCGTAGTAGTTCAAAGCCTTTGCCAGGTTATCTGGACTCCGTTCAGCAGGAGCTTGACAACCCCTTACCAACTGCGATCTTTTGCCGTGGGAGAGCTTACCATCTCGGTTAGATATCTACTTGATTTCATTGGCGGTTTAGCGGTGATGATTGCTCTTCGTGAATTCCTGAGGAGGACTTATCTAGGCAAGGCAATCAGTGCCGCCTCACAGAACGAGCCAGTAGCTGAGCGTATGGGGATAAATCCGAATCGGGTTTATTCCTTCGCCTTTGCCATCGCTATGGCCTGTGCAGCGGTTGCCGGTGTGCTCCAGGGATTGACTTTTTACTTCAGCCCGGTGTCAGGCCCCCCTTTCTTGATCATCTCCTTTGGCGTGATAATAATAGGGGGTTTAGGCAGCATGGCGGGGACATTTATCGGAGGCATGATCTTTGGCTTAACCCAGACCCTGGGGGCTCATCTCTCGGGGGGTTCTATGATGGTTCAGATGCTTGCCCCCTATTTGCTCGTGTTTGTGGTATTGTCCGTGAGACCGCAAGGCATATTCGGTCGTTAGAGATAAGATGAAGATCCCCCGGTTGACAACATTAGCATCACTAGCAGTCCTGGTGGTGCTGGCATTATTCCCGGTAATAGGAATCCCTCTGAGTTGGCTTAACTACCTCTTTACCTTCTTCATATGCCTGGCTCTGGCAAATATGTGGAACCTGCTTGCCGGCTATACCGGACTGATATGCCTCTGCCCGCATGCTTTTGTCGGGCTGGCAGGCTATACCTTGGCCATAGGCTCGTGGGTCGGTGTGCCTTTTCAGGCGGGGCTGATTGCTGGAGCTGCAGTAGCAGCACTATTTGCTCTACTCATATCTTTTCCTGTCTTCAGGATGAGGGGCATCTATTTTGCTATCGGGACACTGATTCTACCGGAAGCACTCAAGGCTTGGTTTAACTACTGGCGCCCTGTCGGGAACGTCTACCAGGGCATGGGTGCTGGTTACTCGGTAACAGGTGTGGAGGGAGTTACCCTGGGGGACACTTTTTGGCTGGGCCTCGCTATAGCGGCGGCGTCAATCTTTCTGGTGCACATAATTTTGAGGGCAAGGCTGGGCCTGGGGCTGACCGCAATTCGCGATAATGAGAACACCGCCGCAAGCGCCGGGGTAAATGTTTTCCGATTGAAGTTGTATTCCTTTCTCATTGCCGCCTTCATAATGGGCATAGCCGGCGCTGCCTATTACATCTACAGTCCGCGTATAAACCCGGTGGGTGGCTTTAATATATCGTGGCTACTTCTGCCATTGATGGCGACTGTCATCGGGGGCGAAGGCCTTGAAGAGGGGCCGATTATAGGAGCAGCCATAGTTACTTTTTTGAGGTTCCTGTTGGCTGACTATGGTGCCTGGAGCTTGTTTATACAGGGAATCATCCTGCTTGTCGTAGTGGTAGTGATGCCACAGGGTATTGCGGGCTTGCTGCGCCAGGTCGGAGCTTATCGCTTCCCACTAAGACTCTTCCAGGCAGTTGAAGGCAGAATTCACGAAAACGTGAAGTAGAGCTGCAGGCTAATTGGCAGTGCAGGTTCTATGAGATACAATTGAACGGAGTAGCAGGATAACGATGTCGGAAACAGCGGTTCTTTCCATCGATAGACTGAACAAGCATTTTGGGGGGATAGTTGCGGTTAAAGATTTGAGTTTTGAGGTTCAGGCAGGTGAGATCCTGGGTTTGATGGGCCCTAATGGTGCCGGCAAAACGACGCTATTGAACATGATAGCTGGTACATATTCCCCTAGCTCTGGACGGGTGAACTTTTGTGGAAGAGACATCACGGGCCTCCCGGCGCACAGGCTCTGTCACCTTGGAATTGCCAGAACCTATCAGATTCCTCAGCCGTTTACCAGTCTATCGGCGCGACAGAATATTCTGGTAGCGACAAAATACGCGGGCAAAAAGGCTGCCGGAATGGAACATGATAAGATATTCGACCTCGTGAATCTGTCAGAACAGAAAGACATGCTGGCCCGCGATTTGGCAACTGTAAGTCTTAAGAGACTGGAGCTGGCCAGGGCCCTGGCCAGCAATCCGACATTACTATTGCTAGATGAAGTCGCTGCTGGCTCGACTGATGCGGAACTCCCACGCATATTAGGCATAATAGAAGAGATACGCAAGATGGGCAAAACAGTTGTACTGGTTGAGCATGTTATGAAAGTGATGGTGGAGGCAGTTGATAGGATCATCGTGATTGACAAAGGGGAGAAAATCGCCGAAGGGACGCCGGGCGAGGTAATGAAAGACGAGAAGGTAATAGCGGCCTATTTCGGTTAGTGTTAACGATAAACTCATTGTGGACTGAGATGGAAAAGCGTGCTCAAGAAATATGTCAAGGGCCACTGCTGAAGGTCAGCAATATAGACGTATTGCACGGCACTTTCCAAGCCCTGTGGGACGTGTCATTGGAAGTTAAACCCGGCGAAATAGTCGGTCTTATTGGTGCCAATACCTCGGGTAAATCCACCCTGTTGGACGCAATATCAGGTTTGTTACATCCTGCCAAGGGCAAGATTGAATTCGATGGGCAAGATATCTCCACTATGGAACCCTTCCGCATAGTTGAACTTGGCATCACTCAGGTTCCGGAAGGAAGAGGAATTTTTCCGGACATGAGCGTGCTGGACAATCTCATACTCGGTTCATACAGTCGGAGGGCGCGGTCCAGAAAAAAAGAAAACCTGGAAAACGTTTATCAACTCTTCCCAATACTGGAAACAAGGAAGAAACAAACGGCCAAGACGCTCAGTGGAGGAGAGCAGCAGATGCTAGTCCTGGGGCGGGGTCTGATGGCGGACCCTAAGCTTATGCTGCTGGATGAGATGTCTCTCGGCCTTGCCCCTATTGTTATTACCAGGCTGTACAAAGCGTTACAGCAAATCAGAGAGAGGGGCATTACTATCCTCTTCGTGGAACAGAATGTCAGACGAAGCTTGCAGGAAGCTGACCGGGCCTATATCCTGGAAGTGGGGCGTGTTACCTTGAGCGGCACCGCCCGGGAACTCCAGGAAGAGGAGCAGGTCAAAAAAGCATACTTCGGCGTATGAATCACCAAGTCCGTCTTCGAGAAAATCGTCATAATTGATGGATTCCCCCTTTTTGTTCTCAGTAGTTCAGCCTTAGGCCTCAGGCATGCTCGCCGTGAACATGGAATAATGTCGTGCCTCACGCTGTGAATAATTGGCGCGTCCGATGTTAACAGGTTGTATCAGCCTATGCCGTTTAATCCCGAGAAAGAACGCCAATTGCGTCTATCTCGACCAGAAATTCAGGTCTTGCCAGACTGGCGACTTGCATGAAGGTACTAGCCGGCGGGTTTTCGACCAGAAATGGGGCGTGTTTTTGATAATACTCTAGCTCTGTCTTTCGCATACGAGGATAATCCTCCAGATTCTTAAGGAGCATGAGTGTCCTCACAACGTTATTCATGGAACTTCCTGTCTCCTCCATGGCCATCCTAACCTTATCAAGGGCTATTATCATCTGCTCCTCAAAAACGTTGGTCTCTGTCCTGATAGTCTTCGGGTTCATGCCTTGACACCCAGAGACAAAGATCAGATTGCCGACCACCACAGACCTGGAGAACTTGGGCGATTCGGCACCTACGTGAGGATAGGCCAGCTTCTTGCCGCCCCAATACTCTGGGTAGTTTTTCACTTGTTGGTTCACTTTCATCACCTCCTCTTTAAGAATGAACCTACTTAGTTTCTAGAATATAGTCGTGCCCAGCCTATTGTCAAGGAGAGTCATTGGGACCTGTCACTACGGGCGAGCACAGGTGTTTGACAAGTTTGGCCTCAGTCAACTACACTCTACTATAGAGAGCCGATCGGCAATCCAATACAGTTCGTCTGGGAGTGCCAGCCTTCCGGATCGTGCTGGCCAAAACTTCGCGACTAGTGACGGAGGGAAATATGGCAGCAAAGCAGCAATCCAGAAGACGACCCAAAGAGAAACGCATGGTGGTAGATGTGGCGGGACAAACATTTATCAGGGATATCAGCTTTTGCGGCGTACCCGAGAATGGTTCCAACGCCTCGATGGTGGACGTCAAGGATGGCAAGATCATACGTATCCGCCCCATGCACTACGATTGGAAGTATGATCCCAAAGATATGAACCCCTGGAAGATGGAATCGAGGGGCAAGTCTTTTGAGCCCAGCATGAAGACCCTGCTGCCGCCGTACTCGATTGCTTACAAGAACCGTGTCTATTCGCCGGCACGTATCCTCCACCCTATGATGCGTGTCGACTTCGATCCCAATGGCAATCGCAACCCGCAAAACCGCGGGATAAGCAAGTATAAGCGCATCTCCTGGGATCAGGCTCTTGACATAATTGCCAGCGAGATGAAGCGGATTAAGATGAAGTACGGGCCCACTGCCCTTCTTTACGAGAGCGACCAGCACGGGGAGAATAAGGTTGTGCAGGCCTGCCACGGCGCCGGACGCAGGCTGCTCCGCCTATGGGGTGGTTTCACACAACAGAACCGCCAGCCGGACAGCTGGGAAGGCTGGTGGTGGGGGAGTAAGCACTTTTGGGGCTGCGAGCCGGTTGGCCAGGGACAGCAAAGCAACCTGCTCTACGATATCGCCAAGAACGTTGAACTGCTCCTTTTCTGGGGCTGCGACCAGGAAACCACGCCTTGGGGCTGGCAAGGCCAATTGCCGAGCCGATTGAGCTACTGGTGGACGGAAATCGGTATCAAGCAGATTTACGTGTGCCCTGACCTGAATTATGCCGCCGCCGTGCATGCCGACCGATGGATACCGATCCTACCAAACACCGATGCGGCGATGTATCTGGCAATCACTTATCACTGGTTCAAAAACGGAACCTACGATAAAGAGTATCTCAAGACTCACGCCGTTGGCGTCGAAAAGTACGAGGCCTATGTCATGGGCCAAGAAGACGGAGTGCCCAAGACGCCTGAGTGGGCGGCGCCCATCACAGGTGTGCCATCTCGTATAATCAAGGCGCTGGCCGAAGAGTGGTCGAGCAAACGCACCACCGTGGTCATCGGTAATGGTGGCCCTGGTATTCGAGGTCCCTATGCTACGGAGGCAGCCCGCCTGCAGAATATCTGTCTGGCCATGCAGGGACTTGGCAAGCCGGGCGTCAACCAGGCTAAGATGATAGAGTGGGGACTTTTCGACAAGCCGGATCAGTACGCGCAACCCAAGCCCCTACGTGTGCCCAACCTGCGCAAGGCCTACAGGGGTGGCCATCCCGATGAGACAAATCACCCCTCATTTATCCCCAAGACCTATGTACCGAAGGCTATTTTAGAAGGTCAATGCGATTGGTACGGCTGCGAATCGGAGACGGCTCCCCGCGAAGACCAGTTTGTGCACTACAAATACCCGGCGGACGGTTGCTCCAAGATCCACATGGTCTGGACGGACTCGCCGTCCTGGATCACATCCTGGAACTGCGGCAACGACTACATCCGGGCGATGCGTCATCCCGATATCGAGTTCATGTTCGCCCAACATATATGGCTGGAGAACGAGTGTTTGCTGGCCGATATTATTCTTCCGGTGAATACCAAGCTCGAAGAGGACGATATTGCGGTCGACATCTTCAGCGGCCAGTACAACCTGCTGTTTCCGGAACACAAGTGCACGGAGCCCCTCGGCGAGTCGTACAGTGACTACGAGATCGTATGCAAGATTGCTGAGCGCCTGGGGTTGTTGAAAGAGTATACGGAGGGCAAATCTATAGCCGACTGGATCAAATACGGCTGGGAGATTTCCCGCTGTGCCGACCTGATTAGCTGGGAGGAGCTTAATAAAGTGGGATACTATGTGGTGCCCACAGCCGATAATTGGGAGGATGTGCCCGCTGGCTTTTACAACTTCTACAAGGATCCGGAGAAGAATCCGCTTTCGACACCGACCGGCAAGCTTGAATTCGAGGCCACCGGCCTTGTCAAGCACTTCCCTGGTGATCTGGAGCGGCCACCGGTGCCGAAATGGATTGCGAAAGGCATTAGCCACGAGGAGACTATCGGCACAGAGCGCTCCAAGAAGTATCCGCTGCTTGTGTGCTCCAACCACCCGCGCTGGGGCGTCCACTCGGAGCACAAGGATATGATTTGGCTGCGCGAAATTGAGACCTGCAAGGTACGGGGTCCCGACGGATACCAGTATCAGCCGGGCTGGCTGCACCCCTCGGAGGCAAAGAAGCGGGGCATTAAGAATGGAGACGTCATTTCGATCTATAACGACCGCGGAACGGTGTTGGCGGGCGCATACATCACCGAGCGCATCATGCCCGGTGTGGTGTATATAGATCACGGCGCGAAGTGGGACCCAATTGCCCTTGGGGAGATCGATCGTGGTGGTGCCATCAACACTATCGTGCCCCGCAACACCACTTCGAAAAATGCAGTTGGCCATGCAGTGAGCGGCTTCCTGGCGCAAGTCGAGAAGACCGACATGGAAGCGCTCAGACGCAAATATCCGGAAGCCTTCGAGCGTCCCTTCCACCCTTATGCAGGTCCCGGCGTAGAAGGCTGGATGAAGGAGGTAAAAAATGGGTAAGGCCCTGATCATCAACTACGATATTTGCAACGGTTGTTACAATTGTCAGATTGCCTGTAAGGACGAGCACGTGGGCAACGACTGGACTCCCTATGCCAAGCCTCAGCCCGCGACCGGGCACTTCTGGATGAAAATCACTGATATGGTCAGGGGGACTGTTCCCAAGGTCAGGGTCACATATCTTCACGATGTATGTCAGCAGTGTGATGAAGCGCCCTGCATCCCCGCCTGTACAGCACAGGCGATATACAAGAGAGACGACGGCATAGTTATCATCGACCCCGTAAAATGCTGCGGCCACAGGAATTGCATCGATGCATGTCCCTATCGGGTGATCTATTTCAACTGGGACCTCAATATAGCGCAGAAATGCACCATGTGTGCTCACCTCCTGGATAATGGATGGAAAGAACCCAGATGCGTGGATGCATGTCCGACTGGAGCACTCAGGTTCGGTGAGGAAGAGGATCTGAAGGACGAGATAGGCAAGTCTGAGGTACTACATCCCGAGTTCGAAGCTAAGCCGCGCGTATATTACATGGGCCTACCCAGGAGCTTCATAGCTGGAGCTGTTTACGACCCAGAACAGGACGAGTGTATCAAAGACGCAACCGCCACCCTAACGGACTCGGACACTGGCGAGAAATTCACAGTCAAGACTGACGACTACGGGGACTTCTGGTTTGAGGACATGAAGGTTGACCATACTTATTCCTTGAGGATAGAGAAGGACAAATACGATCCACAGGAGCTACGGAACATAAACACAGCAAAGGACGTGAACGTCGGGGACATAAAGCTTCACAGAAAGGTGAAGGCCGCAAAATCCTGAATTGATCGTGCGCTGCCCGTGTTCCACCGGGCCTGCGGACAAGAATAGGTAACCGTTGGTTTGTCGAGCAAGACCCGAACGCCGTCTGCAATCTTGTCTTCGGCTTGGTACTCCTG
>Ga0224495_10002792_pt1 | contig 11131 bp, 8 predicted proteins | sample SF_Jul11_sed_USG_FD_168128 | JGI IMG/M metagenome (GOLD analysis project Ga0224495, IMG submission 168128) | Sediment microbial communities from San Francisco Bay, California, United States - SF_Jul11_sed_USGS_4_1 | ecosystem: Environmental > Aquatic > Marine > Sediment | place: USA: California...
CAACCCCCTTCCCTTTGGGAAGGGGGCGGGGGAATGGGAAAAAACGAGTTGTGCAGAGGCCTCATATGAAAAAGGACACAATTGATTGGGAAAGACAGGTTCCAGCCAACACTTCAGGGACCATCTTACCCCAAGGAAAAGGAGGGTCAAGCAGGGCGGGATTCAGCGGGGAGTGTTTGATCAGGGAGTTCCCGGTTTTTTTTCACCGGACCGATCCGTTTTCAGGCCGATGCGGACCGGTACCAATCCTCTTTTCTTAAGTGATTTACTTTGGCCACCAGAACTTCGCCTGAATGGGTGTTGAAATTGATTTTTCTTCCCCGGATTCCCCCCAAATCCTGACTGGAAATCCAAACCCCTTCCAATTCCAATATTTCCATAGCCGCTTCGTAATTTTTTCGCCCCAATCCTTTTTCAAACCAGGGGGCATCCTCCCTTTCCGCACCGCCGAAAATTTGAGACTCCAGATTGACCACATTGGATCCCAGGTCTTTAAACATTTTCAGCAATCCGACAATGGCCGGACAGGCAAACAAGGTGGTGGAAAAGTTTTTATTGGGGCGCAGGGGCTCTAAAAAGGCCGCCATGCCTCCCATTTTCAACCGGCGGTCATATATGGTCACCCCAACCGCAGAACCCAGCACACTTGATATTTGTGTGGGTTGTGCCGGCAGGAAAACATATCCGGGTTTCAGCAAAAATTGAGGGCAATCCACCGCTTTCATATACCGGTCAAATCCATTTGGGTTTTGGTTTCGTCGCATCCGGAAAAACCGGGGAGACACTCCCCGTTCCATTTCCGCCGATATGTTTCCTATCCATTCAAAAACCATGCTATTTCTTCATGGCAGGCCCGTATTTGAAGGATTCTCCCCCTATGGAATCCATTCAAAACCATTTGGACAGGAACACCAAACCGATGGAAACTCAAAAGTTAAGGAAATCCGTTGGCTGGTTCTTTTCTCACTTAACGCAATTTTCTGGGGATTGGTTACAGCTCTTTGAGGAGATGGGGGGGATCACAGCAAGGCCGAAAGAACAAAAGGAAGGGTTCAGAAAAATCAAAAGAAGGCCGACAGACAGGGTGGGGGAAAAAAAAAGGGCGGTTGGGGGAAAGTGGCCTTAAAAGGCTCTATCCCCCTTTTTTAGGGAAACCTGTGGAATGGGAAACAACGATTGTCGCGAAAGGAACTGAAAAAAAAGGGTTTGGCCACCCGGCGCTTAATTCACCCCCCCCTGACTGGATTTCTTTGGCGGGGCCAGCAGTTTGTCCACATCCAGAATGACTTTTACCCGCTCTCCCGAACGACCCATTCCTTTGATGAAATCGTGGGCCATCACGGTATTGTTTTTTTTGGTGTACTGTATCTGGTCATCTGCTATCCGAACCACCTCACTCACCCTGTCCACGATCAGGCCGGTGTTAAACCCTGAATGGTTGATGACGATGATGCAGGTTCTGGGATCATATTCAATATGGGGAAGATTGAGCCGCATGCGCATATCCATCACGGCCACCACCTTCCCCCGCAGATTGATCACCCCTTTGATATAGGGAGGGACATCCGGAATGGGGGTGATTTTCTGAACCCCGATAATCTCCGCCACATCCCGGATTTCCAGGCCGAAATCATCGTCCCCCAGCCTGAAGGTCATGTATTTTTCACTGAGGGTATCCTCCGACTCGCCGTCAGGGACCCCCATATCCAAAACCTGATTTTCCCTTTTCATTTTTTTTCCCGGTTCAACTTAGATAAATTGATAACCTTTAACCTTTGGTTTCCCTGTTGGCTTTACCCTGAAGGGAAAATACGAATCAGGAAATCCAAAGACCCCTCTTCCAGATATGGGCTCCGGGGTTAATACTTGCCGAAATCACCCGTATTCAGTTCCAGCTTGGGCTGCCCCCCCGGTGTCCTTTTGGGAGGAGCACCCTGACCGGGCATCCGAATCACTTTGTCCACCGGCTGGGGTGTACTGATCCGGGTGGGCATGTTTCGCAGCTTGAATCGGGAAAGCATCTGGCGCATCACCTCGGACTGACTGGCCTGCTCCTGGGCGGCACTGGCCGATTGCTCCGCGCTGGCCGTATTGGATTGGGTCACCTTTTCAATTTGGACCAGTGCATTGGATATCTGGGCGATCCCCTCCGCCTGTTCGGTGGAAGCCACCGCGATTTCCCCCACCAGATCAGACACTTTTTTGATCCCACCCACCACCCCCTCCAGGGCTTTGGCGGTATCTTCGGCAATTTCTCCCCCCGCCCGCACTTTTTTCATTGAATCAGCTATCAGCTTTGAGGTTTCTTTGGCGGCCTTGGCACTTCTGGCAGCCAGATTCCGCACCTCCCCGGCGACAACGGCAAATCCTTTTCCGTGGCGCCCGGCCCGTCCGGCCTCCACGGCGGCATTTAGGGCTAACAAATTGGTTTGAAATGCGATTTCGTCAATCACCTTGATGATTTTTGAGATTTCACCGGAACTGAGGTTGATTTCCTCCATGGCCTTCACCATGGATTTCATCTGCCGGTTTCCCCTTTCTGCCTCTTCTTTGGCTTTAAAGGAAAACTGGTTGGCTTCGGTGGCATGGGAGGCGTTGTATTTGGTCTGTCCTGCCAATTCGTTGATGGAAGCGTTTATTTCCTGCAAGGATGCCGCCTGTTCGGTGGCTCCCTGTGACAAAACATTGCTGGCATTGGCCACCTGGGCCGATCCGTTGGCGATTTGTTCCCCCACCATCCTCATTTGGTACAACAAATCATTCAGCCGGACATTGGTTTTTGTCAGCCCTTCCCGAATCACCCCCTGAGCTTCAAAAGTCAGATCCCCCGAAGACAGTTTTTCAAACGCGAGCACCACCTCGTTTTTCAAACTGTCGGCAAATTGGTCAAGGGCATTCGCCATCACCCCGATTTCATCCCCTCTTTCCATTTCCAACCGAATATCCAGGTTCCCGTCTTCAAGTTCCTTGATCATATTCACGGTCTGCCGGATAGGCTTCAGGATAATGGTGAAAATCAACAACCATCCCAAAAGGGTGATGACAAAGGAAATCACGGCCCCGAACACCAAAATTTGTTTTAAAAGGGCAATTTTTCCCTCAGAAAATTCCTGGTATTGAAAAGCCGCCACGTTGACCTCTTCCACCAGTTCCAGGTTGTGCTCTTGAATAAACACCAGGCTATCTTTAAAAGAAGCGGATGTGACTGAATTTTTTATGATATTTTGATACTTTGGCCGGTGAACGGCCCACAATTGCTGAACAATTCCTAGCTGAGCCAGAAAATCGGCATTGTCGATGGGTTTTAGCCCCATGGACTCATCCCCCTCTATCATTCCCCGCAGAGTTTTATCAAACAGGTCCTGGTTGATATCAAGGGTTTGCCGGGTGAATTCCGCATCGGCTCCGGCCGCGATCATCATGGCCTCCTTGGCCATTTGCTGGGCGGTCGCACGTTGCTGGCCGGTACGGTTCAGGATATTGGCATCATCCTCCTGTTTCCGAAGGGTCTGGTAGGTGATGGCCACCACCGCCAGATTGGTCAAGGTAATCAACAAAATCACGGCCATCAGTTTGCTCTGAATGCCCAAACCGGATTTGTTTACTTTGTGAACCAAATTTAAAGTTTTCATATCACCTTACCTGCCCTCAAAAATGAATTTTCATGATCACCGATAACCGCCGGGGTCCCCCCCATAGCTCCTCCCACAGGGCGGTCAGGTAGGTGACCGAATGGCTGTAAGAGCAGATGAGGACAATGTTTCGTCTATTTCCTTTAGCTCCACATCTCTTAACAATTTGTTCACATCCAGGATAATAATCACCTGACCTTCCACCTTCCCCATCCCCAGGATAAACTGGTCCCGAATCTTCATGTTGATGGTGGGACGAGGCTCTATGGCATCTTCCGAAATCATCACCACCTCTTGAACCCGGTCCACAATCAAGCCCACCAAAGAGCCGCTTAAGTCTATCACAATGACGCAGGTGCGGTTGTCGTATTCCTTGATGTTCATGTTCACCCTTTGGCGTACATCCATCACAGGAATCACTCTCCCCCTCAGATTAATCACCCCTTTGATAAAGGCCAACAGGTCCGGAACATGGGATATTTCCTGAATCCCTATGATTTCAACCACACAGGAGATATCCAGGGCGTATACCTCATCTCCCAGACGGAAGGTGAGAAATTTGTCCTTCAGAATATCCTCATCCTCTTCCTCGTCCAGAATATCTTCATCTACAAAATCATTCCTTGCAGCCATGCCAAACTCCTGCCATCGGTTAAAAGTTCGGGATTCCTCTTCATTTTCCACCCAACCGTTCCAATCAGATTTTTCCACCAAGGGAATTTTGGTGTTTACGCGGAGGGATGGCATCTTGGTCAATTGACGGCTTGAAGGTCTATTTCCTTGATGCTGGCCATTTCTATCAAAGTCCCCACATCCAAAATCAAACTCACGTCCCCGTCCCCCAAAATAGCACACCCGGAAACCCCCCGAACCTGACCCAGAATACCTGAAAGTCCCTTGATCACTGTTTGCAACTGCCCCAGCAGTTCATCCACAAACAGGCAGAATGTGGTTCCCTGATGTTCCATCACCATCAACAGGCCATCTTCCAGCTTGGTGTGAACCGGGGTGATTTTGTGCAATTCATGCAGTCGTACCACTGGATAAAGGTTGCCCCTCAACATGATGATTTCCTGGCCATCCATGGTTTCGGTGATGTCTGAAGTCTGAATCATGATGGACTCCCGGATGGAGGTCATGGGGATAATGTATCGGCGGTCCCCCACCCGGATCAGCATCCCTTCAATAATGGCCAAGGTAAGAGGAATCCTCAGAGTAAACCTGGAACCTTTTTTTTCCACCGTAAAGATATCTATGCGGCCTTTTATCCGCTCCAGGTTCCGTTTCACCACGTCCATCCCCACCCCCCTGCCGGATACATCGGTCACCTGGGAGGCAGTGGAAAAACCCGGTTCAAATATAAGTCGGTACACATCTTCATCCCGCCAATCACTGCCATCTCCCTTCACCAGCCCGCGTTCAATCCCTTTGGCCAACAATTTTTCACGGTTCAGCCCCCGGCCATCGTCTTTCACAATCACCCAAACTTCCCCCCCTTCATGACGGGCTTCTATGGAAATCGTCCCTTTGGCGGGCTTTCTCCGGGCCAGTCTTTCCTCCACCGGTTCAATGCCGTGATCCACCGAATTCCGAATCATGTGCACCAGGGGGTCGGAAATCAGTTCTATCACCGTTTTATCCACCTCCGTTTCCTCGCCCCTTAAAACCAGATCTACCTCTTTTTTGCTTTTTTGTGACAAATCGTGAACCAGGCGGATCATTTTGCGAAAGACAGTGGATAGAGGCACCATGCGCAAAGCCATGGCGATATCCTGAATCTCCCGGGTGATTTTGTTCAGGTGGTTGGCCGCTTTTTCAAACCTTTCAAATTCATAGCCCACCAGGTCCGGGTTCTGGCTTACCATACTTTCCGCAATGATCAATTCTCCAACCAGATCAATCAACACATCCAGCTTTTCCAGATCCACCCGGATATCCTTGCGGATGACCGTGTGTTGTTTTTCCAAAATCGCCGCCTGGAGAGCCCCCTCGTTTTTTTTGTCCAGTTCCACCATCACTTTTGGGGGAACCAACGGTTTTGCCGGAGAGTAGAGCCCGTCATCCCGTCTGGTGGTTTTGGGCGGCTGCATCGTGGAAGGCTGGGCGGCCACTCCCTGCGGCGGGGGAGCGGGCGGCGAAGCCCCAACCGGGGGATGCTGACCCACAGCAGGCTGTCTGGCCGGGTTTGTCCCGGTCGGTCTGGGGGGTTGGGGCTTGGAGACCTGAGGTCCGGGGACAGGTTGGGCCTGTTGCAGAGGCCGGGGCTGATTTTGAACCGGGCCTGCCCCCGCCATCAGACCAGGCCTTTGGGCTGAGGACTGAGGGTTTTGCGGCGCCGCCGGGGGAATATTCATCTTTGGGGCGGGTGCCGGGGGAATCACCATCCTTTGAGGGGGCGCAGAGGCAATCTTTTTTTCCACCGGGGAGGAAGCCGTTTTGGCCGGAATGAGTTTGTTCATTCCCCTCACCCCTTCCTCCGGCAAAGCTTCATCAATCAGTTCCAACAAGGCTTCCAGCCCCATTATTTTGCCCGGACCATCCTTGGCCAGGTCATTCAAACCATTTCGCAAAATATCTATCAGGTTTAACACCAGACTGATGGAATGTTTTTCGGGAACCAGAATGCCGTCTTTGATACATTCCAGAAAGGTTTCCATCTTATGGCTCAACCGTTCCAGATCATTGAATCCCATCATCCCGCAATTGCCCTTAAAACTATGGATATTGCGGAACACCTCTGAAATGTTTTCCGGATTGTCAGGATTTTTTTCCAGTTCCAGCAGATTCTGCTCGGCAGTGTCCATCAGTTCGGCGGATTCCCTTAAGAAATGTTCCAGCATTTCCGGGCTTAGCACCATTTTCAACAGCCGGTCATCCTCATCGGAAGCCGGTTGGATTTCCTTTTTTGTCTGAGGGGAGGGGGTGGCCGGTGCAGGGGGGGAGGAGGGAGGCCCGTTTAAAAATGCCCCCCGTGCCTGCTCAAAAACAGAATCCATATCATTCCGGGGTGGGAAACCGCCTTGAGACTCCATCCCCATCCCGGAATCCATCCCATTGTTTTCATTTATTTCCCCCTGGACATTCCGGCCAGAATCATTGCCGGAAATTTCGTCGGTGGCCTGACTGATCACCAATCTAAGGTCCTCTATGTATCCCACGGATTCCGATTCAGCCCCCTGGTCGTTCAGGTTGGTATCCACTTTGTCCAATAAAACCCGCAAAAAGTCGCAAACCCGAAACAGAAGATTGATATGTTCATTGGTCAAACCGATTTTTCCGTTCCGAACCAAATCCAAAAAGGTTTCTGTCTCGTGGGTCACGCTTTGAACCGTTTTCAGGTTCATAAACCCGGCGGACCCCTTCATGGAATGAAACAGGCGGAAAACCGTGTGGATGGTATCAAAATCGGCTGATTCATGAGCCGGTTGATTGGAAATCTCAATCAATTTCGGTTCAATCTGATCGATCATATCCATGCTTTCAACCACAAATTCATGAATAATGGATTCGTCTGTATACATGGCCTTATCTATTCATCCTGAAATTTCTTCATGATTTTTTCCGGCGGATTGTTCCTTGGTGCACGCCGACACAACCATAGGGCTATTTAACTGTAATGTTGATCTATCCCGGCACAAAAACTGAAAAGCCAATGAACCCGGTGGTTCGCTGGCCACCGGGGATAAACCGCTTTATTCACCCGAAAATCCACAGCTTCGCCATCCTCCCTTTCCGGATGGCACCACCCTATCCCAATTCGTTTTAATTTTAAAGAGTCTCCACACATTATCCTTAAGGTCCTCCCTCATTCAGGGTTTCATCCTCCAAATGGCTCAACAATTCCCCCGCCAGCCAGATGGAACCCGCCACCACAACGGATTCTGTAGGAGCTTGGCCCGCCAAAGCAAGCCCTGTGGAAAGGGATTCAGCAAACTCCAGGGGAGGCGGGTGGGGGATCTTTTTTTCCACCAACCCATAAAAAGCCGCCTCGCTTTCTTTATCGGGAGAACGGGAGGTGTTGAGCCGGACCACGATCACTTTTTCAGCTTTGGACATCAACCGGGTTAAGGGTGTCAGCATATGAGGGGTCATTTTGTCGGCCAGCAGAGAAATCAGCAGGGTGTAGCGCGCCAGCCCCCATCGGTTTAATTGCCTGTTCAACGCCCCGACCGCCTCCCGGTTATGGCCGCCGTCCAGCACCAACAAGGGGATCATCCATCCGGATTCCCGCAGCCTCACCCTCCGGTACAGGCTCATTCTCCCCTGGATGGTCGTTCCCAAGACTGTCCTCACTCTGTTTGTTCTCTCTGGCTCCCCGGATGGGACTCCCCACAACACATCCGCAACCTTTAAAGCTGTCTGGCCGCATTCCAATTGGGACCAGCCCAGGCAGCACCCCTCCACATCCACCCTCACAGGGTTCCAACCCGGCCATTTTGCAGACACCCGCTCTAAAGCAGGATTCGGCACCAGGCTGCCCCCCCGTCCCGTTGAGGGGACTTTCCCAGGCTTCAGGGCAATATCCACCGGAAAAACCGGGGCAGGCAATTCTGCCAGATACCCGGCCAACCAATAGGCCACTGCGGGTTTTTGGTGAGCCACCACCACGGGAATTCCAGGAAGAACGATGCCTGCTTTCTGGCGGGCGATGGACAGAATATCCTTTCCCAAAACATCCATATGGTCCATCCCGATGGCTGTCAACACGCATACATCTTTCGGGATGGCGTTGGTGGCATCCGCAACTCCCCCCAATCCCGCCTCCAGGACCATCCATTCCACTCCCTCCTGATCAAAGGCGGCCAAACCGATGGCGGTCAAAAGGTCAAAATAGGAGCAACCCGATTGCTCAGACGGCCCTGCCTCATCCAGAACCCTTATAGCAACCTGATCAAACACCTCCTTGGAAACCATCCGTCCGTTGATCTGAATCCTCTCCCGAATATCCCGCAGATGAGGGGAAGTATACAGACCTGTCTGATGACCCGCCCGGAGCAGCAAACTGACAATCATGGCGGCAGTGGTGGTTTTTCCATTGGTCCCGGCGATATGGACCACCTTTTTGCCCAGGTGCGGGTTTCCCAAGCGGACCAACAAGGATTTTAACCCCGCCAACTTGGCCCCGTCACGGGTATGCGGCCGACTGTGGAGGGATGCCAGACCATTCAATTTGTTTAATATATTCTGATGGGTATCCAAATTTTTTCTGCCTTGCTCTTAAAGATTATCTGAGGAAACAAGCCCGCCAAAGGAGGGGTCATCCAAAGGGACCACCGGATTTCAGGAGACATCCATTCGCTGCCATCAAGAATGCGGGTTTCATTCAGCAGAAAAATGGTATAAAAAAAGAACCTACGGGTGGCCAAGCCGTTTCAAACATCCGGCCCCCCCTCTTCAGGCAGGGCAACACCCCCCATCCATGGGATGTGCCGTACCTTCACAGAATTGCACGATTTTTTTTTGCAAAAAAGTTATGAACTTCAACAGCCCCGGTTGGTTTGACCAATACCTCAAGTTCCGGACGGAAACCCCGTTTTCCAGGTTTCTACCTTCTCACGGCATCAAAATTCTGGAGCAGGAGGGGATTCACAATGAAATGGACCAGGAGATATACTCCTTTTTACAGCCCACCGGTTTGTTGTACGGCTCCCCGGTGACATTTCCCTTTCCTGATCAGGTTTATCCCAACTCACAATACCATGATTCTCTGGAACGGCTGATTCTTGGATTGCTGGAATCCATTTTCGCGGTTTTGATGGCAGACAGGAAATATCAGCTTGAAGGGCTTGAGGATACCTCCGACCCCCTCCGCGATGTGGCCGAAATCATTCAAACCTATTATTCAACCCCGCCGGAAGGGTTTGTTCCCAAAAAAAGCCTGAAAGAATGGATTTTCAGCCTGTTCACCAAGCCACCATCCGACACCGCCCTGTTTGAAAAATACTTTGTTTACAGAGTCACCCAGGGTCAGTCTCTCAACGTGTTGGGCCTGTTTTTTAACAATTTTTTATTTTTGGACGTCTACCATTGCCTGTTGTTGCAAAGAAAAGTGCTGATGGGAGAAACCCTGGGCCCGGAATTGGTGGAAACCTTGAACAATTCTCACCTGGGCCACCGGGAGACGCTGATGAAACTGATCATTGTCACCGCCTATTCCAATGATTCCCTGGAAAGGGAAGAAAAGTTAATGATACAAGGGTTTCTCAAAAGAAGCCGTTTGCCAAAACCCGTCACTGAGTTGTTGGCCGTTAAAATGAACACAGGCCTCACTTTGAATGAGGTGGAGATAGCCACGGCACCCTGGCTGATCCGCCGGTATTTTTTAGAGGTGGTGATCATGATGACTCTGCTGGACAGAGTGGTCACCAAAGAAGAGGATGAATTGCTGAAAAGGCTGGTTGAGCGGCTTGGCCTGTGGGGAGAAGAACTGGACCAAAGCCGGATCGCTCAGGAGACCTTTTTGTTCGCCCAAGGGGACAACCTCCAATTTTTTCAGAAAAAACCGAACCTGTTCAACATCAAAAACCGGTTGAAGGAAAAAGCGGGGATGGCTGTTAGAAAGAACATGAACCGGGTGGTGAATGAAATAAAAGAGACCAAGGAGTTGTCTCAATTGCTGATGAAATCCTCAAAAACCCAGCTGAATCCGGAGGAAAAGAAAAAAGTTCACGACCAGTTGATGGACATTCTGAAAACCATCCCGGCATTGGCCATATTTGCACTTCCCGGAGGGGGGATCATCCTGCCCGTGATCATGAAATTGTTGCCCTTCAACATTCTGCCAAGCTCTTTTGAGGAAAAAGAATAAAAGTTGGCAGCCTCATTTCCCTCCCCCTTTTACAGGGGCAAACAGCCGCCTGCCGTTTACCTTGAATTCCCCAATGGCTTGTTGCCCTTCCTCCGATAACATCCATTCCTTTAAGATCGCGGCCTCCCGGTGATGAACCCCTGCCCCGGAGGGTGCCGATAAAAGAGAATAGGGATTCTTCATGGCCGGATCACCCCAAATCACGGGACGCAGCCGCAAACGCCCCTTAAAAGCATAATAGGTTGCATCCACGCAAATCACATACCCCCCAACCTCATCGGCTATCATCAGCGTGGCCCCCATTCCAAGCCCGGTGGGGCGATACCATTCACCCTGGGGGACAACCCCCAATGATTTCCAGGTTTTTTGTTCCAGAATGTGGGTTCCCGAACCATCCCCCCGGGAAAAAAACACTCCCTGGGTCTTTCGGATTTGGGCCAGGGCCGCCTTCAAAGACAGCGCTTTGGCGGCCCCCGCGGGGTCCTGGGGCGGCGCCAGCAAAATAAAATGGTTGACCATCACCTCCCGGCGGTCCAACAGTTCCCCTTTCTGTACATATTCCTGTTCCAACCGGGGGGCGTGGGACAGCACCAGGTCCACATCCCCCGCGGCCCCCAGCCGCAGGGCCTTGCCGGACCCCACCGACACCACCTGAACCTGGATTCCGTGAGTTTTGGTGAACCAGGGAAAC
>Ga0224495_10002793_pt1 | contig 11128 bp, 10 predicted proteins | sample SF_Jul11_sed_USG_FD_168128 | JGI IMG/M metagenome (GOLD analysis project Ga0224495, IMG submission 168128) | Sediment microbial communities from San Francisco Bay, California, United States - SF_Jul11_sed_USGS_4_1 | ecosystem: Environmental > Aquatic > Marine > Sediment | place: USA: California...
CGAGGCGCCGCGCACGCTCTCGGTGACGACCAACGTTCGCATGAAGTCACTTGGCGACCTGGAGATCGAGTCGTGGATGGAACGTGGGGAGTTCATGACTTGCGCCGGCGCGTACAACATCGAGGGCCAGATCGCCGAAGTGAACGACGACGAATGCTACCAGAACGTCGCTGGTCTTCCCCTGTGTCACGTCCACCGCGCACTGGTCGCCCGACCCGTGGCGGGTCCGGCTGGCCGGCCACGATCGCCCATCGAGAGGTGCAACACGGCGCTGTGCAGAGACTGCACGCTAGGACCCTCGATCACCCGACTCTAGACCCTCTTCGCGACCACGATCACGCTCTCGTCCGTATCGACCTCCAGCGCCTTCATATCGTGGCCCCCGTAGACGCGAACATCGTCGAAGCCCGACGAGCGCAGTTCGGTCTCCAGCAGGTCGATGGGTAGAGCCGCGTGTACCGAGCGCCTGTGCTCCAGCGACCACTCGCCGTCGTGGCCCCGCACCAGTGTCAGGAAATCGAAGTCGACGTGCTCCCCATCCATTGGATAGTCGATCACACGGAGGAACACTTTCGTGCCTGCAGTCGTGTCCCGGACGACCGGTGGGATGCTTCGCGGTCGGGACATGAGAAGCCGGCTGTGATTGAGCAGATGCAGCACGAGGGCGCCGTCCCGCCTTAGCGCCTTCGCGAAGTCCGCAAGCGCGAGCCTCAAGCCCTCGTGCCCCTCCACGTGCGGCAAGGCGTTGCCGGTACACACCAGAGCATCGAATCCGGCGAGGCCGAGATCGCACAAACCGCCGAACCCGCCCCTCGTCGTTCGGACCGAGCCTCCTGCTTCGGCGATGCGCTCGGCTTGACTGCCGATATTCGTGTCGGCCTGCGCAAGCATGGACTCGTCCGGGTCCACGCCTACGACATCGAGCCCCCAGGTCGCAAACATGATCGCGTGTCGCGCGCTACCGCAACCGATGTCGAGGACGTTGCGCGCGCCCACTTCCTCGAACACCGCTCTGAACAGGGGCTCTTCGCGCGCCAGCCGCCTGCCCCAGTCGACGAACTCGTCGTAGTCGGCGGCGGGATGTATCTCCTTCTCGGGGGTCATACCCTTTCCCCCTATTCGTCCATCCGGAAGATCCGCACCGCGTTGCCTCGCAGGATCAGGTCGCGTGCCGCATCGGAAACGCCGAGCTCCTCGAGCGTGCGGCGCTGCTGGTATGCGATCCACGTGCGATACGGCCGCGTCGTCCCCGCGTCGGTGCCGAAGAGTATTCGTTCGGGGCCGATCGAGTGCAGGCAGCGCTCGAAGGCCAGCGCGAGCGTCGTCTGGTGCGCGGAGTAGTCCATCCAGTTGTTGGTTCCGGACGTGTCGACGCATACGTTCTTGCACTGATAAGCGAGCCTGAGAACCTGATCGAGATAGCCTGCTCCGAAGTGTGCGATCACGAACGAGATGTTCGGGTAATCACGGGCGACCGGGGACAGGTCGATCGGGTCCGCATACCGCATGTCTACACCCGGGTCGACGCTGACGCCGTAGTGAATGATGAAGCCGACGCCGAGGTCTGAAGCCTTGTCGAAGAACGGTCGGCACGCGGGATCCGAGAGCAGGTAGCAGCGGTTCACGGGCAGAAGCTTCACGCCCTTGAAGCCTGCGGCTATCTCGCGCTCGAGCCGCTGTGGTGCGTCGGGTAAGCGCGGGTCGATATTGCATAGCGCGTGGATGTGCCCTTTCGCCGCCACCACGAAGTCGAGCATGTACTGCGAGTCGGGTACCACCGATACGACCAGCGCCTTCGAGATGCCCGCCGCGCGTATGCGCTCGACATACCAAGGTGCCATCTCCTCGGCCGTCATGTCCGGCAACTCGTCGCCTCGGCGCCCGAATCTGCGCTCGCGCACGGCCCGGGAGAAACGCTTGCTCTCTTCCGGGTGCTTTCCGACGTACTCCTCGAGAAGCCCGAGTGAGAACAGGTGGCAGTGCGCATCGATGATATCGCCTGGTGCCGTCGGCAGGGCCGGGGAAAGCCGTGTCACGCGAACCTCAGCTTCCGGGTGGAGGTGGAGGTGGCGCGTCGCCACTCGAGAGTGGCTCCTCCGGCATTATTATCGCTGCGACGATGTAGGCAACCAGTGCGGCGCCGGCATCCGCTATCAGCGCGAATCCCACGAATGCGAGCCTCACGATCGTAGGGTCGAGGCTGAAGTACTCAGCGATACCACCCAACACGCCCGAGATCATGCGTTGCGTACGCGACCGGTACAGCCGCTGCCCCTTGCCAGGCAGTCTGGCCGAGATGCGCCCGCTGGAAGCGACCAGCAGGATGCCGACTACGATGAGGCCGACCGCGAAAGCCCAACGCCGCCACTCACCGAAGTAGAAGCCCCAGGCGGTGAAGTCCGGCCACACCCATTGCCACAGCCGGCCGCCGATCAGGCCAAGTCCGACTAGGACGAGCAGGACGCCGATGATCACGGCCGGACCCTTGTTGGGCGGACCCTCGACCGGACCCCGTGGTTGCTGCTCCTCGTTCACGGCCGCTCCCTCCTAGTAGTACTGGACGCGAACCTCAGCCAGACCAGTCGCGACCGAGATGTCGTAGCGATCGCGCGCTTCGTCGAATCCGCTGCTTGCCCACGTCCGTTCGCCTATGGTCAGTCCGCCGCCGTCGGGTGTGTCGACGACTGCCAGACCGCCTGTTGCACTCACTCGCGCCTCGGTTCCCTTCGGCAGCCTGATCGTCACGCTGGAAACGCCGGAGCTGACGCTGACGTCGATGGTGCCGGCACCGCGGGCAGGCTTTCCCAGCTTGACTCGCGCATCGGTCACGCCCGTGCCTATCGAGAGCTCGCGCACGTCGATGTCGGAGAAGTCCGCATCGAGCGCGCTAGCGGCGGCGTCGACCGAAAGCTCCCACTCGACGTCATCCGACAGTTGCAGGTCCATCCCCGCGTCGCCGCGGTAGACAAGCGCCGGGCCCCCGCTTCCCGCGCTGAGCGCGATGTCCACACTGTCGCCCATCTTGGCCGATGTGAACTCGGTGTCGAATGGCGAGTCGATGGACGCACTTAGCAGATCGTCACCCGACTCGATCGTGATGCGTCCGACAGGCGCCTCTATGTCTGCCGAAGCGCTCCGGACGCCGGGATCTGCCGGCTCCGAATATTCCGTGTGGCTGGCCAACGGGCCGAACAGCCCCATGGACAGCGAGAACGGTCGCTGGTAGAGAACGAACACGCCGATGAGGATGCCGAAGAGCACGACGAGACTCGACAGAGTCCGAAGCCACAAGTTGTCCAGGCCCTTTCCGATGATGTCCAAGCCGGCGGCGATGAGCAGCAGGGGCCATAGGCTCACTACCGAGAGCCACACCGACCAGCCGAGGGCGCCCGTAGTGTTGGCAAGGAACACGCCGCCCACGAACACACCGGTGAGTCCTTCGATCAGCCGGTTGACGTTCCAGCTCCCCTTTGAGTCCGGCGTGACCATGGTACGGACACCGAGCAGGATGACGACTACCGGCCACAGGGCCCAGACGTTGACCTCGGGCACCAGGCGCGCGGCTATGATCAAAGCCCCCAATACGACCAGGATCATGCCGATCCAGACGGTCCCGCCACGGCCTCGCGCGGTTGGCGGCGGGGCGAGCGGAGCAGCCGGGGCGGGAGGGATCGGTGGCCTTTCGACCTCAGGCGGTTTCGGTGGCGTCGGCGGCCGGGGCGGCTCTGGCGGCATGGGCGCGACCATCGGGCCCGCCCCGAGCGAATCCTCCGGTTGCGCCTCGGGCCCACCGGCCAGCGACGAGGCCCCCGCGACGGACTCCTCGGGAACGACGATCCACATGATTGCGTATGCGATCACGGCGGCCGCGTTTCCAACGACCGCCAGCAACACGGCGATAATCCTGACGACCGTCGGATCGAGCTGGTAGTAATCGGCAATACCGCCACACACACCTGCGATCATTCGCTCGGTGCGGCTGCGGTACAGCTTCCGACCGTCAGCCATCCGCTTCCTTCCCTTCTGAGCCCCGATCGCTCTGCATGTCGCTCCGAGTCACGAGCAGCCTTACGATCCGTCTTCTCCGCACCGCCTGCACGGTGAACGTCACACCGCCTTCCGTGACGCTCTCTCCCGGGAGCGGAATGTGCCCCAGGCGAGACAGCACCCATCCGGCCAGCGTTTCGTATTCGTCCGACTCCTCGACGGGCAATCCCATCTCTTCGGCTTCTTCGACCGAAAAGCGCCCGTCGACTATCCATTCCCCTTCTGCGACCTCAGTTATGTACCGGCGGTCCCTGTCGAACTCGTCGGCCACCTCACCAATGATCTCCTCCACTATGTCCTCGATCGTGACGAGCCCGGCTGTGCCGCCGTACTCGTCCACGACGACAGCCATGTGGTTGCGCAACGCCCGCATGTCCGAGAGAAGTGCGAGTATCTGCTTCGTCTCGGGCACGAACACCGGCGGCCTTGCGTACTCGGCAACCGAATCGTCCAGTCTGCCTGCGACGACAGGGCCGACAAGATCCTTGAGCAGCAGCACGCCCACGACCGTATCGGGATCCTCGCGGAAGACGGGCAGCCGCGAGAAGCCCGACGTCCGAAAAGCATCCAGCGCCTCCTCGACCGTTGCATCGGTGCCCACGAGGACCATGTCGACGCGTGGCACCATTACCTCGCGCGCAACGGTGTCGCCGAGTTCGAATATCTCGTGGATCATGCGTTTCTCCTCGTCGAGGAGCGAGCCCTGCTCCGTCACGAGCAGCTTGATCTCCTCTTCCGAGACGCCGGGTCGGCCCTGTCCGGGCTTGACGCCGAGCAGCCGAGCCACGACATCCGCCGAGCGCGCGAGCAGCCATACTGCGGGCGCCACGATGGTCGCGAGCAGCCCGACGGGACGCGCGACGGCTTTCGCGACCACGTCGGCTCGCTGCAGTCCGAGTCGCTTGGGCGCAAGCTCACCGACAACGAGCGTCAAGTACGAAACGAGTAGCGTCACGAGGAAGACTGATAGCCCGCCGGCGATTCCCGCGAGCCACGGGCTACCGAGTGATCTCAGCCAGTCGGCCACGGGTCGCGCCAGGCTTACCGCTGCCGCTGCAGAGGCCGTGAATCCCACGAGGGTGATGCCGATCTGGATGGTCGCGAGGAGACGCGATGGGTCATCGGTGAGGTCCAGTGCGGCCTTCGCCCCGGCACTGCCCTGTTCGGCGGCTTGCGTCAGCGACGAGCGACGAGCGCTGATCAGAGCGATCTCTGCGGCTGCAAAGTAGCCGTTCAGGAGAACCAGCCCCAGGATCAGAAGCACTTCGGTGATATAGCCTTCCATGTGGCCTAGATTACCAATGCCGCGGCAATTCACACAGACGGCAAGTGAGTGGGCGGCTGCGATGCGGACACCGGACCGTCGCTCGTCTTTCGGGGTTCAAGACGGCGGCGGGAACACCGATAAAACAGATACGCCGTGGACGGCGGCGGAAGCTTGTATGAGAATCGGGCAGGGGAACCCTCGACTGGAGGGTTGCCGCCCGATCGATCCACGGAAGGCGGAGGGGTGGCCGAGGTCGACACGACACGCCAGGTAGAGGCAATCGTTCGCGCTGTCGCATCCGCTGGCAAGGCACTCAAGTTGTACCCCCCGACCAGCCCGATACCACGCGAGACGATCGAAATCGCCATCAGCGAACTGGCCGTGTTTCTCGATGTCTCTCCCCTGCTATCTCTATGCGTCGCGCGCGAAGGCATCCAGTGGTCTGGCGCGCCCGTAGGCGGCGGCACTCCCGGGGTCGCAGACCTCGCCGGCGAACTCAGAGAGCACGGTCTGGCCGAAGTGGACTTCCTTCCCGGATGCTCCGTCGACGACCTCGTCGGCTTCCTGGGCGTCATCGGGCGCGAGCCGGGCGACGTGCGACGCGGTGGTGGCGCAAGCGCCATTCTCGTCGCAGACGGCATCGAAGGGATTCGCGTCACTGACGTGCACCTGACCGTGATCGAAGAGGTCCTTCCCGCAGCCGACGAGGATATCGAACTCTTCTTGCGCAGCCTTGCGACCGATGCGGACAAGCTTGCCGCGTGGCTCGCCGCCGCCTCGGCGGGAGATGCCGGCACCTTCGAGGAGGGTCTCGCCGATCTGGCGCACGCAGTCGGCTCCGACGGGATGTCCGAACTCGCACGCACGCTCGCCTCCGCTTTCTTGCAGCAGGAATCTGATGGCAAGGATGCGCTTCTCGGCTTGGCGCTGGAACCGGGGACGGTTCGCGAACTCGCTGCAGGGATGTTCGGCCATCTGGACTCGCCCGACATCGCGTCGGCGCTGTCCGGAGGCCTGTTCGGCGGCAACATGCTTTCGCTGTCGAACGCTCTCGTGAACCTGCCGCTCGCCGAGCGCATGCGACACGTGTACGCCGACGTGCGAAAACTGCTTCCGGGCTACGACCATTCCGACAAGGAGCTTTCATTCTTGGACCACATGATGGAGGTCCGCGCGCAAAAGCAGCCGCAGGCAGCACTCGTCGACACCGATCAAGCCTATCGCAGCGCCGCTTCGGCGATGCAGGTTTCCGACGAAGAGGTGGCCGCGCTCCGCAGCCAAACATCTTCCTCGGCGGAGAAGAGCACCGTCTCGGGCGTGAACATCATGCTCGCCTTGCTGGACCAGCAGACTGACTTCGAGCTCTACGCGGAAGGCGTCGACCACCTGGCCGTCATGGTGCCGCGTCTCGTACAGAACGGGCAGCTCGAACTCGCCCTGAAGGTCGTAACGGAACTCGCTGCGCGGGAGTCACGCGCCGAGCAGCCATGGCCTGACCTCACTGACCGTCTGCGTAGCGCACTCGCAACTGCCCTCGGGCGGGAGACGATGGCTGGTCTGGTTCAGACCGCTATATCAGACGGCTCGCGTATCCCGATGGTGCGCGAGTTCCTTAGACACGCCGACGAAAGCTCCGTGCGCTGTCTTGCCGAAGAGGCCGTGGCGCAGAAATCTGAGGGTCTTGCGATCGCCGAGGAGGTTCTCGGCAAGCGTCTTGTCGACCTGCTAGTCACCACGACGGCCAACGCACAATGGTTCCAGCTCGAGCCGATCGTGGAGCGGCTTGCGCGCGAGAGCGACGCGCGGGCTATCCAGGCAATCGATTCGATTCTCGAGCGTCCCGACGAGCAGTCTCGCCGAGAGGCGGCACAGGGTCTTGCAGCGAGCGGTGGGCCTGGGGCTTCGAAGCTCCTGGGCAAGCTGATGCGCGATCCGTCGTCGGAAGTGGCCATGATAGCGATACGCGCGGTCGCCAAGCACGACATGCCGAACGGCGCGCTTCTGCTCTCGGAGCGCCTCGACGAACTCGATGTCGACGGAAAGGACTTCTTGCTCGCGCGCGAGGCGATCGGTTCGCTTGCGCGTCTGAGCGACCCCATGGCCGTTGAAGTGCTTGGCAAGCTCGGAGGCCGAAGAGCGCTCATCAAGCGAGGCCACTTCGTGGAAATCCAGGAGCTCGTCAGGCAGGCGCTTGAGGTGCAGAAGAGCAAAGGGGGTACTCGGTGAGCGGGAATGCCGACACCGTCGTCACGACGCTCGCGGCCGGCCGAAAGGCCAACCAGCTCTACCCAGAGCAGCACCCGGCGTTCGTGGAAGCCCTCGATGCGCTCGTCACGGCCGTCAGCGATGCAACGGCGGCTGGCCCGTTCCGAATCAACGTCCACCAGGGACGCCTCTACCACGAGTCTGTCGTCATCTCTGAGGAAACTCCGGGCCTCACTTCGCTCGAGGAGGCCTTCGAGTCGCGGCGTATCGAGAGCCTGACGCTTCACCCAGGATTCACACGAGAAGAGGCCGTCGGCCTTGTCCACGTGCTCGGCCTGAAGCCGTCAACGTCCCTGGACATAGAGCGCGAGCTGGCCGATCGGGGCATTGCCAACGCGACCGTCGCCTTCCTCGCGGAGGATGAGGAGCAAGAGGAGCGGGATAGGTTGCGCGAGCAAGATCGCGCACTCTACAACAGGCTAGTGAGCGTACTGCGCACGATGTCCGCCCAGGTCGCCAAGGCGCATCACGCGGATCTCGAGAATGCTTCGGGACTCGTCGGCAACATCATGAGACGACTGCTGGAAGACCAGGCGTCCGTCCTCGGCCTGGCCACGATAAAGGGCCAAAGCGAAACGAACTTGTTCCACTCCATCAACGTGATGATCTACTCGCTCACCCTCGGTGCCTCCCTGGGGCTGCCCGAGGAGGGCATGGCTTCGCTCGGATTGGCAGGCTTGATGCACGATGTCGGAAAAGTCGTGTTCGACCCCGCCGATCCCAACCAGGCCCAGTCGATGCACGTGCTGCACCCGACGGTCGGAGCCGACATCCTCTCGCGCCTGCCCGACGACGACAAAGCTCCGATGCTCGTCGCATACGAGCATCACATGCACACCGACGGGGCTGGCTTCCCAGATCGCCCGGCCGACTACGTGACCCATCCGTTCAGCAGGATGGTGGCGGTGGCCAACCGCTACGCCAACCTCGTCGACCCAGGCGCGAACCGCGAAGGACTGACGCCGGATCGGTCGATCATGCAGATCCTCGACGAGGCCGGCACGACGCTAGATCCACTGTTCGCGCGCCTCTTTGCCAAGGCGATGGGCGTCTTCCCCGTAGGCTGTCTGGTCAGACTGACCGACCAGACGGTCGGCGTCGTAGCGAGAGCCAGCAGCGACGTCATGAAGCCCGTCGTCAGACTCACCTACGATGCCAAAGGACTCGAGCTGGACGACCCGCACGAGGTCGACCTGGCGGACGAGGGGCTCGAGATACTAGAGGTAGTCGAGCCGGAAAGCTTGAACGTAGAGGTATCCGAGAAACTCTAGCCGAGAGCCGCCTAGGCGGGTGGCTGCGGATTGATCTTGTGCAGGACCAGCGCGATGAGCGCCAGTCTTCGGCCGCGATCCTGGCACGCCTCAACGAATCTTGCGATGGTCTGGCGCATCTCGGGAGTCGGCTTGTAGCGGATGAGGCCGCCTGCACACTGGAGAATGCGCCCATCACAGAGCGCATCGATCTCGGGTTCCAGTTCGTCGACTTTGCGGCCCAGCCGGGAGGCAAGCCCGTTCGCGTCGAGAACCGCCTCGGGGTTGCGGTGAAAGAATACCAGGATGTCCCACGTCAGTAGCGAGCGAACGTGGCGCTCCACGAATTGCATGACGGAGGGGCCGAGGACCCCCTCAAGGTCGTACACCGCACCGTCCTCTGTCAGGAATATTCGGCCGCTCTTTGCGGCCAACCACTGACCGCCGGAAGCGGCCGCCTCACCACCCTGCGCGAAGAAGACACGAAGCAGAACAAGTGTACCTTAACGCTCTGACCTGTCCAGGTGTTGCGGACGGGCGGCGGGAACAAGCCCGCGGGTGGCAGTGAGATGCTGTTCGTCGGTTGCAGGCCGCTGACTATCAGGCGCAGGAGCTTCGGCGGATGCCTCTAGCCCGAGGCGGCCTCTTCGAGAGCGCATATCCTCTGCATCCTGGCTGCAAGCAGGTACAGCACTCCCCCGATCACCATGGGAGCGATGAGTACGACGGCGTTGACGAGCCACACGCCCGACTCCCACTCCGCAAGCAAGCCCCAAACGACGATCCCGACCGAACCGACGATCAGGCCGGCGCCGGCGAGTCCCTCGTAGAACCATCCGATTGCGAGCGCCACAGCTGCGATGAGCAGCGGTATGGCTGCACTTCCCGCAGACTCCGCCAACGGTTTGCCTTGGTACGAATAGTCCGCACCGAACGCCGCCACGCCCCAGAACACGCCCCCGGCCGCAACGAAGAGGCGCGCAATGATGCGCTCCACGTTCATCCGCTCCGTGCTACACGTTCTTGCCAGAAGCTCCATGTCCAGTCTCCTTGTCTCGCCCCTCGACTTCTTGGCTGCGCCGCTCAAGGCGCGCACCCTGTTCGTCCTGTATTATTCCCCGTCTCTCATCCACTTCATGTCCGCGGTCCGGTTCCGAACCTCTCCACCAGTCGCCGCTCCTCATCGACCGAAAGCTGATTCAGCACCATCTCCATCGCCTCCACCATCACAGGTGGCCCGGCGGTCACGAAGAGCCGCGAGGCACTGTCGGGCACGCCGTTTCGAACGACGGCCGCGGAGATGAAGCCCGTCTCCCCACGCCAGTCCTCCCCGGCCTGCTCGAACACGTGCAACACGCGGATCCCGTACTCCTCGAGTCCCTCGAATTCGCTGCGAAACGGCACGCACGCGGGCGACCTGTTCCCGTACACGAGTACGGCGTCCAGCCCGTTCGATCGAGCGACCGCGTCCCTGATCATACTTCTGACCGGCGTGATTCCTATGCCGCCCACGAGGAAGACGACTTTCGGTGGAGGGTCGGGCAACAAGAAGTGTCCCATCGGCCCAGAGACGCGCACGCCCCCACCCGGCTGTAGCCCAGCGAGAGCACGCTTGAACGGAGACCCGCTCAGTCGAGTCGTGATCTCGATCGCCTCGTCGCCGGGAGCGGAGCAGTGCGAGAACGGCTTGGCCGATGGACCCTCCGACGGCTCGAGATGCAGCCTCAGATACTGCCCGGCTGCGAATGCGTATTCCTTCGGCCGAGAGAATGAGAAGAGGGCCACGTCGTCACATATGTCCTCGCGCCGAAGCAGCCGGACGCTGTGTGTTCCTGCCTTCACCAGTCCCTCCTCTCGCTTCTGGGAACATACCCAGCAAACGTCCACTCAGATTATGGCGATGGTTGCACTTACTGACACCCGAGTGAGAGCGCCCGAGTTCCTCGAGGGACTCGAGTGGGTGAACTCCGCCCAGCCACTGCAATTGGCGAGTCTTCGCGGTCGTTGCGTTCTTCTCGACTTCTGGACCTTCGGTTGAATCAACTGCATGCACGTGCTCCCGCGTGTCCGGGAGGTGGAGGATATCTTCCCGTCCGATCTCGTCGTGATCGGCGTGCATGCCGGGAAGTTTCGGGCAGAACGAGAAACGGCGCGGATCCGCCGGGCGTGCGACCGTCTCGGCGTCACGCATCCCGTAGTAAACGATCGTGCGTACCGCATCTGGCGCGCGTACGATGTCGGTGCTTGGCCAACGATCGCGCTCATCGACCCAGACGGCTACCCGTCGGAACGCAGTCGG
>Ga0224495_10002794_pt1 | contig 11126 bp, 9 predicted proteins | sample SF_Jul11_sed_USG_FD_168128 | JGI IMG/M metagenome (GOLD analysis project Ga0224495, IMG submission 168128) | Sediment microbial communities from San Francisco Bay, California, United States - SF_Jul11_sed_USGS_4_1 | ecosystem: Environmental > Aquatic > Marine > Sediment | place: USA: California...
GCATGAAAGTGTAATTGGGGCACAGGAGTTTGAAATCATGAAGAGTCATAACCACAGGGACGTTTTTTTTCTTTAAAACCGGAAGTATGGAAGGGGAAAGCTGATGGTAGATATTATGCAGGTGAGCCAGGTCCGGTTTGGTAACCTTTATCAGATCCTCCATCTTTTTCTTCGCCTCGAAGTTATAGATTATTCTGAAAGTGGTTTTGGCTAAATCCCATGGCAGACGGGAATGATTGTTGTAATCCACGTTTGAAACAAAATATTTATCATAATCGGTTTTTAAATTGTCAGGGTGCTGCATAGAAAAAGGGATAATTGTATGACCCACTGACTCTAATCCTTTTATTCTCATTAAAATTCCGGTCTCTGGTCCGCCACAGGGATGATGGTATTTGTTTACAAGTATAATTTTCATACTGTAGATTTTAAATTTGATTTTCGAACATAAAAAGCGATATAAAAACCCAATTCATTAACCTTATCTCTATCGAGGATAAATCTCAAACTTTTCATAATGAGTAAGCGAAAAATAACTGAAAAGCTCATCCGTATTTTATTCAGGGAACTTTTATTCTTGCATTCGTTTCGAATAAAGTTTTTTAAATCAGCCTTTATTCCATTGAGAGGCAGACTGAATTTTTTGGAGAGAACTTTCTCCACTTCGAATCCATATTTCTCTAAATAATTCCTTAAAGAGGCGATAGTAAAAAAGTGAAGGTGTCTGGGAACGTCTAAAATGTGACAACTTCGCCCAAAGACTTTAATTTCCGGGCAGCCGGCATTGGGGACACCGATCATCAAAAGGCCACCCTCTTTTAAAAGCCGATGAATTTTCTCCAGATAAGAACCCGGGGAATAAAGATGTTCCATAGTCTGGCTCAAAACCACTACATCAAAATAGCTTTCAGGAAAATCGGCACTCCCTAATTCTCCACAGAAGATATTAAGCCCTTTTCTTCTTCCGGTATCTACAGCCTTTTTGCTTATCTCCACCCCATAAACCTCCCAGCCAAAACCTTTCATCTGATTTAAGAACTCACCACTTCCGCAGCCGATATCTAAAAGTTTCCCTTTTTCCCCTTTTGGCACCACGATCATAAAATTTCCGACTAATAATTTGGAGAGGAATTTTTTTAAAATATTTTTCGAATTGTAATACCCTTCTAAGGAAACTTTCTTTAACCATTCCCGATAATTCAATCTCTTGTTTTTAAAATCCTGATAAGAATAATAGGTTTCCACTGGATAATACCTTCCGATTGAATCTTTAGCTGGTCTGGGGTTCAGATAGAGTAATCCGCAATTATCACATCTTACTATCTTAAATTTTTCACCAGTATCCTGATATTCTGCTTCCAGAAAGAGCTCGGTTTTATTCCCATGGCAGAAATCACAAGAGGTAAACTCTAATTCAGTTTTTTGCTTTTGCTCTGTTGTTGCTGTGTTCAGTTATTGCCTCCTTAGTATTTATTTACAAATAAAATCTTCATTCTTCGTGTGTATTCTCAATGTTTGTTCTTAAATATCACAATCAGTTCGTGAGCCCAGTTCTTCCTGATGAGACGCATAAATCGCACAAGGTTGTACAGCACCCTGCTATTAGGATTACCTACTTCGTAATAGGTGGTTACAACCTCGAAATCGTATCTTCTACAAAGTTGTGTAAGGGTCTGGTAATCATACCAACAAACATGAGTTGGGTTACTGGGCGCTCTTCCATAAACCAGGTTATAAAAATGCCACAACATCGATTCAGAATTCGGGGTCGTAATGATTAGAATGCCGTCCTTTGCCAAATGTTTCTTAATATTTTGCAGAACTAGGCCGGGGTTGTTAACATGTTCAATCAATTCTCCACAAACAACTACCTCAAAACGCCTACCTAAATTGAAGTTCTCCACATCTCCCACTAAGATGTCATATCCTCGTTGATTTAAAAGCTTTACTTCTTTCTCGGCATTGTCCAACCCTACCACTTCTTTAGCCACATCTTTTATCCCTTTATGAAGCCAGTCATTGAAGTTCTCTTCCGATTCAGCGAAGTGATCAACACAACCCAGGTCTAAAACTGTTTTGTCGAAACAATACTTTTGAACTATCTTATACCGGTTGCTGTATCTGAGTATTCTTCTTTTATTGGTCTTCAGTGCACAGTTATCAAAAAGATCGGTTTTATTCCCTTCACAAAAATCACAATTGATATATTTGATGGTTTTTTCCATATCTTTTCTATTCAGATTAAATTTTTATCTTTTAATCGCTGATAAATAGCCTGTGCCATCCTGTTTTCTGTATATTTACTCTCCACTTTCTTTTTAGCTATTTGTCCCAGTTTAACCACCAGATCCGGGTTGTTTAAAAGAAGCTTCATCTTATCAGCTAAATCTTTAGAATTGTCAGGCTCTACCAGAAGGGCATCCTCCTTATCTTTTAGATAATCAGTTACGCTTGAAACTCTGGAGATAACCAGCCCTTTTCCCAAAGCCATACAGCCGAGCAAAGTCAGTTGAGCAAAAGAATGTCTTCTCTCTGGCAGTGAAAGGACCACGAACTTTGCCCTGGAGGTAATTTCATTCAAGGTCAAAAGGTTGGTTTTCTTAAGGAACTCAATACCTGAAGGAAGTTTTTCGCCACCAATTTCCTCAGGTTCTAATTTGTTTCTACCCACAATTAAAAGCCTGGTTTTAGTGTTAAGCTGGGCATATGCTTTTATCAGGGTTCTCCAGTCTCTGAAGTTAGTTCCCTGATAGCCAATGGAGAGGATATAATCCTCTACTTTTGCTCCATTAGTGGAAAATCTGGACGGGTCTAAACCCAGGGGGATAAAATCGCTTCTGGGAATTATTTCAGGCAAATATCTCTGGTAATCCTCTTTTTGAACAGAGGCAAAATAGAAAAGGTGGTCTATTGAAGAGATGGCTTTTTTAAGAAAGGGTAAAACATACCGACTGTTTTTTCTGCCCAAACCCTCCACGTCGATTAATATAAGAGGAGTCTTTAGCTTAAAAATGCTCTTGAATAAAGCCGGGACAATCCCCATCTGCGAATGAAAAAAGATTAAAAGGTCATATTTTCTCATCTTGTGTAAAATCCTTAAAGACTGAAAAAGATGAAAATGTAAAAATTTTTTCTCGATTATGCTGAACAGAGGGATTTTCTTATAACCAATTACTTCAAATTTAAGATTATTTGCAGGCCAATATCTAAAAAACCCATATTTCTGATCAGGCAACAGAAGGTTAGAAATGTGCTTGCTTTTATCATCCTTTTTAACATTCTGCACTTCCCAGCCGACAGTCATCAGTATCTTTTTCACAAGTTACTTTCCGGAATAGATTTTGACCAGTTCCCAATTAATCCAGCAAATAACCAGAAATAGAAAGCCAAAGGTCGCGTTTCCAAAGCTGCTCCTATGAAATCATAAAATAACACCCCAACAACTACTCCTAAAAAACCCAGAGCTACACCCTTTTCAAGCAGGTCACTTGAATAGTTATAAACCTTAAGTCCGGTACTGTAAAATCTTTTAAGTATCCATAAAAAGGCCAGAAGACCAATCAACCCAACCTGACCCAGCATCTGAGCCCAATAGACATCTCCTAACCAGTAATTTGAGATTCTACTTTTTATTAAAACCCAACTCGGTCCAAGGCCAAACAGTGGAGATTGAGACAGGATTACTCTGGGAATCTCTATGAGGGTGAAAAGTCTATTCTTTTGAATATTTTCCAGAAAAGTAAGCGATAAGGTTGCAGAGAAATTTTTAAAAGGTGAGATTGCATAGCGAGATGTAGCTACTTCTGCAAACTCAGCAGGATAGAAAGTCAAAATTAGAAAGAAAAATAGAACTATAAAAGAGCTACTTACTACCAGAGTCCACTTTCTTTTTATTATAGTTATAAAGAGTAAACTTATGAATAAAGTAAATATCAAACCCACGGAATAAGTAAAAAGAATGGTGAAAAAAGATAATAGGAAAAATAACCACATCTTCTTGATTGGTTTTTTCCAGACAAAATAAACCCCTAACATCACAATGAAAATTACAAAGATAAAAAGCCCCAAGTTTACCGGATCACCAAATGTTCCAAAAACAAGATTGCCTTTCTCCCTGAGTCCCTGGATAAGCAACCATTCTTTAGAATAACTTCCCAGGCTAAGGATTGAAGGTCTGGGCATTAAGAGTTTGTTCACTTGAGTACCAAAGAAAATCTGTGATAATCCGATGAGAAATTGTAATGTTACGATGAATGCCAATCCGCGAATAAGCTTTTTAGTGAATCCCATATCCAGTTCAATGTTTACTAAAAGTAAATACAAGGCATAGTATCGCAGTACTATTCTTAAGAAAAGTACAATCTCTAAAAGGGGGATTTGATTCAAAAGCCCGGATAAGAAGGCAGTAGATGCGAAAATCAGAACTGGCAAATCGACTGAGGTTTTTACAAAAGGCTTTTTCTCGATTACTCTTTTAATGATCAAAGCTACCAAGGTTATAAATAATATAAGCTCGCTCACATACCTTAGAAGAGAGTAGAGCTGGTCCGTCACTGGTAAATATTTTAGGGCGAATTCCTCAAAGGGAATGAAAAAGGCAAGAAAGAGAACCACGGACTTAAAACTTCTGCCTGTCCAGAGCAAGATAAACAAGGAAATTATCGATACCAATAATAATTCTATTATCATAGGTTAGATTCTTTTCCCTTCACATCCGAGCAAAGATCAGCTCTTTGACTCGACAAAGGTTATATCCATATATGCCATTAAACGAAAAAAGAACAGCCAGATAACTTAACGCTCCCAAACCGATAATTAACAGCAGATGAAAATCTCTGGTGAGGTATAACACCACCAGCATCACCAGAGATGCTACACTTATTTTAACCACCGAGGGAATAAGTACCTTTAGCTTGAAATCAAGCAGCTTTGCTATGGAGTAAAATGCTGCTACTAAAATAACAAGCTCGGTCATGGTGATGGCTAGGCTGCTTCCGATTTGAGCAAGTTTTGGAATCAGACTTAAATTAAGCACAAGATTAACTCCCAAACCCAGACCAGTGATCAAGGTATATATTTTCTGTTTTTCCAGAGATATCAAAGCGTATCCCAGAATCACGGATAAGCCCATGCAGAACAAGCCCCAAATAACTATCTGCAGGACTGAGGCTGAGCTGATAAACTCCTGACCGTAAAAGAAAAGGATTATCTTCTCGGAGAGAAAAGTAACGGCAAGACAAAGGGGCAGGCCCAGGCAAACAGTCAGGGCTAAGGATTTCTCCAGAATCCTTTTGAGATCTTCTTGAGAGGCCCTGGCTAACTCAGACATAATAGGGAACAAGGCAGCGATGAGGGTTGCCGGAACCATTCTTCCTGCTATGGCTAAGCGGTTAGCTGCATTGTAAATTCCAGCTGTCTGTTCTCCTTTAAAAAAGGATAGTAAGACTGTATCTGCATTTAAAAACAAGCTGGTAAAAACCAGCAATAAGCTAAGCGAAAAGGATTTCCTCAAAAGACCTTTCCAGAAGGAGAGGTCAATTTCAATTTTGATCTTATGAAATCTTTTGCTTACGATAAACCAGGAAAGCAAGGTTATTAAAATCCCGGTTATAATCTGGGAATATCCGATACCGATAATCCCTAAATTGAGAATCAGGGACGAAAAGCCTAATATAAAATATCCGAGGTATTGAATGAGGTTAGTTACAGACTCATACTCCAGCTTCTGATAAGCCTGAAAAACCCATCTCAGGCTCAGGGAAAAGTGGTTCAATAAAGAAGCCAGACCCAGCAAAATCACAATGGTTGTTGTCTCCTCCGGATATCCCATAAAGATAAGTGCTAAAAAGGATGCTAAAAAGGTAAAGGTTGCCAGTAATAACTTAAGAAGTATTATATTCCCCAAATATTTTCCAGCTTTGCTTTTATCCTGAGAAACATCTCGTACTGCCAGGATGCTTATCCCCAGATCATTAACTAAAAAGAATATGGCAGTAAAGGAGAGTGCAAAGCTGAACTTCCCCAGATCCAGGGGTCCAAGATATCTACCTATAATAATGAATAAGAGAAAATAGAAAAATCTGCCCGCGAATCTGGATAGACCCAGGGAACCTGAGTTTCTTAATATGACAAAGGCTTTAGTATGAGACATCAACTTTCCTGTGCTTAAATCACATAACTTTTATCTCTTCCTCTATCTTCTTTTTTCTCTTCTGTTTGGTGCCGCCGTAGTAATGATAATAGTAATAATAGTGATATGAGCCATAGATATTTTCCACCCTGATCTTGTTAAGAACCCCTCCTAAAAGCCTGCTTTTTACGTTTTCCAGAAGAGTAGCTCCTCTTATCAGCGCCTCCCTGGAGGTACTCCCGGAGGAAATTACCAGCACCACCCCGTCCAATTGTGTTGATAAGACTGCGGCGTCGGTTACTGCTATTACAGGCGGGGAATCAAAAAGTATCATCTCGTATTTCCCCTTTAGTTCTTCTAAAAGAGTTCTCATCTTTTTTGAGCCTAACAGTTCAGAGGGGTTAGGAGGAAGAATGCCACAGGTTAAAAGACTCAAGTTTTCTATAGGTGTTGACTGGATGGTCTCCCCCAGGGGGACATTCCCGGCTAAATAGTTGGTCAACCCCGGAGCCCTTTGCAGGCTGAAGATAGAATGTAAAACCGGGCGTCTCAAATCAGCATCTACCAGTATCGTTCTGGTTCCCATTTGAGCCATAGTAATGGCTAAGTTCGCTACAGTAGTGGATTTACCCTCACCCGGACCTGAACTGGTTACCAGGATAGTTCTTAAAGGAGCATCAAGTCTGGCAAATTGCAGATTGGTTCTGAAGGTTCGGTAAGATTCGGATATAGGCGATTTTGGTTCAAAATGGGTTACCAGGTTGGAGGCTATTTTTTTAATATGGTCCTCTTCTGATTTTTCTTTGGCTTCACGTTTTTTATTCCGGTTATTTTTAATCAAGGGGATAGAGCCTAACAGCGAAAGCCCAGCCCTTTCCACATCCTCGATACTTTTAAGGGAATTATCCAGTCTTTCCACAAATAATGCCATACCCAAGCCCAATCCTAATCCGAGAAGAGCTCCTACAAGGATATTTATCTTCTTTTTCGGTTTTATAGGTTCTTCTGAGGGTAAGGCTTTGTCTATTATCCTTACATTTCCTATCTGTCCGGCTTCTTTTATGCGTGATTCCTCGTACTTTTCCTTCAACATCAAGAAGATATTCTCGCCTACTTTCGCATTCCTCTCCAGGCGCGCCAATTGGAGGCTTTTAACCGGAAGAGCATATAAATTTTCCGAATAAGTATCAACAATTCTCTTCAGAGCCTCTGATTTTGCAGTTGAGGATTGAATCTCTATATCCAGGGTTAGCATCTTATCCACCAACCCCTGGGAATAAGCTAAAGGATCTGTGGAGGATAGTTCCCTGGATACTAAATAGGAGGTCTCTTTAACCAGTTTCTGTTTTATTTCCTTGATCCTGTTGGTTATCTCCATCATTTTGGGATGCTCTTCAGGGAAACCCTGAGCTAAATAACCAGCTTTAATCCCTTCTAAATTTGCCATCTCCTGGCGTAGCTGGGTTATCAGCGGGCTGGAGATCTGCGAGATATCCTCCGCTAATCTGCTTTTTCTCTCGGAAAGCTGATTTTTCATATAAACAATTCTTTTCTGATTTGATTCCATCTCGATTCGGGCTTCATTATACAGGGATTCAAAATTGGATAACTGTTTCACTAACTCCTCTGTCTCCTCCGGGAGCGCAGCAACCTTTTCCCTTTCCTTATAAATCCTTAAAGCCTCCTCTGCCTGGTGTAATTCTCCTTGAATGTTGGCAAGCTGTTCCTCTAAGAACTGCCGCACCTCGGTTATCTCTCCCCTGCTCACGCGGAGACTTTGTTTGTAATATTCCTCTGCTATGGTATTGGCTAAAAACGCTGCCAGTTTTGGATGGGGAGCTGTGGCTTTCACCTGTATTATGTCGGTCTCCTTCAAAGGCATCACCTTGATATTTTTCTGCAACAGCGTAACCATATCGCTGGTTTTTATCTTATCTTTTCCTTTACCCAGAGTCTTTTCCTCCCAGATTTTTTTATAAGGAGAGCATAAAAGGGCATCCAGTACTGATTCCGCCAATGTCCGGCTTTTTAGTATCTCCACCTGGTTTTTGATCATAGTCTCCTGCTTTAAATAAGAGGAGATCTCGAAGATCTCTTTTTTCATCCCCCCATCTTCCTCAATCATTAAAGTAGTAGAGGATTCATAGATTGGCTGGGTGGTAAAGGAGAAGATCACAGCGGATAGAAGAATTGTTAAAAAGGCACCGAGGATAATCCAGCTTCTTCTCTTCAGGATAATGAGATAGTCCTGAAAGACTATCTCTTTTTGAGCTGAGTTTATTTTATTTTGTTCTTCCAATTTTTAACTCCTTCTTAATCAGTAAAAATTTTAACCACACTGGCTATAACCGCCAGGTTATAAAGGAATGTTATGTACTTTGAGACCGAGTGAAAACTGTTTCGCGGGATAATTACCGTATCACCCGGTTTGACTGCGGGGAGTTCACTGGTTTTCCCATTCTGGACATAGTCTTTTAAATTAATCTTGATGGTTTTATTCTGGGAGAAATTACGTACAATTTTAACTTTGTTCAACCTGGCATTTTCCGTGGGTCCTCCTGCCATGGAGATAAGGGTTAGCAGATCAGTATTATCCGGCACTTCTACTATCCCTGGTTTCAGGACCTCGCCCCATACATTGACCTTTATTAAAAGCTGGTTATTTGTGCCAGGAACAAGGTAATAGTCCTGGGCCATATTTCTTATGGGTTCTTGCTTTTCTTCTGTTTGAGCCCAGATTAAGTTCAATCCCTGGAAAAATATCAGGTAAATTACCAGCAGTAAACTAATTCCTCTTTTTAACTTCTTCATTTGGTCTCTCCTTTATTAAGAATATTTTAATGGGATTTTTCTCTGTATATTTTCTGCCTGAAGCACTTTTTGGGGATTCTCCTTAAAAAGTTTCATAGCTTTTTGTTCCCCCAGAAGCCTCTCGATAATCCTGAATGCCTCTGCCATGACAATTATAGGTCGACTATTTAGATTATGGGTATCGCTGGCTACAAAATCCACTATATCTTTTTCTAATAATTTCTCAGATACCTTTTGAACCTTTTTACCAAAATCTCCTGTAATTGAACCTGCATTTAATTGGATCAATGCACCCGAACGAGCCATTTTTTCTATTCGTTCGAAATCTTTATCCTTAGTAAGGCTTCTTTCCGGATGAGCCAGAATTGGATATAGATTTTCAACAATCAAGGAGAAAATGATTTTCTCAGTAAATGCCGGGATTTCCCCAAGGGGTAATTCCAGTAAAAGGTATTTTTTAGTTTGATTAATGAAGAAAAAGCTAAACTCTCTTAGAGGATTGAGATCATCCCGCAGGTCGATTTCACTGCCCAGGTAAAGGTGAACATCAATTTCCTCCTGAATAATTTTATTTTGGAGCATTGAGTAGGTCTCCATTATAGCTCCTGGATTGCATCCCCTGAAATTTGATAAGAGATGAGGTGTAAGGCAGATTGCAGTTACTCCCATAGAAACACCGCTTTTTATGATCTTTACTGCTTCATCCAGGGATTTTACTCCATCATCTATTCCCGGAAGAAGATGAGTATGTAGGTCAATCATATATATATCCGAATTTAAAAGTTATTTATTACAATTAGAAATTATGCTGACTTATTACCCCCCCCTTTTTTTACTCTCCTGCAGTATAATTCAGGTTTCACAGCAAGGTTTTTAGAATCCCTTCTTTGCGTGAAATCTTCCCTAGACATTAACTATCCTTCAAGTTTTATTTAACAAAATTCCAAAAATCTTATTTCTATTTTGTTCAAAATTTTAGCAAAAGGTATGCCTGTATTAGATCTCAGCTTTTAAGTATAGCTAACTTCTTGAATAATAAGGGGTAAGAATCTGAAAGATGTGTTAAATCAGATAGTGAGAAGTGTTCATAAAAGGGAATATATTTCTTAATTTTATGTAATTTTTTCCTTTCGAGAATTTCAGTAAAAAATGTCTACCGTTTGAACGCTTTTATAATTTTACTTAACCTGTTGACTTACAATAGATTTTAATTGATTGTTTTTATATTATCAAAATTCTTTTGTCAACAAAATGGACATTTTTAAGCGATATTTTTACTCTCTAATTATATGAACTCTTAGTAAGATATTAACTTATTGTCTATCATAAGATTAAAACCTCGAATTAAAATATGAGTTTTGGCATAATAATTGCTAAATTAGAAATCGGAAATATTTGAAAATATAATGAAAGAAGGAGTGTTTAATATGAAGAGAGTAATATTCATAGGTTTAGCAATCATACTTATATCGAGCGTTTCAGCCTATTCACAGTTTTTATTAACGGATAAGTTTGATTCCTTTAATACTGATTTATGGGGTAACTATTCCCATGATGGGGGATTTGCTACTGCGGAGAATGGATATCTGAACTTAGGAACAACAGAAGGCATAAGATATGGTAGAGGAACAATTTCTTCAAATTTCAGTCTGGCAGGAGATTTTATTTCTACAGTTGACTTCGAGTTAATAAAGTTTAATGACTACTTCAGCAGTGCGACGTTTGGAATCTGGGCGAGAGATAACTCCTTTGCCATGCTTCTTTCTCGAAAATATGACTTGAATAGTGTTAATTATTTCGAGGAAGTTCATTTTATGGTAGATGGCTCTTGGCAAACTGGATTTAGCACAGTCACAGATGGTGCTACCGGTAAGTTGAGACTGAGTAGATTAGGCTCCACACTTTCAGCTTATTATTTCGCTGAGGGTGACTGGCAGTTAGCAAATAGCTTTGACCTTCCTTCAGGATATAATTCAGCAGTGAGAACTTTTCTGGAAGCAGGGAATGATGGGGATGCAGGGAATGCTCCAGCAGTTGAAGTTCATCTTGATAATTTTTATGCTGATGCTGCTAATATAACCGGTGTGGATGGAGGTTATCTTATAGCTCAGCCAGAGCCAGGAACGATAATCCTTTTAGGAACAGGTCTTCTGGGATTGGGAGCGTTAGCTATATAAGAAGAAGG
>Ga0224495_10002795_pt1 | contig 11124 bp, 10 predicted proteins | sample SF_Jul11_sed_USG_FD_168128 | JGI IMG/M metagenome (GOLD analysis project Ga0224495, IMG submission 168128) | Sediment microbial communities from San Francisco Bay, California, United States - SF_Jul11_sed_USGS_4_1 | ecosystem: Environmental > Aquatic > Marine > Sediment | place: USA: California...
GCCAAAATAGCAATGCTGTCTGGACCGTATTGGGTCAGGATTTCCTGCAAACGGGAGACGACATGATCCAATGCGGCCTCCCAGCTTGTCTCGACCAGGCCTTCTTTCCCCCTGAGGAGCGGCTGGGTGAGACGATGGGGACTGGTCACGAATTCATGGGCGCTGTATCCTTTAAGGCAGAGTTTGCCCTCGCTTACGGGAGAGGTTTTTAGGGGGAGAGTTCCGATCAGCCTCCCGTCCAGAACCTGCAGAGCGATTCCGCAGCCGCAGCCGCAGTAGGGGCAGATGGTGGGAATGATCCGATAGTTCACGGCAGGCTTCCTTTCTCGGCAAGACCCGTCCGGTGGAAAGGGGATGGTTCGCCTTCCTTTCCCGGTTTAAACCCGAAGAGTTTCTCCACGATCTGATTTCCCCCGCGGTAGAACAGCCTCAGGGGAATTCCTGCGGGGCAGGCTTCTTCGCAAAGCCCACAGTCGATACAAAAACCGGCCAGGTGAGTCGCCCGGACCAGATGAAAGGATAAATCCGGGGGAATTTGCCCGGCAGGGATCAAATCTTCATCTTCCAGGCTGCACTCCTTGCAAACATAGACCGGGCAGGTATTCCGGCAGCCGTAGCATTTTATGCACTTGGCGAATTCTTCCTTCCAGCGCTGGAACCGATCCTCCAGATTCAGGACATCCGGTTCTACCCCGGCTGGATCTTGGCCGCTTTCCCTTGGAGAAAAAGAAGGTCTATTCCCATTGCCGGTCGGAGAACAGAGATAAGAACACTGGGTTGGTTCCCCCAGATCGGAACGGCAGCAGGCCAGGGGAAGGATCAGGATTTTCTCCGGGTTGATCTGGTTCCGTTTGATCAATTCCTGTAAGGCTCTCTGATCACATTCTCTGGCCAAAAGGCCGAGGCGAACCCCGGGGTGGGCCCGGGTGATTTCCACGAGAATTTTCGGCAAAGGGTAGCGAGGAATAGGATCATGGCTGATTAAGCTGGCTAATCCGTGGAGATCCTCCGGTGAGAACAGATAGGGAAGGAGATGACCCCCTATCTCCCTGTAGCCCAAAAATCCGCATATCTTCCCGGTCAGAAACAAAGCGTGGACGACTTCCTGGGTACTGTTCATTGCCCTTCCTTCGCGAGGAAATAGGCGGGACTGCTGGTCATTCCCCGCTTCAGGGGAGAGGGCCCGAGTTCCCGCATCCTGTGAACAAAGGCGGTTACCGCTTCGGCAAACTGGGCGGACTCGGAGGAGGAAACCCAGGTCACATTCAGTCTATCGGGATGGATCCCGATGAAGTTTAAAAGCTCCTTCAAAAAAGCCATCCGTTTTTGGGTCATCGTATTACCCTCCAGGTAATGACAATCCCCGAGGTGTCACCCTCCGACGAAAACCCCGTCCATGCCTTTTTGAAAGGCTTTAATGACGTGGTGGGGGGAAACAGTGGCGGAACACATGACCCGGATGACCCGAAGATTGGGCGGATACTGGATTCGGCTGACCCCCGTCAGGTCTGCGGCCGCATAGGCACACCAGTTGCACAGGAATGCCAGAATACGAGGTTCAAAAGGATGGTTTGGCATCATCTTCTCTCCTTGCCTAAAACCCTATTGCCTGATCGATCATCGAATAGAGTTGCCGGCTCCCAAAGCCCATGAGTTGGGCGCTCCCGGAGGGGCAGGTGGCGGCGCAGGCACCGCACCCCTTGCAAAGAGCCGAATTGACCAAGCAGATATGGGCCGGGGGATCATAAGTTATGGCTTCATAGGAACAGACCTTCAGGCAACTCTGGCAGCCGATGCAGGTTTCAGGGTTGATCAACGCGACAACGCCGCCGGCCCGGATCGATTTCTGGGATAATACGGTAGCCGCTTTGGAAGCAGCGGCCAGAGCCTGGGTGATGGCCTCATCGATCGGTTTGGGGTAATGGGCCATGCCGCAGAGGAAAATGCCGTCTGTAGCAAAATCGACAGGCCTCAACTTCGCATGGGCTTCGACGAAGAACCCTTCACTGTTCCTGGGAACTTTGAACGCCCGGGCCAACTTTTCATTGTTTTGGGGAATGACAGCCGTGGCCAGGTTGACGATATCCGGCTCCATCACCAAGGGAAGCCCTACGATGGGGTCGGTAACGGTTACCTGAAGCCTTCCGTTTACGGCCTCCACCTTGGGTTTGTTCTCCAAATCATAGCGGATGAACAGAATTCCTTTCTCCCGAGCTTTGCGGAAGAGGTCTTCTCTCTGTCCATAGGTTCGAATGTCCCGGAAGAGAATGAAAATTTCCATTACCGGGTTGCTTTCTTTGAGTCGCAAGGCCCGGTGGAGCGTCGAGGTACAGCAGATTCTGCTGCAATAAGGGCGCTCTGGCGTGCGGGACGCCGTACAGAGGATAAAGACCGCACTTCTCCAGCTTTTTGCTGAATCGGGATTTTCGGCCAGGAGGTCGTCCAGCTCGTGCCAGACGGTAACTTTGGGATTGTGGCCGTAAAGATATTGGGTGGTGGAGCTGGGCTCGGCTCCCGTTGCCAGGATGGCAACGCCGTGCTCGATCACTTCCTCGGTGGAAAGGAGAGATTTAAAATTTCCCACAAACCCTTCCACCCCCACGACCTCACTTTTCAGGTGGACCTGAATTCTTTTATCCTCTTTCACTTTTTGCCCAAGCCGGCGCAGCCAAGCCTGAACATCTTCTCCTTTCCAGGTTTCCCGGATCTGCCGGGCCTGGCCCCCAAGCTGGTCTTCTTTTTCCACGACATGGGAAGAAAATCCCTGTCTGGCTAGGCTCAAGGCAGCGGTCATCCCGGCCAGACCCCCGCCGATGATCAGTGCCTTTGGCGTGACTGGGAATGAGTTTTCGGCCAGAGGAATGATCCGGTTGGCTTTGGCCACGGCCATGCGGACCAGGTCCTTGGCCTTCTCCGTGGCCGCCAGGGGAAGGTCCTGATGGACCCAGGAGCACTGGTCCCTGATGTTGGCCATCTCCAGGAGGTATTTATTTAGGCCGCTGCGCCGGAGGGTTTCCTGGAAAAGAGGTTCGTGGGTTCTGGGCGAACAGGCCGCCACGACGACGCGGTTGAGATTCTGTTTTTGGATAACCTCCTTCAATTGGTCCTGGGCGTCCTGGGAGCAGGAAAAGAGGTTTTCCTGGACGTAGGCTACATTCGGCAGGGACCGGGCACACTCCACCACCTCTGGAACTTTGACTACTGCCCCTATATTGGTCCCGCAATTGCAGACAAAAATCCCTATCCTGGGTTTCTCCTGGGCAACCTCTTTCTCCTCGGGGAATACTTCCAGGCGGGACAAAGCCCCCCGGCTTTCAGCCAGGCCGGCCGCCGCGGCAGCAGCAGCCGCACTGGCCTCCATCACGGCGAAGGGAATATCCTTGGGACCCGGGAAACAGCCTACCGAGTAGACTCCCGGGAGGTTGGTATCAACAGGAGCAAAACTGCTCGTCCGGGCGAAGCCGTGCCGGTCCAGCTCGACTCCCAGCCTTCCGGCCATCTTCCGCGCATCTTCGGGAACCTTCAACCCCACGGAAAGGACCACAAGGTCAAAATCCTCTTCCCGAACCCGGCCCTCCTCATCCACGTAGCGGATGGAAAGGTCCTGGGCTCCCGGCCTGGCGTACACGCTGTGAACGCGGCACCGTATGAAACGAACTCCCTTTCTTTCGGCCTGGTGAAAGTACTTCTCAAAATCTTTCCCATACGTCCGGATGTCCATATGAAAGATGGCAGTCTCCAAGGGAGCGCGAGAGTGCTCTTGGGCGATAAGCGCCTCCTTGATGGCGGCCATGCAGCAAACTGCCGAGCAATATCCGTGGTCAATGCGGTGAATATCCCGGGATCCCACGCATTGGAGGAAAGCCATCTTTTTTGGGGGGGTGTGATCAGAAGGTCTGACCAGGCGGCCCATAAAGGGGCCGGAGGCGGAGAGGATTCGTTCCAGTTCCAGGCTGGTGATGATATTGGGATACTTTCCGTAGCCGAAAATATCCAGGCCCGAGGGGTTGAAAGCCTCAAAGCCCGGAGCCAAAATGAGGGAGCCCACTTGAAGAATTCGTTCCTGAGCCTTTTCTTCAAAATCGATCGCCCCGGTGGGGCATAGTTTTTCGCAGATCCGACATTTCCCTTTTTGAAAGTACAGGCAATGGACGGCATCGATGGCATATTTCAGGGGAATGGTCTGGGGATATTTCAGGTAGACGGCCTTGCGATCGCCCAGAGCGGCGTCAAAGTCATTCCTCACCTTGCGGGGGCATTTCTGCGCACAAAGACCGCAGGCGATGCACCGGTTCATATCCACATACCGGGGCCATTGCCGGGTCTGAACTTCAAATTTCCCGGGCTGCCCGGCGATCCCCTCCACTTCGGTTAAAGTCAAGACCTCGATGTTTTTATTCCGGCCGACCTCGACCAGTTTGGGCGAGAGGATTCACATGGAACATTCATTGGTGGGAAAGGTCTTGTCCAGTTGGGGCATGACCCCGCCGATCCCGGGGGACCGTTCGACGAGGTAGACGAAAAAACCGGAACAAGCCAAGTCAAGGGCCGATTGCATTCCGGCAATCCCTCCGCCCACAACCATCACCGCTCCGATGGGAGAAAGACTTTTAGGATCCATCAAATTTCCTTTCTTCAGGGACGGGAAGGAATTTCTTTTACAAATCTCTCCAGAGCCTGTTTTGCATCTCCTGAAACCCAAGGGATGACCTGGATCCCCCATCCGTTCAAAAGGCGCATGGAAAAATCATCAATCCCTCCACATATGACCTTGCTGACCTTTCGATCGGAGAGGCTTCTGGCCCGCTGGATGGAGTTGCTTTCTTCCATCCCGATAGGGATCATTTCGACAATTCTTCCTTCTTCTATTTTGGCCAGCAGAAATTTGCCGGCACAATCAAAGCGCGGAGAGATTTCTGAGCCGAATAGAGGCAAGGCTACGATCATCGAGAACCCCCCTGCTGGTGACAGAGCAATATTCAGACCAGTCCCGTTAGATAGAAAATCAGGTAGTATTTTGCGGCCTTAAGAATTATGGGCGGGGAAAGAAAGGTTGCAAAAAGAAATTATAGTGGGGCAGAATGCAATGGCATTGCAAGGAATGGTTGTAATTTGCAATCTCAGGCTTTAATCCCGAAACGCCTGATCTTCCGCCAGAGGGTGCTCTTGTCGATTCCCAGTTCCTGGGCCGTCTTCTTTCTGTGACCCCTGTGTTTGTGGAGGGTCTCCATAATCATTTGGGCCTCGGTCCGTTGGAGAAGAGGAACGGAAGGAAGGGGCACGGGTTGGGGGGGTTGTTTCCAGCTTGACTGTAAGAACTCCTGGGGCAGGTGAGAAAGCTGAATCTCCGGCCCGCGGCAGAGAATAAAGGCATACTCCAGGATGTTTTCCAGTTCCCGGATGTTTCCCGGGAACCCGTGAGTCATAAAAAGATCCATGACCTCCGGCCGAACTCCCAGGACATTTTTCCCCCGTTTCAGGTTAAGGCGATGGATGAAATGGTCCACCAGCAAAGGGATATCCTCCCGCCGCTGGCAGAGGGGAGGGAGGTGGATCCTGATTACATTTAACCGGTAATAGAGATCCTCGCGGAAAGTTCCCTGTTTCACCATTTCGCTTAGGCTCCGGTGGGTGGCGGCTATGATGCGGACATTGGCCTTTTTCGGCGCTGTCCCCCCCAGGGGCTCGTAGACTCTTTCCTGCAAGACCCGCAGGATCTTTACCTGCATGATCGTGGAGAGATCACCCACTTCGTCCAGGAAGATCGTTCCTCCTTCGGCCAGGGCAAACCTCCCCGGTTTATCCTTTTTGGCGTCGGTGAAAGCTCCTTTGACATAACCGAAGAGCTCCGATTCCAGCAGAGTTTCCGGAAGGGCGCCACAGTTTACCACGATTAAAGGATTGTCCTTCCGGGGACTCAAGGCATGGATGGCCTGGGCAAAGAGCTCTTTTCCCGAGCCGCTCGGACCCTCGATCAATACGGTGCCCTCGCTCTCGGCGATGTCGGGAAGGATGGAGAAAATTTTCAAAATCGCTTCATTCTTGCTGATGATATCCTGGAAGGTATATCGATTGAGAACCTCTTTGCGTAATTCTTCGACAGTTGAAAGATCCCGGAAGGTAACCACCCCGCCGATGGGTTGCCCTTCTTCATCTTTGAGGACCGACGATCGAATGCTGAGGGGTATCTTTTTCCCCGCGCGATTAATGATGTTTACGATTTGGTCGAATTGGGCCTTCCCCGTCTCTAAGGTTTCCCGTACCAAACACCCGGATTCGCACCGGTTGGCGTGCATCACCTCATAGCACCTGTGGCCGATGGCTTCCCCCCAGCGGAATCCGGTGATCTTCTCTGCCGCCTTATTGAAACAAGTAATCCGCCACTCGCTGTCAACGGTGAAAACTCCTTCGCTGATGCTCTCCAGAATGGTTCGCAGGCAGCCGTCTCTCCCAATTAGATTGGCGCGATTCTTTGGCTGGATTCTTTCACTACTCATTTTTGGAACCAAAAGATGTATTGAACCTTTCAGGGATAGGGCGGACCCACCGCCCAAGATTTCTCGGCATCTTTCTACATCCGCTTTTCCCAGGCTACCATTTTATTAGGAGACGTAAAAGATTGACCGGCGACCAAAACTGAGAAGAATCACCCATTCGAAAATGAATATTTTTTTGTAACACTTTAGCTCTTTGAAAAAAGACTACGTTTTGTCATTCCCGTGAAAACGGGAATCCAGAACCCAGCAGGAAAAATCCTGGATTCCTGCTGAAGTTTACCCTCGCGAAAGCGGGAGCAGGAATAACGCCCTTAAAAATGTCTTTGTTTGGGATGTTTTTCAAACAGCGAAAATGGTATATTTTTTTAATTATACCCCAAATAATTGGCGACTGGAACTTCAAAAGGCATATCCGGCTACCTCCTTTCTTTTTTTTCATCTTGCCTACGGTCAGATTCTATTATTCCCCAGGCCTTACTACGGAGATCAATGCCAAATCAGTAATGATATTTGCCGGCGATTTTGCCCCGGGCCCGACTCGCTCATTTCTTCACCAGATTGATCCGCCGGACCCCCCTTATTTGCCGAAAAGTAGCCCCCTGGGCGATGCACCGCAAAGCTTCCTTTCTATCGATAACGATTGTCCCCGATAAAACATCTATCCCATAATTGAAAAGAAAGGGAGTAAGGGGAGAGGTTCCTGGCTTTTTTCTTCAATTCCGGGATAAAAGGGAAATGCCCTATTATGGCAACGTCTGCACCCGCCCCCTTTTCCATGAGGATTTGCGAAGCGTTTTTCTCTCCCCATTTTTCTTCATCGATCTCGATGAGAGAATTGATCGCCGCCATTCCGATGGAAGATTCCATCGCGTAATCCGAAAGGGCATACTCTGCCAGTTCCAACGCGCTTTTTTCGATCAAGCGGCCGACATCTTTAACCCCTTGCGGATGCCCCTCGTCCCTGAAAGTGGAAACTAGCCCGCAGCCCCGGCTTACCACCCCTGTCCAGTAAGCTCCGGTCAGAACCTCTTGGACCGGATGATCTTCACCTTTCAAAGAAGCGATCAGGTTTGAGAGAATTTGCATTTTTTGAACCTCATTTCTCGATTGCGGCTCTTTCTTTGATACGGGCACCCCGATGGAGCGTCTTAGTATTCCTGCTGAATTCTGCGGGCAAAAACCTTTTGCGCCAGGAAGAAGAGCATTCAGGTAAATCCGGCTAGAATCAGAAGATCCAGATAGCGGTGCATCAGTCCTCCGTCAGGAAGCAACGACTGCCGCAGGGCATCCACAGAGTAGGTGAGGGGCAGGCAGAACCCGACAACCTGGAGGATAACAGGCATAGCATTTACGGGGAAAAATACGCCGCACAAAAAAACCATGGGAAAGCGAAAGAAATTAGCCATGGTCATGGCTTCAAAAATCTCTCTTACCCCAACAGAAATGAGGATTCCGATCAGGGCAAAGGATACAGAGGATAGAATCAGCGCGAGAGCCAGCGACAGCGGGTTCGTGATCTTCAGACCGAAGAATAAGGTGACCAGGACCATGGACACAAAACCCATCAGGAGACCGAAAAAAGCACTCCCCAGCGTTTTGCCCACGAGGATGGTCCGCAGGCTTAGGGGGGCCATCAAGAGCCGTTCCAGGGCCTCGGTGCGCTTCTCGAAGGTAATGACGATGGCCGCCATGGAAGTGGCTGAAAAGAGGATTGTCAATCCTACCAGACCGGGAATAACCTCTTCGATCCCCTGGGGATTCCTAAAATAGAAGGCCAGAATGAAGACGACGGGCAGCATCAGTCCCCAACTGATCAGCGGAGGTTTAAGGTAATAGGCCTTCAGGTCCTTGCGGGCAATATAATAAATTTTCTTGATTTCTTTTCTCATCATCCCCCGCCTCCCATCTTCTGGGGTTTATCCACCCGCATGATCTCGCCATCCACTCCAGTAAGCTTCACAAAAGCATCTTCCAGCGAGGGGGTCAAGGTTTGGATGGAAAGAATCTGCATTTTTTTCCCGCTTAAGTGAGCAACAATTGGGGGGAGGGCCTGATGGACGGATTTCCCGATCAAATGGATTTTTCCCTCCACCAAAGTTGCCTTTTCTACGCCCGGAATCGATTCCATCTCTTTCGGGAGGGAATCGAAAAGCGGATGGACCTTCATCTCCAGGATTTCGACTTCCTGCACCTGATTTTTCAGTTTCGCGGGCGTGTCGATGGTCCGGATCTTACCCTTGACGATGATGGCGATCCGGTCGCACAGCTCCTCCGCCTCTTGGATCAGATGAGTGGTAAGGAAAACAGTGACCCCCTTTTCTTTCAGCTTCCTGATTACTTGCCGCAACCCCCGCGCGCTCATCACATCCAGACCTGTGGTGGGTTCATCCAGGAAAAGTAGGCGGGGGCGATGAACCAGGGCGGCAGCAATGGTCAGGCGCCGCTTCATGCCCCGGGAGAAAACTTGGAACTTGTCGTCCTTCCTTTCAATCAAGCCAAAATCTCGAAGAAGCTCTCCAGCCCTTGCCCCCCATTCTTTTTTCGGAAGGCCGTAGAGCTGGGCCATGTAGACCAGGTTTTCCCATGCGGTAAGTTCTCCGTAAAGGTTAGAGGCTTCGGGAACAACTCCCACCGTCTCTTTTGCCCGAACCGGGTCTTTTAAAATGGAAACCCCATTAAGGGTGGCTTCCCCGGAGGTTGGCCGAGTCAGCCCCACGAGCATCCGGATGGTGGTTGTCTTGCCTGCGCCGTTGGGTCCCAGGTAGCCGAAGATTTCCCCTTCATGAACAGAGAAACTGACGGCATCCACGGCCACAAGGTCTCCATATTTCTTGGACAGTCCCTCCAAACAAATGACCTCTTCCATTATATCTCCTTCTTTTCTACCTGCCCTCCTTATTTCACCTTTGCCTCTACACCACATAGACTAATTCAAGGAATAAAAATTCCCGCCATCAGCCGGGTCCCCAGAGCCAACAGGATGGCGATCGATAAAGTGAAGAAGATGGTTAAAAGAGCCCCCTTTTTCCCGATCTCCTTCCAGAGAGCGGCAATCGTGGCCAGGCAAGGGATGTAAAAGGTCACAAAAACCGCGAATACCATCACCTGGGTTTTCGTCATTACCGTGAGAACTTGGGTGGTCCCGAGGGCCTGCGTCAGCATGATCAGGGAGAGTTCTTTCCGCAACAGGCCAAAGATGAGAGTTGTTCCAACGAAAACCGGTAGGCCGAGGAGTTGGGTCAAGGGAGATAAGAACCAGTTGATATGTCTCTCAACACCCCCATACTCCATCAGAGCCAGGAAGGCGCTTCCACCAATCAGAAGGGGCCAGGCGACGACGATAAATTCTCTTATACGATACCAGGATTTCTTCAAGGTATTACTCATTGGGGGTAACTGGTAGGCAGGGATCTCAAGGATCAATCCCAGGCTGGCCTCTGGATAGATAGCGGATAGGACCTTCCCGGCAACGGCTATGACCAGAATGTTAAGGGCAAAAATCGCCAGGGCGGCATTGGGGTTGATGAAAAAGGCGACCAGACCAAAAATGATCGTAATTCGAGCTGCACATGGAATCATGGTGGTCAAAATGGAGACAATAAATCTGTGTTGGGGAAACTCCAGGATTCGTGTGGCCATCACCGCCGGGACGCTGCATCCGTACCCGAGGATAAGAGGAATAATTGCTTTGCCATGGAGACCGATCTTGTGCATGAAGACATCCATCAGGAAAGCCACCCTCGGCAGATATCCAATGTCTTCAAGGATAGAGAGACCGATGAGAAAAGGGACGAGATAAGGAAGGACAATGGCAATGCCTCCCGCAATACCCTGTAATATCCCCTTTGAGAGGAAAAGGGGTAAGCTTCCCTGTCCGAAAAGGTTCTCCAATTGACCTATCCAGTGATTAAAAAGTCCCATTAAAGGTTCTTCAATGTATCCGCCAATACCGAAGATGAAATTGAAGAAGCCATAAAAGACAGCCGCCAGAATCAAATAACCGAAGAAATTATGCATGACCCAGTGATCGATGGCCATGCGAATGTCCTTCTTGGGGGGATGGATAACTGTGGAAACCTTTTCAAATAGGTTCATGGCCAGGGCATGGCGTTCGGAAGAGATCACCTCGTCCGAAGGGCTACCATGCATTTCCTCCAATTTATTTTGAAAAGGTTGAATCTGGCTGTATAAATCGCCGGACGGCTTTATCTCTTTCAAGAAAGACTCATCCTTTTCAAGCAGTTTGATTGCCAGAAATCGCGGTGACACTTTTTCATCGACCCGCTTTTCCGCAGCCAGGAAGGTGGTTATGGGATGGATAACTTTCTCAATGTCTTTGCTGAATTTCTGAACATTTCCCCTCTTTTTTCCTTCCCAAACTTTTAATACCTCGACAAACAACTCTCGGATCCCCTTTCCGGTTATGGCAATAGCTTCGACCACCGGGATGCCGAGGATGGCGGAGAGCTTCCGGGTATCAACTTGAATCCCTTTTCTCCGGGCCTCATCCATCATATTCAGGCAAAGGACCATGGGAATTTCCAGCTCCAGGAGCTGGATAGTAAGCTCCAGGCTTCGGCAAAGGAGGGAAGCATCGGCCACATTGATGACCCCATCGATTTCTCCG
>Ga0224495_10002796_pt1 | contig 11118 bp, 12 predicted proteins | sample SF_Jul11_sed_USG_FD_168128 | JGI IMG/M metagenome (GOLD analysis project Ga0224495, IMG submission 168128) | Sediment microbial communities from San Francisco Bay, California, United States - SF_Jul11_sed_USGS_4_1 | ecosystem: Environmental > Aquatic > Marine > Sediment | place: USA: California...
GCCTTGATCAGGCTGACTACAAGGTTAGTCGCGCTAGTGCAAGTAAAATGACCCGGTATCAACTCACTCTGCCGATCAAGGGACAATATTCCGACATTCACAAATTTCTGGTGCGGGTGTTGAGGGATGTTCCGAATGCATCGTTGGAAAAAGTGCTGTTCGAGCGAAAGAAAATCGGTGATCCATCTGTCGATGCGACCGTCATTTTAGTGCTACATTTGGGCTCGGAGTCATGAGTGGGTGGGGTTGGAGGCCGTGGTTATTGGTTGCTGTGCTTGCATCGACATTGTGGGTTATTGTAGATGTTGCACAAGAGAGTGAGCTTGGGCCAGACAAACAAGAGCGAGAGGCAGCGCCCAATCAAAAGAGGGGAGGGGCAACAGAGGGAGGTAGCCTCAGTGGTAGTGCGGATTCGGTGGAAAGCCTGCGACTTGATTTTTTGGTGCGAGAAAAAACAGAATTGGAGACAACCAATCCATTTTCTCCATCTACATGGTATCGCCCTCCCCCTCGGCCACCGTTGCCACCACCGTTGCCACCACCGTTGCCACCAGAGCCAACTGCGCCTCCTTTACCGTTTAAGTATTTTGGCAGCTATGAAGAAGGGCAACAACGTATTGTATTGCTGTTAAAGGGTGACCAGATGTATCCCCTAGCCGAAGGCGATTATATTGATAACACTTATCTGGTCCGAAAAATTGAAGGTAATATGATCGAAATGGTTTATTTGCCACTTAATATTACCCAGACCATCGATACGGGTGTGAATGCATTTTCAGCCAGATAAAGAGGAAAGAAATGGGAAGCAATAAAATGTACGGGATATCCAAAAACTTAGGCCGCAACGGGGTATGGCTGTTGCTGTCGGTAACGTTAACAGGTTGCGCAGAATATATGCTAAACCGGGATGGTTTGGCTCTTATGGAGCGGGGAGATTTTGAGTCAGGAATAAAGAAGCTGTCAGAGGCAAGTGCTTCCAGCCCAAGAAATGCCAATTATCGTGCTGACTATGTGCGCAGCCTAGAACAGACTCTTAATCGTTTGCTTGCCAAGGCGAACAGCGAAAAAGGAGCGGGTAATCAAGATAATGCAAAGGCGTTGTTTGAGCAGGTATTAAAATTTGACCCGGACAACAGTCGCGCGAAATTGGGGTTGGAAGAATTGGCAATGGATTCGAGACATGGCCTTGCCGTTGAGTCAGCCATTGAGATGTTGAATAAAGGCGATATCGAGGCTGCTCAGGGCGCCCTTAGGCCAGTGTTGCTGGAAAATCCAAAAAACGGGAGGGCCATACTACTACAGCGACAGATCGAAGAGCGAATTGCAAGGGATCAAGCTTCTTCCATTGCGCTTAAGTCGAAATTCAAGAAACCAGTCAATTTGCAATTCAGAGATGCTAATCTTAGGTTGGTGTTCGAAGCATTGTCGCGTACGAGCGGCATCAATGTAATTCTGGATCGGGAAGTTAAGGATAATCTTAAAACCACAGTGTTCGTCAATGATGTATCCGTTGAGGACACAATCGACATTATCTTGTTGCAAAACCAGTTGGAGAAAAGGATTCTCAACGAAAATAGCGTGCTTGTTTATCCCAGCACCCCAGCAAAATTAAAAGAGTATCGGGAATTAAAGATTAGAACCTTCCACCTTGTGAATGCAGATGCCAAGCAAATGCTGACTATGATCAAGACTTTACTAAAGACCAAGGATATGTTTGTTCATGAAAAAACCAATTCTTTAGTGATGCGTGACACTCCTGAGGCGATTCGCCTTGCCGAGAAAATTATCGCTGATCAGGACGGTTCTGATCCAGAGGTGATGCTCGAAGTGGAGGTTCTGGAAGTGTCTAGCTCTAGGCTTTCTGAGCTGGGGATCAATTTTCCTAACCAGCTTACAATTAGCCCTACCAACGCTCAAGGCAGTACTACCGGATTGACACTGAGTGATCTGGGCAATATCAATCGGGGAAGATTGGCTGTTAATTCGCTTAGCGCGACGCTGAATTTGAAACTGCAAGATGGTGACGTCAATATGCTGGCAAGCCCGCGTATTAGAGTTCGAAGTAGAGAGAAAGCAAAGATTTTGATTGGTGACAGGGTTCCGGTGATTTCTCAAGCAACTCAGCTTGGCGCTGGAGGTACAACTTCGTCTAGCAGCAGTGTCAATTACTTGGATGTAGGACTCAAGCTGGAAGTTGAGCCAGATATTCACGTTGACCGAGAAGTGGGCATAAAAATTAATCTTGAAGTAAGTAACATTGTTCGCGAAGTTCAAGTAGGTAGTGCGACCTCAGGATTTACACTGGCTTACCAAGTTGGAACACGATCTACATCAACAGTACTGCGGCTGAAGGATGGGGAAACTCAAGTTTTGGCGGGACTGATCAATGACGATGACCGAAAAAGTTCAAGCAAGATTCCGGTTCTAGGGCAAATGCCAATTTTGGGGAGATTATTCTCAAGTGAAAGGGATAATGGAAGCAAAACCGAGATTATTCTCTCCATTACACCGCGCATTATTGGCAACATGCGCTTACCAGAATCAAACGAAATCGAATTCTGGAGCGGCACGGAAGACTCGCTTCGTACCAAGTCCATTAGTTTAAAAACTATCGGTGCTGAATCAGTGATAGCGACCAATGATCTGGGAATGGGGCGGCCGACGCAATCACAACGGTCCGAGGCACGACCTCAGCCCCAATCACAACTTCAGCCTCAACCGGATTTATTGCCTCAGATGAGCAAGCCAGTTGCTGTCACGGATTCCGAGCCAGCAGTTGTCGCGGCAGCGGGAATGCCAACTATGGCCATGTCTTGGATGGGGCCGGTACAGGCAAAAATCGGATCGAAAATCAATCTCACTTTGAATGGCCAGTCGGATCAAGTGATTGGTGGGATATCATTTGTGGTGAATTATGATCCTGGTGTGCTCAGGGTAAACAAAGTGTCGGAGGGGAACTTCTGGAAGCAGAGTGGCGCATCAACAACTTTTACCAAGATTGTTGACGAAAAGAGTGGTCAAATTATTATCGAGGTTACACAACCGGCAGGGCAAGAGGGTGTAAAAGGTGAAGGCAGCATCATGACGCTGAATTTTGATGTTATTGCGGGCTTACCGCGATCCCAGATAACTGTTACTCGGATCAAGCCCATTGATGCCGCAGGAAATGCGCTTTCGGCCGCTTTTCCTGAGCCATACAACATACGATTAAGACCATGAAACTTAGGCAACGGGCTGATACAGGTTTTACACTCATAGAGATACTGGTAACAGTAGCGATCGTGGGGGTGATGGCGAGTGTGGTGCTTCCGTTGATAGAACTGACAGTGCAGCGTGATAAGGAACAAGAGTTGCGATCGGCGTTGAGGGAGGTTCGTGGTGCTTTGGATGCTTATCGAACAGCCGTACAGGAAGGTCGTATCGCACATTCCGCAACTTTGTCAGGTTATCCACCAAGTTTAAAGACCCTGGTTGAAGGTGTTTCTGATGCAAGGAGTCCTGGCGGCAAGAGCTGGATTTATTTTCTTCGGCGTATTCCAAGAGATCCTTTTACTTTGGATGGAGATTTGGCTGCTGAGGAGCAGTGGGGGATTCGAAGTTACAGCAGCAGCGCTGAAGAGCCAGATGAAGGAGAAGATGTCTATGATATATATTCGCGTTCTTCAGGTGTAGGGTTGAATGGAATCGCCTACCGGGATTGGTGAGAAAATGGGTGTGAATGTCCGGCAGGGCGGGTTTACTCTGATCGAATTGCTGGTAGTAATGGTGTTAATTGCCTTGCTATTAACTATTGCCGCTCCACGCTATTTCGGTAGCCTGGAAAAATCCAAGGAAACGGTGTTGCGTCAGAATCTTTCCCTGACACGGGAGGCCTTGGATAAATATTATGGGGATACGGGAAAATATCCGGATTCTTTGGAGGTACTGGTGAATAAAAGATATCTGCGTGGGTTGCCTATCGACCCAATTACCGAAAGCACTTCCACTTGGGTGATCGTGTCGCCTGAGGATCAAGATAAAGGGGGTGTATTTGACATCAAGAGCGGCGCGCCAGGCAATGCTTCGAATGGGACGGCGTACAGGGATTGGTAAGTTATTTGGCGATCTACATGAGGTCTTGGGCAATAAATAAATACCTGAAATGGTCATGCAGGGCAGCAAAACGGAGTGTGCAACCGTATGAGACTGGTGCTGCTTATGTGATGTTGTTGTTAGCGGTTCTGACTATGGGTATAGGCCTGGTCGCATTAAGTGAAGTTTGGTATACAACTCTCAGACGGGAAAAAGAGCAGGAGTTGCTGTTTATCGGGAACCAATTCAGGCAAGCAATCGGGCAGTACTGTGCTTCAGATAATACTCGATGCTATCCAAAGAGCTTGGAAGATCTGCTAAAAGATCCTCGGTTTCCGGGTACCAAACGGTACCTTAGGAAAATATTCACCGATCCAATGACAGGCGATAAAAAGTGGGGGCTCATTAAAAATCCCTCTGGAGGGATAATGGGTGTGCATAGTTTGTCTAATCAGGAGCCAATAAAGAAGTTTAATTTCAAGTTGGCTGACAGGAGCTTCGAAGGAAAACACCAGTATTCAGAATGGGTATTTATTCATGGCTCTTATCAAAAGTGACCTTCCCATGATTTTTCAACTTCCAGGCAGTTATAAATCAGCCTGAACGTTATATGTAAATGGGAGCCACAAAAACTTATTGGTTAATGGTTCACATATGTGCCGGAATCCAGTAAAGTGTCAGTCCTTCCTTACCGACAAGAGCAATAACATGAGTGAAAAAGGGCAGCAATTGCAGGATCCATTTCTCAATGCACTGCGCAAGGAGCATGTTCAGGTTGCGATCTATCTGGTGAACGGCATCAAATTGCAAGGCCATATCGAGTCTTTCGACCAATACGTGGTTCTGCTGAAGAATACTATCACCCAGATGGTATATAAACACGCGATTTCGACTATTGTTCCAGTACGCTCGGTCAGCATTCCTCACGACGCTCCCGCTGATTGATGCAGCAACACGCCACTGGCGAAGAAAAGCTTGATTCCGGGAATTCTCCAGAGGCCGCAATTCTGGTGAGTATTGATTTTGGCGAGAGCGATCACAGTGAGAGTCTGGAAGAGTTGTGTCTGCTGGCCGAGACTGCCGGTGTGCGTACCGTGGCTGTCATCGAGGCCAGGCGGCAACGCCCTGATGCGGCACTGTTTGCTGGCAGCGGCAAAGTGCAGGAAATCGCAGGGCTTGTCGAGCGCATGCAGGTGCCGTTAGTCATTTTCAACCACGATCTATCTCCCGCGCAGATGCGCAACTTGACCACCCAACTGAATACCCGCGTGATCGACCGTACCATGCTGATCCTGGATATCTTTGCGCAGCGCGCGCAAAGCCATGAAGGCAAGGTGCAGGTGGAGATAGCGCAACTCAAGTATCTGGCCACACGCTTGGTGGGCATGAATCAGGACATGGGGCAACAGAAGCATGCGGTGGGCGCGCGCGGCCCGGGTGAAACCAAGTTGGAGCTGGACAGACGCAAGCTCGATAAACGCGTTCATTTGCTGAAAGGCCGCCTTGAGCAACTCAAGCGTCAGCGTGAAGTGCGGCGCAGCGCCCGTGATCGCCATGATGTGCTGTCGGTGTCCATCGTGGGTTATACCAATGCGGGTAAGTCGACGTTGTTCAACAAGTTGGCCCGGGCCAATGTGTATGTGGCTAACCAGTTGTTCGCTACTCTGGATACTACTTCACGACGTATTTACGCAGAAGGTAAGGGGGAAATCGTGGTGTCGGACACTGTCGGTTTCATCCGGCATCTGCCGCACTCGCTGGTCGCGGCTTTTCGCAGCACGTTGGAGGAGACGATACAGGCTGATCTGCTGCTTCATGTGGTGGATGCAAATAATACCAACCGTGACGATCAAATCGCCGAAGTAAACAAAGTATTGAGCGAGATAGGCGCGGCGGATATCCCTCAGATGATGGTATTCAACAAGATTGATCTACAGGATATAGCGCCGGGCGTACAGCGTGACGAATATGGTAGAATTACTTGTATTTTTTTGAGCGCCAAGAGCGGTGCTGGGCTGGATGAACTCAGGATAGCCTTGCTGGAAACGCGAGCTTCGCGTCAATCGGCCGAAGTTACTCAAAATCTAACTAAACAAGCGAGAGAGTCATGGGATTGAATGATCCGCAGTGGGGCAATAAAAACAGCGGTGGCCCGCCAGATCTGGAAGAGCTGCTGCGCAAGCTCAATCAAAAAATGGCGGTTTTGCTGGGCGGCAAGGGTGGCTCAGGGAAACCGGGCGGAGGGCAGATACAGGGTTTCGGTCCTGGTATTGGCCTGATTATTGCGCTTGCCGCGTTGATCTGGATAGGCAGTGGGTTTTACATCGTGGATGCCAGCCAGCGTGGTGTGGTGTTGCGTTTTGGCAAAAAGGTCGAAGTTACCGAGTCCGGCCCACGCTGGCACTTGCCATTTCCGGTCGAGACTGTGGAAATAGTCAATCTAAGCCAAGTTCGCACTGTTGAAGTGGGCTATCGGGATAATGTAAAAAACAAGATATTGAAAGAATCGCTGATGCTGACTGATGATGAAAACATCATCGACATCCAGTTTGCGGTGCAATATTTCCTGAGCGATCCGGCAGATTACCTGTTCAATAACCGCATGCCGGACGAGAACGTGCGCCAGGCGGCGGAAACCGCGATTCGAGAGGTTGTCGGCAAGAGCAAGATGGATTTCGTGCTGTATGAGGGCCGTGAGCAAGTTGCTGCCTCGGCGACTAAATTGATGCAAGGGATCCTGGATCGCTACAAGTCGGGTATCCTGATCAGCAAGCTGACCATGCAGAATGCGCAGCCACCCGAGCAAGTTCAGGCAGCTTTCGACGATGCGGTGAAGGCCGGTCAGGATCGTGAGCGGCAAAAGAACGAAGGTCAGGCTTATGCGAATGATGTGATTCCGCGCGCCAGTGGTACGGCTGCGCGCCTGATCCAGGAGTCGCAGGGTTACAAGCAAAGCGTTATCGCCAATGCAGAAGGTGATGCCAGCCGCTTCAAACAGATATTGGTCGAATACGAAAAAGCGCCTGCGGTGACTCGCGAGCGCATGTATCTGGACATGATGCAGCAGGTGATGGGCAATATCAGCAAAGTGATGGTCGATCAGAAGAATGGCAATAGTCTGCTGTACCTTCCGTTGGACAAGTTGATGGAAAGCACGCGCGCAACCGGTGTGCCTGCTGAACTGATGGCTGTTCCAGCCCCGGTTACTTCGGAGTCCAGTGATAACACCGCAGCGCAACGTGCAAGAGATTCGTTGCTGGGTCGTGACAGGGGGGCACGCTAAATGAATAAAAAATTGGGTAACATATTGATACTGGCGGTTGCAGTATTGATATTGCTAAATATGAGTGTATTCGTTGTAGATCAGCGCCAAAATGCCATAGTATTTCAGTTGGGCGAAGTGGTCAGCGTAAAAACTACTCCTGGCCTGTTTTTCAAAGTTCCGCTGATGCAGAATGTACGCTTCTTTGATTCGCGCATCCTGACGCTTGACACTGTGGATCCGGAGCGTTTCATCACTGCTGAAAAGAAGAACGTGCTGGTGGATTCCTTTGTCAAGTGGCGTATCGTTGATGTGAAGCAATATTACGTTAGCGTCGGCGGCGATGAAGTGCGCGCCAAGACGCGTTTGCTGCAGACGGTCAATTCCAGCATGCGTGAGGAGTTCGGAAAGCGTACCATCCACGAGGTTGTGTCAGGCGAGCGCGACAAGATCATGGAGGTGTTGCGCACCAAGGCTGATGCCGATGCGCGCAAGATAGGCGTCGAGGTTCTGGATGTGCGCTTGAAGCGCGTGGATTTTCCTCTTGAGATTAGCGAGTCGGTGTATCGCAGAATGGATGCCGAGCGTAAGCGAGTGGCCAATGAACTGCGAGCTTCCGGAGCGGCCGAAGGCGAGAAGATCAAGGCTGACGCCGACAAACAGCGCGAAGTAATACTGGCCCAAGCCTACCGCGAAGCGCAAAAGACCAAGGGTGAGGGCGATGCCAAGGCTTCCGCGTTGTATGCGGCCGCATTTGGACGGAATCCCGAGTTCTATTCTTTCTATCGCAGTCTGGAAGCTTACAAACAGAGTTTCAAGAATAAGAGCGACGTGATGGTTCTGGATCCAAGCTCGGCTTTTTTTAAGTACCTGAAGAGTTCAGGCAGGGCAGGTAAGTAGTGTGCTCGAATATTGGTTGCTCGGCCTGGCGATGATGCTGGTAATAGAAGGGATGATACCGCTTCTGTTGCCCGAGTTATGGCGTGAAGCATTTCGCAAGTTGGTGATGCTGTCAGATGGGCAATTGCGATTCATCGGCATCACCGCGATGCTGTCCGGCCTGGTGTTGTTGTTTTGGATAAATAATGCAAAACTGGTTACTTCCTGAACATGTAGAAGACATGCTTCCCGATGAGGCGTGGCGCGTCGAGCAGATGCGCGCGCAGTTTCTCGATCTAATGCGCAAGTCCGGTTATCAACTGGTTTCGCCACCGCTGCTGGAATATGCCGAATCGCTGTTGATCGACGGCAGCGCCGATATGGATCTGCGCAGCTTCAAGCTGGTCGACCAGTTAAGCGGGCGTACCTTGGCGTTGCGTGCCGACATCACGCCGCAGGTGGCGCGCATCGATGCACACTTGCTTAACCGACAGGGTGTGGCTCGGCTGTGCTATGCAGGCAGTGTGCTGCATACTCAGCCGGTCGGGCTGACGCGTACCCGTGAGCTATTGCAGATCGGTGCCGAGTTGTACGGGCACAATGGGCTGGACAGCGATTTGGAGATTCAGCAGCTGATGTTGCAGGCACTGACCATGTTGGGTATCAGGGATATGCACCTCGATCTCGGCCACGTAGGTGTATTTCGCGCACTGGTAAGCCACGGCAAGATCGAAAAAGACCTGGAAGGTAAATTGTTTGCTGCGCTGCAAAGTAAGGACAGCGCTGCTTTGCAGGTGCTGGTGCAACCGTTGGATGCGAAATTGCGCAGCACCATGTTAGCGTTGCCTGTATTGTATGGTGAATGTTCCGAAGTGCTGGCAAGGGCTCGCAAATTGCTGCCGAATCATACGGAGATTAGCACGGCTCTGGATGCGTTGCAGACCGTCTCGGCAAAGTTGAAATCGCTAGTGTCCAGTGTCGGTATCGATCTTGCAGATCTGCGAGGCTATCACTATCACAGCGGTATGGTGTTTGCCGCATACCATGTTGGTAGCCACGATGCTATCGCATTGGGTGGGCGCTACGACGATCTCGGCAAGAGCTTCGGGCGCGGGCGCGCCGCGACCGGATTCAGCATGGATTTACGCCAATTATATCGTTTGTTGCCGGCGCAGCCAGTCCGGTTGGGAGTGCGCGCACCGCATCTTGATGATGCCATGCTGTTTGAATTGATCACAAAACTGCGTTTGGCGGGAGAAGCTGTGGTCGTGGACTTGTTAGGCGACAAAAAACTGCATAGCGAGCTGCAGTGCGATCGTGAGTTGGTGTTGCGCGACGGTGTATGGCAAGTTGTTGCAATTTAATTATCAGAATTTGAAAGTTTAGTAATGGCGAAAAACGTTGTAGTGATTGGAACTCAATGGGGTGATGAGGGCAAGGGAAAGATCGTCGATTGGCTGACCGACCACGCGCAAGGCGTGGTGCGATTTCAGGGCGGACACAATGCCGGGCATACGCTGGTGATAGCAGGCAAGAAGACTGTGTTGCATTTGATTCCGTCAGGCATCCTGCGAGATCATGTGATGTGCTATATCGGCAACGGCGTTGTACTGTCACCATCGGCCTTGTTAAAAGAAATGGACGAGCTGAGGCTGGCCGGTATCGATGTCTATAGCCGCTTGAAAATATCCGAAGCCTGTCCTTTGATCCTGCCCTATCACGAGTCAATCGACAAGGCACGCGAACTGGCGAAGGGCGCAGCCAAAATAGGCACCACCGGACGCGGTATTGGTCCGGCCTATGAAGACAAAGTAGCGCGGCGCGCGATACGTTTGCAGGATATTTTTTTCCGTGAGCGCTTTGCCGCCAAGCTGGGCGAGGTCCTGGACTATCACAACTTTGTATTGAAGAATTACTTCCATGCTGACTCGGTAGACTTCCAGAGGACGCTGGACGACACGCTGGCGCTGGCTGAGCGCATTAAGCCACTAGTAATGGACGTGCCGCGCGCGCTGTATGAGTCCAATCAGGCAGGGCAAAGTCTGTTGTTTGAAGGGGCACAAGGTGCGCTACTGGACATTGATCACGGCACTTACCCGTATGTCACCTCGAGCAACTGCATCTCTGGCGCGGCTTGTGCCGGAGCGGGCGTGGGTCCGCAAATGCTCGATTATGTGCTCGGCATCACCAAGGCTTATACGACGCGCGTTGGTTCCGGTCCATTCCCTACCGAGCTGTATGATGCTGTGGACAAACGCGATCCGATTGGTGAGGGTCTGGCCAAACGTGGCCATGAATTTGGCTCCACTACCGGTCGTGCGCGCCGCTGCGGCTGGTTTGACGCTGCTGCGCTTAAGCGCTCGATCCAGATCAATGGCGTGTCCGGGCTGTGCGTCACCAAGCTGGACGTGATGGATGGCATGGAAATTGTTCGTCTTGGTGTGGGTTATCGTACCGATGGCGTGGCAAGCGATATTTTGCCGGTTGGCGCTGATGCATTGGCGAATTGCCAGGCAGTGTATGAAGAAATGCCTGGTTGGAGCGAAAGCACACTGGGTGTACAGCGTTATGAAGATCTGCCGAAATCCGCGCGCAACTATCTGGAGCGCATCGCCGAGGTTTGCAACGTGCCTGTTGATATGGTGTCGACCGGGCCTGATCGCGACGAAACCATCGTGTTGCGCCATCCGTTCGAATAACTCCGATCCCGCTTCATCGATCTTTGCGGCGGATTGCTTTTTAGTCCTGGCGCAAAACATGCTTCGCTATTCCGGGCATAAAAATGGAAATGGCCCGCTTGCGCGAGCCAAATTTTATACTGGTGCCCAGAAGAGGACTCGAACCTCCACACCTTGCGGCACACGGACCTGAACCGTGCGCGTCTACCAATTCCGCCATCTGGGCTT
>Ga0224495_10002797_pt1 | contig 11115 bp, 7 predicted proteins | sample SF_Jul11_sed_USG_FD_168128 | JGI IMG/M metagenome (GOLD analysis project Ga0224495, IMG submission 168128) | Sediment microbial communities from San Francisco Bay, California, United States - SF_Jul11_sed_USGS_4_1 | ecosystem: Environmental > Aquatic > Marine > Sediment | place: USA: California...
TCTTTGAGCCTATCAAGGGTTTTTAGATTACTATGTGCCGTCTCTAGCTCTTTATGAGTGTGCGAAAAACGGGTCGCTACCACGATGGAGAAGGCTATAATCATGGCAAAAAAGCCTTCGCCTACCAGAGGATCCGCATGGATTAAACCAGAAAAGACCAGCATGCTGTATATTAAACCTGTTGATAAAATTCCCACACCCCAGAAAATATCAAGGGCAAAGGGATTTTTTTCACGAACAGCCCTGACGGTGACAAATAAAAGATAAATAAAAAACAGAGAGTAGCTGAAAATAAAAGGCATATAAAGATATTTCTGAAAATAGAATATATGACCTGTGAAAATAAACTCTGCGCATAAAATAACAGATAAAGATAAATATAATATCCAGAATAATTTTCCGATTCTTCCAATTTTTTTGTCAAGAAAAGAGTGCAGAAAGTTCAAGGTCATAAAATAGATATTTATTCCACCCAGAAAGGTTAACAGAGCATATGCCCAATAGCTATCGAACAGATATAATGATAGGCCATAGTAACCAGCAACAAACATGCCTACAGATAAATTCAGACCAGAAAACCATAAGTAATAGCGCTCTTTTTTTCTCTGCCAGTAATGAAAAAAGTAAAAAAGTGATAAAAATAAACATATAGATGAAATCGCACTGTTCCGTACCAGAAATCGAACCCACTTGGTATTTAAATCACTCAGCCGGCCCAAAAAAATACTTCCTGAAAATCCACCCCAATAGTCTGCAGAACTCAGGCGCAGGGCGATAAGATTGGTTCCTTGATGGAAATATGCGGCAGGAATTTCTACAAGTTGGGGTTTGCCGCCCATCAGTGGAGTTTTTCCATCGATGGAAAATTTTCTGGTCTCGGTAATAAAATGTCCATTTAAATACAATTGAACGCTTCCATAGCTGTAGGGTAGTAATATACCATATTTCTCTGCGCTTTCTGGTTTATTTATTTCTATATTTACTCTATACCATGCATTGCCATTGTATTCTGAAAATTCCTTGCCATAACTAATCCATGGATAAATTGGCTTTACTAAAAACCAGGAACTGGTATCTATAGATATATCCTTAAATGTTAAATTATCTTCTGCTTTGAAAAACCATCGTTTATCACCGAGATTATGTATTTCATTTAGATTTGGAATCTCGATACTACCCTCATTGATCTTGACATGGGCATTCAAATTTTGTACAGATAATGCTAGTAATAACCCCAGAAATAAGTTTTTAAAATATAGATTGCTCATATTGTTTGTTTGAATATTGATAAATCACTATTGAGGCCAAATAATTTTATTATGACCTTGACACAAACAAAAAAAAATTCTATTCTGAGCTATGAAGCAACAAACAAATATTTCAAGGTACCCAAATAGTAAAACTACTATTTGTTTATATCATTTGCTACTATATTTAATTCGTCAGGTATGCTTATCATTAATTTGATTAAGTATCTATTTCAACTTAATGATAAGCTTTTAATTGTGTGTAAAACTCATTTTGGCTACAACCATCACCAATCAAATTCTTGACAAGTGTTTAGTATTGTACTGTAGATTTAACCGCCGAGGTATACACGCAATGCGTAATAATTTAATAAAATCCCACAGCCGATGATTTTTTAATATTATCTTTATTATCATGAAGTTTTTTACACTCATGCTCATCTACATCATAACCTTTGCTTTTTAACCATTTAGAAAGATCGGCATGATTCCCCTGATGCAATTTGTCCACACATTCTTTTCCCAACTTGTCGTCCTTAGATACATCAATCATAAAATCTGTAAAATTTTTCATTTCCTTCCCCTTCAATAAGTAGATTTTGACTATTAATTTATATGTTTTTAAGATTGTCAACAAAAATTAAATTTATTTAACGTCCTGAATTGGTTATCTGGTTTCGACAAAATAAATGAATAAAATATTATGTATATGAAAATAAAACAAGATTGTTTAGAAGTGGTTTCCATAGAGGTCTCAACGAAATGCAATCTTGCCTGTTCCCACTGTTTTGCCCTTGCGGATATCCCAAACCGGGAAGACATGAATATTCATACAGCATTGGAGATTGTTAAAGAAGGTTATGATACAGGCTTCAGAATATTGCATATAACTGGTGGCGAACCATTTCTATGGAAGCATATTTTTGATCTTCTGGATTATGCAATCGCACTTGAATATGAGCAAATTCTTGTCAATACAAATGCTACACTTCTGACTAACGAATTTTGCCAAAAGATTAAAAAATATGGTGAAAAAATTATTTTAACCTGTAGTATAAATGGAGATAAAAATCTCCATGAATCAGTTCGTGGAGCCAATACCTATATAAAATCCAGTACCGGAATTAAAAATGCCTTAATTTACAATATTCATGTTGATATTTATACAACAGTTGAAAAAAAACTTCTCCCTGTTCTACCTGTTTTTGTTGATGGAATTTTTAAAGCGTTTCCAGAATTAAAAAATCTGGTTTTAATTCAACTCCGTAAAACTAAATCAAAAACAGTTTCAATATTTGAAAAAATGTTGTCTCCAGATGATTTTATTAAACTGGTCAGAATGACAGGTTTTTTAAGCTTAAGAGGCTATCCAGTAAATATTCTTGAAAATCCTCTGGCTAATGTTGTTGCAGATTTCATCAATATGAATTGGCTGCCAAAATCTCCTCAAATCACCAGATATGGTAAAATTATTGTTTTAAGTAATGGCAATATTACCGCAAATCACTCATCAAGAAATTCTTATGGAATCTATAAAAATGGAATGCTGAAAACGGTTGTGACCTCTGAAAAATATTTAAATGATATGAAACCTGAGAGTGCTGTTTGCCCTGAATGTGAGTTTTTCAATGTATGTAGATCAAACGGAATGGTTCATCCATCATCAAAAGATCACAACAATAGCCAGGATGATGTTCCGTTTTGCAAAAAAGTTCTTCAGCTATGCAGTTTAAATGCTAAATTAACGAAAGAATCAGAGTCAGCAAAATGATTTTTAAAGAGAACAATATTAACTTGAACCTGGATGACCTGAAAAAACTGTTAAAACCTGCTGACATATTAATGATCGTACCTCCGTTTTTTCTTGAAAATTTTCAATCTATGGGTGTTCACTCTTTGCAGGCACGTTGCAGAGAAGCTGGTTTTACCATGCAGATTTTTTATGCAAATATTCATTTTGCTTCTTATATAAAAGATGGAAATGAGGTACTTTGCAATATAAATAACGCATTTATTGGCGAACGCCTTTTTGCCAAAGCTGCATTTGGCAATGATATTGGTAATCCGATACATGAAAATATCTATGACAATGGCCATATATTTGGCAAAGAAAGGGCACAGCAGATAGGTGAACCGTTTTATCTTTTTCCAGCATTAAAAAAACTTGATATTTCCCAACTAATAATTTTTGAAGAGATGACAATAAACTGGGTAGAAGAAATAACGCGAACAATTACTGAAATCTCTTACAAAATAATTGGCTGCACTTCAAGCTATGAACAGATAAATTCAAGTATTGCTATTTTAAAAAGAGTTAAAAATATCTCTCCAGAAACAATAACCTTAATCGGAGGGTTTAACTGCGAGGGAGAAGCTGGTAAAGGTATAGCATCACTGGATCCTGAACACAAAATTATTGATTACATATTTTCTGGAGAAGCAGAGAATAGTCTGATAAATTTTCTGGTTAATGGCAAAAACAATACTATAGAAGAAAAAAGAATAATACATAGCAATCCAGTCAAAGATCTTGATAGCTTGCCAAAACTTGACTACACAGACTACTTTGAACAGCTTTACAGCTTTCAACCATCATATTTAACAAGAAGAGAAAACATTAATCTTTGCTATGAAACGAGTCGCGGCTGTTGGTGGGGCGAGAAAAATCAATGCATTTTTTGTGGATGCAACGGGGAAAGAATATCTTTCAGGCAGAAATCTAAATCAAAAGTAATGGAAGAACTGCAAGAATTAAAAAAATATAGAATCAATTATCTTCAAATGACAGATCTTATAATGCCAGATAACTATTTTAAGACTCTATTGCCAGAGCTAAAAACAACAGCAGGAGATTTTAAATTATATTATGAACAAAAAGCTGATTTGTCATATGAAAAACTAAAACAGTTAAAGAATGCCAATATCACAGAAATACAACCTGGCATGGAGAGTTTATCAAATTCACTTTTAAAAAAAATGAGAAAGGGTATATCGACATATAAAAATATTCAATTGTTACGAGATGCATTGACATTGCAAATAAAGGTTTACTGGAATATGATATGGGGTTTTCCAGATGAGCAAATTGTAGAGTATGAAAATATGCTTTCATTTATGCCTTTATTGTTTCATTTACAGCCACCAGTAGGGCTATTTCATTTGGGTATAACAAGGTTTAGCCCATACTTTGCAGATTATAAAAAATATGGAATAAATAATATTAAACCAGTCAATTCTTATTTTGAAATATTTCCTGAATATGCTGAAATAGAAAAGATTGCTGGCTTTTTTATCGGTGAGTATTATGCAGAGACGTATGAAAATAATTATATCATAAAAAAGTTGGCTTCTTGTATTCAATTATGGAACGATAGATGGCACTCTTTAATCTATCGGCCGTTACTTCACTTGACAAAAGAATCATCAAATAAATATATCCTGACAGACACCAGGGAAATTGATAACAACAAATCGACTCATATCATAAACAGAGATAAAGTATTAACCATACTAAGTGATGGAAAATATATTGCAAGTAAAGATCAAGAGTGGGCAATTGAAAACAGCTTGGCATTGCTAATTGAAGATCGTTATATCTCTCTGATAACATTAAACCATGAGTTGAAAGATGAACTTGCGAGCGAACAAGCGTATAGTAAAAAGTTGGTTAATTATGAATGAAAGCATTATCTGGAACGAAATATATAAAAAAGAGAGCAACCAACCTGGATGGAGCAAACCCGGGCCAGACAAGAATATTTCTGAAATAGTGAACAATTATTTAGTTAATAATAGAAAAGAGAGAGTAAATATTCTTGATATTGGCTGCGGGAATGGAAGAAACTCACTGATTTTTGACAATATATCTAAACCATATATTCATTATACCGGCATTGATTTTTCTGATTCTGCAATTGATTATTGTCAAAACAGTTATTCAAAAAATAAAAGATTTATAAAGCAAGATATAACTGGTAATATTGATTCTTTATTCGTAAAATATCGGGAAAATAATTTTGAAAGTGGTTTTGATCTGGTCATAGATTGTGGCTGTTTCCACAGCATAGAACCTGACAAAAGAGCAATGTATATAGAAAATCTTATGAAATTAACGAATCCTGAATCCATATATATTATGGGTGCCTGGTATAAGAAAGAGAGCAACATGGACATTATTAAACCAACCTATTTTCCATATTTCTCTATAAGCGAATGGCTTTTTGACACTACTGATATAAAATCACTATTTGCACCACATTTTATACTGAAATCAGGCAATGTAGACAAAACCATTTATCCTGATGTCAATGATGGGTTTGCATACTTTGTTCTTTCAAAAGCAGGTTAACTTATAATCAGTGATGGGCAAGGCAAATTTTTATCAATTACTTGTTACTTAATTTGGCAGATATATTTCACTGAAGCCGTCAATACCCCACATCTCGTCATCAATTTTACTATCGCCATACTTGACCCAGAAATAGCCGCCTTCGCCCCACTGTTCACCCCAGCTGTTTTTACAGAGCCAGGCACCTTTCTTGTCATCATAGCCAATGCATGATACACAGTGACCTCCGATTAAATCATCGATAAAATGGCTATAGACTCCTTTGCTGTAAAAAAGAAAATCATAATACATGTCAATTGATGCAACTAATGGCCCTTTTGTGCTGATGTGGTGCTTCATTCGTTCATTGTCAGTATAGGCTGTATAACCTGAAATCTTTGTTACTTTTTTCTGCCACCCTTTTGGTAAATTTGCAATGGGGGGCTTGAAGAAAGGGTTAAACGGATTATAGTTATAAATTGCTTCGGGAACTATTCCAACGTCGCGTGAAAAATCCAGTGCATCTTCAATAAACCACCCTTTATCGCAACTGCATTTTTCAGGGTATGAGTCGTTGGTAAAGAAGAGCTGTTGCTCAGAGAGATCAAGTACAGATGTTTCGTTTTTTGCTGTAACATGAATTTTCTTTTCAAAGCGGGCTGTTGTCTCTATTGTTGATATAACTCCAAAGGATGCACATGAGTTACAAAATCCCTGAAGTTTAACACGTGATACATAGTTTTTTCCATGAACATCTCTCCAGTCAAATCTGACCGGGTGCTCTACATCTTTTTTCTTGTCAAGTTTGCTTTCTGGAATCTCTTGCTTGAGTCTTTTATGACCAAATATTTTTTCGAGTGATGCTCTTAAATCTTTGTTATCAAAAACTTTATCTCGTTTTTTTTCATATTCAATCAGATGTTTAAGTACTTTTTCAGGATTCTCAGGTACCTCAGACATACCCGTATTGAGATTACCTACGCTGCCGATAAAAAATTGTAAAAATGAATTCAGGCTGGGAGTCCAGTTTAATTTATTGCTTTCAGCTTTTTTTAAAAGTTGAAAAAATATCTCGGTAATTTCGTCCATGTATTCCTCGCTTTATCGTTTCAGCAAAAGTAAACTGTTTTTCTTTAAATATGCTTTATGGTACACTCCTTTAAGAGTTGATCTATTTAAATCGCCTGGGCCTGCCAGTTTTTCTCAGCCACAAAATATATTTTAAAAAAATTTTACTTAATTTAATGGAGTAATTTTGTCAAGATATAATTTTCATTTAAAAAAACATTTGATCAGAAATATCTGCAGCAGATATAAAATTTATTTTAATATTTCTGACTCAGGAATAATTTCGCCGTCTTTATAGAGATTGCGAATGAGCTCAAGAACACTCACCTGGGCTTCTTTAATATAGTACAAGTTGTCAGATTCGACAAGACTTGCCATGCTTTCCATATCTTCTCTGAGCACCACGGAAGTACGTTTTGATACGTTAGGAAAAATATATTTTTGAAACTCTTCGGTCTGGAGCATGGCCCGGGCAAGAATTTTGTGATCGCACTCTTTACAGATTTTTTGAATGGCCAGGTTATCATATCGCTGCATCTCTTTTATTAAAAGGCTGCTGGTATTTTCGAGGTTTGCATATGCCTTTGGATGACGCTCTTTGATGGTTTCTCGCAATGCTTTGCGGGTTTTTTCATCAGCAAAGTAATATGCATGAATCAGATCATAGATATCAGAAAAAGTCAGTGTAAGGTTTATTTTTATTTCATTGCTCATTTGTATGGTCTCATATTATCGGGTTTCATTTTATCAGGTCTCAAATTATCAGGTCTTATTCGAGGGGAACTCCTTGTTATTTTATCGGATAAAATAGTATGACGTATGGAAAATTTGCAATTTAGCATAAAATATTTTCGCTTGAAAAAGCGGATATGGGAAGATATATATTTTATTGTTTTATTTTTATTACAATAAGAGAAATATCATCAGATTGATTTTTACTGTCTGTATTGTTTTTTATTTCAGCAATCAATTTTTCTGAAATTTCTGAAGCGCTCAGTCCATTATTCTGGATAATCAGCTCTTCTACCTTTTCCCAGCTTATGCAGTTTTTACATTTCTGAGTCATGTCTGTAAATCCGTCAGTAAATAGCACCAGTATATCTCCCTTTTCAACGCTGAAGTGGTAGTTGAAATACTGATTATCTTTTACAGCGATTCCAATAGGCATGGCCTGAGTGCTCTCTTCATGACTTATCATTTTGTTTTTTGAAAAGTAGGTAAGCGGAAAATGACCCGCATTTGAAAACTCGACAGTGTGGGTTTTACGGTTGATAATCATATAAAGAGCTGTTACAAATATGGAATCCATGGATTCATTAACAAGAAAGCAATTTAATGTTTCGAGCAGGTCTTCGGGTTTGACCTGGTTAAAATTAGGCAGAGTTTTTATTACTGTTCTTATTTTTGCCATAATAAGTGCGGCGGGAATACCTTTACCTGATACATCACATATGATAATACCTGTTCGCTCGTCATCTAGTGGAAAAAAATCAAAATAGTCGCCTCCAATTTCCATTGCAGGTTTGTAGTAACCCACGATGTCAATAAAGTCAGAATTTATAGTCTGGGGAATAAATGACTTTTGAATGGTAGCCGCATCAACAAATTGCTGATCAAAGATATTTTTCAACCATATATCTTTTTCTTGCAGTTGCAGCTCTTTTTCAGTCTCTTCTCTGATTTTTTCGTAAAAATAGACCAGCAAAGTGACTGCGGCGAGGCTGGCAAACAGTTGACGAATTTCAATAAAGGTATAGGCAAAAAAGGGAATGTGCCCTGTATGGTGCAGCAGATATAGCGTAGCTGTTAGCAGATACAGTAATCCAGTGTAAAAAATTCCTGACTTTTTGCCCTGCAAAAAGAAGGCAAGAAGAGGAAAAGTATAATACCAGAAAATTCCTGTATGTTCAACCCCTCCGAAAAGAATCAGAAACAGTAAAACACAGTACATTAGAAAAAGTATGTTTCTACCGGCTATTTTATAGTTGAGGGAGTACCGCAGGTAGAGAAGGTTGATTATGGCCAGAAATGAGAGGGCGATCTCAGCTGATCCCGTTTCCTGATTGCCCAGTCTGATATTAAAGAATCCAAAACCCAGGGCACTTGAAATTCCTACAAGGCTAAACGCATTAATAAACTTGACTTTTTTCAGAAAATGTTTGTTGGTTGAATCAGGTTTTATTCCCGAGTTCAGATAATTCTTCCATATTTTTTTCATAGTCAGGCTTTCTTGCTTTTTTATTATTCTTGCTTTATTTTTATTATTTTTTTTATTTTTATTGGGTTTTGTATTTAATTTATTGCAATTTTTAACTTTAACACCTTGCGTATATGGTAATATCCCGATAATTCAGGTGTTTGGTTAATTTTTATTTTTATTTATGAGTATGTTATAATTTTTTAATATCCCTGTCAACATTTGTTTCTGGATTTTTCGGGAAAGTTTTGGGCTGACCGCTTTCATGATACATTTTATAGACGCGCATATTGTGTACTATTGCGCAGGCAGAAGCGCTACACCGATTTCATTTATATTTTATAATAGATAAAAAACAGAGGTGTCAAATAGATTTGTTTTATGATAAAAAATAAAAAAGAAAATATAAAAAAATGATCTCTTTTGAAAAATAGTTTGGGCAGTTGCTATAACCATAATATGAGAAAATTATATATGATCATCGTTTTCATTTTTGCTGGTTGTATTTTTGATCCGTGGAAAGTTGCGGGAGCCAATGAAGAGGGGATATTTTTTAACTTTACCGATGCTATAAATCATTCAGATGGAGGGACAACTGCGTCTCTGGTTGATCTGCTCGAAAAAAGTGAAAAATCGATAGAGTGTGCGTTGGGTTCATTTGAGCCAGATTATTTTGAAGAGAGTTTTTATCAGACGGCCGGTAGAGGTGCAAAATCTCTTTTTGTTCAGGTCGCCGATGTTTTAAAAAGAAAATATAGCGAAGGAGTTCGCGAAGAGCTTGTCTGGGATGAAGCAGAACAATGCCAGGGTGCTGCTTTGTATCTGCAGTATTCTGGAGCATGGAAGAGTGACTTTTTATCTTCTGTGAGTTATGAAGAGGTCTATAACCATTGCATGAAAAACCGTGATCTTCTTTTCAAGACCCCAGCGGGTGTTTCTTCAGCTTATTTTGTACGGCCTGAAAACGTAGTTCAGCTCGAGACGTGGCGCCGGGAGGGGTTGCCCTCACATTCTCGCAGCGGGGAAGATAGCGGGGTTGGTATTATTGATGTTTCTGGGCTATATTTTGTAAATCCAGAAGGTGCAATGAAGCATAATTATTGTCTGGTGGATAATAAATATTTATGGTTTTCAACAACATCGTTGCAAAATTCAATTTTTTATGATCCTGGTTTTTCTTTTGTGGTTACTTCTGATTCTTTTGATTTTTTCAGAAAACTGAAAGAGGAGATGAATCTTCTGAAGGCTGGACTCTGGGGTAAATGGAAAAGAATAAATAATCCGTTGCATGATTATACATTTTTAGGAGTTAAATTTTCCCTGTTTTTTGGCCCTCATGAAAAGCCGTTTGATGAGCTTGTAAAAATTGTGCGTGAGAGTGATATAATTACACTTTATTCAACGTTTGCTCATGCCCCAGCTGTTTCGGGCAATGCGATATGGGTTGATTTGTTATTAAAAAAAATTGCAAAAGGAAATTTAAAATATCTGGCGAATTCCCCCATAAATCTGAGTGAGCATTCTCTTGTTTCTGTTTTAATGGATAGATCAGGGTGCAAAAATAATCTATTAAATTGCAAATGGTTATACTTAATTAATTCAGGTGCAAATGAGAAAGAGTCTGATAAAGAGTATCAGATTTTGCTGGCAGAGGGCAGCGTTGGGAAAAAAATTGTTTTTTATGGATCAGCTCAGGACTCAGAAGATTCAAAATCAGATTTCAGTATGATTACCATGGAGAATGAGTATTTTTTCAATGTGTGGAATGAGTATTTTCAAAAGTTTTTTGAAACGGCTCATAATTTCGAAAATAATTCATCAAATATTACACCTGGTACCGTAGTTGTAAGCGAGATTCTATGGAGGGGAGCTGGCTCAGGGGCTGCCCAAAACGGCTTTCTTGAACTCTATAACAACAGTGACATAAAAATAAATATTGGTAAATGGCAATTCTCCTGTAGCGATGATGCCGCAGGCTTGAGTACATCTTCTTTTGTTGTTATTCCCGCAGGGGTGGAAATTTTACCGCAAAGTTATCTTGTGGTTAGCGATACCCAGGCAACTGTATTTGAGGCAGATGTCAAGGTAGTCGATTTTCATTTAAGCGATAAAAGTCGTGAATGTATTTTAACAGATGGTGCAGTACGTTCAACTCCTGTTTTTGGTTACTATCGAGATCAGCGTATTCAAGGGGCAGTAATGGATAAGATTCTCGATAGATCGGGCGATAGTGTGAACAGCTATTTTGATCAGTACTCTTCACGAACGGGTATGCG
>Ga0224495_10002798_pt1 | contig 11103 bp, 7 predicted proteins | sample SF_Jul11_sed_USG_FD_168128 | JGI IMG/M metagenome (GOLD analysis project Ga0224495, IMG submission 168128) | Sediment microbial communities from San Francisco Bay, California, United States - SF_Jul11_sed_USGS_4_1 | ecosystem: Environmental > Aquatic > Marine > Sediment | place: USA: California...
CTCTAAGCTCTTTCAGATAATCAGCTTTACTATCTTTCCTCACAAGACAACAGAGTTGATGTTCAGTTTGAGAAAGTCTTTTGATTAAATGAGTTCCGATGAACCCCGTGCCCCCGGTTATAAACAGTTTCATTTTCCCTTCCTTTGCAATCTTTTTCTTCCTTTTAGGTATTTCGTAGTGCGACCCTTTTCCTGATAACGGAGACTACGTCTGCCGTAGGCACCGCAGGACAGGATCGCTAATCGTATTTCTGTTGGTTCGGGAATTCGAATTCCCGAACCATTAAATCATCGCGGATGATGCATTCCATACTATCCCCTCCCTCGATGGGGGAGGGTGATAATCTGGGATATTTCTTATTTTCCCCTCACTCCTAACCGTTCGGCTGTCTTCGACCCTGCACTCAGACCGAAGGGAGCTCACGCCGAAGCCCTCTCCCACAAGGGGAGAGGTATTTTCAGTGCCCGCCAGATCCCCTGACCTGGCGGGATTTATTTCAAAATCTACTTCGCGGTATAACCACCATCAATCACCAGCTCGCTCCCGGTAACGAATTTGGATTCATCTGAGGCAAGGTAAAGAATACCATTAGCTATATCCTCCGTCTCACCAATATGTCCTATTGGCTGTAAACTATCCAGCATTCTTCTTCCTGCTTCCACATCCCCCTGAGATCTTAAGAAGTTCTCCAGCATTGGTGTCCAGATAAACCCGGGATGAACAGAGTTTACCCTAATATTATCTTTAGCATAAAGGAAGGCGTCGGTTTTGGTCATAATCCTCACCGCCCCTTTGGAGGCGTGGTAAGGTGGCACATCCGGTGCGCTCACAATCCCGTAAATGGAAGAGAGATTGATAATGCTGCCATCACCAGTTTTTCTCATATAGGGTATAACCTGTTTGGTGCAGAAAAAGACCCCTTTGACATTAATTGCCATAACCCTATCCCATTCCTCCTCAGTTATTTCGTCTGTCGGCTTGCTTACTCCTGATATACCGGCATTGTTGACCAGGATATTTATTTTCCCAAAGGTTTTATTAATATCTGTGAAAACCTTTTTTACCTCCTCTTCCTTTGAGACATCTAAATGCCAGAACTTTGCTAATCCACCAAAGCCTTTGATTTTATCTGTTACCTGTTGCCCTTCTTTATCTAAAATATCTGTTACTGCCACCTTTGCACCTTCTTTTGCTAAAAATAAACAGGTGGTTTGACCAATTCCTAATGCGCCACCTGTCACTATTGCTACCTTGCCCTCTACTCTACCCACTTTTACCTCCTTGTTACTTTAGAAAGTGTTGATAATCCATCTGCTTGCGAATTTTCAACTTAGCTTCCCTTCCGGCTAATTTTTCACACAGATAAAGCCCTAAATCTATGGAGGAAGTAACTCCTCTGGCGGTAATCACATCACCTTCATCCACAATCCTTTTATTCACCACTTTTGAACAGAACCCCTTCAGCTCCTTAAAAGCTCCAGGATGGGTAGTCGCTTTTCTGCCTTTTAGGAATCCAGCAGCACCCAGAAGTAATGCACCTGTGCAGACCGAGACTTTAAATTTACAATCTTCTGCGGTTTTGAGCCACCTGATAAAACCTTTATTCTTGGCTAATTTCCTGGAGCCAAATCCACCTGGCAATACCACCATATCATAACTTTTGAGGGATTTGTTAACCTTGGTGGGCATGAAAACAAGACCGGTGTTGTCTTTGACTTTTCTGGTATACGAACAGATATCCCATTTCAGGTCTTTTAAGAAACCCATACTCTTAAGCCGGGTCAAAGGGTCATACGCTCCGATAAAATCCAAGGCTGTTATCCCTTCATAGATTATGAAAGCGATTCTCATAAAAGCTTGTTTTCTTAACGTAGCGTCGGTCTTTATGCCCGACGCTACGTTTCTCTCTTTATCAGAACCAATTGAATCCGAGCATATTCAGGCTCGAATTTAAAATCAACATCTTTTCTGATTTCCACCCACCATTTCTCACCCCTCGACAACTTTTTTAAGCCTTTTATTATAAACCCGTTTTTTTTAGCTACTTTTTTATATTCCTCCAGGGTAAAGAAAAAATGGGTCTCCCCCATCTCCTCCTTCCACTCCTTACCCTTGAAGCTGTATTTGCTTATGAACTCAATAGCATCTGCCAGGTCCAGTTTTACTCCATCCTCAGTCTTTCGAAATCTGATCTTTCTCGACTGAAAATCTCTGGCAAATCTTTGAAACTTTCTTCTGGTCTTTTCATTTTTAAACCCCATCTCCACCAATTTTGATGCCGGCTTTAGGAAATCCTGGATAATTAGTATTCCTTTATCCTTTAAAACCTGATAAGCCATAAGGAGTAAGTCCTCCACTTTTCGTTTTCCCTGATAGGAGAAAACTTCATGTAGGCTCTCCACGAAAAGAGCAGTGTCAAAGGTTTTTTGCGGGAATATATTTTTTGCTATATCTACCTGTAAGGGAATTACATTTTTAAGCTTTTTTTCAACTACTTTTTCCAGCCTTTCTCGGGATTTATCTATCCCAACTATAATGCTCTGACCGAATTTCCTGGATAAAATTTCCAGGACAAAACCACTACCACAGCCAAATTCAATTATTTTGTCTAGCTTCACATGTCTGGTCAAATTGTTCAACCAAGCTTTTCTCTCTTGTAATTCTGCTTCTCCATCCTTTGTCATCTCTCACCTTTTTCCTTGATAGTATTCTTTACGCCCGACTCAATTTCAATCTATTTTGAATCGTTATAAATGAAAGGGCTTAAATTTATCCCTCTTTTCCAGTTTATTTACCATAGCTGAAATCCCTAATATGCATTCCGTAGATTTCCTCAAAACCTATTTTTTTATAGAATCCCCCTTTGTCCGGGTCGGTTATCAGGACAATATCATAATAACCTTTAAAGTGAGAGATAGCTCGCGCTAAAAGAGCTCTGTCAATCCCCTTCCCTTGATAAGGCTCCAGAACCTCAACTAAGGTGATAAAAACATGCATTACCTCATCTGAGATGGCTGTGAGAAAGCCGACTAATTTGCCATTTTCTCTAACAGTTATAATTAAATCAGAGCCAATTAGAAGCTTACTTCTGTTTTTTTTTGAAGGAGGGGATTTCCATCCTTGAAAAAAGGAATCGAGTTCTTCAGAAATAACTGTGTCATTAATTTTGTACTTGATCATCTACGGTTCGCCCATCTGATTTTCATAACATCTTTTTACCTTGAACTTTTGAACTTTTTAACCCTGATTTTGTTCTAACCCTTTGAAAAAAGCAGGCCAGAACGGATCCTGTTCGGGTATAGCTAAAGTCACGGTCTTACCATCCAGCCTTTTCATAATTCTCTTCTTCCTGTCTTTAAGGACTTTTCCTATGATTGATGCTTTTATCCCTGCCTCTTTCAGCTTTTTGATAACTTTTCCAGAGTGCGTGGGTTTAACCGTGAGTAGAAGAGAACCTTCAGCAATTGCTGCTATCGGATCAATCTTTAATTCCTCGCAGACGAATTTCACTTCCTCAGGGTAAATAAATAATTTCTCATCCACCTCCATTCCCACTTTACTGGCATTGGCTATCTCAAAAAGTCCACCAATTACTCCACCTTCCGTAGCATCGTGCATCGAGGTAACCCCACCTGCCTCCATTGCAGTCAGACAATCCTCAACCACGGTCATCTGCTTGCAAAGCGATTTTGCTTTTTCCACAAGATGGGAAGGATACTTCTCCTTTAACATTTTCTCATACAGAAAGGAGAGTATCCCCACTGTCTCTATAGCTGGTCCTTTGGTCAGGAGCACATCATCCCCTGGTTTGGCTCCAAGCGGTGTAACATATTTATCCTTTTCTGCAATGGAAAATACAGTTATTCCTCCTATTAGCGGGACTGCACCTACTGGATAATATCCGGTATGCCCTCCAACTATGGTGATCTCCAGCTCGAGTGCAGTTTTATGAATAGAATTCACAATAGTTCTGAAATCCTCATCACTGGTCTGGGGAGGCATTAAGAGAGTATAGGTCATATATTTCGGCTTAACTCCCATTACTGCTACGTCACTTGCCCCGATATTCACCGTATACCAGCCAAACATCTCCAGAGACTGTCCGGGTATGGTGAAAATTGGATCCTCTGCAACTACAAGCACCTTATCATCGCCTATATCGATAACCGTGGCATCCACCCCGGTTAAAGGAGGAACTAAAACATTTTTATCTTTTTTGCCCAGTCTCTTTAAGATAAACTGTTCAAAACTTTCCAGGTCAATCTTTCCGATTTTGTGCCGAGATTGAAAGCTTTGAGCATATGATCTGGCAATCTCACAAATCTGTTCTGCTATCTCCACTGGATCTTTCCCCACCAGCATTGATAAAGGTTCTTTCCCTAAAGCTTCTGTCTCGTAGAATATCTTAGGTGCTTTACCTCTGCATGATTTAACCAGGTGAGCTATCTTCCAGGGCATAGACGCCCCCTCTTTTTCTATTACTTCTACTGGTTCTTTCTCACGGTCGATCACACCGAAGACCCACCCTTTTAACTCGCAGTAATTTTTTAACCACTTCATCAGAGGAGGGTTGGAAGCAAAATTTATCCCTGCCCTTATGGAACGGTCGAATTTATTCAACTCTATGATAAGCCTTGCCATATGGCTGGAGGCACCGAACTTTGGTCTGCCAGAGGCATAAGGCATACCATTCACCACAGTTATCCTGCCATCAATTGCTAAAACATCCTCTGGAGTTTTTGGATTTTCCCTGGCATAAACTAAATTCACCCTAACTTCTGGAATAAGAGAGATAAACTCCTTACAACCCTCAATTTTCTCCAGAGCCAGAATCACTTCAGCCAGAAGCTCTGATTTTTCATCCTTTTTCACTGCCATATCTTCACCTCTTAATTAAAATCTACAATGATTTTCACAACCCAACTCTATCAATTTATGAATTACTAATTAAAATTTGAAATATTAATTTTCGTAATCTTTCGTAGTGCGCTCCTGCTTGTCCCGCAGTAAGCGGGATTAGGGCCGCTAAATTGTATCTGTTGGGACAGGACATTGCTGTGTTAACCGCAGCAACTTATTCAGATACTGCCCTTTCATATTCTTCCAATAAAGTTTCAATGAGTTTTTTAACAGAGACGATTTTATCTACGCGATATGCATTTGATCCTGCAAAGGCAAATCCTTCTTCAATCTTTCCGTTCTTGGCATTGGTTAGTGCGAGAGCAATGCAGTAAGGCGCTTCTATAAATTCACAAGTTTTCAAGCATTTCCAGGGGCATTTAAATGGTTTTCTGTTCCCGTTAGAAACATCTTCAAGAAATTGATTTCTTATCGCTCTCCCTGGCAATCCTACAGGGCTGTTAATTATGACAAGATCCTCTTTTTTACACTTTACATAAATCTCTTTGAATTTTATGGAGGCATCGCACTCGTGAGTTGCAACAAACCTGGTTGCCATCTGCACCCCCTGAGCTCCCAACTGCATGAATTTATAAATATCTGCTCCTGTAAATATGCCTCCTGCTGCAATTACTGGAATATGTTTATTAAATTGTTCCTCAAAGAGTTTTACTGCAGAAATAACTTCTATTAATATCTTCTCCAGTGCATAATCAGGATGACCAATCTGCTCTTTCTTAAAACCGAGATGCCCGCCAGCTAAAGGCCCCTCTACAACTACAGCATCGGGGACATGGTTGTATGTTTTCGCCCAATGTCGAAATATAATTTTAGCAGCTCTCACAGAAGATATTATAGGAACAACTTTGGTTGAAAACTTTCTTAATCTATCCAGTGGTAATGTTTTCGGATTCCTTAAGGGAAGTCCTGCACCAAGGAAAATTAAATCTGCTCCTTCATCTACAGCCACCAGCGCAAGATCATCAAAATCTGAAAGAGCCACCATTATATTTACTCCAATAATCCCATCTGTCATTTCTTTTGCTTTTCTTATTTCTTTCTTTAGAGCTCTTATGTTCGCTTCTCTAAAATTTGTGTAAAAATCAGGTTCAAGCATACCAATGCCAGCGGAGCCAATAACTCCAATACCACCTTCATTTGCCATGGCTGAAGCCAACCCAGATAAAGAAATCCCCACGCTCATTCCCCCTTGAATTATTGGTATTTTAACCTCAAGCTCACCTATCTTTAATCCTGGCATTTTCCTTGAATTCATATATTATCTACTTCAAGTAAATTTTACCACCTCACTTAAATTTAAAGAAATGCTTCCTTTATGCTTTCAAACTGGCATACTTTGCGAAGCATTCCTTTTATGCACGACTATAAGTGAATTCTGAAATAGCAACTTTTTTTCTCCACTGGCGCAGGAATATGCTTTTTTCGAAATATCCCTCGGACGGAAATTAAGAGATAGTTTTTTTTTGCAAAATTCCTACCCCAACTAAAAAACTTCTCTCGTGGTGTCAGGAGTTACCTCCTGATACCATTGTCTTTTGTAGTTGCCCAATTCATTGGGCTTCTGGTTTTTTGTAGGGACAGAACACTGTTCTGTCCTTCCTGGGCTCGATAAATCGAGCAACAACAGTTTTTGTCAAACAGTCCTACACACATGCTTGACCTACCTGTTAAAAATATGGCAATGTAGGGGCATGGCACGCTGTGCCCCTACAAAAAAACCTTTTAATAATTCGGCCCAAAATCCTTTTTGAAAGCTTCACCTAATTTAGCACCCCAGTTATCCAGAGGAGTCAGCTTTCCAAAAAAGAACCTTAAAACCGGAGGCTCCTCTACGAATTTTAATCCTTTCACCAACTCCTTGTGTTGATATAACCAGTACAACCTGTCCACCACATACTCGATCTGCGACATAGTGTAAACCCTTCTGGGTACTGCCAGTCGCGCCAGTTCCAAATCTGAAGCAATCTCTTCTTTTGTGTCTGGGTCCCGATCAACCGATATAGTACCCCTTTCCATAGTTCTCACTCCAGAGGTAATATAAATTGCAGCGGCTAAAGCACCAGCCGGATATTGATTCCACGGAACATGGGGTAAAAACAACCTGGCATCCACATGGCAGGCAAGTCCTCCGGGTGGGGTTACCACCGGGATTTTGTAATCTATTAACCTTTCTGCAAAATATTTTACAAACTCTGCAGCACTGCCAGCCACATTTAAGTCAGTCATCTCCCTCAGACCCACTGCCATAGCCTCTATCTCCTTGGTGGACATACCCCCATAGGTCAAGAACCCTTCATAAACCGGAAGCCAGGGCTTCAGCGCCTCGAAATATTCCTTATTGTTGGTAGCGATGAATCCGCCCCTAACACAACTGCTCTTTCTTCCAGAGAGGTAGAAAATATCTACGTAGCTCATCAATTCCGTGATAATCTCCTGAATAGATTTATTCTCATATCCCTTTTCCCTTTTCCTGATGAAATAAGCATTCTCCGAGATCAGACTTCCATCGAACACCAACATTATCCCATTATCAACAGCGATCTTTTTGACCTCTCTTAAATTCTGCAGAGAAAAAGGCTGCCCGCCTAAAAGATTAGTGGTTGCCTCCATCCGAATAAAGGATATCTTATCTCTCCCGTACTTCTTTATAACATCTTTGAACTTCTGTAAATCTAAATTCCCTTTGAAAAGATTAGTGCTCTGGGTATTTAATGCCTCGTCCGTATAGATCTCTAAAACCCTTCCTCCAGCCAGTTCAAAATGGGCTCTGGTAGAAGTAAAATGATAGTTCATCGGAACCACATCTCCCGGCTTCACAAATACCTTTGCCAGAAGATGCTCAGCTGCCCTGCCCTGATGAACCGGCAGAACATATTCAAAACCTAACACGTCTTTTATGGCAGAAGTTAACTTATAGAAACTCTCACATCCAGCATAGGCATCATCTGAGACCATCATAGCTGCCAGCTGGTTATCGCTCATCGCATTGGTTCCGCTGTCGGTAAGCATATCCAGAAAAATATCCCGGGTACGCAATGAGAAGGTGTTATATCCACCCTCCTCTATAACTTTTAATCTCTGGTCAACCGGTACCAGAAAGGTCTTCTGCAGAATCCTCACCTTGTGCATTTCCAGAGGAATCTCTTTCCCGTTAGAAAGCCTGACAATCATTTATACCTCCTTATATGGTTAGTGTTAAATTCATTACATCAAAAAATACTTTAAAATTTCTAATTTATCATCTGAGCTTCTAAAAATCAACCATAATCTTTATTTTAAGGGACTAAAAAGCTCTGGTTTTTCTTTCTTGTGTAGCGGAACTCTTTAGAGTTCCATAAAAAATGGAGGTCTGAAGACCTCCGCTACAAAAAAATCCCCTCCCTTGACGGGAAGGAATAGAATAGGGAGGGTGATTTTCCCCCTCTCCTCAACCGCTCGGCTGTCTTCGACCCTGAGCTCAGACCGAAGGGAGCTTAAGTCGAAGTTCTCTCCCACGAGGGGAAAGGTGAATTGTCTTATTTCTTACATCTTACTTCTTACCTCTCAAGTAATCAATCATCGGCTGGGTGACCAACGGAACTACTTCCTCAATCATATGCGGCATCAGATTATCCATCACCTTGGGCATAAGCTCAGGCATCTGCTCTGCCATATAATCTGGCATAGGGATACGCTCTTTTACTCTCTCTAACATCACTGGCATCACCTTGGGTATCATCATTGGCAAAAGCCTGGGGAAAAGGATGGGGAACATTGGCTTCATCAAACTTAACGCTCCTGGAATTTTACCCATAAACCTCATCATAGCACCCATACCAAAAGGCATTTCCGAAATAAGCTCGGGCCACATAGTTCCCATCAGCTCAGCAAATCCTTTTGGCGTCATAAGGGAAATCATCCCCTCAAAAACTGCCCATTGCTTCTGCACCTCTGGATTAGGGTCAGGAAAATCATAACCTAATGCCTGGGAGGCGAATCGGGCTAAATCCACAATCTCTACAGGTAATTTTTTCTTATCCACTGTAACCCGGAACTGAAACTCACAGCAGGGACAAAGTGCCAGGACTTTCTCCGCACCTGCTTCAATTGCCTCGTCCAGTCTTGTCTTACCGATCTCAGCTGCAACTGGTGGTTCTTTTATCAGAGTAAGCACACTTCCACAGCAATGTGCTTCTTCCCGGTTATGACTCATCTCCACAAACTTTACATTGGGAATAGCTTTTATTAACTCCCTGGGTGGTTCATATACCCCTGAGACCCTACCTATATGACAGGAATCATGCCAGGAAACAGTAACTGGTTTTTGACTTCTTTCTGGAAAAGAAAATTCTCCTGATTTAACCTTCTCTGCAACCAGTTCACTGTAATGCTTTGCGGCAATCCCGTATTCCATTCCTAATTTTTTAGCCCAGACAGGATAGACCTGACGCCACATCATATCACAGGCAGGGCAGGAGGAGATAACGGTATCTGCTCCAGACTCCTTTACCGCTTGAATGTTTTTCTTCATTATATCTGCAAACAGCTCCCATTTGCCAGCAGCTAACATCGGTGTTCCACAACAGTTCTCCTTCTCTCCCAAAAAGGTGAAATCAATCCCGGCCTTATCCAGGAGTCGAACGCTTGCCATTCCGATATCATGTTCCACATAACTGGCAGTACAGCCGGCAAAATAGACATTTTTGGCTCTATGAGACAGTCCGTGTTTTTCCTTCAAATCATCCGGAAACCAGTCAGCACGATTCTTTCTGTAACCTGCCCAGATATCCCCCTCTTTTCTTAAAGATTCTGCCATTATCTCAAAGGGCGGGAAAGTCATTTTCTTATCTTCATCAATAAGTTTTCCGCGTAGTTTCATCCAGGAGGGTTCTATGGGAAGTGCCGCAGAACAACGCAGGTTACAGAGCTCGCAGGTAGTGCAGACTATTATTGTATCTACCATAAACTGGCTCCATTTCTTTTTACCCTCCATATACTCCCTTAACCAGTACCATTTACCTCTGGGGCTCTGGCTTTCCCAGCCTCTACCGTAGAACTGGTCACATTCCTCAATACAGTAACCGCATTGGGAACAGCTGTAGGCATACCAGGCAACATCGGATGGTATACCCCTTACAGCCCTGCTGGGCTTTTCGCCTATCTGGGTGATAACATAATTTCCAAAGGGACGTATCAAAGGCTCAAAAAAACCTGCCAGACTAAGTGCTGGACCCATTAACCCACTATTTAGAACCTTACCCGGATTGAGAATAAATTCAGGATCAATTTTTTTCTTAAAGCTCTCTAATTTTTTTACCCTTTCCCTTCCCAGCACTTTATCTGCTTTGGAGGCAAAGTATAAACCAGTAGAATAAGCTCTTCCTCCATATTTTTCTGCAATCTTCATTATGGTGAGGACCAGACTGAAGACGAAATTATAATTGAACTTACGCTGATCGCTGGGGATAAATCCCAGGATAACAACTTCAGGCTGACCATTAAGGCTTTCCCGGATTACCACACCTTCCTTTACTATAGGCTGGTTTACTTTTTTCTCAATTTCATCCATCACCTTAGCCAGAGATGAAAGAGGGATTACCACTTCAGCCGGGACCAGGCTTGGACCAAGACGTTTTACCACCATCAGCTTAAAGCGGTTCTTCCATTCATGCTCGGCAATCCTCTGACTTAGAATCTCTGCCTCACATTTTTTCAGAATCGCCGGCAACTTATTCATTACCTCATTCTCATCTTTAACCCTGAAGGCAAGGGTGATAAGGTAAGCTGCTGGCAACAAAACCCTTTCTTCTACTGGATGACCCAAGTGTTCCATAAGAGGTGCTCTGTTTTTAAGCTCTGCCATACGCGGATTTATGAAAATTAAAGACCAGATAGGAAGTTTCTCATCTATTATAGATTGAACCAGATTCTGCAAGCCTAAAGCATCCGGACAGCCGATGGCTAAAAACCTTAATTCTTCTAAAGGTTGAACCTTTATAGTCACTTCACTTATCAAACCGGTTATCCCCTCTGCATCGGCAATCAAATCCAACCCTGAGCCAGCAAATTCTTTGATAAGACCATCAGGTAAAACCACTTTAGCACTCAGCACATTATCTTTAAACCAGCCTGCCTCAAAGGAGCCGATTCCAGCACCACCCTGAGCCAACCACCCACCCACAGTGGATCCCGGATTACTGGTG
>Ga0224495_10002799_pt1 | contig 11100 bp, 12 predicted proteins | sample SF_Jul11_sed_USG_FD_168128 | JGI IMG/M metagenome (GOLD analysis project Ga0224495, IMG submission 168128) | Sediment microbial communities from San Francisco Bay, California, United States - SF_Jul11_sed_USGS_4_1 | ecosystem: Environmental > Aquatic > Marine > Sediment | place: USA: California...
ACCCAGTACTCCCAGGAGCAGTTATACGTCCAGCAAATGCAGCAGAGGTTTCTGAAATTCTAAAAGCCGCTAGTAATTATAATGTACCAGTAACTGCAAGATCTGGAGGCTCTAGCCTTCAAGAAGAGGCAATCCCGGAACCTGATGGTCTAGTTGTTGAACTGATGCGACTCACTGAGATCACTCTCCACAAGGAACTTCGCTCCGTAACAGTTGGTGCTGGTGTGACCTATGGGATGCTAGAGAAAACACTCAAAGATAACAACCTCTTCCTCCCCGTCTATCCAGAATCAGCACTTGTCTGCACGGTAGCTGGTAATGTTGCGGTGAATGGTGCAGGTCCTGGTTCAAGCGGATTTGGGTGCACAGGAGAGCTTGTGCTCGGAATGGAGGTTGTCCTACCCGATGGAAGAATTATCCAAACTGGCTCAGAAGCCAATCCGAATGCGCCTGGACCATTTCAGAGGTATGCCTTTGGACCAGATCTTACAGGAGTGTTCATTGGTTCCCTCGGGAGCTTTGGAATAATAACCAAGGTTTCCATGAAGACCTTTAGAAGATACGAGTATTTTGAGCACAATACCTTTGGTTTTGATACTCACAAACAAGCAGAGCAATTCTTGGTTGCTATCAAGAATCACGATATCAATGGTATCTTTACATCTCTATATGAAGGGCCAGTGCTCGAGATGTTCATGGACATGATTGGGGATGAACTTGGTATCCCGAAATATGAGTGGCCTTTCCGAACAGTGTCTATGACTATAGGCCGAATCAGAGAGGACATGGCAAGGAGTGATGGCGAATTAGCAAAGAAACTCTGCGAGGAGAATGGGGGTCATGTGATTGGGATCGTGGAACTCCCGAAGAGTGAATGGGAGGGAAGACTCTGGTTCTTTGTTCGCGCCTGTTATGTTCACGGATGGCACTGGAGGACTCTGTATCACCACCAAACACCGACGAATGCACATCGATCCGTCGAAGAGATACGGAAGGCCATGGACAAGTATGGTATTCTTGGACACACCGCAGGCTTTCAGGTTGGTCACTCCTCCTTCAACGCATATCCGCACCTCTACTTCGATCCACAAGACAGGGAGGATGAGCAGAAGGTCCGTGATGCTCACAGGGAACTTGCCTCAACCCTATTCAGAACGGGAGCAGTACCATTCAAGTTAGCCGAATATTGGAAAGACGCCATTGAAGGGATGGATACCTACATGGCATTTCTTGGGCTTGTGAAGAAGACGATTGACAGCAATGGAATCATGAACCCACGAGTTCTGGGAGGTCTCTGACAATGACTGATGTTGATATGGATGAATTGATGGAAAATCTTGCACAGTGTCGAAGATGCGGCATATGCCGAAATGCAGTCTATGAAGATAGGGGTTTCAATGGAGTTTGCCCAGTCTGGAAAAATTCCTCTGGTTTTGAAACCAGCTTCATGCGTGGGAGACTACAGGTAGCTATCGCTCTTCTTGAAGGAAGACTTGAGAAGACAGCAGAGAACGCAGAGTCACTCTACACATGTACACTCTGTGGCAATTGTACTGCAATATGTGCTGCTGAATTTGATCCTACACGCTGTCTTGAAAATGTTCGAGAAATCCTTAATGAGATTCCTAACGAATCTCGGGATGAAATTGCAAAGAAGATACAGATTTACAATAATCCGTATTCAGAGAATAATAGTTCACGGCGTAGTTGGGCTGTTGACATTGGTTTTGATATCCCAAGCACAGGAGAAGTGCTCTATTTCACAGGTTGCACAGCTGGCTTGAAATTGCCTGAAACAGCGAAATCCACAGCTCATGTATTGAGGGCTGCAGGAGTCGATTTTGCAGTCTTAGAGGATGAACCGTGTTGTGGTAGTGTTATGATACGTACAGGAAGAAGTGACAGTGCTAGGGAAAATGCAAAACGGGTTCTTGAGAAGATCAGGAACTCTGGTGCAGAAACCGTTATTGTTTCCTGCGCTGGATGTCTAAAAACTCTTCGAGAAGATTACAACGAACGCTTTGGCTTGGACATGCCTAAAGTCTTGCATGTGATTGAATACCTCCTGCCGATGATTCAGAATAAGAAATTGAAACTGAAACCTTTTGAAAAACCTGTTAAGATATCTTGGCACGATCCCTGCCACATGGGCAGAGCTCTAGGAATCTATGAAGAACCTCGAGAGATTATCAGGGCAATCCCTAATGTTGAACTAGTCGAAATGGATACGAATCGAGCTGCAACAATGTGCTGTGGAGCTGGTGGAGGATTACGGTCGTATGATGGAGAGATTGCAAAGAAAATTGCGTCTGATAGAATCAAGAGTGCACAAGAAATCGGAGCTGACATTCTCGCAACAGCTTGCCCGTTCTGTGAACATAATCTGAAGGATGGCGCAGAACGAATAGAAAGCAAAATCAAAATAGTAGACATCCTAGACCTACTTTCTCAACAACTCGAATGAAAAATATGGAATCCAACAGGCAAGTGATTGAGTAGAATTGTTAATGGATTCCTTTTCGCATGTCAATCTGTGAGTGTATTTCTATATTGGGCTTAAGAACCACATTCGGTAGGTCTCATAAAACAAGAGAGCAATGGTTGATAAGACCACAAACAAGAACAGGATGTCCTTCCCATCCGGCGGCATAGACATGAAGAACATCACATACGGCACAAGAATACAGACTAAAAAAGATGCTAAGAACACAAAACGTGGCAGAAAATGTCTGCCCAACTGAACGAACAAGCTAAGTGAACCTACCCGCACATCTTTCTTGATTGAGTATTCTCCAAATTCATCTTTTTTGATTAGATTAGCATCCATAAGTTTGGCAAGATGATGGATGACCAAGCTAGGACTCGAAAAATTTAGAATGTGTTGTATATCTCGCATCCGCATTGAATCACGTGTAAGGAGTAATGCATACACCTTCATAGTCTTACCATTGAGCAACTCGGCTACTTGCTTGTCATCAATTCTATTGGACATTTTTTTCACCCACTCCTATTCCAATGATTGCTGCCGGCTCACAACATAAATCACACTAAGAATAATCGTTCCCAAGATAAATGGTATCGCTGTAATTGGGAGAATCATCATTCTTTCCTCGATACTTGGAGTATTAGTGTCAATACTATCATCATCAGCTGATTGTATAACTTGAGTGAATTGAATTGTCACAGAATCTGTTCCAAATTGCAAATCATCCATTGATGATGCTTCAAAGATATACTCGATGATCCATTCATCATCAACTAGAGTAAAATTCACTCCAAGAGCAAGAGTAGTTGGACCACAGGCAAAGTTAGTTCCATCTTTGAAATATACCTTGAGTGTATGAAACTCGAGAATAAATCCAGCCATTGTTAAATTGTTCAAGTCACTCTCGCGAATGTATCCAATATGCATGCCAAATTTCGAGTCAGAATCCCATTCTACAGAACCAGAGCTTGCTGATGCAGATGCAGTTCTATTTTCCCAATCATCGTACAATCTAGTTTCTCCAAGGTATGCAAAAGAATAATACTTGAGTTCATCATAACCAATTCCAACGGCATCTGTTTTGTTGAACCCATTATGTATCTGTAACCTCTCAGTAAATACACCCATTGGAAAATCGATTGTATCATTTAGAAATCCGAATTCGAGGTTTCCAACGATTTGGGTTCCCTGCGAGCCACTGTCAATTATAATTGTTAAAGGAGCGGTAGGAAGACCTGTCCAATGCACATAGTCTTTAGGTTCATCATCAACGATTTGTGGTTGTTCTGAAAATATTGCCGCAATAAGAACTATTGAAGCAAGAAGTGCTGCAATAATTACTACAGTTACGAGTATCCTGCGAATATCTCTATTATATCGTTGCATGAATATCCCTTGAGAATAACATGATACATTTTGTATTTATTCTATTCATTGAAATCAGGTTTTTAGTTCATTATGTAGTTATTCAATTCGTTGAATATTTAGTAAACACAGGACAATATGTGTTCTTAGAGGTGTAGAAGAAGTAGTGGACGAAGGCCAACAGCCTATATTTAGGGCCCATTTTGGGGCTCGAGGTCCACCCTCTCTTTTCTCTTTAAGCATGAGTGGTGCTCGCTAAACACACTGTTCTGGTATCTCCCTGAACCTTTTCGGTGAGAGACGAATCTCCGACGTCGGGACATTCGTATAGACCTGTTCAGTGCATCTGCGCCGTTCCCACGACTACCGACGACGCACGGAGCAACATGGTGTCGGCCAATCGTCCAATAAATACATACGTAAAATATCAACATAAACTCTTCCTCCGCAACAACAAACATCTAACTATTCTATATCAATAGAATAGTATATAAGAGAACGACAAGAAATGACCAGAAGAACCAGAGGTGGCACTATTGGACGGAATTAAAGTTGCTATTGTTGGAGTTGGAAATGTCGCAAGCGCTCTAGTCCAAGGAGTAGAGTACTATAAAGATGCAAAAACGGATGGAGATGTGCCCGGACTTGCGCATCCAGACTTCGCAGGGTTCCATGTGAGAGATATTGAGTTTGTTGCAGCTTTTGATGTTGCAGACACGAAGGCCGGATTTGACCTTTCTGAAGCAATCTTTGCGAAACCCAATAATGTGATGCGATTTTCAAAGGTCCCAAAGACTGGGATCAAAGTTCAGAAAGGACCTCTGCTTGATGGCGTCGATAAAATATTGAAAGCACTTGTTAGTGTATCAAATGCTCCAGATGCAGATGCTGTTCAGGTGCTACGTGAATCAAAGGCGGAAATCCTGCTCAATCTCTTACCAGGCTCAGCAGAAGAGGCGACAAAGTACTATGCACAGGTAGCTCTTGATGCGGGGTGTGCATACATCAATGGAACCCCAATTCCAATCGCATCCGACCTTGAATGGAGCAAGAAATTTGAAGAGAAAGGAATTCCACTCGTTGGTGACGACATTCAAGACCAACTTGGCTCAACTGTTTTACATCGTAGTATTCTCCAACTCTTGGTAGCAAGAGGTGTGAGAGTAGATAAGAGCTATCAGCTCGATGTCGGCGGTGGTGCAGAGTCTCTCGACTCACACTACAGAGGCAGAATGAGAAAGAGAGGCGTAAAGAGTGAAGCTATTAGCCAAGATCTCCCCTATGACGCACCTCTCGTCGCGGGTTCATCAGATTATGTAGATTTCATGGATAATGCCCGTGATTCGTTCTTCTACATTAATGGTCGTCAATTCGGTGGTGCACCTATTAAGATCGATATCAGAATGGAAGTCACAGATGGCCCTAATGCAGGTCCAATTCTGCTTGATGCAATAAGAGGCACAAAATTGGCTTTAAAGCGAGGAATTGGAGGTTCACTTGAATCAATATCAGCATATGGTTTCAAAATGCCGCCAACTCCTACGACTATGTACAGAGCAGAACGTTGGGTTGAAGAGTTCCTCTTAGGAAAAAGAAAACTCTAGGAAATCTAGCTGTGAGCTTTCTCGTACTCTTCTAGAAGTGTCTTTAGGTCATCCAGATTGGAGAACACTGAGAACTCTGTTTCCGCTCCAATCTCCTGGAGAATCTCATTGAAAGCAATGATGCTTTCATAATCAGTTTGGAAAGTAGCTTTTGCTTCTTCAGTTGTCGCTTTTGGATCATATACAACAATCCGATTCTCAGGCTCGAAGTTGACAACGATACTGCGGTCCAAGTACATTACTTTCTTGCATTTCGGACATTGAACTCGATTGGCCTTTCCAATCTTCAAGGCCTTGATAATCTCACGGTCTTCTGAGAGATCGATATGTTCTATCACTTGAGTCTCGAAGACGCTCTTGCACTTCTCACACTTGATCTCTGCTATACTTGTTCCGGTCAAACTAGTCACCTAGAATTAGCGTGAAAGTCTTTTCCTATTCACTTAAGATTTCCGTAGTAGGTATTAATAATGAAGTTATCCATTTGCACAACGAAAATGGTCTTAGTTTTCCATTTTCCCTGATTCATTCTCATCATCATCAAAAATCTCTGTTTCGAGGATATCCTGAAGCATATCTGACTCTTTGCCCTCAGTCTTTCGTTTTAATAAGAATCCAGTAATTAATGCAGTAAGAGCAATTGAAGCTAATACTATAGGCATTGACTCGAAATAGCTACCGACACTGTATCCTATCAATGCACCTATGACTGTGACTGTTACTTTTCCAATAAAATAGCTAAATAGGAATTTTACAGGACTATATCTCGCAAAACCCACATATACAATGAGCGGATCATCAGGGACTGGAGATGCTGCGGCAATAAAGAGAGCTATAGCTCCCCATTTTTCAACCCTCTGTTTCTCAGAATCTAGTGAAGCTAGACGTTCATCGGAGAGAACAGCCCGTGATCCTCGGACAACAAAGAAATGTATCAATTTAGCGGTAGTAGCTGAAATTGCGACAACAATGCCAACAATGAAAGGATTAAAACTTGGTAAAAGTAGCATTGCTGCACCTGCGAGGACCATGTTGCTTGGGCTTAGAAATGGGATCATATTAATTATGAAACAAACAATCAGAAGGCCAAAATAGCCTTGACTAATCATATCACTAATGAATAGAATGATGTCTTGCATCTACAAAACACCCAAATTGAATGAAAGTGACGACAGAGTGCTTCCTATCCTAAACATCGACTTTCTTAATTATTACCCTTTGAACTCCGTCTAAGACATTGAGAGAACTCTCAAGCTCGCTCAAATCAGAACTGAGTTGGTTGGGATTGAAATAGCACTCGTAAAAACAACGTGTTCCTCGAAGACAAACTCCTGTGGAGAATAGCAAATCGACCAATCCTGCCCTCTTAAAAATCTGAGATAGTTTTGTGAGAAAATCATTACTTAATTTTCCAATCTCAAGACTCAAGAAGAGGACCTCGTCACTATCTAGAGGAAAAATCTTGATGAGACGATCTTTGTGCACTAGCACCATTAGACCACGATCTGTTCCCATTGCATTCTTGAATGAAGTCGGAAATTTGACCGACTCGCCTTCACTGAATAAAAGTACTCTTCCAGCTGTTGCTCCTTCATAGGAATCCTCTGACATCTAATCACCGCGCGCCCTATTCTTTTCTCCGTAGGGAAATCCTGTTTATGAATGCATCCAAAACTCGAATATAAAAGCATCTAGTGTTTGATACATAATACTATACTAATGATGGTGCTCCTTTTCAATGTCTATGAGTGACTATAAAATGAATCAAGTTGAAACTTACAGAAGATGAACGAACAGCTTTCTCAAAATTTAGAGATGTCTCAGAGCTCAGAATCCAGTTTCAATGTGAATACAGATTCTATCTCATGCAACAGAGAAACAAAGTGATGACTGAGGCAAGTATTGGCGGCACAATGCTACACAATCAAGTACTACCGTGCGAATTCGACGAGTCTCCAGCTCATAGCTGGATATCTTTTGGGATCATCATTCTGATTGTTGTTATTGGTATCATGTGGATAGTATGGTGATGAAATGTATCAATTACTGAATATTCTAGCATTTCTGCTTCTCATTACTACTATAGCTTTCATAGGACTCATCAGATCCAACACCATTCATAGAAGGACTTCGCGCATCCTTAGAAAAGCACAAAACGCTCCTTGGAATCTTGTCGAGTTCACCCGATTACATCCAAGTCAGTGGAATAGGCGTGAGTATTACCGATTCACAGAAGAACCAGTGAGGTCTTTTGCCCATCGATATAATGGAAGATTTGATACAGCAATTCTACATTGGGAAGAGGCTGCAGTTTTGGATCTCATGATTGAGTACAAGTTCCCGGTTAGATATTTACCAAAAAAGATGAAGGAAGAGGATTACTTTCAGACAGGCCTTTATTCTCTGGCTCTAGCAGAATCAGGGATATCATGCAGCTCAACAAAACTCGTTACAGTATACTGCTTGCAAGATGTTGCGAAAAGATGTATTCATGACAAATTGAAGAGGAATTGTTGGCACTGCGAACATGGGAGAGTCTTTGAGAAAAGATTCAATCCTGATACTATCCAAAAACATCTGAAGATGCTCGATGAAGTATGGTACAAAAAACGTCTACCGAAAGCAACACCATCAGAAACGAAATGTAAACCATGCTCTTTTTCTAAAACTGGGGATTGCAATTACTCAGTAGTATAATTATAGACTGAAAAGCATAGACCTTAATACGCCCACGCACAGAATGACAATATCATGGCTCGAGACTTGATGAAACTTCTGACACAAGTAATAACTGCAAAGAGAGACCTAAAACAGATCTACTATACAAGTAGAAATAAAGAATCCAAACTGGATGCAAAAGAGTTAGTGGCAGCAGTGATTGGAGTGCAGAAATTATTGGAGGACCTAATCGACCTGAGTCGAAAGAGAAGAATTGCTAAGAAAGTGCTAGATGACAGAAAAGCTGAGTTGACGATCAGAAGGTGGTCAATGGGTTTACCAAAGCGTGTTAAGGATTTTGTTGAAAAGGCGAAAAATCTTGAGCAGCAGCATCTAACGAAGTATTGTGAGTCATTATTGCAGTACATTACCTCTATCGGTGAAGAGCTGGCAAAATGGATTGAGGACATTACCACCCTGGCAGAGATACCAAAGCCGCCCCGCGGTTAGATATTTCAGACGGTCTTAATATCGCAACCGCGCAGCAATCCCACCAAATGCCTTTAGTTGTGTACCTGACTCTGTTTGATTTGAAAAAACGAGTAGCTCAGAGCCGTATTGGGATACATCTTCATAGATCGTGTCAATTTGATCTGCAAGGTCTTCAGTGATTAAAAGTGTCTGTACACGTCCAATCTTTAGAGCATCAAATACCTCTTTTTTGCCGTAGGTTACTGTGTTTAGGCCTTTCATGAGATCTCCCATGAATGCATCCCATGCTTGACGTTCAGCATAAATCTCGGTTTCCTTCATAATTCTAGATGCATCTTTCATTGCCTGATAGAGACCTGTTTCATCGATTATACTCACAGGAATGATTGTTTCTACTATCTTATCACGAAGTCTGTAGTCAAGGTCTCCCTTTTCGAGGAATTCCTGACATCGGATAGTGTTTCCTCCTAGCACAATTGCATCCACATTTTCAATTTTATCAATTAGTAATTCTGCCATGAGTCTACCAACATATTTGAAGAACTCTTGCATCTTTTCCTCTCGAATTCGAAGATACCTGTTTGCACTCTGTCCACCGGCTCTTGTCTTACCAATTATGTAAAAGTCCTCATCCCGGATAAGCTCCATGTGCTTGCCACGAAGATAACCTATCGTAACTTTTCCTCCTTCTATGAGAACTATAACGACAAGACTCTTTGGCTGAGTCATATTCTCAAGTTCTTCAGTAATAAACTCGCGACCACAAGTGTAAACGAATTGAGAAATGGGAGATGGTGGAACAACCATCTCGCGAATTGCTCTACCAGTTCCGCCCTCTTCCTCGATGCCAAAAAAGAACGCTAATCCTGTTGGAGGCAGAGTGTTTATCTTTGTTAATTCACTGAGAATCGCTGTTAGATTATCTGCTACGTTTTTCCTGTTTGCTTTACTCTTTATGTTGTCGGCACCAGCTAATTCGGTCTTCACAAAGCTAGTCACATCAGTAAGACTCTTTGTGGGAGGAATATATAATGTGGTGAATGAACTGTGTCGTCCCTGGTAAGCTTTCAGCTGCTCTACTTTGCGTTTTAGCTTTTGACGTTCAACAGACATCTTCTTCACCTTCAATGGGTTGCGGTTACTGATTTCATCAAAAATCAGAGGCGGCAATCAACTGCCAAGTGAATCCCAAGATTGAGTATATTTTAACATTGTGTCATAGCTCCGACTGAAAGACGACAGATTAAAAAGGAAGACCTAGTAGGTCATTTTAATCAGGTGAAGGACGGATGGATAACCGCCAATTTATTATGCTCCATTGAGAAGGAGCCTTCAATCATCATTTTACAAAACGTGCGGTTTATCGGTCCAAGTCACAAGATGCAGGAGTTTTGAGCAACCATGACTGAACAACTGACAGAGGGAGAAAGAATAATTCTTAGGGGTATTATCGAATTAGGGAACAGAGTGCCAGCCTCTGAGGTTGCTGATTTTACAAAGCAAAAGAATGAGAGAGTAGTTTCCATTCTAAATTCCCTTGCTAGTAGAGGAATCATAAAACTTGAAACTCGTGAGATTACCTCGTACACCCTCACTGATGAAGGCAAGGAATATGCGAATGAAGGACTTCCTGAGACTCGATTAATCAAAGCCATTGAAGAACTTGGAGGAACTGCTGGTGTTGATGAAGCTGTAGCACGATCAGGATTGTCACCCAAAAGCAAAGGTATTGCATTGAACTGGGCAAAACGTAATGGATGGGTGACAATATCAAAACAAGAAGATACCACAATCCTATCTAGCGTGAAAAGTGATGTTCAATCACCTGTTGCTAAAGCGCTGAATCTCATTGCAGAACATAAGGAGAGAGGAAGTCAGATTGACAACACAACCCTAAGACAATTAATCGAAAGAAATCTAGTGAATGAAGCTATCATAAAAAGTGTTGAAGCTGAAATATCTCAGGAATATACAGACATTATCGAGGAGCTACTCAGCGGGTCAATGGGCGAAATTGGAGACCTTACTCCTGAGATTTTGGCAAGTGGATCGTGGAAAGGAAAATCATTCAGGCCCTATAATGTCGGTATAGCTCCGGTCTACGTCAATTATGGGAAAAAACATCCATACGCAGAATTCAATGATTGGTTAAGAGAAATCATGGTGGGATTAGGCTTTACAGAATGGTTTGGTCCCTATGTTGAAACTGAGTTTTGGGGCCATGATACTCTCTTTGTTCCTCAAGATCATGTGGCACGTGAAGTTCAGGATCAGTTCAGAGTCGCCTCCCCATACAGCCATGGTCATATTCTAGATACTAAGTACTATGAATTTGTGAAGAGGGTTCACGAAGATGGGGGTGATACAGGGTCAAAGGGATGGGATTGGCCATATAGCAAAGAGATTGCTACAAGGCTTTGCCTTAGGCCACACACGACTCCCGTATCGATGAGATATCTCTACGAACATCGAGAGAGTCCACAAAAGATGTTCATC
>Ga0224495_10002800_pt1 | contig 11098 bp, 7 predicted proteins | sample SF_Jul11_sed_USG_FD_168128 | JGI IMG/M metagenome (GOLD analysis project Ga0224495, IMG submission 168128) | Sediment microbial communities from San Francisco Bay, California, United States - SF_Jul11_sed_USGS_4_1 | ecosystem: Environmental > Aquatic > Marine > Sediment | place: USA: California...
ATAACAACGCCACCACCCCGATGCGCCCGGAAGCGCTGGAGGCGATGTTTCCATACCTTAAGGATAGCTTCGGCAATCCTTCAAGCGCACACCAGTTCGGTCGGCCCATCAAGGCCAGGATCGCCGAGGCCCGGGAGATCATCGCCGCTGGAATAGGCGCCAAACCACAGGAGATATACTTCACCGGCGGCGGCACCGAGGCCGATAACCTGGCCATAAAAGGCTGCGCCTGGGCCAATAAAAGCGATGACCGCCGCCGGCTGGTCACCTCCTCCATCGAGCATCCGGCGGCGTTGGAGGCTGTCCGGTATCTGGTGAAACGGCAGGGCTTTCTCTCCACGGTGGTGAATGTGGACGAATACGCCCTGGTGAATCCGGCGGATGTGGAGGCGGCCTGCGGCGACGACACGATCCTGGTGACCATCATGCTGGCAAACAACGAGGTTGGCGCCATCCAGCCCATCGGACAGATAGCCCAGGCCGCTAAAAGCCGCGGCGCCTATCTGCACACCGACGCGGTGCAGGCGTTCTGTAAAATCCCAATCAACGTCGATGAGCTGGGGGTGGACATGCTCTCGCTATCGAGCCACAAGGTAAACGGGCCCAAGGGGGTGGGGGCGCTGTATATCCGAAAGGGGATAAAGGTCGACGCCATCAACCATGGCGGCCACCATGAGCGGGGAATGCGCGCCGGCACCGAAAACGTGGCCGGGATAATCGGTTTTGCCAAGGCCGCCCAACTGGGGCTGGCGGAGATGGAAAAAAGCTCCGCCCAATACCGGATGATGCGCGATGAGCTTCAGAAAAGAATAATGGAGAAGATTCCTTTCACCCGGCTTAACGGCCCCCAGGAGCGGAGGTTGCCCAACACCCTCAACATGAGCTTTGAATGCGTGGAGGGGGAGGCCCTTCTGATCAATCTGGACATGCTGGGTATAGCCTTGTCCACCGGCTCGGCCTGTTCCTCCGGCTCGCTGGAGCCCTCCCCGGTGCTCACCGCCATGGGTATTCCCGCGGAGGTGGTCCACGGCAGCCTGCGTTTTTCCTTTGGCCACTTCAACACCATGGCGGATGTGGATTATGTCATGGCCCATCTGCCCAGGATCATCAATACCATCAGGGAAATCTCCCCTTTGTGGGATATAAAGAATCAACGTCCGATCTCCCTGGAAGACGCGGCCAAGGGCGCTTTGTATGCGGGCCATTGATCTGTATGTAGTGAACGGATTGACTGTGGAGCGTTGATTTCTTGATAGCTCTATTTTCCAAGTAATATCCTTTCCGTATAGGAGTTAGCGGTCACCTTAAAGCAGGAGACGATGATGGAATACGATGTGGTGGTCATCGGCGGCGGGCTGGGCGGGTTGACCGCCGGCGCCTTGCTGGCCAAGGAGGGGAAAAAGGTTCTTCTGCTGGAGCGTCACTATCGCCCTGGAGGGTGCGCCACCACATTCCGGCGCGGCAAGTTCCAGGTGGAGGTGGGGCTGCACGAGCTGGACGGGCTGCATGAGGAGGATTTCAAGCGAAAGCTATTTCTTGAGCTTAGTGTGTTCGACCATGTGGAGTTTGTGCCTCTGCCGCAGTTCTACCGCTTTGTGAACGGACGGGTGGATTTCACCGCGCCGGAAAAACTGAAAGCCCTGATCGCAGCGCTGGTGGCAAGATTTCCCGCCGAGGAAAAGGGAATACGAAAGTTCTTCGCCGCCATTGAGGGGATAAAAAAAGAGGCCAAGGCCGTGCCCAAAAGGGGCATACTGGCTCTGCTGGCCATGCCGCTCTGGCCCATCCTGTATCCCAACCTGCTTTTCAAACGAAACCTGTCCATCGGCGCCTTCGTGCATTCGTTGATCCGGGACGAAGACTGTAAAATGACCCTGCTGGCCAACCTGGGCTATTACCATGACGATCCATATTCGGCGTCGATGTTCTACTACTCCCTGGCGCAGATGAGCTATCTTGCCGGCGGTGGGCATTTCATCAAGGGCGGCTCGCAGAAGCTTTCGGACTATCTGGCCTCTATCATCACCTCCAATGGCGGCGAAGTAAAGCTGCGGCACGAGGCAAGGCGGATAGTGGTGAAGGATGGCAAGGCGGTGGGTGTGGAGTACAACCGCGTATCTGGAGAAACCGGCAAGGTCCACCTGGCCGAATGCCGCATGGTGGCGGCCAACGCATCGATTCCGGCGGTGGTGAACTCCCTGGCGCCAGAGGCTTTCAGCCAGGAGTATAGGGATAAAATCAACTCGCTGAAGGTGGCCTGCTCCTTCTTCTGCGTCTATCTGGGTTTTGACAAAACCCCGAAGGAGCTTGGCAACAAGGCTTATTCCACCTTTGTCATGGAGGAATCCGTAAAGAGCCTGAAGGACATATATGACCCGGCCAACCCGGACATGATCTCCAAGGGTTATGTCTTCGTGGATTACAGCCAGGTGGATTCCGGCCTGGCGCCCGAGGGCAAAAGCGTGGGCGTTATCGTGACCATGGATTATCTGAACAAATGGGAGGGGCTGACCAGTGAAGAGTATATGGCCAAGAAGGAGCAGCTGACCCAAAGCCTGGTGGAGAGGCTGGATAAGCTGATACCAGGGGTCAAAGATCATATCGAGTATCTGGAAGCCTCCACGCCGGTGACCATGAAACGCTTCACCGCCAACCCCGGCGGGGCGGCGTATGGCTTCTCCCAGATTCCCGGCCAGGCGGCGTTTAGCAGGCTTGCCAACAGGTCGCCCGTGGATAATCTTTATTACTGCTCCGCCTGGGGCACGCCTGGCGGAGGATTCAGCGGCGCCATCTACGCCGGAAGGGACTGCGCCAGACGCATATCCAGGGCGCTTAAAGGCAAATGAACTCCGGCCAGAGAATCGCCCTGGTGACAGGCGCCGCCAGGGGGATCGGATACTACCTCTGCCGCGATCTGGCCCGGCTTGGCATGAAGGTGATCCTCACCGCCCGCGACGCGGCCAAGGGTGAAGCTTCCGCCGGCAAATTGCGCGCCGATGGTCTGGACGTGATATATATGCAAATGGATGTGGCGGACCCGGCCAGCGTGGAGCGGGCCGCCAGCGCCGTGGAACGCGATTACGGCCGGCTGGACGCGCTGATCAACAACGCCGCTGTTTTCGTGGACCATGATTGGGAAGCCGCTGGCGCCGAAAAGCCCGCAACACTGGCCGCGAAGGCGCATCAGCTGGATTTGGCGCTGGCGGTGAACCTGCGGGGGCCATATATAGTCATAGAGGCTTTCGCCCCACTCATGAAAAAGAACCGCTATGGCAGGATCGTGAACATAAGCTCCGTCCTGGGCCAGCTCTCCTCCATGAGCGGCGGATACCAGACCTATCGGATCACCAAGGCCGCGCTAAACGCTGTCACCCGTGTGTTCGCCAGCGAACTTGCCTCCAGCGGCATATTGGTAAATTCCGTCTGCCCAGGATGGCGCCGGACGGATATGGGCGGCGCCGCGGCGCCTCTTGCCCCGGATGAAGGGAACGAAACGATTATCAAAATGGCCACCCTGCCCGATGGCGGCCCCACGGGGCGATTTTTCCGCGCTGGCAAGGAGATAAGCTTCTAACCCAATCCCTGGGCAGTTATTAACTGGGAGGACCTTTCTGAAGAAAGTTCCCCCCAGAACCCTCTTCAAAGACTTTTAATTGCCTCGGAGAACCCAGGTGAAGCCTGGATTCTCCGAGGCAACGAGAGTTTTTTGGAGGGAGTTTGAGGGAAGCTTTTTTTTCAAAAAAGGTTCCCTCAACTAATAACTTCCCCGGGGATTGGGTTAGAAGCTTACCATGTATATCTGACCGAGTAGGTCACCACCACTTCACCTTCGCTGGGGACCTTTATGGGGAAGTGGATGGTGCGGGAGTCTTCCTTGTTCCATTTATGGCTGGTCTGGGTGATGGCCCAGTTCACCCAGCGGAATAGCCGCTCCTGGACGATCACCTCCACAGGCTCCTTCTTCTGGTTGCGGATTTTCACCTCGACAGTCTCGCTCATGGTCTTGCGGCCCGAGTCGGTTTTGAAATCCACCTGCCGCCGCTCTCCCACCACATCGAAGGCCCGGCCCAGCTTCACCTGCACCTTCTCATTCCTGGGGGTGTGTTTAATAATATCCTCGCCGATGAATTCCAGGGAGCCGTCATCGGTGTCCAGCTTGCTCACGCGGATTCTTCCGGCGGGCAGGGGCATCCCCATCCCGTTGGATTCGGAGTTGGTAAGGCGCAGATAAACATCCACGCTTTTCACCGGCTGGCCGAAGGAGGCGTCCGTGACCGGGTAGTCATAATAATAACCGCCAAAGGGGAGCCCGGCGTAAACCAGCTTTTTCTCCACCGGTATTCCCCTCACTGCGGGGAAAAGCTCGATCTGCTTGGTGGAGTTGTCCGGCAGGGTGGCGGGCCTGCCCAGGGTGTACAGGTGGTACTCGAAAAAGGATTTTTCCGAAAAGCCCGCCACGGCAGAATCCAGCGCCATCTCCGATTTGCGGGCCTGATACACCTTGCCAACGGGGGCCGGCGCCGGGGCTCTGTTGACTTCCCCCGCCACAAGCTTGAGCTTGGCGTCGTCATAGCTGGCGCCGGAGCGGTTGATCACGCTCACCCAGGCGCCCAGGTCCAGAAACCCGCTGTTGGCGTCCTTGCCGTCGGAGTAGACAAGGTTATAATCCGCCCACCATGTTATGCCGCTGGTTTCATAGGTCACTTTGGCCCGGTGGGTTCCGGTCTTCTTGGCCGCCAGGTCCCACATCAGCGTGGGCCTGGTTATCAGGCCGCCGGGCAGCTTCGGGTATAGCACGTTGTGAAAGGCGCGCACCACCCGCACCGAGCCGTCATTGCCCATCAGCGACACCGAGCCCCCATCGGCGCTGATCAGCTTGCCGGTGTAGCTTTCCACCTTGTCCCCCACTATCTGCTCCACGGTAATATCGCTGTCGATGTAGCGCTCCATAAGCTTGGCCTGGTCCACCAGGTCGAACTGGTAATTCTGCTCCAGGACCTTGGTTCCGGCGGGGTCGGAAAGAGAGGTGAAGCTCACCGTGGTTGGGTCGATGAACGCCGCCACGTCTGAGAAGCGGATCTGGCTGCGCTTGCCGCCGATCTCTATGTCCCGCTCCTGCTTGATGATGGCGTAACCGGGTATCTGCCAGTTGTACCCTCCCACTCTGTGGGATTGGGGGACGGGCCTGTACATGTCGGCGTTGATGGCGCCAGGCTCGGCCTTGCTGTAGATGGTAAGCGCGTTTTCCGGTTCGGCGGCCCAGGCGCCTTGGGCCATGGCGGCCATCATTAATAATGGGAGCGCCGCGGCGCGAGAAAATATCTTCTGGAAAGTGAATGTGGTCATGATCCGCCTCCTGTTGAATTCATGTTAAGCAGAGAATACCTGATAATCACAGCCCAATGGTCACGGTTCATTAATGAATATGTGAAGATTTCGTCACGATGATTGTCATCATGCCGCCTCTTTTTTCTCCGGGTCCACCATGCGTAATAGATACCATCCGATAATCACGTTAACCGCCAGGGAAAGAATCGCCATCCGGTGCTGGATCGTGCCGCCCAACGGAGTGAAGATGGCCACCGTGACGCCCCATATCATCGGGCCCATGATGGCCGCCGCCTTGCCCGCCAGGTTGAACAGGCCGAAGAACTCCCCCACCCGCTCCGGCGGAGCAAGCTGGGCCAGCAGCGTTCTGCCGGCCACCCACACTCCCCCCATCGAAAGCCCGGCCAGCGTACCCACGGCCCAATACATGACAGGATTCATCGCCGACGCGGCCACCATCAGGGTAATCAGCCACATGCCGCAGAGGATCTGCATGGTCTTGTGCGCCCCAATCCGGTGGGTAAGCTGGCCCCATATGAAGGCCCCCGCCACGGCCATGAGTATGGCCACGGTCTGGAATATCGTGAGGGGTGTGCCGTCGAGCCCCATCACCTTTTTGGCGTAAACGCTCATGAAGGAGATGACGGTGTTTACGCAGTCGAGGATGAACAGATTGGCCAGCAGGAAGATGAACAGGTTCCTGCGCTCCCGGGCGGCGCGGAAAGTGGCGGCCAACTGGGAGAAGGCGTGGCGGATGGGCTGGCCCAGGGGCTGGGCCGGCCTGGCGTGGTCATCCTTGACCAGAAGAAAGCAGGGGAGGGCGAAGAGCATGAACAGAAGCGCCACCGGGACAAAGGCGGCCTGCCTGCCGTACGCGTTGGCGATGGGGGTCACCATGGCAAGGCCGATCACCGCCCCCAGATAACCCAGCGCCACGCCGAACCCGGCCACCCGGCCTAGCGAGGCGCCCCTGGCCACCGTGGGCAGCAGGCCGTCATAGAAGACCAGCGCGGCCTGGTAGCAATAGTTGGCGATGGCGAAAAGCGCCAGGCCGGTGTAGAGCGAATCGGCGGCGCCCATGCTGGCGGTGGCGATGACGCATCCGGCGGTGATAAAGAAAAGCGGACGCACCCGACGGCCGGTCTGGTCCGTCAAGGCGCCGAACACCGGCACGGTGAGGGCCACCATCAGCATGGAGATGGAGGTGGGGATGGAGATGTATATGTCCTGGGCGCCCATATCCTCCGTCACCCACAGGGGGAAATAGCGGGAGACCACCACCATGGAGAAGATTGTGTTGGCGAAATCGTATAGCGCCCATGAGGTGATAACCGCAGGGCTGCGTTTGCCCTCGATGACGTCGTCCTGGCTCATTGCCCCTCCTTCAAAACGACATTATATGGCAAGGAGGCGCAAAAGAATCACAGGCGCATATCCAAACCGAAAATATCCTAAAAACGTATCTGGTCGCCATGGGGCATGGCGGCCTTTACTGAAACTGGACTTCGAAACTTCAAAGTGGCCCGCCTATGGTGTATCGGAAAGAGCGGAATATGTATCACATTCTTTCGGGGTGATCGAAGGCGTCAAGGGATTGCTATCCCCGAGCGCCATATAATATACCAACGGTAAAAAAAGCTCTTGGTTCGCAGGTCGCGATATGATAAAAATAACACAAAACGTAATATAAATATAATATATGGGAGGGTGTGTTATGCGGTCTGGAATATTTGGCGCTGTAAAAAGGTGTTTGGCTGCGGTCCTGTTATCTGGATTGGCCATGGCGTCGCAGGCCTCGGCGGCCAGCGACACCGTCGCGCCTGGCCAGGTGGCCGAGTGCCAGGATGATCCGAACCTTTTTGTAGTCAACGGATTGACGGGGGTCACCGAGTGCGCGCCCAAAAAAAAGGTGTTTTACGCTCCTGCCGAGGTTCGGGTAATCGTCTCTCCGGTAAACCTATATAGCTATTCATACAAAATATCTAAGGATGAGAAGGAGCTTGCAGCTCAATATAGCGTGGTGGGAGGTGGCACAGCCGCTGCTGACGCATTGAAAGTGTCGGTTAGTAAAGCATTGTTAACGCCGATGTCAAGCGATAGGCCCCACGTGACGTATGGCGATGACTTTCTGGACAAACTGATCGACGACCTGGATTCGAAATGGAAGGAGGCTAACGAGTATCATGACGGGGAAAAGATTCCCTCAATGATTGTCGACAAGGTGGACATGGAGAGGGGATACAAATGGAAGGATAGCCTGATCCGGGAATTTTCCACCAAGATAGCCTATATATTCGGCGTAAATCAGAAATTGAGTGATTATAAAAGCTGGCTTGAGAAGCAAAGCGCCGAGCGAAAGGACAAAGACACAGCGAAGATCGCGCAGAATAGAATGCAAGAAAAAATATCCTTCAGTATCAGTGTCTATCAAAGGTGGGCGTCTGTCGTAAAAAACTATCCGCTGGCCCATATCGATTTTCCGGTTGTCATCCGGGGCGGGAGTAATCTGCACACGATCTCCATCAACCGCACATATGTCGCCACCATAAAAGATGATGGAACCGTCAATCAAAACGTTGATCCGGTGGATGAAAACAAGATTCCCTTGGCAACCGTTGTGTTCGAGAGCCATTCCACAAGCTATCTGAATTTTTCATTGGGTTATGCCGGGTATTTTAGGAGTGTAAATAGCTACCAGTCAGTATTAAGCCAGGATAGCGATGGGAATAAAAAAGCGGTTATTGAGGAAAAGAGCGATTCCAGAATCGATATAAAACCCCACGTCATGATAGGCGTCTATTTCTTCGGTCAGGTTGACGAGTTGGACGCCACCCGGGGACCACGAGCGATGCTGACGATGGGTATGGAGGTGGCCAAGGATCCTGGGGAGTATTCCCTGGGGGTGGCGGTTGATTTTCCCCAGGGATTTGTTATTGGGGCCGGCGGAGTATATTTCAAAAACAAGAAGCTAGCCGGAGAGTACTCGATAGGAGATGAAATTCCGATGGACAAGGATGGGAAGCCGATATTCACTGATATCCCTGTTCGGGAGATCGATGGATTTGCGCCTTACATAACGTTGACATTCCGTCCCTCAATTATCCAGTCATTCCTGAAGTTGATGCAATAAACAGTTCTTGGCCGTAGCATAGTAAAGAACTGTTTTGCGGCATAGGAGCAGACTGGCGAAGCGGCGACGTCCTGGCCGCCTTGGATAGAAACACCTTGCATTAACGGGTTCAAATCAAAGAATGCTCCGGAGCGCTGCGGGCCTCTGCGATATGGCCAAGATGGCCATATCTCAATACTTGACAAAATAGGTAAGGTATCGTTAAATATCCAAGTAAGTTACTTGGGTTTTCCTCCTTGCGGGGGGCCAAGAGTTTCCGCCACCGGCGCAAGCATTCTGCGGGCGTCTGTGGATTTTCAACGCTGGGCGTCATGCCAATGAAAAGGTTTTGAAAAAATATGAGTTTCGTTCAGGGGCTTAAGTGCAGGGAGTGTGGTCGGGAATATCCCACGGAGCCTGTGCATGTGTGCGAGTTTTGCTTCGGGCCGCTGGAGGTCCGATATGACTATGAGGGGATAAAGCGCGTCCTCACCAGAAAAACGATCGAGGCGCGCCCTGCCAACATGTGGCGATATCGGGAGCTTATCCCCATCGACGGCGAGCCCACCATCGGGCTGCACAACGGATTCACGCCGCTGGTTCGAGCGAAGAACCTGGGCCAGGCGCTGGGTCTGAACAATCTATATCTGAAGAACGATTCGGTGTGCCATCCCACGCTTTCATTCAAGGACCGGGTGGTGGCCGCCGCTGTGAACAAGGCCAAGGAGTTCGGGTTCGAGACCATCGCCTGCGCCTCCACGGGGAACCTGGCCAATTCCGTTGCCGCCCACGCCGCCAGCGCCAAGATGAAGAGCTATATCTTCATCCCGCACGACCTGGAGGCTTCCAAGATCCTCGGCACCAGCATATACGACACCAAGATAATCGGCATCAAGGGCTCCTATGACGACGTGAACCGGTTCTGCTCGGAAGTGGCCACGGTGTTCAAATGGGCCTTTGTGAATATCAACATCCGCCCCTTTTATGGCGACGGCAGCAAGACGTTCGGATATGAGATCGCCGAGCAGCTGGGCTGGCGGGCGCCGGACTGCGTGGTGACCCCCGTTGCCGGCTCCAGCCTGATCACCAAGATCCACAAAGCGTTCAAGGAGCTGGAGCAGCTGGGGCTAATCGGCGAGGTGAAGACGAAGATTTTCGCGGCCCAGGCCACCGGGTGCAGCCCGGTGACCACGGCCATCAAGGCGGGCAAGAGCGACTTTAAGCCCGTGAAGCCGAACACCATCGCCAAGAGCATCGCCATCGGGAATCCGGCGGATGGCTATTATGGGATAAAGGTGGCCCGGGAAACCGGCGGCTGGGGAGAGGATGTGTCCGATCCGGAGATAGTGGAGGCGATAAAGCTTCTGGCCAAGACCGAAGGGATATTCACCGAGACCGCCGGCGGCGTGGCGGTGGGAGTGACCAAGAAGCTGGCCGCCCAGGGGCGGATCGGCAAGGATGAGCTGACGGTCATTTCCATCACCGGGCAGGGGCTAAAGACCACCGACGCGGTGGCCGACCATCTGCCCAAGCCCACTCTGATCGAGCCGAAACTATCGGTGTTCAAGGAAATTCAATCAACATTATGAGGATAAGAGGATAACGATGGCCAATGTGAAGGTCCGCATCCCCACCCCGCTGCAGCGGTTGACGGGAGGGCAGGGCGATATCTCTGGCGCCGGGGATAACGTCAAGGAACTGATCGGCGACTTGAACGCAAAATACCCCGGGCTGGCCGAAAGGCTGTATGACGAAGAGGGGAAACTGCGCAGGTTCATCAACATTTATGTGAACGAGGAGGATATCCGTTTCCTCGAGGGCGAGAACACCAAACTCAACGATGGCGACGACATCTCCGTGATTCCCGCCATCGCTGGCGGCAGGGCGCTGTAACCGCGGATTGCGAGGAGAATTAATCCAATGGCCGACTTTACCGAAGAGCAAATATACCGATACAGCCGCCACATCATCCTGCCGGAAGTGGGCGGGACGGGGCAGAAAAAGCTTCTGGACGCCAGGGTGCTCTGCCTGGGCGCCGGGGGCCTGGGTTCGCCGATCCTGCAATATCTGGCGGCGGCCGGGGTGGGGAATATCGGTGTGCTGGACTTTGACGTGGTGGACATGAGCAACCTGCAGCGGCAGGTGATCCACAGCAAGGATACCGTGGGCGTCCACAAGACCGAGTCGGCCAAGCGCTTCATCCAGAAGCTCAATCCGGACGTGAACGTGATCGTCCACAACGAGCGGTTGAGCGCGGAGAATGTCATGAGGCTCTTCGCGGATTACCAGATCGTGGTGGATGGATCTGACAACTTCCCCACCCGCTATTTGGTGAACGACGCCTGCGTGATGCTGGGCAAGACCAATGTGCACGGCTCCATATTCCGCTTTGACGGTCAGGTGACGGTGTTCAAGCCAAAAGAGGGGCCTTGCTACCGCTGCCTCTATCCGGAGCCGCCGCCACCGGGAATGGTGCCCAGCTGCCAGGAGGCAGGCGTCCTGGGGGTGCTGGCCGGTGTGGTGGGTTGTCTGCAGGCGGTGGAGGTGATAAAACAGATACTGGGCAAGGGCGATAGTCTGGTGGGCAAGCTGCTGTTGTATAACGCCCTGAAAGTGGAGTTTCGCAAGCTCAACCTGCGGCGCGACGCCGCTTGCCCGGTG
>Ga0224495_10002801_pt1 | contig 11098 bp, 8 predicted proteins | sample SF_Jul11_sed_USG_FD_168128 | JGI IMG/M metagenome (GOLD analysis project Ga0224495, IMG submission 168128) | Sediment microbial communities from San Francisco Bay, California, United States - SF_Jul11_sed_USGS_4_1 | ecosystem: Environmental > Aquatic > Marine > Sediment | place: USA: California...
GGAGACCGCAGTCATCCTGCTGGATGACGAGTCCAGGGTTGCTTACCTCAACCCGGCTGCAGAACAGTTATTCGATTTGAGCGGTAAAAATGTGCGAGGTTTTCCGGTTCAACAGGTGTTTACCCATTCCGATCAACTGGCCAGTGCGATGCGGCAAGCGGTGCATAACGATGCAAGCTATATCGAACATGATCTGACACTTGGCACGTTTGCTCATGGAAAGTTACATCTGCGATGCGCGGCCACACCGCTTCAATTAGACCGGCGATATCTACTTCTGGAATTTCATACGATAGACAGGCCGCTCAAACTGGCCCGCGAAGAACAGATTCTCGACCAGACACAGGCTAATCGTCTGCTGTTGCGGAATCTGGCTCACGAGATCAAGAATCCTCTGGGCGGCATACGCGGTGCAGCCCAGCTTCTCGAACAGGAACTGGATAAACCGTCATTAGGTGAATACACGCAAGTAATAGTGCAGGAGGCTGACAGGCTTCGTTCGTTGATGGAAAGCCTGCTCTCCCCGCAAAACAGTTCGCACCACAGTGCGCTCAACATACATGAAGTTCTTGAGCGCGTACGCAGCGTGGTGATGGCGGAAATGCCGGAAGGATTGTCGATACAACGGGATTACGACATCAGCCTGCCGGCTCTGATAGGCGACAAGGAACAGTTGATACAAGTCATGCTCAATGTTGTGCGCAATGCAGCCCAGGCGATGCACAGCAAAGGCTCGATCATCATGCGCACCCGCATTGCCCGCCAGGTAACGCTGCTCAAACATCGCCATCGTCTGGCAGTGAAAGTACAGATTATCGATAGCGGGCCGGGTGTCCCGAAGGAATTGCAGGACAAGATATTTTACCCATTGGTATCAGGAAGTACCGAGGGACACGGTCTCGGGCTTACTCTGGCGCAGGATTACGTCAACCAGCATCGCGGCACGATAGAATTTGACAGCGAACCAGGGCGAACCTGCTTTACGGTGATGCTTCCCCTTCCCTGAAAGGTGACAATCATGAAACCGGTATGGATAATTGATGATGACCGCTCGATACGCTGGGTACTGGAAAAATCCCTGGCACGGGAGAATATCGATTTCAAGAGTTTTGCTACTGCAGACGACGCGCTGCACGCCCTGAGAAGTGATGCTCCGCAAGTGGTTGTCAGTGACATTCGCATGCCGGGCAGTTCCGGATTGGATTTTCTTCAGACACTGCACCAGAGATACCCGTTCATTCCCGTAATTATCATGACCGCATACTCCGACCTGGATAGTGCAGTGTCTGCATTCCAGGGAGGCGCTTTTGAATATCTTCCCAAGCCTTTCGACGTGAATCATGCGGTTGACCTGATCCGGCGTGCCCTGGATCAAAGTCTGCGCAAATCCGATGAAACCAAACAGGCAGAGCTGGATGCCGACATACTCGGCCACGCTCCTGCGATGCAGGAAGTTTTCCGCGCCATCGGAAGGTTGTCGCAGTCACATGCCACAGTGTTGATCAACGGAGAATCAGGCACCGGCAAGGAACTGGTCGCACATGCACTGCATCGCCACAGCCCAAGAGCCGACAAGCCGTTCATCGCCATCAATACCGCAGCCATCCCCAAAGACTTGCTTGAATCGGAATTGTTCGGCCATGAGCGGGGCGCATTCACCGGTGCCGCCGCAATGCGGCGCGGCCGCTTCGAGCAGGCTGAAGGAGGCACTCTGTTTCTTGACGAAATCGGAGATATGCCGTCCGACCTTCAGACTCGATTGCTTCGCGTTCTGTCCGATGGAAATTTCTATCGAGTTGGAGGACATCAGCCTATCAAGGCCAACGTGCGCATTATTACTGCAACCCATCAAAACCTCGATGAGCGGGTCAAGCAAGGGTTGTTCCGGGAAGACCTGTTCCATCGCCTTAATGTGATACGGTTGCGTCTGCCTCCTTTGCGCGAGCGACGTGACGACATACCGTTGCTGGCACAGTACTTCCTTCAAAAGAGCGCCAGTGAATTATCTGTTGATCAGAAGCAACTCAGTGACGCGACCATGCAGCATCTTAAGGCCCAGGATTTTCCTGGCAACGTGCGCCAATTGGAGAACCTATGCCACTGGCTGACTGTTATGACGCCTTCAAAGATGGTTGAGATAGCAGATCTGCCGCCGGAATGGCGCGGCGGAACTGCAACAAGCCAGGCTGCAAGCAGTGATTGGAGAGCGGAGCTGGCACAGCAGGCCATGCTGGCTTTGCAACGTGGGGATGAGCGCATCATGGATACGCTCACCACGCAGTTCGAACGTACCCTGATCATGCAAGCTTTGAAACACACCAATGGGCGCCGCATCGAAGCTGCCACGCTGCTTGGCATCGGGCGCAACACACTGACCCGCAAGATTCAGGAGCTTGGACTGGAAAATCAGTGGGGATGATTAGTTCTTGAGTCGATCGAGCAGTTTCATGTGTATCCCACCGAAACCGCCATTGCTCATTACCAGCACATGGTCTCCTGTGCTCGCGACTGACGCGATAGCTTCGATCAGTTCGTTGAGGTCGTCTTTCACTACCGCTTTGTCGCCGAGCGGTGCGAGTGCTTCGCGGGCATCCCAGCCTAGGTTTCCGGCATAACAGAATATCTTGTCAGCATCCTTCAGGCTTCCTGGCAAAGCATCCTTCATTACGCCCAGCTTCATCGTGTTGGAGCGCGGCTCAAGAACAGCGATGATGCGCTTGTTGCCGACCTTGTGACGTAATCCTGCAACAGTGGTGGCAATTGCCGTCGGATGGTGGGCGAAATCGTCGTATACGGTAATGTCCCCGACGATACCGCGCACTTCCATGCGCCGCCTGACATTCCTGAATTCGCCCAAAGCGGCAAGTCCCTGGGTAATCGGAACGCCGACATGACGCGCGGCGGCAAGTGCGGCAAGTCCGTTTTGCAGATTGTGCTCACCAAGCAACTCCCAATGAAGCGTGCCTTGTGCTTCGCGATGCAAGGTCACGCGGCCTTCTGCGTCGATTTCCCAGTCGTCCGGAATGCCAAAGCGCTCTACAGGCGTCCAGCATCCGCGAAGCAACACTCGCTCCAGTGAGGGTTCCCGGCCGTTGCTGACTATCAGTCCGTTGCCCGGAACGGTGCGCACCAGATGGTGAAACTGCGTTTCGATCGAAGCCAGGTCGGGAAAGATATCCGCATGGTCGAACTCAAGGTTGTTGAGGATCACAGTGCGCGGATGATAGTGAACGAACTTGGAACGCTTGTCGAAAAACGCCGCGTCATATTCATCCGCCTCAATGACAAAAAAGGGCGTATCGGTGAGACGGGCGGAAATGCCAAAATTTTGCGGTACACCGCCGATTAGAAAGCCCGGTGAAAGTCCGGCATGTTCCAGTATCCATGCCAGCATCGCGCTGGTTGTGGTCTTGCCATGCGTACCCGCGACACCCAGGACCCATTTGTCGCGCAGCAAAGTATCGGACAACCATTGCGGACCGGATAAATAAGGAAGATTGCGGTTGAGTATCTCCTCCATCAGCGGATTGCCGCGCGAGACCACATTGCCTATCACGTAAATATCCGGTTTGAGTTCGAGCTGATCCGCAGCAAACCCCTCGATCAGGTCGATGCCTTGTGCTTTCAGTTGCGTGCTCATCGGCGGATAGACATTGGCATCGCAACCGGTCACGCGATGCCCGGCCTGCTTAGCCAGCGCCGCGATCCCGCCCATGAACGTGCCGCAAATTCCCAAGATGTGGATATGCATTTCCAGCCCTAACTTTTCACGATAACTTCATAGTTCCTGCTTGTGCGGCATGTCGCCCTGCAATTGTCTTGACTCCGGGCTGGAAAGCACCGGCGATCACGTCCTGAAAATAAAATACACCGCACCCATCAAACAAAGTCCCGCATACAGATAATCCCACTTCAATGGCTGACCCATGTACAGCACAACGAACGGCACGAACACCGACAGCGTGATGGCTTCCTGCAGGATCTTCAACTGCCCGAGGTTGAGAGATGTGTAGCCGATGCGGTTGGCCGGCACTTGCAGCAGATACTCGAATAAGGCGATCCCCCAGCTTGCCAGCGCCGCTACGTACCAGGGCGATGCGGCCATGTTCTTCAAGTGCCCATACCACGCGAAGGTCATGAACAAGTTGGACACAGCCAGCATCAGCGCAGTGATCAGCAGCGGATTCGAAATCGAGTTCATTGTTTGCCTACATTTACCAGGTCGACGAATGGCATGCAGTAAAACGTAACGAGCGCTGTAGCTTTTATCTGGCTGCTAATTTACATCGAGCAGTTCAACGTCAAAAACCAGTGTCGCATTGGGCGGAATCGCACCGCCTGCACCGCGAGCACCGTAGCCCAGACTCGCCGGAATTATCAGGGTTCGCTGACCTCCTATCTTCATTCCTTCTACGCCCTGATCCCAACCCTTTATCACGCGGCCCCTGCCAAGGGGGAATACGAATGGCTCATTGCGGTCACGAGAACTGTCGAATTTTACTCCGTGATAATCGGGAGCGTCCTTGTCATAAAGCCATCCCGTATAGTGCACAGTCACATTGTGGCCTGCAGTTGCCAATGTGCCATTACCCTGCTTGATGTCAGTTTTGATCAGTTCAGTCATGCTTCCAGTCTCCATTTTTGGTGCGGCCTTCTCAGAGCACGCGGTAGTTGAAAAGATGCCGGCGGTCAGTATCAGTACCAGCGGTATTAAAGCGATGCGACACATAATTTGGTCTCCATAGCTTTTGATGCTCGAAAAATGCATGGCGAATGTCCTGTATTTGTATTCAGCAATACTCAAGAATAACTCAATACGGGTGCGAGCCACCGCTCGGCTTCATTCAATGCAAGACCCTTGCGCTTTGCATAGTCAGACGCCTGATCCTTGTCTATCTTGCCTATGGCGAAATATTTCGCCTGCGGGTGCGAGAGATAAAAACCGCTTACCGCAGCGGCGGGATACATTGCAAAATTCTCGGTAACAGTGATTCCGGCATTTTCCGGCGCCATAAGGAGCTTGAACAGCGGGCCTTTTTCGGAGTGTTCGGGGCAGGCGGGGTAGCCCGGTGCGGGACGGATGCCGCGATATTTTTCGGCGATCAGCGCATCGTTGTCGAGGTTTTCATCCGCAGCGTAGCCCCAGAATTCGCGGCGCACCCGGGCGTGCAACAGTTCGGCAAAGGCTTCGGCGAGGCGGTCGGCCAGCGCTTTCAACAGGATCGCACTGTAGTCATCGTTGTTTTTCTCAAACTCTGCGACGCGGGCATCGATGCCGATGCCTGCCGTGACTGCGAAGGCGCCGATATAGTCCGATCTGCCGCTGTCCCGGGGGGCGATGTAATCGGCAAGGCAATAGTTGGGGATGTCGGCAGGTTTTTTCGTCTGCTGGCGCAGGTTGTGCCAAGTCATCGCCACCTTGCTGCGGGATTCGTCGGTGTAGATTTCGATGTCGTCGCAATTGACGCTGTTAGCCGGGAACAGGCCGAATACCGCATTCGCGGTGAGCCATTTTTCCTTGATGATATGTTTAAGCATGGTCCGTGCATCTGCGAACAGTTTGCGCGCTTCTTCGCCCACCGCTTCGTCATGCAGAATCCTCGGGTAGCGCCCGGAAAGTTCCCATGCCTGAAAGAACGGCGACCAGTCGATATATTCGGCTATCTTGTCGAGCGGGTAATCCTCGAATCTGTGCACCCCGGTGAGCCACGGCTTGGGCGGTTGATAAGCATTCCAGTCAGTCTTGAAACCGTGCGCACGCGCCTCCGCAAGCGAAACATGCACGGCTTTTCCCTTCTTGCCTTCATGCTGTTCACGTGCTTTGGCGTATTCTGCCCTGATGTCCGCAACATAATCGTCGCGCAGCGTTTCGCTTAGCAGGTTGCTGCAAACACCGACGGCACGCGAAGCATCGACGACATAAACGGTGGGGCCGCTCTTGTAATTGGGCTCTATCTTCACCGCCGTGTGGACTCGGGAAGTGGTCGCGCCCCCGATCAGCAGGGGAATCCTGAAGCCTTGGCGCTCCATTTCTTTTGCCACATGAGCCATTTCCTCCAGCGACGGTGTTATCAGGCCGGACAGTCCGATGATATCGGCGTTGTGTTCGCGCGCTGTGTCGAGTATCTGCTGGCACGGAACCATCACGCCCATGTTCACCACTTCGAAGTTGTTGCATTGCAGAACGACTGTGACAATATTCTTGCCTATGTCGTGCACGTCGCCCTTGACAGTGGCCATCACGATCTTGCCCTTGGGCTTGCTGTCGCCGGACCGCTCCTTTTCGGCTTCGATGAACGGCACCAGATGGGCCACAGCCTGCTTCATTACACGCGCCGATTTAACCACCTGTGGCAAAAACATCTTGCCTGCGCCGAACAGATCACCGACCACATTCATGCCGGTCATCAACGGGCCCTCGATCACATCAACCGGGAATTTTGCTTGCAGTCGCGCCTGTTCGGTATCCTCGACGATATAGGTGGTGATGCCGCGCACCAGGGCATGAGTCAGGCGCTCCTGAACCGTGCCTTTGCGCCATTCGAGGTCCTCGACCTGCGCCTTGCCGTCGCCCTTGACTGTTTCGGCCAGTTGCACGAGTTTTTCGCCAGCGTCCGGACTACGGTTCAAGACCACGTCTTCAACTGCATCGCGCAATTCTCTGGGAATTTCCTCGTAAACGCCAAGCTGACCGGCGTTTACGATACCCATGTTCAAGCCGGCATTCACCGCGTGATACAGGAACACGGTATGGATCGCCTCGCGCACCGGATCATTGCCGCGAAAAGAGAAAGAAACATTGGATACCCCCCCGGAAATCTTGGCGTAAGGCAGATTCTTTCTGATCCATGCAGTCGCCTCGATAAAATCCACAGCATAGTTGTTGTGTTCATCGATGCCGGTGGCGATTGCGAATATGTTCGGGTCGAATATGATGTCTTCGGGCGGGAAGCCGACTTTGTTCACCAGTATGTCGTAGCTGCGTCTGCATATCCCGGTCTTGCGCTGGAAAGTATCTGCCTGGCCCTGCTCGTCAAAGGCCATCACCACTGCCGCGGCTCCGTAGCGGCGCACCAGCGTCGCGTACTTGATGAAATTTTCCTCACCCTCCTTAAGCGAGATCGAATTGACGATGGACTTACCCTGTACACACTTCAGTCCGGCCTCGATGATGCTCCACTTGGAGGAGTCGATCATCAGCGGTACGCGGGAAATATCCGGCTCGGAGGCGATCAGGTTGATGAACTTCACCATCGCGGCCTCGCCATCCAACATTGCCTCGTCCATGTTGATGTCCACCACCTGAGCCCCGGTCTCCACTTGTTGCTTGGCTATTTCCAGTGCCTCCTCGTAATTGTCATCGAGGATCAGGCGCTTGAATTTGGCCGAGCCAGTGACGTTGGCGCGCTCGCCGACATTAACGAACAGCGAATCGTCACCGATGTTGAACGGCTCGAGTCCGGACAACCGGCACTTGCGCGTATGCTCGGGAATCCTGCGCGGCGGCACATCCTTCAACGCTTCGGCGATCACCTTGATGTGCGCAGGCGTAGTGCCGCAACATCCCCCGGCGATGTTCAGGAAACCGCTGGTTGCGAATTCCTTGATCAGGCTGGCAGTGGTTTCCGGCAATTCATCGTAGCCTGTTTCCGACAACGGATTGGGCAAGCCTGCATTGGGGTGCGCGCTGACATAGCAGGTTGCAACCCGTGACATTTCCTCCACATAGGGGCGCATCAACTCAGCGCCCAGCGCGCAGTTCAGGCCGATGGAAAAGGGCCTGATGTGTGAAAGCGAATTCCAGAAAGCCTCGGTGGTCTGGCCGGACAGCGTGCGTCCGGAAGCGTCGGTGATCGTACCGGAGATCATTACCGGAACGCGCATCTTGTGCTGTTCGAAATGGCGCTCGATCGCGAACAGCGCGGCCTTGGCGTTGAGCGTATCGAATATGGTCTCGACCATCAGCAGGTCGGCGCCGCCGTCGAGCAAGCCCCGCACCGCCTCGCCATAACCCTCGACCAGCTCGTCGAAACTCACATTGCGATATCCCGGGTCGTTCACGTCCGGAGAGATCGAGGCCGTGCGCGTGGTCGGTCCCAGCACACCCGCGACGAAACGCGGCTTGTCTGCAGTAGCATACTCAGCGCACACCTCGCTTGCCAGCTTCGCACCTGCAAGATTCAGTTCGTATGCAAGATGAACCATGTCGTAATCGGACAGCGACACGGCATTGGAATTGAAAGTGCAGGTCTCGAGGATGTCTGCACCCGCTTCCAGATATTCGGCATGAATACCGCGGATGATATGCGGCTGGGTCAGCAGCAAAAGGTCGTTATTGCCCTTGACGTCGACCCGATGGCTCGGGAAAGTCTTGCGCGTGCCGCTGTAATCGCCGTATAACTCCGTGCCGCGATAGTGCTCCTCGCTCAGCCTGTAACGCTGGATCATGGTGCCCATGGCGCCGTCCAGGATCAGGATGCGCTGCCGGGCCAGTTGCTCTATCGGGTGGGCTGTGCGGTTCATTGGCTGACGTGTTAAAAATGAGCGCGGATTTTACCATGCGAAGCCGATCGTGGACCGTTGCCGGGGTTTGATAGTTTGCAGCGGAGGGTTAACATGCGCGACACAATAAGCTGCCTCGGCTATTGTGTCCTGCCGATCATGCGAGTCGATGTTTACGTGTCACAACATAAGGAGCAAATCATGCGTAACTTGTTCATGCTGGTAATTGCAATCGCAAGCGTTGTCATGCTGCCGGCAATGGCGGCCGAATCAACAATCGAAATCATATCGCCGGCAGATGGCGCCAGACTGGATGTCATGGAGCAAAGCAAACTGGAATACAGCGCCACGCTTGGCGGCGGTGCGGATCATATCCACGTTTACGTGGATGGCAAGGAGAGTGCGCTTCTGCGCCAGATAAAGGGCAGTTACACGATGGAAAACCTGGCGCCGGGCAACCATGAAATATGCATCAAGCTCGTCAACAAAAATCACACCCCGATCGGAGTGGAGCGCTGCATCAAGGTCGAGGTCGATTGACATTGGATATCCAGAACCTTGCCTATGCTATCACCCAGATCGTTCACAACTTCGGGGCGGTGACAGTGGTGAGCGGCGCGGTTTTTGCGCTGCTGTGGCGCGCTACCAAAGTACAGCGCAGGCTGGCCCGGTTGGTGCTTGCCGGCTGGCTGGTCCAAGCGGTGAGCGGTGCAACGTTCGGCGCGATCAGTTATTACTACTACGCGCAGTTTCCCGACCTGACCGGCATCGCCGTGGCCGCACTGGTACTGAAAGTTGTCTGTGCTGCGCTCGGGATTTTCCTGACCGCGTGGCAGTTGCTTGCACAATCATCAGATTCGTCGCGCCGATATTCCTGGCTGGCGTTGTGCTTTCTGGGCATTCTGGCGTTAAGTTCGGCGGCAGTTTTGCGCTGGTTTTCCTGACAGTGTGCTACAGGTTTAACCGGCGATACTGGATCGCCTCGGCGATATGCTTGCTAAAGATGTTATCGGCTCCTTCGAGATCGGCAATGGTGCGCGCCACTTTGAGCACACGGTGATAGGCGCGCGCGGACAGGTTGAGCCGGCTGATTCCCTGCTGCAACAGAGCGGCGCCTTGCTCGTCGGGTGCGCAAAACGTATCGATCTCGGTCACCGAAAGTTGCGCGTTGGCTTTGTCTTGTCGGGCAATCTGGAATTGCCGCGCGATTTCGACGCGCGACTGGATCTCCCTGCTTGACTCCCCATCCGCCTTGTTGAGCAGATCTTCCCGCGGCACCGCGGGAACCTCGATCTGGATGTCGATGCGATCCAGCAGCGGACCGGAAATCTTGCTGCGGTAACGTGTGATCTGATCCGGAGTGCAACGGCACTTGCCGTTGTAATGGCCAAGATATCCGCACGGGCAGGGATTCATCGCCGCGATCAACTGGAACCTCGCCGGGAAATCTGCCCGGCGCGCGGCACGCGAGATCGTTATGCGTCCCGACTCAAGCGGCTCGCGCAAGACTTCCAGAACACTGCGCTCGAATTCCGGCAACTCGTCGAGGAACAGCACACCGTGCAGCGCCATCGATATCTCACCCGGACGCGGATTGCTGCCGCCACCGACCAGCGCCACGCCCGAGGCGGTATGGTGCGGGGCGCGATAGGGCCTGCTCTTCCACTTGGTAACGTCGAAGCTGCCATCCAGCGATTGCACAGCCGCGCTCTGCAGCGCTTCGGCCTCAGTCATCTGCGGAAGTATGCCGGGAAATCGTGCCGCCAGCATCGACTTGCCGGTACCCGGTGGTCCCATCATCAGCACACTGTGCCCTCCGGCGGCGGCTACTTCAAGCGCGCGCTTGGCCAGTACCTGGCCCCTCACTTCATTCATATCGGGATAATGCGGTTGTATGGTTTGCGGTTCGCAGATGCATTGCTGCATCGGTTCACGCCCGGCAAGATGCGCAGCAACTTGCAGCAGCGACTGAGCCGGGTACACTTCTGCATCTTCCACCAGCGCTGCTTCGGCGGCGTTTACTTGCGGCAGGATGAAGGCGCGCCCGCTGCTGACTGCGCGATAGGTCATCGCCAGCGCACCGCGTATCGGCCGCAATTCTCCGGTCAGCGCGAGTTCACCGGCAAATTCGTAATCGGCAAGTTTGTCTGAGGGTATTTGTCCTGTCGCGACAAGGATTCCGAGCGCGATAGGCAGATCGAAACGTCCGCTTTCCTTGGGCAGGTCGGCGGGGGCGAGATTGACGGTGATGCGGCGAGCCGGGAAGTCGAACCGGCAGTTTTGCAGTGCAGAACGCACCCTATCCTTGCTTTCCTTGACCTCGGTTTCAGGCAGACCGACGATCGTGAAATTGGGCAGGCCGTTGGCGATATGCACTTCGACAGTCACAAGGGCTGCTTCCATGCCGGACAAAGCGCGGCTGTGCAGAACCGCCAGGCTCATATCATTTTGTAGCCTTGGAGCGTCTTGCCTCCAATTCTCCAACCTTGGCTTCCAATGCAGCCAGGTGTTCGCGGGTGCGTGCCAATACCTGTGCTTGCACATCAAATTCCTCGCGCGTCACCAGATCGAGCTTGGCGAAGCCTTGCGTGAGCAG
>Ga0224495_10002802_pt1 | contig 11094 bp, 12 predicted proteins | sample SF_Jul11_sed_USG_FD_168128 | JGI IMG/M metagenome (GOLD analysis project Ga0224495, IMG submission 168128) | Sediment microbial communities from San Francisco Bay, California, United States - SF_Jul11_sed_USGS_4_1 | ecosystem: Environmental > Aquatic > Marine > Sediment | place: USA: California...
CAACTGGAAATTACGCTAGGTTACTGAAAATAACGAAAAACAAGAAAAAACAACCAAATTGACAAACCAAAGTGTAACAATAAAGTTTAATTGCGGCTCAACATTATGGCTAACAGCACTCTATGGGCTGACTCATCATGATTATTCCTGTTCGCTGTTTCAGTTGTGGCTTTCTAGTAGGCGACAAATGGGAAGACTTCGCTAGGCGCGTCAAAGAGGGCGAAGACGCAGGTAAGGTTCTTGATAGTCTAGGTGTTGAACGTTATTGTTGCCGGCGCATGTTGCTGTCTCATGTTGAGATTATTGATGAAATCCTGAGGTTCTACGAGGAGGCAAGCAAGCGCAAACTGCCCAAAGCTGCGCAATAGCGCTAGTAGATGTTGGTGGAGTCTTACACTTTTTGTCGACCGCTATCAGGAGCATCACAGCGCGAAAAATCTTCAACATTCGAGGAGAAGAAACCATAGAAGTAGATGTTACAACAGGGAAGGGATGTGGGCGAGCATCGGCTCCAGCAGGTGCCAGCAGAGGAAAAGGAGAAGCTGTTCCTTATCCAAAAGGCGATGTTGGGGGAGCCGTCAAAAAAGTCACGCAAGTCATTGCAGCCAAATTAATAGGCATCGACGCTCAGAAACAGGAAAAGATTGACATCTTTCTTCACAAGATCGACGGCACAGATAACTTTCGTAACATAGGTGGAAACACCTCATACGCGGTTTCTTTGGCTGTGGCTGAAGCAGCCGCATCTTCAAATGGCGTTCCGCTTTTTCAACAGCTGGCAGGCAGACTGGCAAACGAATTGCCGCATCCGCTTGGAAACGTTCTTGGCGGCGGGAAACACGCGAGAGCAAATGCCCCTGATATTCAGGAATTCCTCGCTTTGCCCGTAAAAGTAGGCTCCTTTTTTCAAGCCGTAAAGACGAACATAATGGTCCACGAGAGAGTTGGCACCATCCTTGAAAAAAAGGATGCAACGTTCACAGGTGGAAGAACGGATGAGGGCGCTTGGGCGCCAAACATAGGCAGCGACGACGCACTGGACATCGTGGCTTCCACGTGCAACAGGATATCTGATGAAACAGGGGTCGAAACCTGTGTGGGCATGGATGTGGCTGCTTCTGGTCTTTGGAGTCCCAAAGAGAAGCACTACGTTTACAAAAGAGACCACATGAAACGAGACACGGGTGAACAACTCGACTTCGTTACGCGCCTAATCAAGACTTACAAGATGGTTTATGTGGAGGACCCCTTCCATGAAGAAGACTTCGCAAGCTTTGCAGAGCTGACGAAAAAGGTCAAGAATTGCTTGGTTTGTGGCGACGATCTGTTCGTGACCAACATGAAACGCCTCCAGAAAGGAATCAAAATGGGCGCTGCTAACGCCGCAATCATTAAGGGCAATCAGGTGGGAACGCTCACGGATGCTTGGAAAGCGACGCTTTTGGCTCAGAAGGCGGGTTACGTTCCGATCATGTCCCATCGTTCAGGAGAGACCACTGAATCACACATCGCGCACTTGGCCGTGGCGTTTCGATGCCCGATAATAAAAGCAGGCGTTGTTGAAGGAGCCAGAACGGCTATACTGAACGAACTCATACGGATTGAGGAGACGCTTAAGGAAAGCGCTAAAATGTTAGCACTGACACTATAGGAGAACGAGAACTCATGTCAACAGAAGAAAATAAAGAAGAGAAACAATCCATACCTGAAACCTCAGACGCTCCAGCTTCGGTGGAAACATCCCCAGATGCATCTGCCCCGCAAGTTGAAGCAGAAGTTCATGTGGGCGAGGAACTCCTTCTGCCTCAAGACACGCTTTTGTCCGCAGGCATACACATAGGCACTAGGATGAAGACCAAAGATATGGCCCCTTTCATCTACAGAGTGCGCCCAGACGGGTTGTTCGTCCTAGATGTGAAGAAAACCGACGAACGCATCCGAACTGCAGCCAAATTCCTAGCACGTTTTGAACCCTCTAGAATAGTAGCAATTGCCGCTCGTCTTTACGGTCGAGAGCCGGTTAAACGCTTCTGCGAGATCACAAAGGCAACTCCGATCATCGGACGCTTTATTCCAGGCATGCTTTCAAACCCTCTCTACGCCGGACGCATTGAGCCTAACGTTGTGATTGTCTCAGATCCAAAGGCTGATCTGCAAGCTGTGAAAGAAGCTGGAGCCATTGGCATTCCAGTTATAGCGCTGTGCAGCACTGATAGCGACTTTGCCGGCGTGGACTTCGTTATTCCAACAAACAATAAGGGCAGAAGGGCTTTGGCAGTTGTCTATTGGCTTTTGGCTCGGCAGATTCTGCGCGAAAAAGGCGAACTTCCACCCGATGGCAGTCCAACGCTTACAATTGATGACTTTGAGGTCAAGTTGACCAAGGAGGAGTAGTCGTCGTAGAGAGGCGCAATGTCGTGAAGATAAGACGCGCCGCCTACGCTGGGATGTTCTATGAAGATCAGACTGAGTCTCTGAGAGACCAGATTGAAGGCTGCTTCAACCATAAACTGGGACCAGGAGATTTGCCCAAGGTTGCAGATGGTAATCCCAAAGACACGATTGGATTGGTTTGCCCCCATGCTGGCTACATGTACTCGGGACCCGTGGCGGCTCATAGCTATTACTATCTTGCTCTCGACGGCAGACCTGACTTGGTCGTAATATTTGGTCCCAACCACACGGGATCTGGAAGTGGCTTGGCTATAATGAGAGAGGGAGCATGGCGTACACCGCTGGGCGAAGTGGAAATCGACTCTACAATTGCAGACAACATAGTTAAGGGATCCAGCCTCATCGATGTGGACGAGGTTGCCCACATGCGTGAGCATTCAATCGAGGTTCAGCTGCCTTGGCTGCAATTCCTTTATGGTTCACGCTTCAAGTTTGTGCCAATATGCTTCCTCATGCAGGACCTGGCGTCAAGCCGGGAAGTCGGAATCGCCGTGGCTAAGGCTTTGAAAGGCAAGAACGCTTTGGTGATAGCTTCCACAGATATGACTCATTACGAGCCTCAGAAAACGGCTGAGACCAAAGACAAAGCTGTGCTTGCAGCTGCCTCAAAGCTGGACGAGAAAGGGCTTTACTCCACTGTGGAGAGCCTTCAGGTGTCGATGTGTGGATACGGTCCTGCTGTTGCCGCGATAACTGCTGCAAAAGAGTTAGGCGCAAAGACCGGGAAATTGCTGTGCTATAAGACAAGCGGAGATGTTGTTGGAGACTACTCAGCTGTTGTCGGCTATGCGTCTTTAGTCTTTACGAGGTAGTTTGCCTATGCCTGTTGTGAAAAGTAAGGTTGTAACCGCTTCTGCGCCAGCGAAAGTCATACTGTTTGGTGAGCATTTCGTTGTTTTTGGTCATCCAGCCGTTGTCCTTGCAATCGATAAACGGGCTAGTGTTGCTGCACAATTGAGAAAAGACGACCGCATAAGCATAGACTCCGTCAATCTGCGTGCTGCAGGCACATTCAAAGGAGACAGATTCACAGTTCAGAAAGGCGGCCCGAAAGCACGTTTGAAGCTTGAGCCTGCAAGAAATGCAGTCAAGCAGGTTCTCGAAAGAGCTGGCTCAAAAAAGGTGGGCGTCGACGTGCGCATTAGGTCTAACATCCCTGTTTCTGCAGGCTTGGGTTCCTCTGCCGCTGTAGCCACAGCCACAGTAGCCGCCGTGAGCCACCTATTGGAAGTTGAACTTTCACGAGACGAGATCTTTCGCATGGCTTATGAGTCGGAGCGCCTAGTCCACGGCACACCCTCCGGTATTGACCCAGCTATTTCAACTTACGGGGGAGCTCTCCAGTTTCAGAAAAGTAGGGACTTCATTGACCTGAAGGTACAGACAGACATCCCATTGGTGATTGGGAATACAAGGGTTGAGCGATCGACAGGCGAGCTAGTGGCCAGAGTCCGCCGAACGAGGCAAAGCTTTCCTTCAATAATAGACTTGCTAATGGTTACAGGTGCAAGAACCGCCTTGTTAGCTGTTGAAGCTCTTAGAAAAGGGGAGCTTCAGACTGTCGGAGAGCTAATGAACATAAACCATGCCTTGCTCTCGGCTGTCGGCGTATCTCATGAATCTCTCGAACGCCTAGTCTACGCCGCTCGAAACGCCGGTGCTTACGGATCCAAACTCACAGGAGGAGGCGGAGGCGGATGCATGATAGCGTTGGCAGAAAAGGGTAGGCTGAGAAAAGTCATGGCAGCTATAGAAAGCGCCGGCGGCACAGCTTTTGAGGCATGCAAGACTGACGAGGGCGTCCGGATTGAGGGTTGAGCCAGTAGTCCTCAAACTGGGCGGCTCTGTAATAACCTACAAAGATGAACCTTTGAAAGCAAATGAAGAGGCAATCAACAGACTTTCTGAGGAAATTTCTCAAGCTAGGATTCACCAACTCGTGATCGTGCACGGCGGGGGCTCGTTCGGTCACCCGTTGGCGAAGAAGTATGCAATAAAGGAAGGCTTTAACGGTCAGGCTTCTCAGCTCCTTGGGTTTTCTGAGACGCATCAGGCGATGATGACCTTGAACCATATAATGTTACAAGCTCTAATAAGCCATAATATTCCAGCGTTCACCGTTGCGCCTTCGTCGACTATTGTCACGAAGTCTGGTCGAATGGTGGCAAGAATCGATGAGCATTTGAAAAGCTTGTTTCACTTGGGTTTGGTGCCCTTGCTTTACGGCGATGCCGTTCTCGACTCTGAGCGAGGTTTCACGATATTGTCCGGCGACCAGTTAGTGGCTTCTGCTGCAATTCAACTCAACGCTGAACGGATTGTAATCGGCGTAGAGGGAGATGGTTTGTTCAGGTCTGATCCGAAGGAGGGGTTAGGTGATCTGATTCGAACCTGCACGTTGCAGGAGCTGACCGAGCTGCAAAAGCAAGCAAGGAAAACATCCGTTCACGATGTAACTGGAGGTATGCAGGGTAAAATAACCGAACTTGTGCCTGCAGTTGAGAAAGGAATCACTGTGGTAATCGTAAATGCACGTGAGCCTCAGAGAGTCTACAAAGCTCTGCGAGGCGAGGAAGTCACTGGAACAGTCATCCGAAAAGACTGAGGAGCTGAAGAAAACATTGGCTAAGAAGACTGAAAAGAGAAAGGACGATCACTTAGACATCTGCCTACGAGAAAAAGTTCAGGCAAGACAGGTGACAACTGGCTTTGAAGAGATTCACCTGTTGCACAGGGCTCTACCAGAGATTAACCTAGACGACGTAAACCTGTCTAGCAAGATCTTTAATCACAAATTCTCAGCTCCACTAATCGTAGAATCGATGACGGGCGGCACACGTGACGGGCGCAAAATCAACATGGCAACTGCAAAGGCTGTCGAAGAACTTGGGTTGGGCATGGGAATCGGAAGCCAGAGAGCTGCACTTGAAAACCCTGCTGCCGAAAACACCTTCACCATAACCCGCAAAGAGGCACCTAATGCATTTATCATGGCAAATATCGGCGCTGTGCAGCTAGGAAGAGGATACCGCGTGAAAGAAGCTGCGAAGGCGGTTGATATGCTGAAAGCAGACGCCTTGACGATTCATCTTAATCCTCTGCAAGAAGCTATTCAACCAGAAGGCGAAACGACTTTCGCCAACTTGGTACCTGCCATCGAAACCATTGTAGACGAGTTGGGCGTGCCGGTATTAGTGAAGGAGACGGGCTGTGGAATATCAGCTTCTGAGGCAAAACAGCTTGAGGCAATAGGAGTTGCAGGTATTGACGTTGCAGGCGCAGGTGGCACAAGCTGGGCAGCGGTTGAATACTACCGAGCCCGAAAGGAAAGAGATGAAGCACGTCAAAGGCTGGGCGAAACCTTTTGGGATTGGGGCATTCCCACAGCCGCCAGCGTTATAGAGACCACACAAGTCGTTCACATTCCTGTGATCGCTTCCGGTGGACTGCGTTCGGGTGTAGACCTCGCCAAAGCGTTGGCGTTGGGCGCCAGCCTCACAGGAGTGGCTTATCCGGTGTTGGCTTCAGCCTCTCTAGGTGCCGCAGAAGTCAAAGAGAAGCTCCAGCTCTTACTGGGCGAGTTGAAGATCGCGATGTTCTTAGTAGGCGCAAACTCTGTTCAGAAACTGAAGCGCGTGCCTTTAATCGTTACAGGCAAGATGGCTGATTGGCTGGCAATGCGAGGGTTCGACTCTCAGAACTATGCACGAAGAGACCTATGAACTACGTTTTGCAGGATGTGGGGTAGAGAAATGAAGATCGATGTGGAAAAGATGCTTGAGGAAAACGCTCCGATTATTGACAAGTTAATCGAGCGTTACATCCCGAGAGAATTCGACAGACCAATGGTCGTTTTTTCCCTGAACCCGCCTCGATACGACTACAATCTTGAAGCCTTGAACAAGGCTGTGGCTAAGCCTATATGGAACTTTCTTGATCGCGGAGGCAAAAGATGGCGTCCGCTACTGTTCCTACTTGTTGTTGAAGCATTGGGCAAAGACCCGAGAAGCCTTGAGGAGTTCGCCATCATTCCAGAGGTCATTCATAACGGAACCATAATGGTTGATGACATCGAGGATGACTCAGAACTTCGAAGAGGCAAACCATGTACCCACAAGCTGTTCGGTCTTGACGTTGCCATTAACGCAGGAAACGCCATGTATTATCTGCCCTTGCTGACTTTGCTTAAGAACAAAGACAAGCTAGGCGCCGACAAACTGAGCCGAATCTATGGCATCTACACCAGCGAAATGATCAATCTGAGTCTAGGGCAGGCGATGGATATCGCTTGGCACAGAGGCTTGGCAGACGCAGACAGCCTCAGCGAGGCGCAGTATTTGCAGATGTGTGCGTATAAGACCGGCACGCTGGCCAGAATGGCTGCTGAAATCGCAGCTGCCCTATGCGACGCGAGTGATGACACGGTTCAACGGTTGGGCAGATTCGCTGAAGCTTTGGGCATAGCCTTTCAGATTCAAGACGACATCCTAGACTTGACGAGTAAAGCGTTTGCTGCTAAGAAAGGAGGGAGAGGGCAAGACATAACTGAAGGCAAGCGAAGTCTGGTCGTAATTCACACGTTGGAAAAGGCAAAGCCGGCTGACAAGAAAAGTCTGGTCTCAATTCTCAAAAAGCATACCGCTGACCGAAAGCTCATAGAGGAAGCCATCCAAATCATGATGCGTTACGGTTCCGTTGAATATGCTGAGCAATTCGCAAAGAAACTTGTGATTGAAAGCTGGAAAGAAGTGGACCGATTGCTCTCACCCTCTGAGGCTAAGGACAAGCTTCAAGCATTCGCAGAACATCTTGTCAAAAGAAAAATCTGATGAGCGACTTCCAGCATACGAATGCGGAGCGCATGTGCCATGGTTGAAGAAACGGGAAGAGAGGTTATAAGGAAAATCGCGCTCCTAAACGCGATTAACTACGGCGGCAAGGCGCAGTATCAGCCTGTTCTTGGAAAACTCCTCACTGAGCAGCCTCAAATGAGGGCAAAGATAAAGGAATTAGTGCCCTTGATCCAGAAGGTTGTCGCCGAGGTAAACCAGCTCAGTTTGGAGGAGCAGAGGAAGACTGTTCAGGATAAATGGCCTGAGGCTTTGGTGAAGGAAAGGGTTGAAGTTGAAAGAACTCTGCCTCGCTTGCCGAACGTCGACAAATACGAACGTGTCGTAACGCGTTTTGCACCTAACCCCGACTGCATGCTGCATTTAGGTAGTGCTCGTGCAATTGTGTTATGTGATGAATATGCGAAGATGTACAACGGTTCGTTCAGGCTTCGCCTTGAGGACACTGATCCGCGACTGAAAAGGTCAGCTCTGCCGTTTTACGAAGCGATCCCTGAAGATCTGAGGTGGCTGGGCTGCAAATGGGACATGGAGGTAACTCAGAGCGACCGAGTGCCCACCTACTACGAGTTTGCTGAGAAACTCTTGGCACAAGGTGGCGCATACGTTTGCACCTGCACTCAAGAGAAATTCCGCAAACTGGTTTCAGAAAAGAAAGCGTGTCCCTGTAGAAACTTGCCTTCAAATGAGCAGTTGACTCGTTGGAAGTATATGTTGAACGGAACGTACAAAGAAGGCCAAGCGGTCGTACGAGTCAAGACCGACTTGAATCACCCGAATCCAGCTGTGCGCGACTGGCCTGCACTACGAATAATCAACCCAAAGAAGTATCCGCATCCACGAGTTGGCGGCAAGTATCGGGTTTGGCCTCTCTACAATTTCTCCGCTGGCATCGATGATCATCAAATGGGCATAACACACATCATCCGTGGCAAGGAGCATCTTACGAATCAGACCCGGCAGGAATACATGTACAAGCATTTGGGCTGGAAGTACCCTGAAGCCATTCACTATGGTCGCATGAAGATTACGGGCAGCTTACTGAGTAAATCCAAGATCGTTGAAGGGGTAAGAAAAGGGCTTTTCACAGGTTGGGATGACCCTAGGCTAGGGACCTTTATCGCTCTGAGAAAGCGTGGAATCCTGCCAGAGACCATACGGCGATTGATCATCGAAGTAGGTCCCAAAACCGTGGATGTCACATTGAGTTGGGAGAACCTTTACGCCATAAACCGAAAACTCTTGGATCCAAGAGCTGATCGCTACTTCTTCGTTCGCGACCCAAGAAAACTCAGAGTCAGAGATATCCCAGAAACCATGATTGCACAGCTTTCTCTTCATCCAGACGACGAGAAACGAGGCTTTCGCAGGTTCGAAATTGAGCCTCAAAGCGGTGTAGCCGAATTCTGGGTTGCCGCTCAAGATGCTGATGTGCTGAAGCCCGGGAAAATCATCCGGCTGATGGGGCTCTTTAACCTACAAATTAAAAGCGCAGAAACAGGCATCGTTGAGGCAAAATTCCACAGCAAAGCCCACGAAGAAGCTAGGAAATTGGGCGCGCCCCTAATCCACTGGCTACCAGCTGGAACAGGCATTCCTTGCGAGGTGGTTATGTCTGATGCAACTGTTGCGCGTGGCGTAGCTGAAGATACTTGCCGCAAACTCAAACCAGACGACATTGTGCAGTTTGAACGTTTTGGCTTCGCTAGGATTGACAGCGTTAACTGGAAACTGATGGCTTACTTTGCACACAGGTGACTTGCGGTTGTTCAAGCACACATAAGACTGTGGCTTTAGCGATCGGATGGCTGAGCCTTTGAAGGTTAGAGCCCGCGTGTATGTAAGTGGCATGGTTCAAGGAGTGTTTTTCAGAAGCGAAACACGAGATGAAGCTTCAAGGCGAGGGGTAACTGGCTGGGTGCGCAACCTCCGAGATGGAAGAGTTGAGGCTGTTTTTGAGGGAGAAAAGGACAAGGTTGCAGAGTTAATCGAGTTCTGCCGGCGTGGTCCGCGTGGCGCAAGGGTAACAGAAGTTGTGGTTTCTTGGGAAGACTACAAGGGTGAATTCCAAGATTTCAAAGCGAGATACAGTTATTGACCTAGGCAATATCGCAGCTGAAGTTTAATTCGAAAGAAGATCTTCTATCCTGTTTCTTTTGGGACTCGGAAATGCGACTCTTTCCCTGCACTAATGTATTCGCCGCCTTCACCACGCACTAATGATGCGATCTTAGCGAAGTTCTCTGAACCCAGATACTGACGTGGCTTGATCACAATGTATTTTCCAGTGTCCTCAAAGAACAGCATACTTTCGAGTTCCTGTGGGAACACGGTCTTGATGTCTGCGACGGTTCGCACGGGGGCTGCCGTGGGGGTAGGTGCTGACGGTGCTGGTGTCGTTGTGGGAGTTAGCGGGCCTTCTGTCTTTAGATGCTTTGAAATGTCTGTTAGGTCTTCTGAGATTTCTTTCAGAACAATAAGAAGTTGGTCTATTCGCTGCGCCAACTCTTCAGTAGTAGGTTTCTTTTCACTCATACAATCGCCAGCTTACACTACTTTTTGGTATGGAGCTTCCATTTGTGCTTTGTCCTCTATGATTATAGTCGAAAGATAAAAGAGTCCTCTAACTGCAATTCAGCGTTAGAGGCTTCTTGACGTGTTAGAAATCGACGGCAGCCAAAAGAGTGGAAGCGGCACCATACTACGCCTGTCAGTTGCCCTAGCAGCCATTATAAAAGAGCCCCTCCACATCTTCAACATACGCATGAAACGTACTCAACCAGGGTTGCGGCCCCAGCATCTAGAAGCCGTGCTAACTGCTGCCAGGCTCTGCAACGCAGCGGTCAAAGGAGCAACACTTGGGTCGCGTGAAATTTGGTTTACGCCCGGCGAAATCCAAGGCGGCGAGATCATGTCCGAGATAGGAACTGCGGGTAGCATTCCCATGCTCTTGTTGACCGTTCTGCCTATGTGCGCTTATGCAAGGCATCATGTCTGTTTGCGTGTGACTAGAGGCGGAACTGACGTGAGGAACTCTCCTACCACCAACTATCTAAAGCACGTGTTGCTGCCCGTGCTGTCGTACATGGGTTTGAAGGCGACGCTCACAGTGCAGAAGTACGGTTACTATCCTAAAGGAATGGGCGAGATCCTGCTTGAAGTTGACCCGTGCCCTAATCTCGGTCCTATACGCCTGGATCGCTTCGGAGAACTCCAACGGTTGAAGGGCGTTTCGGTATGCACTTTTCTTGCTGATCGCAAGGTTGCAGAGCGTCAAGCAGTGGCTGCAATGGAGCGCTTGGAATCGTTGGGTTTGAAGCCGAACATCGAAATCATCAATGATAAGTCCAATCCTCTGCAGAAGGGCAGTTCTCTGGTATTGTGGGCTGAGACTGATACCGGCGCACTCGTTGGAGGCGACGCTATTGGCGAGCTGGGCAAGCCTAGCGAAAAGGTAGGTGGAGAGGCGGCTGACAATCTTATCAAGGAACTGGCTGTGGAAGCGGCCGTGGACTCGCATCTCGCTGATATGCTGGTGCCATACGTCGCCCTTGCGCAAGGCAACTCGGTGTATAGCAGTAGGCTTGTCACTGAGCATTTGGACACAAACATGTGGTTAGCAGAGAAAATTCTGGGCACCAAGTTCCGTGTGGCTAAGGTTGAGAACCTCTACCGAGTTGAGACCGCAAAGTAGCCTTCAAGCGTCCTATATTCAAGGAGAACCATCGAAGCAAAGAATTTAAGTCTCGGTTGCGCTGGTTGATTCCGAATGGTGTGAAAAGTCATGGGT
>Ga0224495_10002803_pt1 | contig 11094 bp, 10 predicted proteins | sample SF_Jul11_sed_USG_FD_168128 | JGI IMG/M metagenome (GOLD analysis project Ga0224495, IMG submission 168128) | Sediment microbial communities from San Francisco Bay, California, United States - SF_Jul11_sed_USGS_4_1 | ecosystem: Environmental > Aquatic > Marine > Sediment | place: USA: California...
GCTGGGGGTGGCGGTGTTTTTCAGCAAGGTCATCGGGGTGGTGTTTGTCTTTCCGTTCGCCTGCTATTTTGCACATCGCATTGGTTATGAAGAGGAGCAGAGACGGACGCTGGTGTCGCGATTGAAAAATCCGGCAGTTTTCGCGGCGGGCCTGGCGGCTGTTGCGGTGTTCTTTTTGTTTTTCACATACCTGCCAATGAAGGAGCAGGTGGCCCAGTATCTCGGTGAGCAGAGTTTGTCGCTTTACGGCGCGCCGGAGGGGCTGGAGTCGTTTAATGATTTCGTTCAGAAGATGGTGACACTGGGCGACCAGACCAAGTTGTTTCCGCGTATGGCGACGGTGGCCCTGCTGGCGACGGTGTTGATATTTCAGGCGCTGTACCACGTGTCGCGGGAGAGATCATGGCGGGAGGGTTTCGGGTCGCTGGGGAGCGGGCAGGTATTCATGGTGGCGGCGATAATCGCGTTTTATGGTTCCCTGATGATATGGAATTACCGGCCGCTGCGTTACCAGTTGATAATGATCTACCCGTTTTATGGCGCGGCGGCGGTGGTGCTGACGACGCTGTGGGGCCGATGGCGAGGGGGACGGGAGTTTCGAAAGACGCCGTGGCTGTTTTATCTTCTGGGCTGGCCGGTGGCAATGACGATGATATTCCAACTCGGCACCGGTCTGGCGGAACATTTCGGCAAAGATTTTTACTTCGATGACAAGAAGTACCTGGTGGCTTTTTCGTCACTGGTGCTGATGGTGATAATCGGTCTTTTGGTATCGTTGTATAACAAGGGCACGCTGCCGAGGCCGGTGCGGGCGGCGAAGATTTTGGTGGTGCTGGTACTGGTCGGGGTGATGGCGTGGGGATTTGCGGAATACCGGTTCTGGTGGCAGAGGCCGACCTTCATGGCCCGCGACGACAGCCGGGACATGCAGATGATTCTTTCGCCGGGGGCGGTCATCTCGGGACCGTTCGCGCCACTTCTGACGCTGGAGAACCGACTGGGCACAGTGATTCACATGTTCGGGGTGTCGCAGGCGGACCCGGATTTGTTCAGGCGTTTCCCAATAACGCACCTTCTGGCCGACAAAGCCAACGAGGATCGGGCGGAGGAGGACTACCCGGGTTTGATGGACAGCTCGGTCCGTATCTGCACGTATCACGTGGGGCTCAAAAAGGCCCGACTGATCCGGATCGGCGGGCATACGGGAAACAGGCGGGCCGATGCCTACCGGCGGTCGATATTCGAGACGGCGATGGATTATTTCAGTTCCGATTCGGCCATTTTGGGAAACCGCCTGGCGCGGCAGTTTATGACGGCCAACCCCGAGAATATATCGGGCAATTTGCTGATGGGCGAAAAGGCCGAAATGGCCGAATATATGGATGAGGCCGAGTGGTTGTTTAAAAAAGCAGTTGAGTTTTCTCCGACCAATTATGATCTTAATGCCAGGCTGGCACAGTTTTACAGGGATCAGTACGAAAGGTCGGAAGATCCGCGATTCAGGACGAAAGCGGTGGAGTATTTTGAACACGCTATCAGGTATGCGCCCAACGTGGCCTCGATTCAAAAGGCGTATACAGAGCTTAAGGGAAAGTAAAGTTGACCCGGTTACGTAAAGAGAAGATACTCGTTTCAACGCTGGTGCCGGCCTTCAACGAGTGCGGCAACATCGAGAAGTTTTGTCAACTTTACGCGCAGATGCTGGAAAGCGCGCCGTTTGACGGCGAGTTGATTTTTATCGACGATGGTTCGACCGATGGTACCCTGGACAAAATAGAGGAGATGGGGGCCCGGTACAACTTTATCCGGTTTGCCTCACATCAGCACAACCGGGGTTTGACGGAGGCGCTGCAGACGGGTTTCGCCATTGCGGAAGGGAACGTGTTTGTTTTTTACCCGGCCGATCTGCAGTATCTGCCGGAAGATATACCGCGGCTGGTGGAACCGATCGTGCACGGGGCGGATTTGAGCGCGGGCTGGAAGCAGGGGGAGTACAAGAAGAAGTTTGTCTCGGGGATTTACAACTGGTTGTCGCGAAGGATATTCGGCCTCAAGATTCATGACCTGAATTCGGTCAAGGCTTTTCGCCGCGAGGTGGTGGAGCAGATTTTCCTGCGCCGTGACTGGCACCGTTACCTGATTGTCCTGGCGGCCAACGAGGGCTACCGGGTGGATGAGGTCAAGATTCCCCTTTATGAGAGGACGTGGGGGAAGTCGAAATTTTCGGTGTGGCGGATTCCGGTCGGAGTGCTGGACATGTTGGCGGTGAAATTCCAGTTGACGTTTTTGAGAAAGCCGCTTCTGTTTTTCGGTTTGACCGGTTCCATCGTGATATTTCTAGGATTCCTGGTCGGCTTGTGGGCGGTGTTCCTGAAATATTTCCTGCACGAGACGCAGTTGCCGCTTTTGTACCTGGTGATCCTTCTGGTGGGTATCGGGCTGGGCCTGTTTATAATGGGCTTTATGTCCGAGGGGCAGACGGCGATCAAGGAAGAAGTGGGCGATCTGCGGAGAAAACTGCAGACGATGATGACGATGATGAAGGATAAGGGCGGGCGCGGGGACGACCGGTGACGGTCGGGTCGACATCCCGCCGGCCGCACATATTTTTTAGCCGGGTTGACAAAGGCAAGATTAACACCAAGTTATAGAGAGACACTGCGAGATGGCACATACCCAGCGAGCCCTGATAATATTTCCCACGTACAATGAACGCGACAACATCGAAAAGATTGTCCACGCCGTTCTGCCACTTGATCCCAGAATCAATGTGTTGATTGTGGATGACAATTCTCCGGATGGCACCGGTCAGATCGCTGACCGGCTGGCCGAGGCCGAGGAAAAAGTGCACGTGGTGCATCGAGAGAAGAAAGAGGGCCTGGGCCGAGCTTATATCGCCGGGTTCCGCTGGGCCATCGAGCACGAGTATGATTTCATTTTCGAGATGGATGCCGATTTCTCCCACGGCCCGGAGTATATCAAGGATTTCCTGCGGGAGATCCAGGAATATGACCTGGTGATCGGCTCCCGGTACATCACGGGTGTGAACGTCATCAACTGGCCGATAATGCGGCTTTTGCTGTCGTACTATGCCAATGTTTACTCGCGCATCATAACCGGTCTGCCGGTTCGTGACGCCACCGGTGGTTTCAAGTGTTTTCGTCGAAAGGTCCTGGAGACCATCGACCTTGACGACGTGCATTCGTCGGGGTATTCGTTTCAGATCGAGATGTCGATGCGCGTCTGGAAAAAAGGTTTCAAAATCAAAGAGATTCCCATCGTTTTTATCGACCGTGTGGCGGGCACTTCGAAGATGTCGAAGAAGATCATGCGGGAGGCGATCTGGATGGTATGGCGTCTGCGGCTTAAATCTATATTCGGAAAGCTGGGTTAATCCGACTGGTGTCTTTCGTCGAAGACAGCGTCTCCATAATTATTGTCACCCACAATTCCCTGCCGTTGCTCAGGGATTGCCTTGACCATCTGAAGGCGGCTACGCCTGACCTCGACTGCGAAGTTGTCGTGGTCGACAACGACTCCAGCGACCATTCCGCCTCGGTGGCCAGGCATGTTTTCGGCGACGCCGTGGTTCTGGCCAATAACAGGAATCTCGGCTTTGCGGTGGCGTGCAACCAGGGTGCGGCGGCGGCGTCCGGGGAATACCTGCTGTTTCTGAATCCGGACCTGTTAATCGACAGCGATGCCATTCGCATGCTGAAGGCGGCCATCACATCGACAGAGAAGGCCGGCGCGGTGACCGGCCGTTTGCGTTTTCCTGACGGGGTTTTTCAGCCCAACTGCCGGCATTTTCCGACGGTTTCGAATTTGCTTTTTTCCCGCGGTTCGGTCTTTTCGAGATTGCTCCGGAGGACGTCGTTTTATACGTTGGAGGATTGCGCGCAGGCACGCCGGGTCCCGGCCGTGGCGGGGACGATGCTTATGGTGAGGAGCGAGCTGTTTCGGGCGCTGGACGGATTCGACGAGCGGTTCTTTATGTATATGGAAGACACGGACCTGTGTTACCGGATAGACCGGGCCGGTTACGCCAATTACTATGTTCCCGATGCCGGAGCGGTGCACTTGTGGGCACAGGGGAGCAGGGCGGGCCGGGTAAGAAGAAACCGGATGCATCACCTGTCGGTCTGGAAGTACTTCCGGAAACACCGGGCGGGCGCGCTCTCGACATACGTGTTGCCGATCATCCTTCCGGTTAATTTTATCCTGGTCACGATGTTTCGGTCGGCGTCACCGGGAAAGAGATAAAGCATGTCGTTGTTTCCGATTCTGGTCGGTTTGCTGTTCAGTCTGGGGGTAAGCCTGATAATGACGCCGCTGGCGATAAAGGCAGGTCATCGCTTTCGTCTTCTGGACATGCCCGGCCAGCACAAGCGTCACAAAAGGCCGACACCGTTCCTGGGTGGGGCAGCGCTTTTCATCTGCATGTGGGTAACCATCTTTGCCACGTCTCTTTGTTTTCCGGGGCTGTTCGGAGACCTGTTCGGCAGTCTCTTTTACATTCTGGTGGGTGCGCTTATCATTCTGCTGGTGGGTCTTTCCGATGATCTCTCGCCGGTATCGGCCTGGATAAAGCTGGGGGCGCAGGTGGCCGCAGCTCTAATATTATTCCAGGGAGGACTTCGTGTCGACATTTTGTGGACGCCGCTGGGAGTTTTCCAGATAGGCTCGGTGTCGGTTCTGCTCACCGTTCTCTGGGTAGTGGGTCTGACCAACGCCATCAATTTGATAGACGGTCTGGATGGTCTGGCGGCGGGCGTTTCGCTGATAGGAGCGGTGACAATGGTGGTGGTGGGTCAGCTATACCGGATAGGCCCGGTATTGATATTTGTCTGGGCCCTGGCCGGGTTTCTGGTGGTTTTCCTGTATTACAACCGGCACCCCGCCCGACTCTTTCTGGGCGATTCGGGGTCGATGCAACTGGGGTATTACTTTGCTGTTTTCTCGCTTGTTTTTCCGCTTAAATCTTACACCGCCGCCGCCTTGTACGTTCCCCTGCTGGCGCTGGGAGTGCCGATACTGGAGACGCTTTCCTCGTTTGGCCGGCGTCTGGCCTCGGGCAAGAATATCATGAAAGCCGACCGGCGGCATTTGTTTCACTACCTGTCGCTGGCGGGATTATCCCCGCGCCAGGTGGTGCTCGTTTTTTACGCCCTGGCGGCGGTTTTCGGAGGGTTTGCACTGGCCATGTTTTTCTGGAACCGGCGGCTTGTCTTCGGAATTTTAGTTGCTTTTATGGTTGTTATTTTCGCTCTATTTTTTATCTTAATGACCAACCTATTCCCGCGCAAAAGGTTTGATAGGTCGCGCGGGTTTGAAAGTAGACATAAAGGGGTATGAGATAAAAATGGCCGAGCGTACGTACCTTGATTTTGAACGTCCGATCATCGAGTTGGAAAAGAAGATATCCGACATGAAGGATTTTTCGATGGGGGAGAGCATCGAGATGGCCGGGGAAATAGCTTCCTTCGAGAAGAAACTGGAGAAGCTGCGCAAGGAGATTTACAGCAATCTCACGCGCTGGCAGACAGTGCAGCTTTCGCGGCACCCCAGACGGCCGTACACGCTTGACTACATCGGCATGATAGCGACCGGGTTTGTGGAACTCCACGGTGACCGGGGGTTTGCGGATGACAAGGCGCTGGTGGGTGGTTTTGCCTATATTGATAACCAGCCGGTAATGATTGTCGGTCAGCAGAAGGGCCGGGACACGAAGGAGAAACTGCGCCGGAATTTCGGCATGATGCATCCCGAGGGATACCGGAAGGCGCTGAGGCTTTTCCACCTGGCCGAGAAGTTTGCCCTGCCGATAGTGATCCTGATCGATACTCCGGGTGCCTACCCGGGCATCGGGGCCGAGGAGCGCGGTCAGGCGGAGGCCATCGCGCGTAACATCAGGGAAATGTCGCGGCTGACAGTCCCCATTGTGATTATCATAGTGGGTGAAGGAGCTTCGGGGGGAGCCCTCGGCATCGGCGTGGGCGATCGGGTCATGATGCTGGAGTATTCGTGGTACTCGGTGATTTCACCGGAGGCGTGCGCCGCTATTTTGTGGCGCGATTCCGCCAAGGGTTTCCAGGCGGCCGAGGCTCTCAAGTTGACGTCGGCGGACCTGATGGAACTGAGGATTATCGACAAGGTCATTGCCGAGCCGCCGGCGGGGGCACACAATGATCCCGAGGCGACCGCCGAACGGGTCAAGCGGGAAATAATCTCGGCGCTGGAAGAATTGAAGGCTAAGTCGACCGAGGAACTCCTGGCCGAGAGAATGGAAAAATACCGTCGGATCGGGGAGTTCGACGAGTAACAGAAGGAGGGAGTATGCCGCTGCCGGAGAAGCTTCTCGAGAAGCTGGTATGTCCCAAGTGTAAGGGAAAGCTCGAGTACGAAGAAACGGAAGATCGTTTGGTCTGCGAGGCCTGTAAGCTGGCCTACCGGGTGGAGGACAACATCCCGGTATTGTTGATCGACGAGGCCGAGAAACTGTAAAGAAGGATGGTAGATGAAGCTTTCTAAATTCTGTGACGAATCCCTGGTAGTATTCGACCTGAAAGCGCAAACCAAGGACGAGGTCATCGAGGAGTTGGTCGGGCTGGTGGCCGGCTCGAACATGGTCACCGACCACGAATCTCTGCTTCGAGACATCAAGCAGCGGGAGGACCTGGTGACCACCGGCGTGGGTTACGGGGTGGCTTTTCCGCACGCCAAGACCAAAGCCGTCAAGGGAATAGTCATTGCTTTTGGACGGAGCCTCAAGGGCATCAATTTCGATGCCATGGACCGTCAGCCGGTTCACCTGTTTTTTCTTATTGCGGCACCCGAGGATGCGATTGGCGCCCACCTGAACGTCATGGCGCGTCTTTCATATCTGATGAAATCGGAAGAAAACCGTCAGCGGCTGCTCTCGGTCACATCCCCGGGCGACGTTCTGACATTGATCGATAATGTAAACTGATTTATTCGTGGCAGGGATGCCGATAGACGATGGGTGTTGTCTCAACTCTACTTGCCCGGAGATGGCGTACAATACAGCTGATGGCGGTTGTTGCCCTGGCGGTTATTCTCATAACCGGTGCGCTCGATCTCAACGGCCATACCAGCCGGGCTATCACGGCCGCTACGTATAGTCCTTTTTACCTGTTAAAAACCAGTGTTCTCGAATTGAGCCAGAAGGCGGTGGAGAGCCAGCAGCTAAGGGAGAAGCTGGTGGATGCCTCAGTGAAGCTGTCGCTGCTGGAAGAGGCCCGCCGCGAGAACGCCCGACTTCGTTCAATTCTGGGTTTCGAGGCTCTGTCGGGTTTCAAGATCATACCGGCCAAGGTGGTGGCGGTTTACGGTTTTGAGCTGCCGACGGCGGCGCTGATCAACCGCGGCTGGAAGGATTCCATCTTCGTCGACCAGTCGATCGTGAACCAGGAAGGCCTGGTGGGTCGGGTGGTGGCGGTGTCGGCCGATTTCGCCACGGTTCAACTGCTGACGGATCCGCTGAACCGGGTGGCGGCCAGGGTGGCCGCGAGCCGCGAGATGGGTATTGTCCGTTATCTGACGACGGGTGGGATGATGCTGGACAACTTTCCGGTCCAGGGTACGATCGAAATTGGGGATCAGATTCTTTCATCGGGGCTGGGGGGGGTATATCCCCCGGGTCTGCAGGTCGGCACGGTCGTGTCGGTAGAGCGTCCGGAGCGTGAGCCTTTCTGCACGGTGAAGCTCAGTCCGGCCGTGAATTTTCATTCCATCGAGGAACTTTTCATACTGAGGCCGGACACGCTATGATCAGGATAATACCGTTCGTTTTGTATTTTCTTCTTCTGGCAATGCATCAGGTGATCTGGAAGGATATCACCGGCATATTCGGGGCGGCCATCAACCTGGCGGCAATGATGGTGATCCTGGTGGCGATTTACCGGACGGAGATGACGGCGGTGTGGTTCGGTTTTGTGGCGGGTCTGGTGGCGGCAGCGGGCATTCCCGGAGTTATGGGCTGGCAGGCGCTGACGCTGGCGGGTATCGGGCTGGCGGCTTTTCATATGCGCGAGCGGCTCAACCTTGATTCTCTCAACGCCAAGCTGCTTCTGGTTCTGGGCGGCGTGCTGGTTCACAATCTGCTCACGCTGATAATTGTGCGAACGGACGCCTTCTGGTATCGGCTGGCGGTTAACGCGGTCACGGGCGCGGTTTATACGACCCTGGTGGCATGGCTCTTCTTTCTCGTCAAGGAGAAGAGAATTACCGTTCGGAAAATCCGGTCGATTTTTTAGATTTCATGGTACGGTTTAAGCTTTCCATAGCGGGGCGCGAGAAGGTGACACTGGTGCTGGTGGGTGTTATCCTGGCGGCTCTGCTGGCGGGACTGGTCAAGCTGCAGGTGGCGGATCACGCCGAGCTGGCAGAGCAGTCGGAGAACAACCGAATCCGGGTGGTGCCGATTATCCCGCCGCGCGGGCTGGTGAGCGACCGCGAGAGGCGAGTGGTTATCGACAATCGCCCTTCGTACACGGTCTCGGTGGTTCCGGCCGAGGAGGTCGCGGGCGTGACCGTTCCCCGTCTGTCGGAGTTGATCGGTCTGGACACGCTGGAGATACGGAAGCGTATTCGGAAGAACGAGGTCAGTCGTTACCAGCCGGCCGCGGTCAAGCGGGATATCGCTTTTGAAGTGGTGGCCGTTCTGGAGGAGCAGAACGCGAAGTTTCCGGGTGTCAGCTACCAGATGGAACGCGTTCGCCAGTATACCGGCGAGTTGCGGGCGGAGTCATACACGGGATATGTGGGCGAGGTTTCGGAGGACGACCTGAAGCGCAGCGCGCCGATCGATTACCGCCTGGGCAGTATGATCGGCAAGAAGGGGCTGGAGAGATATTATGATTTTCTGCTGCGGGGCCGCGAGGGAACCGAGTACATCGAGGTGTCGGCATCGGGCCTGATTATCGGGACGTACGAGGAGAAGCAACCTATACCGGCCGTGCCCGGGGCGGATATCGAGTTGACCGTGGACATCGACCTGCAGCGGGCCTGTGTGAACGCTCTTGACACGTTTTGCTGTGGCGCTGTAATCGCGCTGGATCCGCGCAACGGCGAAATCCTGGCCATGACTTCCTATCCCGGGTACGATGCCAACATATTTTCTTCAGTGATACCAGCCGACTTGTGGCAACAGATCTCGAGCGATTCAACGCACCCTCTTCTGAACCGACTCCTGAACGGGCTGTATCCGCCCGGTTCGACCGTCAAGTTCGTAACGGTGGGAGCGGCCCTTGAAGAGAACCTGATCAACAGGAACACGACGCTCAAATCCTGCTACGGCGGCTACCGTTTCGGCAATCGCACCTTCCGGTGCTGGCGGCCGGAAGGTCACGGGGCGCTGGCGGCGGCGGCCTCGCTGGAGCAGTCGTGCGATGTCTTTATGTACCAGTTGGGTCTGAAACTGGGTATTGATGAACTGAGCGCCTATTTCACGCGACGCGGTTTCGGCCGCCTCACCGGTGTTGATCTTCCGGGTGAGTCACCGGGCTTGATACCGACGACGGACTATTACGACGAGCGCTACGGCGAGAAGAAGTGGACCAACGGGCTGGTTCTGAACAATTCGATAGGCCAGGGCGAGATACTGGTAACGCCGCTGCAACTGGCGCAGTTCTATTGCGGACTGGCCAATGACGGTCTCGTCTATCGGCCGCACCTGATAAAGAAAATCCTCAGACCGGACGGCGAAGAAGCCTCGGTGACGCCGGTGGCGTCGTTCCGGCTGCCTTTTTCACCCGCGACGCTGGAGGTTCTCCTGGAAGGGCTCCGGCTGGTAGTCGAGGGCGAGCACGGGACGGCCAAATCTTTGCGCAGCCGTAAGTACCGGCTGGGCGGGAAGACGGGGACGGCTGAGAACCCGCACGGGGAGAATCACGCCTGGTTCGTGGGGGTGGCCCCCCTGGAGGAGCCGGAGATTGTTGTGTGCGCCATCGTAGAAAACGCCGGTCATGGTTCGGACGTGGCGGCACCCATTGTCAAACAGATTCTGGACGCGTACATGGCCAAGAAATTTGCCGCCGAGCAGGTGACTATGACGGGCAAAGTCGGGGGCGACTGATGCTGAATTATCGTGAACTTGACTGGAAGCTAATCACGGCCGTACTGCTGCTGTCGCTGATCGGCATCATGCTCGTTTTCTCGGCGCAATACTACGAGAGTTCGGATTACAGCAAGACCTACTACCAGCGCCAGCTCATATGGCTGTTCGTATCGCTGCTGATATTCGCGGTCGTGATTCATCTGCCCCTCAGGCTGTTTGACCTGAGTGCCTACCTGCTGTACGGTGTCTCTGTCGCCCTGCTGGTTGTGGTGCTCTTTGTCGGTGCGACACGGACGGGGGCGACGCGGTGGTTTTCGTTCGGACCGATAAGCCTGACGCCGTCCGATATCGCGAAGGTGGCGCTGTTGCTGGCGCTTTCGCGTTTTTTCGCTTACACGAAACTGCCGGCTGCCTCCAAGCGAAGGCTGGCCCTGTCGGGGATCCTGACGCTGATCCCGGTGGCGCTCATCCTGCGGCAGCCTGACCTGGGCACGTCACTGGTGTTTTTGGTGCTTCTGTTTGCGCTCTGGTTCTGGTCGGGTCTGTCGCCGTTGTACATGGTGCTGATTCTCTCGCCCATTGTTTCTCTGGTTATGGCTTTTCACTGGCTGGCCTGGGCGATGTATATCGTGTTGCTCCTGATAATCATGTTTCTTTTCCGACCGGGGATGACTTTCGGAGTGGTGACAGTGATCGCCAACCTGGCCTTCGGGATAATCACGCCGTTCGTGTGGGGACGATTGGCCGATTATCAGAAACTTCGTATCCTGGCGTTCATCGACCCGGGTCGTGACGCCCGGGGGGCGGGCTACCAGATAATCCAATCCAAGATTGCGATTGGTTCCGGGGGGGCGCTGGGCAAGGGTTTTCTGAACGGTTCGCAGACGCGGCTGGATTTTCTGCCGGAGCGCCATACGGATTTTGTTTTTTCCGTTCTGGGCGAGGAATTCGGCCTCTGGGGGGGGGCGATTGTGCTGCTTCTGTTCGGCTACGTTTTTTACCGAGCGATCCGCATC
>Ga0224495_10002804_pt1 | contig 11089 bp, 9 predicted proteins | sample SF_Jul11_sed_USG_FD_168128 | JGI IMG/M metagenome (GOLD analysis project Ga0224495, IMG submission 168128) | Sediment microbial communities from San Francisco Bay, California, United States - SF_Jul11_sed_USGS_4_1 | ecosystem: Environmental > Aquatic > Marine > Sediment | place: USA: California...
TCCATGGTGCAGGTATCCAAGTCCTTCGGGAGTTTCACGGCCTTGCATCCCCTGGATATGGAAATCCCCGAGGGGGCCATATTCGGGCTGCTGGGTCCCAACGGCGCGGGAAAAACCACCTTGCTGCGTATGATCATGGGCCGGATCTTCCCCAACGGGGGCACGATCCGCCTGTTTGGGCAGGACGCTCCGGGATCACTACAGGCCACCCGCCAGATTGGGTATATGCCCCAGGAACTGGCCGTGTATGAGGGTTTGACTGTCCGCGAGAACATTTTGTTCTTCGGCGGGTTGTACGGCCTGCGGGAACCGGAATTGTCCCGCAAGGCCGATGAACTTCTGGCGCGGGTGGAACTGGAATCCAAGGCGGAGGCCCTGGCGGGCAATCTCTCCGGGGGGCAGACCCGCCGTGCCATGCTGGCCAGCGCCCTGATTCACCGTCCCCGCCTGCTGATTCTGGATGAGCCCACGGCGGGGGTGGACCCCCTGTTGCGGCTGAAGTTCTGGGACTGGTTCTCCGAACTGGCGGCCGAGGGCACCTCCATCCTCATCACCACGCACCATATTTCCGAAGCGGCCCGCAGCCGGGAGGTGGTGTTCATGCGCCAGGGGTATCTGCTGGAGCGGGGCGCTCCGGCTGAAATCATCGCGCGCTACAAGGCGCATGATTTGGAGGATGCCTTCGTTAAAGCGACGGTGGATCACGCGGGCACGCTGGACCGTATCAACACCACTCCGGCGGGTACCCGCCCCGGGCCGGAGGTGCGCTCATGAACGCCATTCGCTGGATTGCCTGGCGCGTGATGCGCGAAATCAGCCGTGACCGGCGCACGGTGGTCTTTTTTTTCCTGGTGCCCGTGCTGGTCATGACGCTGGTGTATCTGGTGCTGGCCGAAAACGAGACGGCCCGGGTGGCGGTGGTGGCGCGCGGCATGGCCCGCCTGTTTGTGTACGATCTGGAACGCGCCCTGGAAGAGGAGAAAGATGTCTCCCTGGTGGTGCTGGAAATTCCCGATGAGGAGCGGGATCCCGTGCGGATCAAGGCGCTGATTCAGGAGGCCTTGAAACGCGGCGAGGCCGATGGGGTGCTGTATTTTCCGGAGGAACTCATTACCCAGCGTTTCGGCGGGGAGCCCGGCACGCTTACGTTGTATCTGGAGGGATCCCGCCCCACGCGTACGGCGCTGGTGGGGTCCGCTGTGGCCGGCGCCGCGGATGATCTGGCCGCCAGCCTGCCCGTGGTCATTGACGCCCAATGCTCCGCCGGGTGCGCCAACTCGGTGAACACCAAGCCCCTGAACATTGAGAAAGACTACCTCTACGGCTCGGAAGACCTGCGCACCATTGACTTCTTTTTGCCGGTGCTGGTGCCGTTCTTCGTGTTCTTTCTCACGTTTCTGCTGTCCAACATCACGTTTCAGCGCGAGCGGGTGCGGGGCACCTTGGACCGGCTGTTGATCGCTCCGGTGGGATTGCCCCAGGTGGTGCTGGGCTACGTGCTCGGCTTCTTCATGTTCGCGCTGGCCCAGGCGACCATCGTGGTGGCGTACCTGTTGGCGCTGCTGGGGTTTGCGGTAAGCGGGGCGCAGGTGGCTCAACTGGTGCTGGTGGTGCTGGTGGTGATGATTGTGGCCCTGCTGCTGGGGCTGGTGGTGTCCTTTGCGGCGCGCAACGAGTTCCAGGCCATCCAGTTTGTTCCACTGGTGATCTTGCCGCAGGTGTTTTTCAGCGATCTGATCTGGGGGTTGGATACCTACCCGGTCTGGCTGCGCTGGGTGGGGTATATCATGCCCCTGACCCACGCCAACATGGCGGTGCGGGGCGTGCTGGTGCGGGGACAGCCCCTGTGGATGTTCTGGCCGAACCTGCTGGCCCTGGGAGCCATGTTCACTCTGGCCATGCTGGCCCTGGCGGTGGTGGGACGACGGCGTGAAGGCTGACAGGGTGCGGCGAAGCCCGGGGGAATTGAGGCCGTGACCCACACCGGAATTCCTGGAGCCTTCCGGGAAACCTGGATGCGGCGGCGTTCAGCGGGCGTGCTGAACTGCTGGTACGGAACGAGGGGAATAGCGCGGGGAGGAGAAGACTCCCCGAGGCGAGGTTTCGCCCCGGGGAGTCCAAGCTGGCTTGCACGACCTACTTCTTCAGTTCCGCATCGGTCAAAATGACAATGGCCTTGGCGCTCACGGTCACGCACACCTGAAAGAACCAGGGCGGCACGGAAAAATGTTCTTCCCGGTAAATCGGAGCGATCAGGGTATCCGCTTTTTCCATCGCTTGAACGGCATGCAGGTAGGCGCCTTCACGCGCAATGGGTACTAAGCCCTGGAAGGGGTGATCCAATCCCCTGGATTCACCGTAAATGGCCATGGCGGGAAGGAACACCGGAAAAAGCCACGCCCGGTAGGCGCAATTTTTTCCTTCTACGGGGCCTAAAATTTTGTACTCATTTCGGGCCAGTGGTCCAAGCTTCAACGCAGCGATGTCTGTATCGGCGTTCGAAACCAAACTTGTGGTGCACCCCTGAGCGAACAAAGCGCCCAACAGCAACAGGAGAAAAAACCAGTTTCTGTTCATGTCGAGTTTTCCTTTTAATGAATATTAATCATTTGAATCATCCGCCAGGCAATTGGGCTACGTTTCCTGCATCGCCATACAAATCCGCGCAATGGATTTATCTACCCAAATGGAGTTTTTGATCCTTCTTGATTCAGACCCGCCGGATCGAAATCCCGCAGCGCGAAGGATTATCTACTCAATATTTCAAAAGAATGTCAATTGGGAAAATATCTTTTAACTGGGAGGGTTCGGCGCTGCCGGTGAGCCTGTTCATTCGGCAATTCTCCGGAGGAACCTGGGGTGGGTTGCTGCGGGGGTACCCGGAGCTGTTTGACTCACGGGGGCGAAAAGGTCCGACCAGGTAAAAAATCCCGAGGTGCCGCACAGTTCCGCCCTGTTATCTCCGCTGTTGGGTATTCAATAGGCAAAGCCGAAACCCAGGGTGGTCTCCCTGCTTTTCGCACTGACGTCACTCAGCCCCAACCCGTTCGGGTGCACAGGGTAGGTGCCGTCGATTTGATGAATGCCATAATGGATGTCCAGGGTTTTGGTCAGCATGTAACCCACCATCAGGAAGGTTTTGCTGAGCTTGGCATCCCCCCAGGGATTCTGGTTCATGGGGATACCGGTGATCTGGCCATTGCCGGAGCCCATTCCTGTGCGCAGGGTCCAATTGCCGATGGGAATATCCGCAAATACATCCAGCGTGGTGCCTTGTGTTCCGATACCGTCTTGCCGATCCATGGTCGCCAGGGTATCCAGGGCGAAACCGATGTATCCGAAGGTAATGCCAAGGATATATCCGTGCACGTCGTCTGCGGTTGTGGTTGAGTTGTCGACGGTGCTTGTGTAGGTGACTTGAAGGGGAAAGGCAAAGAGCATCTTTCCGGCCTGGACTGGTTTTGGCGCACCCAGCATCAGCACCAGAAGCACCCACAGGCTCACCCAGGCCAATTTCCGGTTCACTACGCCACGGCTGCAGGGCCGTACCACCCGCAAAACAGAAGACACCTGAGTCACTGGAATCATCAGCGCACTCCTTGTTGGTGTTTGATTTGGGATTATCCCCTTCCCTGGTGATGCGGAGAATTATTTTAAAAAAATAATTCCTGGAAACACATTAAATAAAATTGACAGCACATTCAAGGGATTATTGTTGCGGTCGAATTTTCCCAAAGAGGGCTTGTGCGCGTCCAGGCAGGGCGGGGCACGCGGGGTAGCAGGGTCGGCCATTTGAGGCGGGAGATCTTGCCCTCGGCAGCCGCTATTGCATCGTGGAACCTTGGGAGGGCGGCCGCGGAGGATTGGACCGTCAAGCCGCTCCGGCCTCAGGACCCGGCGTCCCTGGCGAATGGATGCGGGGCGCAGTTCATTTCCGTTGCTCCGGACCCCCGGCCTAATCCAGTGGGTCGTAAGGGAAAATGGCCGAGGACGCCTTGGGCTCGTCAAAGAAGGGCTTGAAGGCGGGCATGGCCAGTTCACCCACCAGTTCCGGGGTCCAGCCGCCGTGGTGATGCACGGAGCGCAGGGGGCGGGGCTGGCTGAAGATCATGATCTCACCGGCGCGCACGCCGAATATTTGACCGGTCACCTCCCTGGCCGCATCGCTGCCCAGATAGGCTACCAGGGGTGCGATGTCCTCCGGCTTCATGCGCTTCATGCGTTCCACCCGGGCCGCCTGCGCCTCATCCTTCACGGGTATCCCCGCGATCATGCGCGTGAAGGCGAACGGGGCAATGGCGTTCACCGTGATGTTGTAGCGCATCGTTTCCAGCGCCAGCACGCGGGTGAAGCCAAAGATGCCCAGCTTGGCTGCGCCGTAGTTGGTTTGCCCCAGGTTGCCGATGATGCCGGAGGTGGAGGTGAAGTTGATTATTCGCCCGAAGTCCTGCTCGCGGAAGTGATTGATGGCGGCGCGACACAGGTTGAAGTGTCCGTTCAGATGCACCTCCATCACCGACTGCCAGTCTTCAGGGGACATCTTGTGCAGCATGCGGTCGCGCAGGATGCCCGCGTTGTTCACGATCATGTGCAGTCCGCCCAGTTCGGTCAGGGCCTGCTTCACCATGTTGGCCGTGCCTTCAAAGGAGGAGACCGAGTCATTGTTCACCACGGCCTGTCCGCCGGCCTTACGGATTTCCGCCACCACTTCCGTGGCGGGTCCGGCATCCTGGCCCTGGCCCTCGGTGGAGGTGCCGATGTCGTTCACCACAACCTTGGCGCCCTTGGCGGCCAGCAACAGGGCGATGCCCCGGCCGATGCCCCGGCCCGCGCCGGTGACGATGGCCACTTTCCCTTGCAACATGGTTTATCCTTTCCTGGCTCCGGTTTCTGCCATTGGCCCTGTGAGTACAACCCGCGTTCTGAGAACAATCGCAAGGGTTGCCGCAGTCTGCGCACAAGTCCCTTAGGTCACTGTGACATGCTCTGGTCCTAGCCGATTTACCGGACGATGAAAAGTCCAAAAGGGATTCTCCGGCCTGCGGGTTTTAGCTCAGGCCAGAGAACCCGGCCTCCTGACGCTCCCCGGATTATGGCTGGCAGGCCCGGGACCATTGAGGTATTATGACCCCGGATAACCGCTTGGGCTCGTAGAAAGGGCGGAGCCTGGCCAGTCAGACGATAGGAACGGATTGGGGGTGCTCATGAAAGTTTCCGGAAGAACCCTTGAATTCGATGGGTCCCTGTGGGTGCAACACGCGGGTGTCACCGTGGAGCGCCATGGCGGCACCGTGGCGGTGACCGCCACGGATGAGGAAGCCTACCTGAAAGTGTTCAATCATTTTGGACGTCTGCTGAAGCTCTATACCTTTGAGGGCGGGCGTTGGGTGGATACGGATACGGGGGGCGATCCTTTGCCCCTGGATGAATTCGAAGCCGGGCATCTCCCCGGCATCGGCTCTGAACCGCCCGCTTCGCTGACCCCGGAACGTCCCAAAGGCGCCCGGCGCGGGAAAAAATAATTTCCTGAGGCGCCCGGGGGGGCAATCGGCAAACGGAATGAAACCTGCGATAACCGGATGAGCGATCACGAATTCACGATTGAGGTGGATGAGGACACCCTGGCCCGGGAAAAACGCAAGGCGAAGGAACTTCGGGACAGCCAGTGGTGGAAGAACCGGCGGGGTGAGGGGGTGTGCCATTATTGCCGGCAGCGCTTTCCGGCGCGGGAACTGACCATGGATCATATCATTCCGCTCATCCGCGGCGGTCGTTCCATCAAAGCCAATCTGGTGCCCTGCTGCAAGGCATGCAACAGCAAAAAACGCTATCTGCTCCCGCAGGAGTGGGAGGAATATATGCAGTCCCTGTCCACCGGAACCCCCCCATGAGTGTAATACCCTCCCACCTGAGCACGCAGAGCGAAGCGTACCGTCGCAACCGGATTCACCAGGAGGCGAACCTGAAGCGGCTGCGGGAGCGCCTGGCGTTGACCCGTCAGGGTGGGGGCCCCGCCGCGTTGCGCCGGCATGTGGAACGGGGCAAGCTGCCTGCACGGGAGCGGGTGGAACTGCTGATCGACCCCGGCTCGGCGTTTTTGGAGCTTTCACCCCTGGCCGCCTGGGAACTGTATGGGGGGGATGCGCCGGCTGCGGGAATCATCACCGGCATCGGTCAGGTGGAAGGGCGTGAGGTGGTGGTGATCGCCAATGACGCCACGGTGAAGGGCGGCACGTATTTCCCCCTGACGGTAAAAAAGCATTTGCGGGCGCAGGAGATTGCCATGGAGAACCACCTGCCCTGCATCTATCTGGTGGATTCCGGGGGCGCGTTTCTGCCGATGCAGACCGAGGTGTTTCCCGACCGGGATCACTTTGGCCGCATCTTTTACAATCAGGCGCAGATGTCCAGCCGGGGAATTCCCCAGGTAGCCGCCGTGATGGGCTCCTGTACGGCCGGGGGAGCCTACCTGCCCGCCATGTGTGACGAGAGCATTATTGTCAAGGGCAATGGCACCATCTTTCTGGGTGGCCCGCCCCTGGTGAAGGCCGCCACGGGTGAGGAGGTGAGCGCGGAAGACCTGGGCGGCGCGGAGGTACACGCGTTTCGCTCCGGAGTGGTGGATCATCTGGCCCATGATGATGCGGAAGCCCTGCGCCTGACGCGGGACATTGTGCGGCACCTGAATCGTCCGTCAGGCCATGTGCTGCAGCGTCAGAGTCCGGAATCCCCCGTGTATGACCCGGAGGAGATCCTGGGCCTGTTGCCCCCGGATACCCGCACGCCTTTTGAGGTGCGCGAGATCATCGCCCGGCTCGTGGATGGCAGCCGGTTGCATGAGTTCAAGGCCAATTACGGCAGGGAACTGGTGTGCGGTTTTGCCCATGTGATGGGTCTTCCCGTGGGCATTCTGGCCAATAACGGGATTCTGTTCAGCGAGAGCGCGCTGAAGGGGGCGCACTTCATCGAACTGGCGGCCCAGCGGGGCATTCCCCTGCTGTTTTTGCAGAACATCACGGGGTTCATGGTGGGCCGGGAGTATGAAACGCGGGGCATCGCCAAGGACGGCGCAAAACTGGTGACCGCGGTGGCCACCTGCGGGGTTCCCCGGTTTACCCTTATCATCGGAGGCTCCTTCGGTGCGGGAAACTACGGCATGTGTGGACGGGCGTATTCGCCGCGCCTGTTGTGGATGTGGCCCAATGCGCGGATATCCGTGATGGGCGGAGGACAGGCCGCCGAGGTGCTGGCCACGGTTCGGCAGGACAGCCTCCGCGCCCAAGGACAGCCCCCCATGGATGAGGAGGCGCGCCGTTTGTTCAAGGCGCCCATTGAGGAGCAGTATGAGCTGGAGGGCTCGGCATATTACAGCACGGCCCGCCTTTGGGATGATGGCATTCTGGAGCCGCAGGATTCCCGAAGCGCGCTGGCCCTGGGCATTTCCGCATCCCTGAATGCTCCGGTGATCCGGCAGCCTTTTGGGGTGTTCCGAATGTAATTATCGGACTTTTTCCGTTTTAATCGCGATGTTTACAGATGCCTGGATTTTCTGTTCCGCACCGCATAAAGCCATTGTCCTGGACTGTGTTGGCCGGAGGACTGATGGTGTGCGCACTGCTGTCGCCGGCGCGGACGAGTGCCCAGGCCCTGCCTGAGCGGCCCGAACCTCCGGTGCTCCGGTTGCAGGTGCGGCTGCTGCATCAGGGGCGGGAGATGCAGGGCACGGTGCGGATTGAACTGTCCGCCCAGGACCCCCGGCGCCTTCAGCCAGAACTCCTTTTGCTCCTGCTTCCCAACCGGTTCCAACACCCGGACCCACGGGGTCCCGGCCGTCCCCTGGGCCCGCTGCCCTTTACCTCCTTTGTGGGGGATCTGGACCGTGCGGACCCCATGCAGCCCGATGGCTTTGACCATGGCAGCATTCAGATCCTGACCGTTCAGGATTCCAAAGGTCAGCCGTTATCCGCGACCCTGGAGGACAATCCAGACCTTCCCGAGGGCTTCGCCACGGATAAAGGTGTAATGCGGGTCTCCACCGGTGCGGCCTGGGATGGCGTGGTGGAGGTGAGTTTTCACACGCGTCTGCCGCGCCGGTTTTGGGAGGGGTGGGGAGACTCGGGCAGCTGGACCGCCGGCTGGCATCCGGTGCCGGCGGAACTTGGGGCCAAGGGATGGAACTTGGATCCGGATCAACCTCGGGGGGCTTATTACGAACTTACGCTCACCACCGATTCTGCAGCGAGGGTGGTGGTGGGCAAGGGGCTGATGGAGAGTCTGGAGGAAAATCAGTCCCTGCACATGCCCCTGGAAACCGTTGCGTCCCGCAGCCTGCCCGTGATCACCCTTCAGCATCCCACGGAGGTACGGTCCGGGCATGGGTACACAGAGTCGGTCTATTCCATATTTAAACCCGATCAGAAACGCCTGGGGCGCTTTGCTCTGGATGTTGCGCAGGATTTTCTGTTTTTCGTGCGCGAGAAGTATCACCTGCCTGCCCCCGCCACGCGCATAGCCTTGGTGGCGGTGGAGGGACCGGGTGAAGAACTGCGGACGGAATCGGATCTGGTGCTGATTCCCGAGGTGTATTTCCGCAACCATCCCGTATTGGACCGGGTGTTTCTGGCGCGGCTGACCCGGGCTCTGGCAGAGATTTGGTTTGGCGAGGGAGTGTGGTCGCACCGGGATCAGGATTCCTGGTTGTCCCGCGGATTGGCCGGGTTTCTGGCCCTGGAGTATTTCGAGCATCATTTTGGGTGGGATGGGGGCATTCACAACATGGGTGATTGGCTTCAGCCCCGCTATCGGGAGCACTATTTTGAGGTTCCCCTGCGGCGACTCATGCGCCAGGGCCGCGATGCGCCCCTCATGATCTCTCCCCTGCGGTTTGAGGATGTGGAGGCGGCGCGGCTGATCGTTTATAACAAGTCCCCACTGGTCCTACGCTCCCTGGCCTTTGTGGTTGGAGAGGAAACCTTCCATCGGGCGCTCCATGCTTTTTTCATCCGGTTTCGTGGGCGTCAGGCGACGCTGGCCGATTTTAAAACCTGCCTGGAGGAGGTGAGTGGGAACCCTTTGGACTGGTTCTTCCAGGGGTGGTTTGAAGGTTTGGAAACGGTGGATTTTTCCGTGGAATCCCTGGAGCAGACGAAGACGGCCACCGGCTACACAGCCCAGGTCACCGTAACCCGGACTCCCGTTTTGCCCATGCCGGTGGTAGTGGCGGTGGCCACCCGCGATGGGGGGCGCTTTACCCAGGTCTGGTCGGGCGGGGAGGCCCGGGCCACCCTGGAGTTTCAGGTGCCTGAAGCGGTGACTCAGGCCATGATCGACCCGGAAGAACATTGGCTGGAAGCCAACCGCAAAAACAACTATTCCGCACCCATCTTCCGCGTTCGTCCCATCTTCGATTGGGCCAAGCAGCGGGAAGTCCTGGTCATGCTGCAAGCCCTGATGGGTGGAAACGCCTTTGACGGAAACTACATGGGGCTGGGTGTCAAGATGAACCTGGATGAAAATAACAGTCTGTACCTGCTCCCTATTTATGGTCAGCTTACGGGGTTGGTCAATTATGAAGCCTCCTGGACGATCGAGCAGTTTTTGCATACCCGGTTATCGGGAAAATTGGAGTTGAGCAAGCTGGGTGGAATTTCCAGAAAGTCCGCCCAAATCCTGAACAGTCCAATCATCGCGGGGGATCGTGACCTTGAAGTATCTGCCGGCTTGGCACGGGAACAATTCGAAGCCGCTATATTTTCGAGCAACCGGAAAATCCACATTCAGCCGGTTTCCGAGGCCAGCAGTCTGCTTTTTTCCACCACGTACACCCATCAACCCATGGGGGCGAACGGCACCCGGCTAAACCTGGATATAGCCCGCGCCACGCCACGTCTGGGGGGGACGTATCGGTTTTCCTACGCCAAGGGGGAATGGGGGGAGGATTATATCCTGCACTCCAACCACTCCTTCGCCACGAAGATTTCCGGAGGTACCTCCCGCGAGTATTTGCCTTTGCAGAAACGATTCTTTTTGGGGGGGCCGGAAATGTTGCGGGGGTACCCCCGCGATCCCAGTCTGGCCTATGAGAGTTTTGCGGGATTCTCGGTGGATTATCGGTATGTGCTTTCGCGCCGGATTTTGGGTTCTGGCTATCAGACGCGGCGTTATACGGCCATTCTGGGGCTGGATGCGGCCCTGGGCCGGGATTGGGGCCGCCACTGGAGCGATACCCCCCTCCGACGGAACATGGTTCTCGGATTGGAGGTGATGGTGAATGTATTAAGCATAGTGGAGTTTCCGATCCGCCTGGAACTATCCCGTCCCATCGGCGATTCCGACTATGATCAAACTCGGGTGATTCTATTCGGAGTGCTCAGTTTTTAAAGAAAGACAATACCTTTTTTCGGGCAAACAATAGATAAAATTAGCGAAGCCGGCAGTTTGCGGGGTGTTAGATATTTTGCACTTTCATAAGCTCAAGGAGGATTTACAGACTCGCAATAAGTGCAAATAGTTAATAATTCTCAGGTTTCATTTATCTCGGGTAAACTCTGAAATTCTGGTATTGACAATGCCAATTATTCGAGGTCAATTATATATACCGGTGCAATTGAAGTCCAATGGCGACAGCTAAACATATTGGACATTAAATTTTTAATTTGAGGAATTCACATGGCAGAAAAACTAACAAAAGAGCAGGCGGGTTTGCAGGAAAGTCATTTAAAACTCCTTAAAGATGTGGAAAAGCTGGTTGGCGAGGGAATGAACCAAAAGCAAATCGCGAAAAAGTTGGGTTTCCGCACCACGTTTACGCTGAACAACCGGCTGGTAAAAGCCTCTCAAATCACGGGAAATTCAATCCCGCCGTTTAAGCGTGACCGAAAAGGATTAAAAGGCAAAAAGCGAATTGAACAGGTTGTTGTGAAGCGCAGGGGTAAAGGTTCTGCTTATGGTGTTAATGTTCCACAGGAACCTCTGGAGCGGGCAAAAATTCAGCCGGGTGACAAGTTGAAAGTGAGTATCAGAGGACGTGTCATAACATTATCCCCTGCATAAACGCACTTATGCTGAACAGGGGGACGCTTGGGTGAGT